>Ga0302320_10003344_pt1 | contig 37424 bp, 31 predicted proteins | sample Bog_T0_3_FD_202130 | JGI IMG/M metagenome (GOLD analysis project Ga0302320, IMG submission 202130) | Peat permafrost microbial communities from Stordalen Mire near Abisko, Sweden - Bog_T0_3 | ecosystem: Environmental > Terrestrial > Soil > Wetlands > Peat | place: Sweden: Abisko, Stordalen Mire... | reverse complement strand
GGACCCGGCGTCATCGCATATGTATCGGGAGGCAACCATGCGTGCTTTGATCGTCGACGATTCCCGATTTGTGAGAGGCTTTCTGCGCGGCCTGCTCGAAGAGCGGGGAATCGAGTGCGCAGAGGCTGCCGACGGCCAGGCGGGGATTGACCTGCTGCATCGCGACCCCGACTTCGACCTGGCTTTTGTGGACCTGAATATGCCGGTCATGAACGGGCTCGAGATGCTCATGCGGATGCGCGCCGAAGGATTCAGCGAATTGAAGGTGATGATGGTGACCACGGAGGCGGAAAACGACACCATCCTTCGCACCCTGGAGGCCGGCGCAGACGAATACCTGATGAAACCCTTCGACGAGCAGGCGTTCGATGAAAAGCTGGCGATGATCGGCGTGGAGGTGGCTTGAGAGATGGCGGCCAATCGCCGTACCCCGATCCTGATCGTAGATGACTCGGCGGTGATGCGCAGCCTGTTGCGCACGGTGGTCTCAGCCGATGCCCGTCTGGAGGTTGCCGGCACGGCCGTGGATGGCGCCCAGGCCCTGGCCGCGATTGAAACTCTGCGCCCCGGCCTGGTTTTGCTGGATGTTGAAATGCCGGTCATGGATGGTCTGGTTACGTTGCGGCAAATGCGGGTGCGAGGTATGAGAATGCCGGTCATCATGTGCAGTTCGCTCACCCAGCGCGGCGCCAGGGTCACCATCGAGGCGCTGGCCTGCGGCGCATCCGACTATGTGGCCAAACCGGCCGGCCAGTCCAGCCGCGATGCGGCGGTCCGCACGCTCGCCCAGGACCTGATTCCCAGGATTCTTGCGCTTACCGGCCAGCCGCAGCCAATTGCTCCGCGCTCGGCGCGGGCGGCCGCGCTTTTTCCCGCCGCGACCTCGATGGTCCCGATGGTTGAGCCGCTCCCCAGGGCCAAGCCGAATTCGTCCGTGCCGACGCTGCTCGCCATCGGCGTTTCCACCGGCGGACCGGCTGCTCTTGACGTTCTGCTGCCCGCGCTTCCGGCCGGCTTCCCGCTGCCGGTGCTCATCGTGCAGCACATGCCGGAACTCTTTACCCGGCTGCTTGCCGAGCGTTTGAACAGCCGTTGCCGCCTGCGCGTTTGCGAAGCTGCCGAAGGCGCCCCGGTTTCGGTGGGAACGGTTTATATCGCTCGGGGCAACTGGCACCTTGAGGTTTTGCCGGCGGCGCGAGCCGGCATGCCGTCTACCCTGCACCTCAGCCAGGGGCCGCTTGAAAACCACTGCCGCCCCGCTGTCGACGTGCTCTTTCGATCGGCTGCCAAAGCTTACGGTTCCGGCGTGCTGGCTGTAGTCCTCACCGGCATGGGTTCGGATGGAATGATTGGCTGCCGCTTCATTCGCGAGCAGGGTGGCAGCGTGCTGGCCCAGGACCAGGCCTCCAGCACGGTGTGGGGAATGCCCGGAGCGGTGGCCAATGCGGGTCTCGCGCACATGGTGCTTCCCCTCGACGCCCTGGCGCCGGAAATCCTCAAGATCACCGCCCGGACGGCCTCCGCGTGCACTCTCCCCCAACTGAGCAGATTGGTTGTGTAGTCATGGAAACAGCCGGCGCAACCGACCTCGTCTACCTTCGCGCACTGGTCTTCGATCACTCGCATAACGTGCTCGAACCCTCTCGCGACTACCTCTTTGAAACCCGCCTCACCAAGTTGCTGCGCAACCAGGGAATGACGCGCCTGGACGAACTGGTGCGCCACCTGCGCGCCCGCAGAGATCCCGTTCTCTCGCGCGCCATCGCCGAGGCAATGACGATTAACGAAACCAGCTTCTTTCGCGATTGCCGCCCCTTCGACCTGCTGCGGACCGAGCTGCTGCCCAAATTGATTGAAGAGCGCCGCATGACACGCCGCCTGCGCTTCTGGAGCGCAGCCTGCTCCACCGGCCAGGAGGCTTATAGCCTGGCCATGCTCATCCTCGAGCATTTTCCCCAACTGGCGACCTGGAACATTCGAATCGAGGGCACCGATATCTGCGCCGAAGTGGTCGAGCGTGCCCAGGCAGGATCGTTTCATCGCATCGAAATCAACCGCGGACTTCCCATCCGCCACGTGGTCCGCTACTTCGACCGCAATGGCGAGGACTGGACTGTGAAACCCGAAGTCCGCGCCTTCTGCAACTTTCGGCAGGCCAACCTCTGCGGTCCCGCGCTCCCCTTTGGCCGCGCCGACGACCGCTTCGACGTAATTTTTCTCCGCAACGTGATGCTCTACTTTTCGCAGGAAACCCGGCGTACGCTGCTGGCCGGCATTCACCGGCTGCTGCCGCCCGACGGCATTCTCTTTCTCGGGTCCAGCGAGCAGCCCGCCGACCCATCCCTCTGGACGCCGGTTCTGGCCGGCGGCACATGCTACTTCAGGCCGGCAAAATAAATCCAGGACGCGATTCGGCAGTCCGGGCCGGGTCTTTGACCGGGAGGAAATGTTCCTGGGAATGGGCGCCGAGTGGCGGCGTGGACGCCGCCAGGACAGCCGGTCAGGAGACCGGCGCTACGATCCGGCGGAGGGCCGTCGCGATAGATCGGTTTTGGCAGCGGGGTCAGGCTGAGGCCGTCAGTCTGTCAACACGTGCAGCGCCACGATGGTCAGGATGGCGCCGGCTGCGAGCGTCGCCGCCGCGATCAGGAACGTCGCCAGGTGGGAACGGACTGCGGCGAGTGTCTGCCGCGCCGCCTGGCGCAGTTCGGCATCGCTGGTCCAACTGCGCAGCAGCGTGGCGCAGCCGATGGCCAGCACCGCCAGCGGCAGGGCCCCGAGCAGTACCCAGAGGCCAAAGTGAACCGGACGGGTCGCGAACCAGGTAACGATCCGCTGCGCGGTTCGCGCCGGTTCGTACTGCTGGGGTTGGAGGTTGCGCACAAACAGCGCGGTCATGAAAAGAGCGGCCGGGAAGATGAGCAGCAGTTCCGCGGCGGCGATGGAGCGCTTGATCGTCTTCATGAGTCGATTTATATCGCGAAAGATTCTCCGCGGCAAGAGAAAAGCCGGCCCCGGTTTCACTTTGACCCAATTAAAATGGGGCCGGAATCATCTGCGATGTTCCCGGTTTCCTATTCATTTGCACGAATTGATACGCGGGGGCATCGCGCGGTATGCTCATGATATGGAGCTACGTTCGTTGTTCGTCCGCTCTGCTCTTATATCCTGCCGCGAAGACAACAGACGGCAGATGTGCCGGGAGGCCAGGCCATGAGCTTTCGCCGCTTCCGGCGCGCCGTGGCGCTGGCATTCGCTCTTGAGCTCTGCGTTCTCCGCTACTGGATCGCCCGCCTGCGCGGCCCGCTTACGCTGGAGCGGCGCGCCCTGTGGCTGCAATCCGCCGCGCGCATCATCCTGACCAGCGCCGGCATCCAGTCCACCGTTGAAGGCCAGCCGCCCAGCCACGGACTCGTCGTCTCAAACCATCTCAGTTATCTCGACATCGTGATTCTCTCGGCGGCCATGCCTTGTTTTTTCGTCTCCAAGGTTGAAGTCGATGGCTGGCCCTTTTTCGGCAAGGCCGCGCGTACCGGCGGCACCATCTTTCTTGACCGCTCCAGCCTCGACAGCGCCAACCAGGTGGCCGGCCAGATCGCCGAACGCCTCAGCCTCCCGATTCCGGTGCTGCTCTTTCCTGAAGGCACCAGCACCGACGGTCACGAGGTGCTGCGCTTCCACTCCCGCCTCATCGATCCCGCCACCGAGGCCCGCGCGCCCATCACCGCCGCCGCGGTCCGCTACGTCATTGACGACGGCATCGAAGAGCGCGAACTTTGCTGGTACGGCGACGAGCCCTTCATCAACCATCTGTGGAAGGTGCTGGGCGTGGCAGGCTTTACGGCCAAGGTCCGCTTCGGCCGGCCGCACATCTACACGGACCGCCGCGTTGCCGCCGATAGGACCCACGACGAAATCACTGCGATGCGCGAGGAAAGCGTTATGGCAATGTCCTAGGTCTGTGACCGGGAGAAGATGTTCTATCTAATGCGCGAACGTGGGCCAGGAGGCCCACATTACAGCCGGCCGGGAGGCCGGCGCTACATTTCCAAATGGAACATTTTCATACGGCCAAAGAACTAGCGACCTCCTTGGCGAGAAGCGCCCGCGCGGATGCCGCGGCCGGCTGGGCCGCCGCCGAGACCCAAGTGATCCGCCGTCCTTCGAGACATGCTCACTCGGTGATTCTCCGCGCCACGCACAGCCTAGCCGGCTGATAGGCCCGTATCGAAACGTCACCGCCGCTCAGGCCTGCCGCCGCGCACATCCGCTGCCAGTCTTGCGGCAAAAAGGATCGCTCAAACGAAACCGGGCCGTCATGCTGCACGAACGGATGCAGGTTCGCCAGCCTTGAGAAGGCGCAGAAAAAATAGTAGGGAACCGCGCTGCGGGAAAGATCGTTGACCAACCATCCCAGCGCGGCGTGGCGCTCCATCCATCTCAGGAATCGAACCACATCGGCTTCGTCGAGGTGATGCGTGAAAAGCGAGCTGACGACAAGATGAATCGGCTTCCGCGGCGCGTATTCGAACACATTCGCGCATACCCACTCAATGTTGCTTGAGTCGGGACTGGCTTCAGCGGCGATGGCAACCGCGTCGGGATTGACGTCCAGCCCAGTCAGCTCGACGGCCACGCCGCGCGCGTCCGCCCATTGCGCTATCCGCCGCAATCCATCCCCGTAGCCGCAGCCCACGTCGAGAATGTGCAGCGGCTCCGCGCGCCGCGGCAGGGAATCGAGCCAAACGAGCAAGGGCCGGTAGCCCATGAACCAGCGGTTGACTCTCGCCAGGTCGCGCAGGCAGGCGCGCAACTGCTCGCGGCTGCACGGCTCGTCCATCAGCTCGGTGAGCTGCGCGCGGCGGCTGAAATCAGGAGCGCTACGCGGCATGGAAGAGCATGGTCTCAGCGGTCACGCCGGGTCCGAACGACATGGCGCAACCCTGTTGCCCGGCCTGGGCGTGACGCATCGTCTCTTTGAGGACGAACATTACCGTCGCCGAGGACATGTTGCCGAATCGCGCCAGAACACTGCGCGAATCGGCCAGCGCATTTTCGACCAGGCCCAGCCCTTTTTCCACCGCGTCCAGAATGGAGCGGCCGCCCGGATGCACCGCCCAAAGATCGATCTCATGCGGATCTTTTCCGCGCGTGATCTCTTTCCCCACTTCGCCGAGCGCGCGGCGAACGACGCCCGGAACCTGGCCGGAGAGATGCATATCGAACCCATGTTCCCGAATCCGCCAGGTGATCAAACGGCTGGTATCGGGGATCTGGACCGCGAGAAAGCTGCCGATGGCCAGACCCTGCGGATCAGCGCTCACCAGGCACGCGGCGCATCCGTCCGCGAACAGCAGAAAGGAGAGAATCTGCTCGAGGTTCCCGGTCTCCTGCATGTGCAGCGTGCACAGCTCGAGATTCAGAACCAGTACCCGCGCCTGCGGCTCGGAGCGGACAATGTGATGCGCCGACTTGAGGGCATTGATGGCCGCGTAACAGCCCATGAATCCGATCATCGTGCGCTCGACAGAGCGATTGAGCCCCAGGTGCTCGACGATCTCCATATCCAGGCCCGGCGCATAGAGGCCGGTGCACGAAGTTACGATCACATGGGTAATGCCGCGCCGTTCCTCGCCGGTGAGCGCCAGCTTGTTCAATGCGCATTGCGCCAGTTGCGGTGCGAAACGCTCAAACGACTCCATGCGGCGCGCCGTGGCAGGAAAATTTCCCCGCACGTACAGCCCTTCCGCATCGTTCCATGTATGTTCCGGTCCCGCGATGGGCTCAAGGAACGAATAACGGTGTTCGATGGCCGACATGCGCGCCATGCGCCGGAACAGGTTTCGTTCCGTGCCCTCCGGCAGCATCGTGTCTGCAAAATCAATGAACGCCCGGTGCACATCGTGCGGAGGCACGGCCGTCGCGATCCGGTTGATATGAGCGGTGGTCATGTCTCTCCATGGGCCGGCATCAGCGTTCGCCGTAACCCTCTATAGAGAGAATAGACGGTGAAACTGGCTTAATGTCAGGCTCCAGGGGTCTGGACCGCAGGATTTGGCGATTGCCTTTGGAGCAGCGCGGGCGGGGACGCCCGCACTACAGCCGGCCGGGAGGCCGGCGCTACATTCCGGCGATGCATCTTGGCGATTGCACGATCATTCGGTCGCGGTACTGGCATTCGGTCGCGGTGCTAGGGGTCGGCACGGTCGGGATCGCCGGCGACGCGCTTCTCGGTGCCTACGCTGCCCAGATTGAATGCAGCGCTCATTTTGCCCGACATCGCGCCGGTGCGAAGAATCAGGGGCGTGCCTCTGCACAGGGCAGCCACGCGATTGATCTTTGAATTCTGAACGCTCGGAATCACCGGTTCCCATCCATTGAACCAGAGATTGAAGGAGCGTACCGGATTGGGATCGAAATCGACGGGCAGATCGTCCCCACCGTACTGAAAAGAAATTGCGCGGTGGTTCGCGGGAAGGGGTGGTTCACCATCGTCCAGAGGACAGGTGTTGTCTCCCGACTGGATCTCTTCAACCATCGCACCCGGCAAGCGGAACGGGGCAACGCACGCCGGTCCGGTGACCCAAATCGCTCCCGATTCCTGCTGAGGCCAACTGCACACGCCCACGCCCGGCAATGTGAAGCTCTGAGCGGCCGTGTCGATCCGCTGTGCCTTTCCCATGCGATATACGCCAAACGCGAGTTCAAGCCGGGCCGAGGCGTGCGCCTGCGCCAGTTGGTTTGCCAGTTCAAACGGCATGTTGAATCCAAAGCTGACGCCGGGCCAATCGCTGGTCAACTGGCCCGCGTGGTTCAGCCATGGGGATTGCCAGCGCCAGCCGTTGTCGCCGGTCAGCGTCACGCGATACCCCTCCAGTCCTACGATCGAGTTCGAATCCGCGAAATTAGCAGCGACCGGAATTGTGATAACTGACTGCGTGACGCCGATGTCACCGCGCGTGTATTCGCGGGTACCGTCCGGGCCGCTGGCCACGATCGAGAGCCGCATCGGAGGCTCGCCTGTTACGCGCGGATAAGCAATCGATCTCGCCAGCGTTGTGGACGCAATCGGAATCATCAAGGGAACAGCCAAAATAGCCGCGCCCAGCACCAGTCGCGCCGGCCAAACCCTGCGCCGCGCATATTGCCACAGCAGCGCGAACACCATTGCGGGAATCACGATGGCGGCCATCAGAATGGTGGTGACATTTTCACCTCCAGCCAACGTGGGCGGAAGCAGGTTCCAGGGCAGCCACGAAACCAGCACCGCGAAAAGAGCGATTCCAACAATGGTCAGAACCCATTGCACCAGCGTCTCGGTCACCGTGGCCAGCACCCACGCGGGAAAGGTGAGGAAAAAGGCAAATTCAAGCTGCAGAAGGAGCAATCCGGGAGCCAGCGCCCACGAAAGCGGAATGCCGGCTGAAGAAAGCAGAACGATTTCGGTTATCAGCAGAGGTACGTTCAGGCACAGAATCAGCAAGAGCTTTTTTGCCGCCAGCAACTCGGGCCACCGGTAGGGGCGCGTGGGCCAGAACTCGCGGTCGCCCACCAGGCACTCCCCCTGCACCGCGCGCACCGCGAGAATGAACCACAAGGCGAAGAGAAGAATGGGAACCAGTTGGCGCTGGTGCATCCACACCCAGCCGTAGGGGTGCGATGTCTGCCACGTCCAGACCGCGCAGACCAGCACGAACGAGCCGATTTCCCAACAGTGGCGGCGCAGGTCCTTGCGCAGAATGTGCAGAATCATTTCCACTGCGGGCCTCCGTTCGCGTCTGCCGGCCGGCCTGCTCGCGCAAGGGCAAGAAAAACCTCGCGCAGGGTCATTGCCGAGGCCCGCAATTCCACTGCGCCAAAGACCTCGCGCGCCCGCGCCAAACTGCGCACGGCATCGTAGCCGGTCTCAATCCAACGCGCTCCGTCTGCATTTGCCCCGCTGGTGTTGATGGTGAATTGAAGCCATTCAGCGGGCACGGTTGCGGGGCTCTCCAGCGGCGCATCGCCGGCGATCTCGATCTTGCGGAAGCGCTCTCGGACGCTGGTCATCGGTTCCGAGAGCAGCAGCCGCCCCTCGTCCATATAGCCCACGTGGCTGGCAAAGCTGTCGATCTCGGCCAGGTCATGCGAGGAGAGCAGCACCGTGGTCTCTCCGGCCAGTTCCGCGAGGCCCTCCATCAGATCGTCGCGCACCAGCGGGTCGAGGCCGCTGAGCGGCTCGTCCAGCACGATCAGCCGGGGATGGAATGCCAGCGCGCTGGTCAGCGCGGCTTTCATCCGCATTCCCCGCGAAAGATGCTTCAGCTTTTGTTTGCGGGGCAGATTGAATCGCTTCACCAGCCGCTGCTCGAGCGCTCGGTCCCACTTCGGATAGAAGGGACGCCAATAGCTCAGAAAGCTTTCGACGGTCATCCAATCGGGCAATTTCTGGTTTTCAGAGACATAGCCGATTGTTTCAAGGCCCTTGCCCTGCAGCTGCGACGCGTTCGAGCCCAGCATCATGGCCCGTCCAGCCGTGGGGCTGATCAGATTCATCAGCAGCTTGATGAGCGTGGTTTTTCCCGCGCCGTTGGGGCCCATCAGCGCATAAACGGAGCCTTCCCCCACCTCGAGGTTCAACTCGCGCACTGCAGCCACGCGCCTGAACCGCTTGGTCAGCGCAAATGTCTCAATTGCGTGCATGGGTAGCGCGTCCTTCCGCACCACGGCCGCCGATTCGCCGCTCTTGTGGAGTCAGGGCCGGCTTTGGTGAACAGGATCAGGTGAGAGCCAGCTTACCACTTTTCCGTTGCGCTGAAGTGAATCCCTCAGGACTCAACCGGCACGCCGATCGGAAGGCATCGCCATTTTGAGCAGAGGTTCCATTGAAGGAAAATCGGCGCGCGGATTCATCTGCCGGCGGCGCTCTCAGCCGACGATCGCCATCACGATGTGATTGACGGCAAACGCTGCGCCGTAGGCCATGGCCAGCATGTAGAAGAACTGCAACGCCGGCCACTTCCAACTGTTGGTCTCGCGCCGGACTACGGCGATGGTCGACGTGCACTGCATGGCGAAGGCGAAGAAGATCATCAGCGCCAGCGCGCCGCCCAGCGTCATGTCGTGGTGCAGAGCGGTCTGCAGATGCATGGCCTGGGTGCTGGGGTCCGCGCCGTAGAGCGTGCCCATGGTGCTGACCATCACTTCGCGCGCCAGGACGCTGGAGAGCAGCCCGATGCCGATCTTCCAATTGAAGCCCAGCGGAGCGATCGCCGGCTCGATGAAATGTCCCAGGCGGCCGATCAGGCTGTTGGCCAGTTCCGGCGCGGCCATTGTGCCCGTTGCCGTATGGATTACCGGCAGGTGCGCCAGCACCCACAGCGCCATGGTTACGCACAGAATGACCGTGCCCGCCTGGCGCAGAAAGATCTTCGCGCGGTCTACCAGGCGCAGGAACAGCGACCACAGCGTCGGCATGCGATATTGCGGCAGCTCGAGAATGAACGGCGTCTCGCTGGACTTCAGGATCGAGCTCTTGAGCAGCCGCGCCGTCGTCAAAGCCGCCACAAATCCAGCCACGTAAAGGCTCAGCATTACGATCGTGCGCAATCCCAGAAATCCGTGCAGGTATGCGATGTTCGGAATAAAGGCCGCAATCAGCAGCATGTACACAGGCAAGCGCGCCGAGCAGGTCATGAAGGGCGTCACCAGGATGGTGGCCAGCCGGTCGCGCCGGTTTTCGATGGTGCGCGTGGCCATGATGGCCGGAACGGCGCACGCATAAGCCGAAAGCAGCGGGATGAATGCCTTCCCGTTCAGCCCGATGGAGCGCATGACGCGGTCCGCAATCAGCGCCGCGCGCGCCAGGTAGCCCGAGTCTTCGAGCACCCCGATAAACAGAAACAGCAGCAGAATCTGGGGCAGAAACACGAGCACCGACGAGATGCCTTTCCATACGCCATCCAGCACCAGCGACTGCAGCCATCCGGCCGGCAGCAGCGGACGCACGAACTCTGCCATGCGCGCCAGAATGTCGCCGAACCCGTCAGAAAGCGGCTGGCCGATGGAGAAAACCACTTCGAAAACGCTCACCACCACAAACAGGAACAGGAGCGGTCCCCAGACGCGGTGCAGCAAGACATTGTCGATCTTGCGCGTGCCTTCGACTGAAAGCGGCGCGCGGTAACCGGTCCGCCTGCTCACCTGGGCCGCCCAGGTATGCGTGCTGGCCGCATTGCCCATCACCGGCAGCGACAGCGGGGTAGGCGTTTCACGGTTTGCCTGCTGATTCAGAAACAATGGAACCGCGTCAAGACCGGTGCCGTGCACCGCGCTGATCTGCGCCACCGGCGCGCCGAGTTCGCGGGCCAGCTTGAGCGAGTCAATCTGCCCGCCGCGCGACTCCATCAGGTCGCTCATGTTCAACAGAACCAGCGTGGGCAATCCCACGGCCAGCACCGGCGCGGCCAGCATTAACTGGCGCGTCAGATGGAGCGCGTCCAAAACCAGCAGAACGGCGTCCGGCTTGGGCGTGCCGGGCATCTTGCCGCGCAGCACGTCCACCGCGACCCGCGCGTCTTCAGAGTAAGGCGTGAGCGAGTAAACGCCAGGCAGATCGATCAGCGTCAGGTCGTCGCGGCCCACCCCGGCCATCACTCCCATGCGCTGTTCCACCGTTACTCCGGGATAATTCGCCACCTTCTGGCGCAATCCCGTGAGCCGGTTGAACAATGTGGATTTGCCCGAGTTCGGCGGACCGATCAGCACCACCGTGCGCAGGTTGCTGGCCTTCGCCGGCGCCGCGGGCGGCTCAAACGCCGGAGTATCGCAACATGCGTTCATCGCGCAGCCTCGACCAGCGTATCGATTTCATCGGATTCCAAATTGCCGGCAATCTCCGGGCGCTCGGCAGCCATCGCGGCGTCTGCCGCTTTGGCCTCGGGTGAATGCACGCGGATAGCCTCAGCCGTCTCGTGGCGCAGCGCAATCTCCATCCCGTCAACCCCGTAAACCGTGGGGTCGCCGGCCGGCGCGCGCCTCAGCGCCGTCACCAGCGCCTCGGGCACAAAACCCATGTGCATCAGATGGTTCTGCACAGAATCCGGCAGGTCCAGGGCCACTACCACCCCGCTCTCGCCCACCCGCAATTGGCTTAGGACGCTCACTTGCCTCACTTCCATGCGCCGCCGGAACGACGGTAACAAGAAAATACGACCGGTTTGGTCGTATTTAAGTATACGACCAAATGAGTCCGATTCGCAAATACTGCTGGTTTCGGGAATTCTCGTGCGCCAGATGCCCACAGCCGACCTCCGGAAGTGCAGAGCTTTCGTGATCCCGCCAGCCACTCCCACCCCCCTGGCGGACCCTCTGGTATATACATCGGAACGACGATCAAGTTTTATCAGGGGTTTATTTGAGAGGATGTGACCTTAATCACCAAAGTTCGCTCCTAAATCGTTTGCAACCGGCAAAAGTCCAGTGGTACAAGGGTTCCATGCAACTTGACGAGTTTCGCGCCCTGCTTTCGCGTTCGAGGCCGCCTGAGGGGCTGCCGCCGACGCTGGCTGCCCTGTGGTGGGACGCCAAAGGCAACTGGGCCCGCGCCCACGAACTGGTTGATTCGCTCGAAACCCCCGAAGGCATGGCCGTTCACGCCTATCTGCACCGCAAGGAGGGGGAGGACTGGAACGCAAATTACTGGTACGACCGCATTGGACGGCGGTTTCATCGCCCATCGCTAGAGGCTGAATGGGAGGCGCTGGTGGAGGGATTGCTGGATTGAGCGGCAGAGCGGCTGGAGCTGCGCCTTTCAAAACTTCGTTTATTTAGATTTGTTGTTTCCCACCCATTCGCCAGAAAAATGGCGAATGGACGGGGCGTCCAACTCTCAAGGGTGCGCCACCCGCCCGCTCATCGCGATGAAACTGCGATGAACGGGGCACAGCTTCTCAAGGCTCATGGCGATTCTTCGGGGTTGATGAGGGGGCCACCTGCCGCCACCCGCCCGCTCATCGCGATGAAACTGCGATGAACGGGGCACAGCTTCTCAAGGCTCATGGCGATTCTTCGGGGTTGATGACCGGGCCACCTGCCGACTGTAAATACCGGGCGCCTCCGCTGCGCGTAGTTTGTATGGGATGGAAGGGCCCATCTCCGGCATGGAATCCTGTTGCGATACCTTTGAAAATTGAACGCCAAAACCGGGCCGCGAGCGGTACAATTCGAGGCATCAGTTTTCGACAACCGGATTCCGGCGTAAATCTACGCATGCCGCCTGGAATCCGCATTTATTACTAATCTCGAAGGAAATCAGCGTGACCAATCCTGAATCCGCAGCACCCGCCCAGTCGAGCGAGCAGCCACAAGGCGGCAGCATAGCGTTAGAGCGGCCAGGCAGCGTGGTCCCGCCCGGTTCGAAGTTTTATGTGGTCCGCCACAGCGACGAGGTCATGGAACGCGCCTTGCAGCGAAAAGGAACCATCATTCTCATCAAGGGCGGCAGGCAGATGGGAATGACCTCGCTGATTGTCCGCAGCCTGGATCAGGTACGCGCTGCCGGCGCAATCACCGTCTATACGGACCTGGGGAAGCTCAGCAACTCGGACTTTGAAAGTATTCAGCAGTTTTATATTGCGCTGGCTCATTCCCTGGCCGATCAACTGGACGTTGAAACGCAAATCGAGGACCGGTGGAGCGACCGCCGCGCGCCCAACATCAACTTCGAGCGATATCTGCTCAGGGAGGTGATGCCAAAAGCCGGTGGCCACTTGTTCTGGGCACTGGACGCGGTTGACCGTCTCGCCGCAACCGACTTCGGCAGTGAAGTTTTCGGCCTCTTTCGCTCCTTCCACATTGAAAGCACCGACAACCCCGACACGCCATGGGGCAATCTCAGCGTAATCATCGCGCATTCGACCGAAGCCCACCTGCTCATCAACGACGCGTACCGTTCGGCGTTCAACGTTGGCGAGAGGATCGAACTCCAGGACTTCAGCAGGGAGCAGGTGGAAGCTCTCAACCAGCTTTACGGCAGCCCCCTGGCTACCGCGGAGCTAATCACCCGCTTTTACGATCTGGTCGGCGGACAGCCCTACCTGGTTCGCCTGGGCCTGAACGAACTGGCGGCAAGGGCGACCCCCTTTGAGGAGTTTGAGGCTGCCGCCGACAGCGACGAAGGCCTTTTTGGCGACCCCCTGCGCCGCATCCTGGGGTTGATGGCCAGAGATCCGGAGATGACCGAGGCGGTGCGAACGGTGCTGGATGGAGGCAACAATCTCAGTGTTGAGGCCTTCCAGAAACTGCGTGCCGCCGGGATCGTGTACGGCCAGTACGCGACCAACGCAAAGATGCGTTGCGATCTTTACGCGAGATACTTGAGCAGGCATCTGAAAGAGCCAGCCGGGTGAGGGTGTGCTTAAAGCAGCGTTAGCGCGGCGCGCGTGGCAGACCGCAAACCCCGCCCCTTGTTTCCAATTCCCGGCCAGTCTCCCGAACTGGGATTGCATGCAAGATCCACATTGCAGAATTTGGTGTCATAATGCGGGATTTGGGGCCCTCCCTGTGTCCCGCATCACTGCGACTCCCCACCCCAACGCCGACACTCATTTCAGCGGCTGATTTTCTCCCAGTGCCGCACTATGAGGCAAACCGAATGAGTGAACTGAAGACTGTGATTCCCACCGTGATTATGGACGGGAACGAGGCCGCGGCCTCTGTGGCCTATCGACTTTCAGAGGTTGTCGCCATCTACCCGATCACCCCCGCGTCGCCGATGGCCGAGTGGGCCGATCAGTGGCGCTCGGAGGGAAAGAGAAATATCTGGGGCGGATTGCCCATTGTGGAAGAACTGCAGAGCGAGGGCGGCGCGGCCGGCGCGCTCCACGGAGCGTTGCAGGCCGGTGCTTTTGGAACCACCTTCACGGCGTCGCAGGGCCTGTTGCTGATGATTCCCGATATGTTCAAGATTGCCGGTGAGCTGACCCCGGCCACCATGCACGTGACGGCCCGCACCCTGGCCACGCACGCGCTTTCAATCTTCGGCGATCACTCCGACGTGATGGCTTGCCGCGCCACCGGCTGGGCGATGCTGGCGTCGAATTCGGTGCAGGAAGCGCACGACCTGGCGCTGGTTGCGCAGGCCGCCACGCTCGAGGCCCGCATCCCGTTCATTCACTTCTTCGACGGCTTCCGCACCTCGCACGAAGTGGGCAAGATTGTGCCTATCACCGACGACACCATTCGCGCCATGGTCGACGACAAGTTCATCATCGCGTACCGCAACAACCGGATGTCGCCCGATCGGCCCGTGCTGCGCGGCAGCGCGCAGAATCCCGACGTCTTTTTCCAAGCGCGCGAAGCCTGCACGCCTTATCACGCCGCCGTTCCCGGCATCGTGCAATCGGTCATGGAGCGCTTTGCCAAGCTCACCGGCCGCGCTTATCGCCTGTTTGACTACTACGGCGCGCCCGATGCCGAGCGCCTGATCGTGGTCATGGGTTCCGGCGCTGAGGCTGCCGAAGAAGCCGTCGACGCCATGATGCGCCAGGGCGAAAAAGTGGGACTGCTCAAAGTTCGCCTCTACCGGCCCTTCGACAGCAAGGCATTCATCGCCGCGCTGCCTTCGACGGTGAAGTCCATTGCCGTTCTCGACCGCTGCAAGGAGCCCGGCGGAGCCGGCGAGCCGCTCTACCAGGACATCGTTACGGTGCTCGCGGAAAATGTGAAGAGTCTGCCCTTCGCCTTGCCTACCGTCGTCGGCGGCCGCTACGGCCTGTCTTCGAAGGAATTCACGCCGGCCATGGTCAAGGGAATCTTCGACGAATTGAAGAAGCCCTCCCCCAAAAATCACTTCACCATCGGCATCAACGACGACGTGAGCCACAGCAGTCTGGATTACGATGCCTCGTTTTCAACTGAAGATCCCAAGACCGTCCGCGCGCTTTTCTACGGGCTCGGTTCCGACGGCACGGTGGGCGCCAACAAGAACTCGATCAAGATCATCGGCAGCGAGACGCCGAATTACGCGCAGGGCTACTTCGTTTACGACTCGAAGAAGTCCGGCTCCATGACCACCTCGCATCTGCGCTTCGGGCCCAACCCCATCCGTTCCACTTACCTGATCACGCGGGCCAGCTTTGTGGCCTGCCACAACTTCAGCTTCATTGAGAAGATGAACGTGGTGGAAGCGGCCATGCCCGGCGCGGTCTTCCTGCTCAACTCGCCCTACTCGGCCGCCGAGGTGTGGGAGAAGCTGCCCCGCACCATGCAGCAGGAGATGCTTGAGAAGAAGATCGAGTTCTACGTGATCGACGGCTACAAGGTGGCGCGGGAAGCCGGCATGGGTTCGCGCATCAACACCATCATGCAGACCTGCTTCTTCGCCATCAGCGGCGTGCTGCCGCGCGAGGAAGCCATCGCGCAGATCAAGAAAGCCATTCAGAAGACCTACGGCAAGCGCGGCGAATCGGTGGTGCAAAAGAATTTTGCCGCCGTCGACCACGCCCTGGCGCACCTTGAAAAAGTCGAGCTGCCGTCCGCGGCCTCTTCGGATTTTGACATGGTTCCCTTCATCTCCGCCAAGGCGCCAGCGTTCGTTCGCAATGTGCTCGGCCAGATTGCCGCGGGCCAGGGCGATTCGATTCCGGTCAGCGCCATCCCCGCCGGCGGAACCTTCCCCACCGGCACCGCGCAGTGGGAGAAGCGCAACATTGCGCAGTTCATCCCGGCGTGGGACAAGGAACTCTGCATCCAGTGCGGCAAGTGCGTCATGGTCTGCCCCCACGCCGTGATTCGCGCCAAGGTCTACAGCGGCGACCTGGCCCAGGACGCGCCGCCCACCTTCCAGTGGGCCAAACCGAAATGGAAGGGCATGGAGCAGGACCGCTACACGCTCCAGGTGGCTCCTGAAGATTGCACCGGCTGCGGGCTCTGCGTTGAAGTCTGCCCGGTGAAAAACAAGAGCGACGCCAGCAGGAAGGCCATCAACATGGCCCCGCAGGTTCCGCTGCGCGAGCCCGAGCGCGCAAACTGGGAGTTCTTCCTCGGGCTGCCCGAAATGAATCGCTCGAGGCTCTCGCACACGCAGGTGAAGGACATTCAGCTTCTCGAGCCGCTGTTCGAATTCTCGGGCGCATGCGCCGGCTGCGGCGAGACGCCTTACATCAAGCTGCTCACGCAGTTGTTCGGCGACCGGCTCTATATCGCCAACGCCACCGGCTGCTCGTCCATCTACGGCGGCAATTTGCCCACCACGCCTTACGCCAGCAATGCCCAGGGCCGCGGTCCCACATGGTCCAACTCGCTCTTTGAGGACAACGCGGAGTTCGGCTTCGGCATGAGAATCGCGCTCGACCAGCAGAAGGAGTTCGCCGAACTCCTGGTGAAGCGCCTCGCGCCCGCCATCGGCGACGAGCTTGTCTCCGCTCTCATCGGCGCAACGCAAAAAACCGAGACCGAAATCAACGAGCAGCGGGAGCGCGTGCAGTTGCTGCGCCACCAGCTCGAAGACAACGACACGTCAGACGCGCGCAACCTGCTGGCCATCGCCGATACGCTGGTTCGCAAGAGCGTGTGGATTCTCGGCGGCGACGGCTGGGCCTTCGACATCGGTTTCGGCGGCCTCGACCACGTGCTCGGCTCCGGCAAGAACGTGAATGTTCTGGTGATGGACACCGAAGTTTACTCGAACACCGGCGGCCAGATGTCAAAGGCCACACCACGCGGCGCAGTGGCCAAGTTCGCGGCCAGCGGCAAGAGGAACAGCCGCAAGGACCTGGCCATGGAAGCCGTCAGCTACGGCTCAGTTTACGTGGCGCATGTCGCCCTCGGCGGCAACGACACGCACGTGGTGAAGGCTTTCCAGGAGGCCGAAGCGCACGACGGGCCGTCGATCATCATCGCCTACTCCAGTTGCATCGCCCACGGCTACGACCTGGTGCACGGCCTCGAGCAGCAGAAGCTGGCCGTGCAGTCCGGCTACTGGCCGCTGATGCGCTATAACCCATCGCTGCGCGACGAAGGCAAGAATCCGTTCCAGCTCGACTCGAAGGCGCCGTCGATCCGGCTCAAGGACTACGCCTATCGCGAGGCCCGCTACACCATGCTCGTGCGCAGCAACCCGGAGCTGGCGGCCGAGCTGCTCAAGGAAGCGCAGGACGACGTCGAGCGCCAGTGGCGTGTCTACTCCGCGCGCGCGGCCATGCCCGGACGCGGCGAAACGCCCAACATTGCACCGGCTGAAAAGCCGGAAGAGAAACTGGCGGCCGTGGCTGCCGGAGGGGAAGAATGATCGATATATCAATGCACTATCTCGGCATGAATTTGAGCGGCCCCATCGTGGTTGCGTCTACGCCGCTCTCCGAGTCGATCGACAACGTTCGCCACATGGAAGACGCGGGCGCTTCGGCCATCGTGCTCACCTCGCTGTTTGAGGAGCAACTCGCGCTCGAGTCGCGCACCCTCGACGAAGATCTCTCGCGCGGCACGGATTCATTTGCCGAATCGCTCGGCTACCTGCCGGACCTGAGCGACTATCGCATGACGCACGAGGTTTATCTCGAGCATCTGCGCCGCGCGCGCGCGGCCGTCCACATCCCTATCATGGCCAGTCTCAACGGCGCCACTTCCGGCGGCTGGCTGCGGTTTGCCAAAGACATGGAACAGGCTGGAGCCCAGGCCATCGAATTGAATACCTATGCCCTGGCGACTGATCCCAATCAGACGTCAGCCCAGCTCGAAGTGCAACTCATCGAGCTGGTGAAAAGCGTCTGCCAGGCCGTAAAGATCCCGGTGGCCGTCAAGCTCTCGCAGTCTTTCACCAGCATCCCGAACCTGGCCGCGCGGCTTGAAGCCGCGGGCGCGGCCGCCGTGGTGCTGTTCAACCGCTTCTATCAGCCCGACTTCGACATCGAGGCGCTCGAGGTGCGGCCGTCGCTGCATTTTTCCACGCCGTCGGAACTGCTGCCGCGCCTGCACTGGGCCGCCATCCTCTACGGCAAGGTCAAGATGGATATCGCCATGACCGGCGGCGTTCATTCGGCCGAGGATGTGTTGAAGAGCATCATGGCCGGCGCCAGCGTTACCGAGATGGCCTCCGCGCTCCACATTCACGGCATCGAGCACATCGGCCGCGTGCTGGCCGATCTGCGCTATTGGCTGGAGAAGCGCGAGTACACGTCGCTTGCTGAAACCCGCGGCTGCCTGAGCCGCCGCTCCGCCCACGATCTCTCGCCCTACGATCGCGGCAATTACATCAAGACGCTCAGCTCGTACAGCCTGCGTCAGACGGTGGCTGCGTTTTAGGACTGCGCGTCCAGCGAATCGCCCAGGTCTCAAAAGCGAGACCTGGGCACCCGGCGTTCTGAGCTTGTCTATTCTTTTTTGTGATCGGCGGCTGCGGAAGATTGCAGCCGCCATTTTTTTTCGGCAAATGACCTGCCGGTGTCGAGACCGTATGATTTGGTAATTACCCTTGGACCAGCGCGGGCGAGGACGCCCGCGCTACAGCCGGTCCGGAGACCGGCGCTACATTCCGGCGATACCACAATCATTCGGTCACAGTGCCGGGCGCATTCCTGTAGCCTGTGAATGGTTCCATCAAGGAGAAATCCCATGAAACGAGCCATGGCGTTCGTGCTCCTGGTTTGCGCACCGGGATTCGCAGCAGCCGCCCCCGCTCCGGCGCGCTCTGTTGCAACGGCGGTCTCTCAGCAGGAACAAAACAAAGCTGTCGCACGACGCGTGTTTGATGAGATTTTCAACCGGGGCAGATTCGAAGTTGCCGGCGAGATCTACGCCAAGGATTTCGTCAATCACGGAATGCACAGAGACGTTGGCCCGGCAGAGGATCAGGCTGCACAGCGCTTTGAAAAGCACGCCTGCCCCGACCTGAAGATGACCGTTGGCTCCATGGCTGCCGAGGGCGACATGGTTTCAGTGCTGTGGATCGCGCGCGGAACCAACACCGCCGCGACCGGCTGGCTGCCCCCAACCGGCGCAAAAATCGAAGTGCGCGGCATTACCATCTGGCGCATTGCGGATGGGAAAATTCGCGAGGAATGGACGGCCTTCGACCAGTTGGGAGTCCTGCGTCAATTAGTGGCGCAGTTGAAATGGCAGCTTATCGGCCTTTTTTGTGCCGTACTGTTTCTTTTGTGGATCGCGTACCGGCTGATTGGCAAGCTGTTCAATCGCCGCTCTTCGCTTGCAGCGGCAAGGCATTCACGCGGTTGAATCAGTTGGCAAGAAAGCGCAGCACAGCTTTTTCCAGAATGCCGCGCGCGCGGGGAAGAGCGGCTTGGACAGGCTCGCTGAAGGTTTCGCCGAGTTCGGTAGAGCCCACACCGACGGTCAACAGCATGGCATGGGATTTGATGGAGCCATAGAGCGAGCGCGTCAAACCGAGAAGTTCGGACGGCTTGAGGTGATGCGAGGCCGGTGCTGAGCTGTCGACACGCGACGAAACCGGAATGAGCCGGACGCGTCCCGGCGGAGAGCTCACCGAGGAATCGACGAAGAGGACGGAATCGGCGGCGGCAATCTCTTCGGCCAGTTCGGGAGTCCACTGCTGGCGCGAAATGACGCGCACGTTGCCGTTCTCGTAGAAGCGTTCCTCGGCCCAGTCTGCGAGCTTCGGTCCTACGCCGTCGTCGCTGCGCAAGGTGTTGCCGCAGGCAAGTACCAGGCAACGTGCATTGATCGTCATTCTTGACCGCTCTCCGAATCGAATCCGCTCTCTGGTCTCTCAGAAATCGTTCTGAGTCAATCTGTGAGTAGCGCCGGTCTCCGGACCGGCTGTCGTGCGGGTATTCCAGAACCGCACATGACATTGCGGTTGACTAGACATTCTCTGGCGGCGCGGACGCCGCCAGTACAGCCGGCCTGGAGGCCGGCGCTACGTTTCTATTTTCTTGCGATGCGGTCCACGACTTCGCCATCGGCGGAGAGCAGCGAAATCTCGAGCGGCATCTGCCCGGCCGCGTGCGTCGAGCAGCTCAGGCAGGGATCGAAGGTGCGGACCACAGCTTCGACGCGGTTCAGAATGCCCTCGGTAAACTTGCCGTCCTTGATGTACGCTTTGGCCGCCTGCAACACGCCCCGGTTCATCGCGTTGTTGTTCTGTCCGGTGGCGATCACCAGGTTGGCCCAGATCATCTTGCCGTTTTCGTCCACCTTGTAGTGGTGATTCAGCGTGCCGCGCGGCGCTTCGGCCTGGCCTGCACCCTCGAGCCGGTTTACGCCCGCGGTGGCGCGGACATGCTTGTCGAGAATGCGCGTGTCGTTGAGGATCTCCTCGATCTTCTCGATGCCGTAAAGCATCTCGACGAGCCGCGCGTGATGATAGTGGAACGAGCTCTCGACCGGCCCGGCGGCGAGTTGCTTGAACTCGGCAAGCTCCTTGTCCGCCTGCGGAGTGCCCATGGTCTTCACGATATTGAGCCGCGCCAGCGGCCCCACGCGATAACTGCCCTCCGGGTAGCCAAGCGGCTTGTAGTAGACAAATTTTGTGTAGCTGTAATTCTCGACAGCCTCGCCGATGGCCTCAGTGAAGCGGGTCGCGGTCATGCCGTCTTCGATCGTTTCGCCCTTCGCGCCGATCAGCCGCAGCGCGCCGTCGGTGAATTCGATCGACTCGTCTTCGTTGATCAGGCTCAGGTAATTGGATGGGAAATTGGCGAAGACCTCGATCTCCGGCTTGAAGGTCGCGGCAATCTGTTTGTATGCGCCCAAGGCGAGGCTGAGATTGGCGTAGGCCTCGGGGATCATGGCCAGAATCTCGTCGCGCCTGGGCGAATCCAGCGGCTCGGTGACGCCGCCGGGCACCACCCACCCGGTATGGATGCGCTTCGAGCCCAGCAGTTCAATGATGCGCTGCCCAAATCGGCGCAAACCCACGCCGGCCCGGCCCAACTCCGGCTTGGCCGCCGCCACGCCAAAGATGTGGCGCATCTTCGGATCGGATTCCATGCCCAGCAGCAGGTCGGGAGATGCCAGGTAAAAAAAGCTCAGCGCATGCGACTGCACCATCTGCGCCAGGTTCAGCGTGCGCCGCAGTTGCGCGGCGGTATGCGGAATCCGCACCGACATGATGGCTTCGCAGGCCTTGGCCGAGGCGATCAGGTGGCTGACCGGGCAGATGCCGCAGATGCGCGCCATCAGGCTCGGCATCTCGTAGAACGGCCGGCCTTCTGAGAATCGTTCGAATCCGCGCACCTGCGTCACATGGAAATGCGCGTCTTCCACCTCACCCTGGCCGTTGAGTTGGATGGTGATCTTGCCGTGCCCTTCAAGGCGCGTTACGGGATCGATGGTGATGGTCTGGCTCATAAAAAGCTCCGAGTTCCTTCGATGGGTGCGGGCGTGGACGCCCACACGACAGCCGGTCTAGCACCCCAGCAAGCAAAAATCGCTTGCCGGGGACCCCGCTTGAGAGACCGGCGGTACATTAAGCTCCAAAGCGGGTCAGCGCCGGAATATCCAGCGGGCCGCCGGTTAACAGCGCCGTCAGCGCCGTGTGAAATGTGTCCGCCGAGGGCGGGCAGCCGGGCAAGAATACGTCCACCTTCACGTATTCGTGAATGGGCCGCACCACTTGGAGAAGCTTGGGCACCACCACGCACGGAATCTGCTGCTGCGCGCTCGCGTTCTCAATGTACGCCCGGTCCAGAATCGCTTCCGGGCCCATCGGGTTGCGCATCGAGGGCACATTGCCCGCCACCGCGCAATCTCCCATAGCCACCAGCATCTTCGAGCGGGCGCGGACTTTCCTGATCTTCTTCTCGTCGTCCACCGAGGCCACCGCTCCCTCGACAAGCACGAGATCCACGTCGTCGGGAAACTCCTTGGCGTCCACGAGAGGACTGTACACCAGGTCCACAAACTCGGCCAGTTCCAGAAGCCGTTCGTCCATGTCGAGAAACGACATGTGACAGCCCGAACATCCGTCCAGCCACACCGTTGCCAGTTTCAGTTTGCTCATTTCGCTTCTCTCATCAGGTTCAGGTAAGGAAGAAAATCGGGATACTTGGGATGATCGGAGCCGATCTTGCTCTTGTCGAACAGGGCCCCGGTGGGGCATACCTGCACGCACTTGCCGCAGCGCGTGCAACTGGACGCGCCCCAGTCTTCGTGCAGGTCGGAGATGATGATGGAGTTGATGCCGCGGCCCATCACGTCCCATACATGCGCGCCCTCGATCTCCGCGCATACCCGCACGCAGCGGGTGCACAGAATGCAGCGATTGTGGTCCAGCGTGAACCGCTCGTGCGATGCGTCGACGCTCAACTCCGGGTTGCGGTAAGGCAGGCGCACATGGGTGAGGCCCTGCTCCTGCGCCAGCGCCTGCAACTCGCAGTGGCCGTTTGACACGCACACCGAGCAGATGTGATTGCGCTCGGCGAAGAGCAGCTCGAGGATGGTGTGCCGGTGCTTTTTCAGCCGCTCCGTATTGGTGCTTACTTCCATGCCTTCCTGCACCGTGGCCACGCACGCCGGCAGCAGCTTGTTGCTGCCCTTGATCTCTACCAGGCACATCCGGCACGCGCCCACGTCGCTCAATCCATCCAGACTGCAGAGCGTGGGAATTTCGATGTCGTTCTCCCGCGCTACTTCGAGAATGGTCTGCCCGGCGCGCGCGCTCACTTCCTGCTCGTCGATGACCAGGGTTTTGACATCCGTCTCGGAGCTCATGCCGTCACCTCCACGCGAGCTTCGATGTTGCACACGCCGGCCCGGCAGCGCTTCTCCGCGATGTGTTCGATGTACTCGTTCCTGAAGTATTTCAGCGTGCTCAGCACCGGGTTGGGCGCGGTCTGGCCCAGGCCGCACAGGCTGGCTTCCTTCACCGTGGAGCACAGGTCTTCAAGCAATTCCAGATCGTCCATGGTGCCCACGCCCTGGCAGATGCGCGTCAAGAGCGTGTACATCTGCGCCGTCCCCGCGCGGCACGGAATGCACTTGCCGCAGGATTCGGTCATGCAGAACTCGATGAAGAAGCGCGCCACGTTGACCATGCAGGAGGTGTCGTCCATCACGATCATGCCCCCCGATCCCATGATCGAGCCCATCTTCAGCAACGCATCGTAGCTCACTCCCACGTCCATCATCTGGACCGGAATGCAACCGCCCGAAGGACCGCCGGTCTGCACCGCTTTGAACGTGTGCCCGTCCGGCACCCCGCCGCCAATGACCTCGATGATCTCCCTGAGCTTGATGCCCATGGGCACTTCGACCAGCCCGGTATGGGCGATCTTGCCGGTCAGCGCGAAGACTTTGGTTCCCTTGCTTCGTTCCGAGCCCATGTTGAAGAACCATTTGCCGCCGTTGCGCACGATCGGCGCAATGTTCGCGTAGGTCTCGACGTTATTGATCAGCGTGGGTTTTCCCCACAGCCCGCTCATGGCCGGATAAGGAGGCCGCGGCTTCGGCGTTCCGCGCCGGCCCTCGATCGAAGCAATCAGCGCCGTCTCCTCGCCGCAGACAAACGCGCCCGCGCCCAGCCGGATCTCCACATCGAAGTTGAACACCGTGCCGCAGATGCCGTTGCCGAGCAGGCCCCGCCGCCGCGCCTCGCGCAATGCCGTGGTCAGCCGCGCCACAGCCACCGGATACTCGGCCCGCACATAAATGAACCCCTTGCTCGCGCCCACCGCGTAGGCCGCAATGGCCATGCCCTCGATGACGCGATGCGGATCGCCCTCCATTACGCTGCGATCCATGAACGCGCCGGGGTCGCCCTCGTCGCCGTTGCACACCACGTACTTCAGATCGCCCGAGGACTTGGCTACCGTTCCCCATTTCAGTCCGGTGGGATAGCCTCCGCCTCCGCGTCCGCGCAACCCGCTCTCCGTGATGCGGTGAATCACGCCCTTGGGCGTCATCTCCGTCAGCACCGTCAGCAGCGCCTTGTAGCCGTCCCGCGAAATATAGTCGTCGATCTTCTCCGGGTCGATATAGCCGGCGTTTTCCAGCACCACCCGCACCTGGCTGCCGAAGTGCTCGTTCAGATCGCACTGCAGCGACGGCACCGGACTGCCCCCCAGGCTGGCCACAATCTCCTCCGCATTGCCGGCCTTCACGTGCCGGTAAAGCGTCTCTTCAGGATCCACCCGCACCAACGGGCCGGACGAGCACGGTCCCATGCAGCCGGTGCGGCGCACCAGCACCTTTTTCCCAGACTCTTCCGCGGCCTTGACCAGCGCCTCGCGCAGTTTCTCCGAGCCCTGGCTCGAGCAGGCCAGGTCCATGCACACATTCACCTCGTAGTCGAACTTCCCGTTCTCCAGCCGCACGCTTTCCGCAATCTGTTCGAGCTCCTCGATCGTCATTCCACCGTCCACCTTTCCAGTTGCTCGAGCACCTGCTCAGAAGTCATTTCGCCGGCCACTTCCCCGTCACAAAGCGCAACCGGCGCGCGGCTGCACGCCCCTACGCAGCGCGCCGTCATCAGGCTCACGTTGCCGTCCCTGGTGGTTTGTCCGGGCTGAATCCCCAGCCGCTTTTCGGCCGCGGCAATCAGCTTGTCGGAGCCTTTGATGTAGCACGCCGTCCCGGCGCATAAGGTCACCGTGTGCTTGCCCGGCGGCTTGAGGCTGAAGTAGTGGTAAAACGTCACCACTCCGTAGGCCTGGCTCAGCGGCACGCGCAGGGAATTGGCCACAAAGCGGATGGCGTCGTCGTCCAGATAGCCGAAGGAAGACTGTACCGTGTGCAGGGTTTCAATCAGCGCGTAACGGGCAAAACCATTCTTGCGCATGGTGCCGTTCACGATCTTCCATCGTTTGTCGTCGCTCGGAAGCGGCGGAGGTGTGAATGCTGGCACGAATCCCTCCTCAATGCAAACCAGACGCAGACCGGACGCGAACAGGATGCAAACGTCCAATGCCTGCTATTGTTCTACGTCACCGGGGCTTCAGCCATCCGTGACAGTGGTCACGGACCTCCGGGGCTATCCCGTTCTGTGACAGCACTTGCACCGTTCCCGCGATGAAACGGCGCGGCTGCGCCTGCCGGGAATTCCCGCGTTCTGAATACCGTAATCCGGGAAAAAATCGAGAATCCCTGCTTCGTTGCAGCTTTTTCGATTTAATTAGGAGAACCCCCGGCTATGCCGGGGCGGCGGTAGCAGTTCAACATTTTCTGGCGTCGCGCCCGGGTTGTTTTTGTCTATCCATCCTGCAATAACGTTGGATGGGCTCGGAGGATGGGCGCCGTCCCTGCGGGACTCCGAACGAATTGTTTGTTTCGCTGACCCCACGCTTCCACCCCAAGAAACAAAGGCCGTTTCTTGGGGACCCCGGTGAAGCGCGGGGCTAATAACCACTGCGCCTGCGGCGCGGGCGACGTGCCGATCTCGACATGGATCGCCAAAACACAGGCCCCTTTGAGGGACTGCCTCCCATAAAGCCTGCGGTTCGGCCGGAGGATACTTGCTCCGGCGCTTGCAAAAGCCACGATGCCGAATGGTTTTTATCTCAGGAAAAGGCGACCTTGCACATGGCCGCGATATCAACATCTAAAGCGAAAACGCTCTATCCCAGCGGCGGAAGATGGTCCGAGATTCCGAACAGGAAGATGATGCCGATGATGCAGCTGTAGGCTGCTCCCGTCCATGCGATCGCGTGGTAAAAGCGGGGGTGATGGCCGGTGGCATTGAAGGCCCCGCCCATCGAAGCGGTCATCAGCGCATTCATCGCCACCAGGCCCACGGCGAAAGCCAGCAGGCCCATCATGCCGCGCGAGGTTCCGCCCAGGTTCGCGGTAAGGAAAAACAGCGCCAGTTGGCTGGGTGTCTCCGCTCCCACTCCGTGCAGCATGCCGATCACAAATACCGACTTGCCGGTGTACATCCACTTGAAATGATCGGGCCTCGGCGCCTGCCGGTTCCAGATCAGCCGCACTTTCCAGGCTGTCCACAAAATCCCGTTGATGGCGATCGCCAGGCGGCTCTCAACGCGGCTGTGCCGGTGGCCATGCGCGTCCTTGCGCAGAATGCCGGCCACCACCCCGACGCCCAGCACGATGAGCGTGAGCCCGATCAGCCGCTCCGTCCAGTGGTCCAGCCCCTGGGGCAGACCCAGGTGCATCTGCAGCACCACCACCCCCAGGGCCCCCACGGTAAACGCGTGGCCCAGGGCGTAGGTCATCCCTAAACGCAATCCGCTGAGCCAGTTGCGCTGCACCGCTGTGATGTCGGAGATGGCCGCCAGGTGATCGTAGTCGAAGCCGTGACGCAGCCCCAGAAGCAGGCAGGAGCCCAGCGCCGCATAGAGGCTTAAGTCTCTGGGGAGCACAGTCACGGAACCTAGTATAGAGGACAAATGCCGCCATTGGGGTGAGGCAGGTCACTCTCCAGGCCTGAATTCAGACGGACTTGCGAACCGGACTCAGCCCAACCCGGAATGTTTCAAGTTTGACAACACATCGCCGCAGGTGTTGATCAACTGGTTTTTTCCGGGCGGATGGTTATCGTCCAAGACGCAATCATTTGGTCTACCTGGTCAATGGTAGCGATCTACTCTCTGATGCTTCTGGTGGCGGAAGGGATTAACGGGAAGCCGGAATCATTGACTCATTTACTGGTCTTCACGATGCAGTCGCTCAGTTTGTATCGCCAAACCTCATGGTGACTTTCTCTGATTACGGCAACGTGCTCGGGCAACTCCACACCATCCACGGTCTGGTAGGTATAGGTGAAGATCAGGCGGTGACCCGGCTCGGAGTTCCCGTCTTCACCCATGGTCCATGAGGTCAAAAGGAACCCCTGCTGCCCAGACGCGAATGATGTCTCGAAGTGGTCGGATTGAGGTGCTTTCAAGGCTGCGCTCTGCAGGCGCATATCGGGGGCAAGAACCATTTCGATATCAGAGGCCTGCATCTTGAAGTCAAGCTTGTAGCCCGACGGGGATTGCTCGAAGGAGACCGGCGTAGCGGGATTCGGAAGGATCATGTTCGTACTTGCGGGCAACCACATATAGAGGCTCTTCTGCACCGCGTGCTCCAGCAGGAACTCGGCCATGCCGCCATGGGGAAGCTTGCCGATTGCGTCGTCGGTGAGTCCGGAGGAAACGGTAACATTCTGCCGCGTGACCGTAACGCGGTTGCGAATCGGCTGAAAAATCTTTTCGAACTGTTCGTCTGTCCCTTCATCTCCGACGCGCGTCGTCTCAGTGAAGTGCTCCTTCCAGCTGAAATCGACAGCGCAATCGAAGGACTGCAAGTTCCTGTTGAACGGAGCATCGTATTTCTCGCGCGCTTGACTGAGCAATGCCTGGTCTGTCTTTGTCGCTTGAGCGTGGCAAAGCATAGCGCAAAAGCAGAACACGATCGACGCACGATAAATCTGCATCACATAATCTCCACTGAACGGAATGAGGGCCGGGTTGAGAATGAGTGTGGCCAGCATACATCAGGGCGAAGAAAGTAGCCAACTCCGTTACGGGGTCGGCTCTTGCTGTTTCCTTCAAATCGGCGCTTTCGGAAACTCCAATTTGTGAAGGTAAAGGCGGAGTGGATTTGTCCTGAGAAACGCCCGAGGGTCCTGTAACGCAGTTGCCCGTCGCGCCCAGGTCGTCGGCCACCCGGAATGAGGTCCCACCCCCTCAACCCGGCACCAAGAGGCCCCCGGGATTCCATGCCTCATTTGGCCGCATTCACGTTGAGTTGATAGCCGCTGTAGTCGATGGTCACCACGGTAAGGCCAAACAGCATGCTCGTCGACTCCGCCCGCGCGTGCGTGGCCATCGGGAAGCCGTCAACCTCAGCGTACTGGCGCATCATGTGCGTCGCTCCGGCGAAGGCCGATGGGCTCTTCGACGCCAGCCCGTCAATCTGCGCCAGCGAAAAATCGCTCGCGTCGACCCAGATGGTTCCGTTGATCAAATTCGATGCCTTGTGCCGCGCCGTCACATCCACAACCAGGCAATCGCGGCCGCCCAGTCGCACCACCTCGCCTGAATTCGGCTTCATCGCGTAGTTGGCCGAAGTGAACCACGACTGGGGAAGATTGGCGGGCTGGTTGATGACTTTCTCATTGTCAAGCAGCGGATTCAACCCCAGCCTGATTAGAAACTCCGACCCGCTTTGGGAAAGCACCGTGTAGGTCTTGCCCACACCCTTCTGGTAGGTGTCTTTCACCGTCATTTCGGCCGCCGGATGGGTTTGATCCTTGCCCCGGTACACCGCGTAGTGCTCAATGTCGGTGAACCCCAGGACATTCGCGTAGCGGGCCTGGACCCCGGCATCGATGCGGCGAACGACCGTGGCGGCATCCGGCGCCTGGGCCGCAATCGGGACTGCGCCGGGCCCCCAGCAAACTGAGACACCCAGCACCGCCCAGGCCATTCCTCGCAACACGACCTTTGCCATGCTGAGAATTCTCTCACGGCAAGGAGTGACCGGTTCGCTCCTGGCCGGATGCCGGCGGATTCCTTCACGCGCCAGATTTTTTCATCGCATTCGCTGCCGCTGAATAGGGCCGAATTGATCGAGTCTCCTCCCGGCGCTTTCGATTGGAAGCGTGCACGTATGCAAATGATTGGCCGCCCTATGCCAAGCCTTGTGGATTCAATGAAGAGAACAGACCCTGAAGGATTTATGCTGGTCTCCTGTGCGAGGTCCGATCCCATTGCACGAATCTGCTCCAAAACCAGAACCGCGCCAGGCGCCGCATCGGCGAACTGAAGCGCGGGTGCGCGGTGTGGTGCAGGGCGTCGGCTTCCGCCCCTTCGTTTACCGCCTCGCGCTTGAGGAAAGCCTGGCCGGATTCATCGGCAACGACACCGATGGAGTCATCATCGAGATCGAGGGCCCGCACGACCGCATCGAATCGTTTCTCCTCCGTCTCCGCGCCGAAGCGCCCGCACTGGCGCGCATTGACTCGGTGGCCGTCCGCGAGATCGAGCCGAACGGCGATTCCGGTTTCCGCATCGTTGCCAGCGAAGTCCGCGGCAGCGTCGCCACCGGCATTCCCGCCGATGCCGCCACCTGCGCGGATTGCCTGCGCGAATTGCTCGATCGCAACGACCGGCGCTATCGCTATCCATTTTTGAATTGCACCAATTGCGGCCCGCGCTTCACGATTACGCGGAGAATACCCTACGACCGGCCGCAGACTTCGATGGCGAAGTTTCCTATGTGCGCTGCTTGCCAGGCGGAATATGAGGATCCCGCCAATCGGCGCTTCCATGCGCAGCCAAATGCGTGCTGGGATTGCGGCCCGCAACTTGCTTTCGTCACCGCGGATGGCGCCCCGATTGCCACCGACGATCCGGTCGCGGCTTGCATCGATCGCCTGGCCGCGGGCGAAATCGTCGCCATCAAGGGAATTGGCGGATTTCATCTCTGCGTCGACGCCACGAATGAAGCAGCGGTCATGCGGCTCAGGGAACGCAAGCACCGTTACGGAAAGCCGCTGGCCGTGATGGTGCGCGACCTCGCCGCCGCTCGCCAGGTTTGCGCGCTGACCGCTGAAGACGAGGCGCTGCTCACCACCACGGCGCGGCCCATCGTTCTCGCCGCGCGCAGTCTCGATTCCGGGATCGCACTCTCAGTGGCGCCGGGAATTCCGTGGCTGGGCGTCTTTCTGCCTTATGCGCCATTGCAGCATTTGCTCTTTGCCGATCCGCGCATTCGCGCATTGGTGATGACCTCCGCCAATCTGAGCGAAGAGCCTATCGCAATCGACAACGAAGAAGCGCGAGCGCGCCTGGCCGGCATTGCCGACGTGTTTCTGATGCACGATCGCGAGATACTGCAGCGCTGCGACGACTCGGTGATGGCCGTTGTGGACCATGCGCCGCAACTCCTTCGCCGCGCGCGCGGATTTGTGCCCCTCAGCGTGGAATTGCCCATGGACGCTCCGCCGCTGCTGGCCGTTGGCGGGCACTTGAAAAATGTCTTTGCGCTTGCACGCGGCCGATTTGTTTATCAGAGCCAGCATTTGGGCGATCTGGAAAGCCTGCCCGGCCTTAACTTTTTCAAGGAGTCCCTGGATCATTTAATGCGTACGTTCGAGATTGAGCCGGAGGCAGTGGTGCACGACATGCACCCCGGATACTTGTCGACCACGCTGGCGAAGGAGTGGGCGCATGAGCGCGGCTTGCCCCTGGTGGCCGTGCAGCATCATCACGCTCATATTGCCGGATGCATGGCGGAGCACTCGCTCGCCGGCCCGGTGATCGGCTTGAGCCTCGATGGCACAGGCTACGGAACGGATGGGCGGATTTGGGGCGGGGAAGTGCTGATCGCGCGGCTGGATGGGTTTGAGCGGTTTGCGCATTTGGAGTATGTGCCGATGCCGGGTGGGGATGCGGCGGTGCGGGAGCCGTGGCGAATGGCATTTGCGGCATTGCATGCAGCAGGCTTTGACGTGGAATCGGAACAGATAGTTAAGTTGCTTGGCGCGCAGGACAGCGAGGTGCGGGTGTTGCGGCGCATGGTGGAGCGCGGGATCAATTCGCCGATGACTTCGAGTTTGGGGCGGCTGTTTGATGCGGTGGCTGCGGTGGTGCTGGGGCGGCGCGTGGTGGACTATGAGGCGCAGGCGGCGATTGAGTTGGAAGGAATCGCAGTTGATGAGCCGGACCGGTTTGAGCAGGGAGATTATGTACCGGAGTTGCACGAGGCGGCGGAGGGATCAGGCAGCGTGGCTGAGATTCGGACTGGAAAGATGTGGAAAGCGGTGCTCGAGGACCTTTGGCGCGGTGTGCCGGCGAGACGCATCGCGGCGCGGTTTCATGCGGGCATTGCCGAAGGGTTTATCAATGCGGCGGGGAACGCCCGGATTGAGACGGATATCAATACGGTTGCGCTGAGCGGTGGCTGCATGGCGAATCGCCGGCTGGCGCGGCTGCTGCGCATGGGATTGGAGGCAGAGGGATTCGAAGTGTTTCAGCACCGCCAGGTCAGCCCTGGTGACGGCGGGTTGAGTTACGGGCAGGCCGTGGTGGCGGCAGCGAGACTCACGGAGAGACAGTAGCGCAGGTCTGGAGACCGGCTGTGGTGCGGGCCTCCAAACCCGCACATGAATCAGTCGAAGAGACAACGCTGGCGGCGTGGACGCCGCCAGTACAGCCGGTCTGGAGACCGGCGCTACTGTCTCACCCGGAAATTCGTACCAGTTCCTGCGCGTCTTCCTTCGGGCCCAGAATCGAGATGCGCGGAATCCTTCCGCGCACCATCGCCACTTCGTCGCAGCGGTGCAGACGCGGGCACATCTGGCAATCCTTGAAGATCTTGTCGGGCAGCTCGGCCTTGTCTTCCACGGTGCGGAATCCGTGCTTGAAAAAAAAGTCCGGAATGCGCGTGAACAGGCACACCGACTGGATGCCGTGCGTCTCGGCCTCTTCAATCAGCGCGTTCAAAAGCCTTCCGCCCGCGCCCTGGCCCTTGGCCTCCGGCTTGACCACGATCGAACGCACTTCAGCCAGGTGCGGCCCGTAAAGGTGCAGCGCGCCGCAGCCGAGAAACACGCCGCCATCCGATTCGGCAACCGTGAAGTCGCGGATGTTCTCGCAGATCTCGGCGAATGCACGCCTGAGCAGTGTGCCGTCGGTGGAGAGCGAATTTACCAGGTCGTACACGTTGGAGGCATCGTGCAACAGCGCTTTACGCACCAGCATGGATAACCTCCGCAACGTTGATCTTCTTGAGTTCGGCCACTCGCTCTGCCGCGGCGTCGAGCGCCAGGCGCACCCGGCCCCGCGCCGTTCCACCCGTCACGTCGTGGCAGTCGAGCGTAGCGTTGAGCGCGACCGCTGCATAAAAATCCGCCTCAATCTCCGCGCCGAACTGGCGCAGATCTTCGAGCGTCAAATCGCCAAGTTCCACGCCCTTTTCCAGAGCAAACCGCACCGCGTTGCCGATCTTTTCATGCGCGGTGCGGAAGGGAACTCCCTTGTGCACGAGATAGGTGGCTGCGGCCATGGCGTTCAGATAGCCCGTCTGCGCCGCCGCGCGCATGCGGTCATGGTTGAACTGGATTGCGGCCGTGAAACGCGCCACGAGGTGAAGCATCTGCGGCACGAATTCAACCTGGAAGGCCGGCTCCTGGGTCTCCTGCATGTCTTTATTGTAGGCCAAAGGCAGTCCCTTGAGTTGCAGAGTGACGGCTTGGGCGGCGCCGTGAATGCGGCCCACCTTGGCCCGGATGAGCTCGGTGAGATCGGGATTCTTTTTCTGCGGCATGGCGCTCGAGCCCGTGGAGAAAGCCTCAGGCAATGCGACAAAATTGAATTCAGCAGTGGAAAAAAGCGTGATCTCCTCGGCAAAACGGCTGAGGTGCAATCCAACGAACGTGAGCGCGTGCAGATACTCGAGGATAAAATCGCGGTCGCTGGTTGCGTCCATAGAATTGCCGGTGGGACCTGTAAATCTCAACTCTTTTGCGGCAATCGTGCGGTCGAGCGGGAGCGTTGCTCCTGCTACCGCGCCCGAGCCCAATGGACAGTAGTTGAGCCGCTGCTTGCAATCCATAAGACGCGCAACATCGCGCATGACCATCTCGACATACGCGAGCAGCCAGTGAGCCACCAGCACAGGCTCAGCCCTTTGAAGATGCGTGTAACTCGGCATGACGGCATCGTCAGCGGCTTCAGCCTTCTCGACCAGCGCATTGACCCATACGATCAGCGCCTCTAGAGTGAGCTCGATCTGTCTGCGCACATAGAGGCGGAGGTCGGTCGCAATCTGCTCGTTGCGGCTGCGGCCGGTGTGCAGCTTGAGGCCCAGAGGGCCAATCCGCTCCGCGAGCTTGAGTTCGACGAAGTGATGAATGTCTTCGGCGCTGGCGTGGTTGCGCACCAGAGCTTTGCCTGCTTCCGAGGCGTGTTCGGCGGCAATCGCATCAAGCGCCGCGCGGAGCTCCGCTCTTTCACTTTCGGATAGAATCCCGGCCGCACAGAGGGCAGACGCGTGCGCCTTGCTGGCCGCAATCTCCTGGGGCAGAAGCCGCCAGTCAAAAACAATCGACCGCTGCCACGCCTCAAACTCCGCATCCAGCGGCTCGCGGAATCGGCCGGACCACATCTTTCCGGATTGTTGTTCGTTGGACATTGCTTTAAGCGTACCTCATGCTATTCCTTGTCCTTTTTGGTCCGGCCTCAAGATAGTGATATTGCCTTCCCACCCATTTCGCGATAAAGCTGCGAAATGGATGGGACACGGTGCTTGTATGCCGGATCAATTTTTCTTTTCAGGGCCGCTCGTGAGCTGGGGCATTTCACTGCTCTTGCTGAGGGTGAGGAGGCCGGTTCTGGCGTAGGTGAGGAGCTTCTCACGGGTGTCGGTAATGTCAAGGTTGCGCATGGTGAGTTGTCCGATGCGGTCGCGCGGGGAGAAGGCGGATTCAGTCTTCTCCATGCTGAGGCGCTCGGGATGGTAGGTGAGGTTGGGCGACTCGGTCGAGAGGATGGAGTAGTCGTTGCCGCGGCGCAGCTCGAGCGTGACCTCGCCGGTGATGGGTTTGGCGACCCAGCGCTGGGCCGATTCGCGCAGCATGATGGCTTGGGAGTCGAACCAGCGGCCCTGATAGAGCAGGCGGCCAAGTTTGCGGCCATTGTCGCGGTACTGCTCGATGGTGTCTTCGTTGTGGATGCCGGTGATGAGGCGCTCGTAAGCGATGAAGAGCAGGGCGAGGCCCGGAGCCTCGTAGATGCCGCGGCTCTTGGCCTCGATGATGCGGTTCTCAATCTGATCGGACATGCCGAGCCCGTGACGGCCGCCGATGCGGTTGGCTTCGAGGAGGAGGTCGACGGCGTCGTCGAAATGCTTGCCGTTGAGCACGACTGGGAAACCTTCTTCGAAGCGAATAGCGACCTCTTCGCGCTCGATCTCGACATCGTCGCGCCAGAATGCCGTGCCCATAATGGGGACGACGATCTTGATGGACGAAGAGAGATGTTCGAGATCCTTGGCTTCATGAGTTGCGCCAAGCAGGTTGGAGTCGGTGGAGTAGGCCTTCTCGGCGGACATCTTATACGCAAAGCCTGCCCGCTGCATGAACGCGGACATCTCGGCGCGGCCGCCTAATTCGTCAATGAAAGCGGTGTCGAGCCAGGGCTTGTAAATCCTGAGGCCGGGATTGACGAGCAGCCCGTAACGGTAGAAGCGCTCGATGTCGTTGCCCTTGAAAGTAGAGCCGTCGCCCCAGATGTTGACGTCGTCCTCTTTCATGGCGGCGACAAGCATGGTGCCCGTGACCGCGCGACCGATTGGCGTGGTGTTGAAGTAGGGAACTCCAGCCGTCGTGATGTGGAAGGCGCCGGCCTGGAGCGCGGCGATACCTTCGCGTACAAGCGGGCCGCGGCAGTCGATGAGGCGGGCTTTTTCTGCGCCGTATTCGAGGGCCGCGCGGGGGATGGCGTCGTAGTTGGTTTCGTCGGGCTGGCCGAGGTTGGCTGTGTAGGCGTAAGGGATGGCGCCCTTCTGCCTCATCCAGTGCAGTGCGGCGGAGGTGTCGAGCCCACCGGAGAAGGCAATGCCGACTTTTTCGCCTGTGGGGACGGATTCTAGAATTACGGACATGCTTGCGAAACCTTTCGTAGGGGTCAGGGGTCAGGGATCAGGGGTCAGTCTGTCCGCAATATCGTGAAACGATGTTCGTACTTTCGTTTGCCGAAAACCTTCCCTCAGGGGCTAAAGCCCGCTTTGATTTTGCTTTTCATTCGGCACGGCTAAAGCCGTGCCCTTTCAAAACAGCGACCTGCGCAAAGGCTGCCTATGAACTCCATTTCACAGCGCCCCTACGGGGCGCGAGATTCATTTTGGCCTCTTACCCAGGACTGCGCTTCGCTTGTCCTGGGCTATTCTCTTGCCGCCCCTTCGGGGCTTATGTTGGCGCAGATTGTTCATCTCCTCCGTAACACGGCTGCGCGTCGAAATGTTATTAGTGAACCGATCGCTGACCACTGTTCACTGAAACTTATCCACATTCGCCAATCCCCCCAGCAGCAGCAGCAGCAGCGCCTTCTGCGCGTGCATGCGGTTTTCCGCCTGGTCGAAAACGATCGACTGCGGACCGTCCAGTACCGAGTCCGTCACTTCGGCGTTGCGGCGCGCGGGCAGGCAATGCATGAACACCGCGTGTTCCCCGGCCTTCTGCATCAGCGCATCGTTCACCTGGAACGGCCTGAAGATGGGCGCGCGCTTGGTCGATTCATGCTCGAATCCCATGCTCACGCACACATCGGTGTACACCGCGTCCGCGCGTTCGACCGCGGCTTGCGGATCCTGCAGCAGGCGCACCTCGCAGCCGTTGGCTTGCGCAATATCGCGCGCCTGCGTGACGATCTCGATATCCGGCGAGTAGCCGCGCGGCGTGGCCACCGTAACATTCGCGCCCAGTTGCGCGCCGGTGAGCATGAGCGAGTGGCAAACGTTGTTGCCGTCGCCCAGATAAGTGAAGTTCAACCCGGCGACCGAACCAAAATGCTCTTCGAGGGTCATGAAATCGGCCAGCGCCTGGCAGGGATGCTCAAAATCAGAGAGCGCGTTGATGACCGGCACGCGCGAGTTCGCCGCCATCTCCGTAATGGTGTCGTGCGCATAAGTGCGCAGCACGATCACATCCACCCAGCGCTCCACGTTCCGCGCCACGTCGGAGATCGACTCCCGCTCGCCGAGCGGCGAACTGGTGTGATCGACGAAGATCGCATTGCCGCCCATGGTGTTGATGCCGGTTTCAAAAGCCAGGCGCGTGCGCAGGCTGGCCTTCTCAAACATCAGCACCATCTGTTTTGCGTCGAGGGCATGGCGATACGCGCGCGGATTGCGCTTGACGTCATGACCCAGCTTGAGAATGGCGCGCACTTCGCCGCTGGAGAGATCGGCGATGGAACAAAGATCTTCGCCCGCCAGCCGCGCCGCTGCCGCCACGATGTCGGGATCCTGCTGCACGGGAACATTCATCTCCCTGCTCTCCACGATTGCTCTAGCCATGTTGATGTCCTCCTGCGGATGGGGCCGCTGCGTGCGCGGCGTGCTTGGTTAGAATCTCGTCCAGCGCCGCGATGGCCGTGTCCACGTGCTCGCGCTTCAAAATGTAGGGCGGCAGGAAACGCAGCACCGTGTCGCTGGTGCAGTTGATCAGGATGCGGCGCTTCAGCATCTCCGCCACGGCCAGCTTGGCCAGGTCCGCGGAGTCGAGCTCGGCGGCAATCATCAGGCCCTTGCCGCGCACATCGGTAATGGCCTCGTGGCGCTTCGCCAACCAGCGCAACTGCGCCTGAAAATAATCGCCCACTGCGGTGGCGTTGGCCAGCAAGCCATCCTTTTCCATCGCGTCAATTACCGCGATCGCCACGGCGCAGGCCAAAGGCCCTCCGCCGAATGTCGTCCCGTGCATCCCGGCGTGCATCGCCCGCGCAACCTCTTCGGTGCACAACATCGCTCCAAGAGGAAGGCCTCCCGCAAGGGGTTTGGCCAGCGTGGTGATGTCGGGCTCAATCCACCCCACGGACGAAGACCTATCCCCCACCCCAGCGACCAAGGAACGCTCGCTGGGGACCCCGGTGTCCGCGGGGGCCCCGGGAATCCCGTAATGCTGGTACGCGCACCATTTGCCAGTGCGGCCCATCCCGGATTGAATCTCGTCCACGATCAACAGCGCTCCAGTCGAAGTGGCCAGCGCGCGCGCCTCGGCGAAGAACTCCGGCGTCAGCGGCCGGATGCCGCCCTCGCCCTGAATTGCCTCAACCAGGATCGCGCACACCTCGCCGGAAAACTTCGCGCGCAGATCGTCGATGTCGTTGAAGCGCACAAACTCCACGCCGGGAACCACGGGGCCGAACGGATCGCGATATTTCGCTTTGTAGGTCGTCGACATGGAGCCGAACGTGCGCCCGTGAAAGCTTTGTTCGAGAGCGAGGAACTTCGTTCCGATATTCACGCCTTCGCTGCGCTTCAGCCCGGCGTATGCGCGCGCCAGCTTCAACGCGCACTCCCAGGCCTCGGTGCCGGTGTTGGCGAAGAAGGCGCGGTCAAGGCCGGTGCGCTCGGTGAGGCGCAGCGCCAGTTCCGCCTGGCCTTCGTGGTAATAGAGGTTCGAGGTGTGAATCAGCGCGCGGCTCTGGCGCGCAATCGCCTCTTCGATCACCGGGTTGCCGTAGCCGAGGGCGTTCACGCCGATCCCGCTCAGCAGGTCGAGGTACTTCGTACCGTTCTCGTCCATAATGTGAACGCCTTGGCCACCAACAAAGAGGATGGGGGACCTCTCGTAGGTCGTCAGCAGCAGCCGCGATTCCGCGGCGCGAATTTCGTCGAGTTTCGTCATCTGTTGAACCAACTTCCTGATCGGCAGATCTCTCAGGGGCTAAAGCCCCGTTGAATTGAATCGATCGATCGGCACGGCTAAAGCCGTGCCCTTTCAAACCTGCGCCGCCCCTACGGGGCTTCGCGCGTCTACCTTGCACCCCACCCCACGCTGAAGCGCGGGGCTAACAACCGTTGCG
>Ga0302320_10003343_pt1 | contig 37437 bp, 38 predicted proteins | sample Bog_T0_3_FD_202130 | JGI IMG/M metagenome (GOLD analysis project Ga0302320, IMG submission 202130) | Peat permafrost microbial communities from Stordalen Mire near Abisko, Sweden - Bog_T0_3 | ecosystem: Environmental > Terrestrial > Soil > Wetlands > Peat | place: Sweden: Abisko, Stordalen Mire... | reverse complement strand
CCGCGTTCGACGAGGAGGGCTTCTACAAGATCGGCGACGCGCTGCGTCTGGCGGAGCCCGGTAATTTCGAGGCCGGCTTCGAGTTCGACGGCCGCGTCTCCGAGGATTTCAAGCTCGCCACCGGCACCTGGGTCAGCGTCGGCCCGCTGCGGCTCGCGTTCCTCGCGCATTTCAAGCCGCTCGCCAACGATGTCGTCATCGCCGGCCATGATCGCGACGACGTCGGCGTGCTTGTGTTCCCCGACGCGGCCGAGGTCGCGAAGCTCGCGCCGGGTCTGCCCTACGCGGAGGCGCTGCATGACGAGCGGGTCAAACAGGCGTTCCTTGAACTCATTCAAGGGCTCGCGAGCAAGGCGACCGGCTCCTCGACGCGGGTCACGCGGTTGGCGCTGCTCGCCGAACCGCCGTCGATCGATCTCGGCGAAGTCACCGACAAGGGCTCGCTCAACCAACGCGCGTTGCTCGCCAACCGGACGGGGGATGTCGAGGCGTTGTATGCGGTCGAGCTCGCGCCGCATGTGGTGCGACTGTGAGGTTCCGTCATCGCGAGCGACAGCGAAGCGATCCAGACCAAGCCGCATTATGAACCCTTAGTCTGGATTGCTTCGCTTCGCTCGCAATGACGATATTCTGAAGTTCTGATCAACCAGGAGACTTTACATGAACATCCAAGGCGCTGCGGCCATCGTTACCGGCGGCGGGTCGGGTTTGGGGCGGGCCACCGCCGAGGCCCTCGCCGCCAAGGGCGCGAAAGTCGCCGTATTCGACATCAACCTCGCGGCGGCCGAAGAGGTCGCGAAGGCGATCGGCGGCATCGCCGTGCGTTGCGACGTCTCGGACGCCGCCTCCGCCGAGGCGGCCGTCGCTCAGGCCGAAGCCGCGCACGGGCCGGCGCGCATTCTCATCAATTGCGCGGGCATCGGCATCGCCAAGCGCGTGGTCGGCCGCGACGGGCCGCAACCGCTCAGCGAATTCGCCAAGGTCATCAACGTCAATCTCATTGGCTCGTTCAACCTGATCCGTCTGGTCGCTGGCTCGATTTCGAAGCTTGAGCCGTTGGAAGGCGGCGAACGCGGCGTGATGATCTCGACAGCGTCGGTCGCCGCGTATGAAGGCCAGATCGGGCAGGCCGCTTATTCCGCCTCGAAGGGCGGCGTGGTGGCGATGACGCTGCCGATCGCGCGCGAACTGTCGCAATTCGGCGTGCGCGTGAACGCCATCGCGCCCGGAATCTTCCTCACCCCTATGCTGCTCGGCCTGCCGCAGGAAGCGCAGGATTCGCTCGGCCGCTCGGTTCCCGGCCCGGCGCGCCTCGGCGATCCCAAGGAATACGCCTTGCTCGCCGTCCACATCGTCGAAAACGGCTACATTAACGGCGAGACGATCCGCATCGACGGCGCCCTGCGCATGGCGCCGCGCTGACATGTTCGTCAATCGCCGAACGGTGCGAATCGAATGGGGAGATTGCGACGCGGCGGGGATCGTTTTCTATCCCCGCTACTTCGCGATGTTCGACGCTTCGACGCATCATTTGTTCGAGGCCGCGGGCTGGAAGAAGAAGGAGCTGATCCGCGAGTTCGCGATCATCGGCACGCCTATGGTCGATACGCGCGCGAAGTTCCTCGTCGCGTCGAGCTTCGGCGACGACATCGTCATCGAGACCCGGATCGCGGCGTTCCGGAATTCGAGCTTCGACGTCGAGCACAAGGCGTTCAAGCCGGCGCCTGACGGCGAGGTCCTCGCGATCGAGGCGACCGAGACGCGCGTCTGGGCGGGACCGCACCCAGACGACCCCAAACGGCTGAAGTCGAAGCTGATCCCCGAGATCGTGATCCGCCGATTGTCGGAGACCGCGCATGGCGCCTAAACTCGCGCGCGTCGAGCCGGTCGCCGAGCTGGAGGATTCCGCGCCCGTCGATCTGGCGTCGCTGGCCGGCATCGTCGGCTATCCCATCAGGCGGGCGCAGATGGCGGTGTTCGAGGATTTCGGGCGCCGCTTCGCGCCGCTCGATCTCACGCCCGCGCAATATTCGACGCTGGTCGCGATCGGCGACAACCCCGGCCGCAAGCAATCCGACATCGGCGGCGCGCTCGGCATCCAGCGGCCCAATTTCGTCGCGATGATGGACGAACTCGAGCGTCGCGGCCTTGCCGAACGCACGCGCTCGGGCGCCGACCGGCGCGCCTACGCGCTCGCGCTGACGCTCGCCGGGGAGGCGCTGCTTCTCCGCGCGCGCGCCGCGCAAGCCGAACAAGAAGCCGCGATCGATCGCGCGCTGGGTTCCAACGAACGCCGCGTGCTGATAGGCATGCTCAATAGACTGGCCAAACTGACTTAAAGATCAACCAAACGCCGCGACCCTGAAGAGGCGCGGCTCCACAGGGAGGACATCGCATGAACCGTAGAGACATCCTGCTGGGCGGCGCCGCGCTGGCGCTCACCCCCGCATTCGCCCGCGCGCAGGCCGCGCGTCCGCTGAAGATCGGCGTGATGAACGACATGTCGAGCGTCTATTCCGACTTTCAGGGTCGGGGCTCTGTGATCGCCGCGCAACTCGCGGTCGATGACTATTCAACCAAGCTCGGCGTTCCCGTCGAGATCGTCTCGGCCGATCATCAGAACAAGCCCGACATCGGCGCAGCGATCGCGCGCAAATGGTTCGAGACCGAGAACGTCGATGTGATCATGGATCTGCCGAACTCGGCGGTCGCGCTCGCGGTGCTCGCCATCGCCACCGAGAAGAACAAGGCCGTGATCGGATCCGGCGCCGGCTCCTCCGTGCTCACAGGGCCGAAATGCTCGCGCGATTTCGTCCACTGGACCTACGACACCTATGAACTCGGCCACGCCATCGGCAAGGCGATGACCGATCAGGGCGCCAAAAGTTGGTTCTTCATCACCGCCGACTACGCCTTCGGCAAGGATCTGAAGGAGAATTGCGCGGCGGCGGTCGAGGCGGCGGGCGGCAAGGTCGTCGGCGAGGCGCGCCATCCTCTCAACACCGCCGACTTCTCCAGCTTCCTGTTGCAGGCCCAGGCCTCGGGCGCCGATATCGTCGCCTTCGCCAACGCGGGCGGCGACAACAACACCTCGCTCAAGCAGGCGCACGAATTCGGCTTGGCGCCGAAGCAGAAGCTGACCAGCTTCGTGCTCAACATCACCAACATCCCGTCGCTGGGCTTGGAGACGGTGTCGGGCTCGATGATCTGCACCCCGTTCTATTGGGACTTCAACGACGGCACGCGCGCGTTCGCGAAGCGCTTCCAGGCGCTGCACACCAACAAGATGATGCCCAACGACATGCACGCCGGCATGTATGGCGCGACCGCGCATCTGATGAAGGCGATGGCCGAGGTGAAGAGCGCCGACGACGGGATCAAGCTCGTCGATGCGATGAAGGCGATGCCCACCGACGACCCGCTGTTCGGCAAGGGCGTCATTCGCGCCGACGGCCGCAAGTTGCACCCGCTCTATCTGATGGCGGTGAAAACGCCGGCGGAGTCGAAGGGCGAGTGGGACGTCTTCAAGACGGTCGCGACGATCAAGCCGGAAGACGCGTTCCGTCCGCTCGACAAGGGTGGTTGTCCGTTCCTGAAGGCGTAGGGCGCGATCGCAAGGCCCCTCACCCGACCTCTCCCCGTAAAGACGGGGAGAGTAGGTGGTAGGCCTCGGCGGCTGGGGACTCCTAGCCCCGCTTCTTCAGCGGCGAGAGGCCGGGTGAGGGGCATGCGCGCCGCTGACTCGCCGAATTGCGACGGCTCCCGCTTCGCGTTAGACCCCCTCATGGCTCGCTGGACTCGCTCTCCCAAGCTGCTCAAATGGTTCGTTGGGCAGCATATCGTCAACGGCGTCAGCGTCGCCGCGGGCGTGATGGCGGTCGGGATCGCCTCATCGGCGATCTTCGGCTTTCGCGCCGGACAGCCGGCGACGCTGGGCGCGATCAGCGGCAGCATCAGCGACTTCCCGGCGCCCGTGCGGGTCAAGGCGCGCACGATGCTCACGGGCTTCGCGCTCGCGTTGCTTTCGACCAGCGCGATACAGCTCGTCGCTGGGTCGGTCGCGGCGCAGATCGTGATGATCGGTGTCATCGCTTTCGTCGCTGGTCTGGTCACGGGGCTCGGGCGCTGGGCGTTGGCGATGAGCATGCAGATGCTCGTGCCCATGGTGTTCGTCCTTGGCCTGCCGCCCACCAATTTCGCGGGCGCTCTGCGCGACGAGGCTCTCCTCGCGCTGGGGGGCTTCGCCTATATCGGCGTCGCGCTCCTGTTCACGCGCCTCGTCGAGGCGAGCGACCGACGGATGATGACGAGCGAGGCGTTTCGCGAACTCGCCGCCTATCTCAGGGCGTTCGCGCGCTTTGCCGATCCCGGCGGCGATCTGCCCGAAATCTACGGCGCGCTCATCCGCCAACAGGCGGCGCTCTCCGAGCAATTGCAGGCCGCGCGGGCGCTGCTGCTGACCCATGCGCACGCAATCCCCGAGCGCGTTCGCCTCGCCGCGACGATCGGCGTCCTGCTCGACGTCTTCGACGCGCTGGTCGCCGCGCAATGCGATCTGCCGCGACTGCGCGCCGCGCCGTTCGCCAGGACGCTCTTGACGCGGATCGGCGTTTTGCTGCGCGCGGCGGCGCTCGATATTCAACATCTCAGCCTCGACCTGCTCGCGCATCGCGAGCCTAGCTTGCCCGCCGACCATTCGATCGCGCGCGACGCGATGCGCCGCGAAGTTCAGCGCCTGCTCGATCTCGCCGACACCCCCGACGACTCGCGCGAAGCCATCACGAACACGGCAAGCCGTCTCGACGCCGTGCGGCGGCAGATTTTCCGGCTCGAGCGTACGCTGCGCGACGACGCGGCGGCGGAGACGGCTATCGCCAGCGTCGATCTGAAGGCGTTCACGCCGATGCGCTCCTATGATTTGCGCGCGCTGCGTGTGCACCTCGCGCCGGAATCCCCGGTGTTTCGCTATGCCGTGCGCCTCAGCCTCGCGATGATGGCGGGCGGTCTGGCGGCGACGGAGCTGGGCGGCGAGGGGCACGGCAATTGGGTGCTGCTGACCATCGCGGTGATCCTGCGGCCCGGTTACGGCCTCACCCGGCAGCGGCGCGACGATCGCCTCGTGGGTACGCTGATCGGCTGCGTCGTCGCGTCGGGAGCCGTCGCCTACGTCCCCGTCGGCGCGCTCGTCGCCGTGCAGGCCGGCTCGCTGGCGTTGACGCACGCCTTCGTCCGCCAGAATTATCGCGTCGCCTCGATCGGCGCTTCGATGATGGCGCTGATATCGCTGCACCTCATCGATCCGCACGGCGCCGCGCCGGTGCTGGCGCGGCTCGCCGATACGATCATCGGCGCGGCGATCGCGCAGCTCTTCAACTTCTTCTGGCCGAGTTGGGAAATCGTCGAGGCGCCCAAGCTCGCGCGCCGCTTGCTCGCCCGCGCCGCCGGCTTCGCCGCCGTCGCGCTGCGCGAGGATGCGCCCGATCAGGATTATCGCCTCGCGCGCAAGAACCTGATCGAAGCGGTCACCGCGCTGTCGGATTCCGCGGCGCGGATGGGCGGCGAACCGCGTGGCGCGCAACGCGGACTGGACGAGATGTCCGCGATGCTGATCGCGGTCAGCGTGTTCGTCGCGCATGTCTCCGCCGCGCGGCTCGACATCCAGGCCGCCGAAGTGTCCGATGCGCCGATGGCGAGCGGCGGCATGGAGCCGACGCGGACTTGGTTGATCGCGCGGCTCGGCGCCGATCCCGGCGTCAAGACGAGGCTCGAGACGCCCAACGACGCGCCGCTCGCGCGGTTGCGCGCCGCCGCGATCGACATGGCGGACGCGGTGGAGGCCTATCTCATCGCGTCCCGGCCGGAGTGACGCCCTCGATTGACAGGCTCGCTCAAATCCGCGAGTCTTCGCTCATGGGAGAAACGAGGAGCGGCGCATGAACGGCGAAGCCTCATCGCCGTCAGGCGATAGGATACACGTCGAGATCTCCGGCGGAATCGCCGAGGTCCGGCTCGATCGGCCCGAGAAGCTCAACGCGCTGGATCCCGGCATGTTCGCCGCGCTGGTCGAGACGGGCGAGCGGTTGCGCGCGACGCCTGGTTTGCGCGTCGTCATCCTGCACGGCGCCGGTCGCGGCTTTTGCGCGGGGCTCGACAAGGGCAGCTTCGCGGCGATGGCGGGCGGCGGCACGAACAGTTTCTCCGATTTGATGGCGCGCACGCACGGCCCCGCCAACGCGCCGCAACACGCGGCCTATGTCTGGCGCGACCTACCGGTGCCGGTGATCGCCGCGATCCACGGCGTCGCGCTCGGCGGCGGCTTCCAGATCGCGCTCGGCGCCGACATGCGTTACGTCGCGCCCGACGCGAAGCTGTCGATCCTCGAAATCAAATGGGGCCTCGTGCCCGACATGGCGGGCGTGGCGCTGATGCGCGAACTCGCGCGCGGCGACGTGATCCGAGAATTGGCGCTCACGGGCCGCGTGTTCTCCGGCGAGGAGGCGCTGACCTATGGCTTCGCCACGCGCGTCTGCCCCGACCCGCTCGCCGCCGCCCGCGAGACCGCGCGCGACATCGCGGGCCGCAGTCCCGACGCGGTGCGCGGGCTGAAGCGGCTGCTCAACCGCGCCAGCGACGACGATACGGCGGCGCTGCTGTTGGCGGAGTCGCGGGAGCAGGCGGCGCTGATTGGTTCGGCCAATCAGATCGAGGCGATCATGGCCAATGTGGAAAACAGGTCGCCGCGGTTCGTCGATCGGGTGTGAAGAGTTCCCCGCCCCGCTCTCGCGGGGAGGGGTTAGGGGTGGGGCCGCCCCACCCCGACCCCTCCCCGTAAGGACGGGGATGGGAGAAGAGGGAGACATCCATGTTCACGCAAGGTCTGTTCGCGGGCAAGAAAATCCTCGTCACCGGAGGGGGCACCGGGCTCGGCAAGGCCATGGCCGAGAAGTTTCTCAGCCTCGGCGCCGAGGTCGCGATCTGCGGCCGGCGCAAGGGCGTCTGCGACGCGACCGCCGAGGAATTGATGAAGGCGCATGGCGGAACCGTCACCGCCCATGGCGTCGACATCCGCGACGCCGCGGCGGTCGACGCGATGGTCGAGGACATCTTCCAATCCGGCCCGCTCACCGGCCTCGTCAACAACGCCGCCGGCAATTTCATTTCGCGCACCGAGGATCTTTCCACGCGCGGTTTCGACGCCATCGCCAACATCGTCATGCACGGCACGTTCTATGTGACGCAGGCGGTCGGCAAGCGCTGGATCGCGGGCGGCCATCGCGGCGCCGTCGTCTCCATCACCACCACCTGGACCCGCAACGGCGGCCCGTTCGTGACGCCCTCGGCGATGAGCAAGTCGGCGATCCAGGGCATGACCATGTCGCTGGCGACCGAATGGGGCGGCCACGGCATTCGGCTCAACGCCATCGCGCCGGGCGAAATCCCGACCGAGGGGATGAACAAGCGGCTGTCCCCGGGCTCCGCGCCCGGCGCCGCGACCATCGCCCGCAACCCGCAACGCCGCGTCGGCACGCTCGCCGAATTGCAGAATCTGGCGACCTTCCTGCTCTCGGACGGTTGCGACTGGCTGTCGGGCGAGATGATCGCGATGGACGGCGCGCAGGCGCTCGCCACCGGCGGCAATTTCTATGAATTGCGCCAATGGGACGACTCGCAATGGCAGGCCGCGCGCGACGCGATCCAGGCCCAGAACTCGCGCGACCGCGCCCAGCGCTCATAAACAAGGAAACGTTCATGTCCGTCCTGAGTTTCGACCGCCCCGATTATCTGAAGGAAGAGGAGATCGTCCTCTTCGAGGATTCGGTCGGCAAATTCTTCGACCAGCACGCCCCCGAATCCCGCGTCGCGAAATGGCGCGCGGAGCATATGGTGGAGCGCGCGATGTGGAACGAGGCCGGCGCGGCGGGCCTGCTATGCCTCGGCATCCCCGAGGCCTACGGCGGCGCCGGCGGCGACTATCGCCACGAAGTGATCTTCATGGAAGCGCTGGGCAAGAAGGGCGTCGACGGCTTCGGCGCCTCGCTGCACAACGCGATCGTCGCGCCTTACATTTTTCATTACGGCACCGAGGAGCAGAAGCGCCGCTGGTTGCCGCGCATGGCGACCGGCGAACTCGTCGGCGCCATCGCGATGACCGAGCCCGGCGCCGGCTCCGATCTGCAAGGCGTCAAGACCAGCGCCAAGAGAAGCGGCAATCAATATGTCGTCTCCGGCCAGAAGACCTTCATCACCAACGGCCAGACCGCCAATCTCATCATCGTCGTCGCCAAGACCGACGCGAGCGCCGGCGCCAAGGGCACGTCGTTGGTCGTGGTCGAGACCGACGACGCCGACGGTTTCGCGCGCGGGCGCAATCTCGACAAGGTCGGACAGGACGCGCAGGATACTTCGGAGCTGTTCTTCAACGACGTGCGCATGCCGACCTCCAACTTGATTGGTCAGGAGGAGGGCCGGGGCTTCGTGCAATTGATGCAGCAATTGCCGCAGGAGCGCCTCAACATCGCGGTGCAGGGCATGGCGACGATCGAGCGCGCGCTGGAGTTGACGATTCAATACGTCAAGGAGCGCAAGGCGTTCGGCCAGCGCATTCTCGATTTCCAGAACACGCAGTTCAAGCTGGCGGAGTGCAAGACCGAGGCGAATGTCGGGCGGGTGTTCGTCGATCGGTTGATCGGCCTGCATCTCGAGGGCAAGCTCGACGCCGCCACCGCGTCGATGGCGAAATATTGGATCTCCGATCTCGAGAACAAAATCGTCGACGAATGTCTGCAATTGTTCGGCGGCTACGGCTTCATGAACGAATATCCGATCGGTCGCATGTTTCGCGACAGTCGCGTGCAGCGCATCTACGGCGGGACCAACGAGATCATGAAGGTGCTGATCGCAAGGACTTTGTGAGGGGCAGGGTCGAGCGGCCGGCCTATGAGCGGAGACATCGTGACATCTTCCGGCCGGCGTAGTATTTTTGCGAGGTCGCTCAACGACGGCAATTCGTGGAAGTTAGCAATGGCCGAGCCGGAACGTCGGGGTTGGACTCTGGAAGAGTTCTTCGCTTGGCAGGAAAAACAGCCTGACCGTTACGAGCTCGTCGATGGCCGCCCACTCAAAATGATGGCCGGGGCGAAGAACGTCCACGACGACATCGTGGTCAATCTCGTGGGTGAATTGCGGACGCAGGTGCGCGGTAGCGGATGTCGTCCCTTCACGGGCGACGGCAGCGTGGAAACCCGCCCCGGCCAAATTCGGCGTCCCGACGTGGGGGTAGATTGTGGACCCCGGGATCCCAACGCCACGACATCGGCGCTTCCTCGGGTCGTCATCGAAGTGCTTTCGCCCAGCACTCGCGATTTCGACTCGTTCAAGAAATTGGAAGAATACAAAGGCGTCGCGAGTATAGACTACATCTTGTTGGTGGAGCCGAACGAGGCGTTGGTCTCGGCGTGGTCGAGAGACGACAACGGCCAGTGGATGGAGCAACGCATCCGCGGGTTGGACGCGATGATCGATATGCCGAAGCTGAACATCGCGTTGCGGATGGACGCCATATTCGAAGGCGTCCGGTTCCCCGTGATGCCGCGCCTCGTACCCAACGACGACGAGAGCCGCTTCACGCCTTGAGGTGAAGGCCCCTCACGGAACCAGCACCGCCGCGCCCTGTAACCGTCCCTCGCGCAGATCGGCGAGCGCATTGTTGGCGTCGGCGAGGCCGTAGCGCCGCGTCGAAACATGCACGCTTATTTTCTCGATCGCTTGGAAAAACTCGACGCCGTCCTTCCGCGTCAGATTGGCGACCGAGACGATCTCGCGCTCGCCCCATAGCCACGCATAGGGAAAACTCGGGATGTCGCTCATATGGATGCCGCCGCAGACGACCCGGCCGCCCTTGCGCACAGCTTGCAGCGCGGCGGGAACGAGGGCGCCGACCGGCGCGAACAGGATCGTTGCGTCGAGCAGTTCCGGCGGCGCGTCGTCCGAGCTTCCCGCCCAGACGGCGCCGAGCGAACGGGCGAATTCCCGCGCCGCGATGTCGCCCGCGCGGGTGAAGGCGTAGACCTCGCGCCCTTGCGCGCGGCAGATCTGCGCGATGATGTGCGCGGCGGCGCCGAAGCCGTAGAGGCCGATTCTTTTCGCGTCTCCGACCGCCTTCAGGCAGCGCCAGCCGATCAACCCGGCGCAGAGCAAGGGCGCCATCGCGACGGCGTCGCCCTGAGGCAATTTGAGCACGAAGGCGGCCTCGGCGAGCATATGGGTCGCGAAACCGCCGTCGCGGGTGTAGCCGTTGAATTCGGGATGATCGCAGAGATTTTCGCGCCCCGAATCGCAATAGAAGCAATGGCCGCAGGTATGCGCGAGCCAGGGCGCGCCGACGCGCTCGCCGATCGCGAGCCCCTCGACGCCGGCGCCTAGCCGCTCGACGATTCCCACGACCTCATGGCCGGGAACGATCGGCAGCCTCTGATCCGGCAATTCCCTGTCGACCACGTGCAGGTCGGTGCGGCAGACGCCGCAGGCCTCGACGCGCATGAGGATTTCGCCCGGCTCCGGCGTGGGACGCGGACGCTCCACCATCTCCAGCGGCGCGCCGCGCGCCCGTAACGTCATGGCGCGCATTCTGTCGGGGGCGAGGGAGGTCAATGCGACATCAGCACGGGCAGCGAGGGCTGCTTCAACAGATCGAGGCTGACGCTGCCGAACAGGCCCTCGAACGTGCGCGCATGCCCGAAGGCGCCCGCGACGATGAGATCGGCGTCCTGGGTGTCGAGACTGGCGAACAGCGCCTCGACAGCGGTGATGTCGCCGGTGTTGGTCCAATCCGAGACGATCGCCGTGACGCCATGTTGCAGCAGATGATCGCTCAGACGTTCGGCCGACGAGCGCAGGTTGCTGTGGCCGGAGGAGAAGGCGAAGATCACGACCTTCTTCGCGGTTTTCAGCAACGGCAGCGCGTCATGGACGGCGCGGGTCGCCTCGCGGCTCGCATTCCAGGCGATGACGACATTTTCGCCGAGCGGACCAGGCTTCCAGTCCTGCGGAAGGATGAGCACCGGCGCCCCCGCGCGCAACAGCGCTTCGTCGGGCACGTAGGGCTGCACCAGATCGCGCGTCTCGCCCTCGGGCCGGGGGCCGATCAGCAGGTCGACGCAATGCGAATAATCGGGCAACGCCGCGTTCTGCCGGCCGGTTTCGCCGATGAACTGGCCGATCAGCTTCGCCGCTTTCATGGCCTCCTGGAAGCGGTCGCCGATCTCGATGGCGGTTTTGCTCCACACGCCGAGGAACGCGGCGTCGGTGCTGGCGTCGACGCCGATGATCCGCGCGCCGTGGGTCCTGGCTAATCCGATAGCCACCTCCAGGCGGATCTCGCTGGCCGGCGTCGGATCGAGATAGACGAGTATGTCCCTGAAGCTCATGTTGCCGCTCCTCCCACGTTTTGCGTCGCGCGCTGTACGGTCAATAAGGGGGTTGGTCGGAGCTTTCGCAACGGTTCGGCGGCGTTCCCGCGCTTTTTCTTTCGAGACGCTTGATCGCCGGGGCTGAATCGGGCATAGGACCGCCTCAAACGTCGACCGTGGGTTTCGCCCGCAGCGTCATTTATTCGGGTGTGGCCATGAAAGTCCGTAATTCTCTCAAGTCCCTGCGCAATCGCCATCGCGACAACCGCCTCGTGCGTCGCAAGGGCCGCGTCTACATCATCAACAAGACCCAGAAGCGCTTCAAGGCCCGTCAGGGCTAATGCGCGGTCGCGCGGGATCGCTCCCGCGCGTTTTTAGGTTTTGACCGTCCTCGCGTGGCGCTTTATGCTGCCGCGCATGACGCGTTTATCCTGGGCTGTGTTCGCTGTCGCCCTCTTCGCCATGACGCCCGCCCGCGCGCAGGAGACGCGCGCCTCGACCTCCGCCGAATCGGCGCCGGTCAAGACCCAGGCGCAGCAGACCGACGAATTGTTCGACCGGCTCGCCAAGTCCCAGGACCCCGTGGAAGCCGCGGGGCTCGTGTCGGCTATCGACAGGTTGCGGCAGCATTCGGGCTCGGACACCAGCGATCTCTTGATGGCGCGCGCGGTTCAGGCGATGGCGACGCAGAATTACACGCTGGCGACCTCGCTGCTCGACGCGATTCTCGATTTGAGGCCCGAATGGGCGGAGGCGTGGAACAAGCGGGCGACGGTCCGCTACGTCTCCGGCGATTCGCGAGGCTCGATGGCCGACATCGCGCAGACCTTGAAACGCGAGCCCCGGCATCTGGGCGCGCTCGCGGGGCTAGGGGCGATCCTCCAGGAATCCGGCCGGCTCGACGACGCCAAGCGAGCCTATGACCGCGCGCTCGCCATCGCGCCGGAATATCAGCCGATGCGCGACGCCGCCGAACGCGTCAACGCCGCGCTGGCGAGGCGGTCGCTGTGAGGTCTCGGGCGGAGTATCGCCGATGATTTCTTGGATCGTCGGGCTTTTCGTGGCGGCGCTGGTCGCGCTTGCCCTCTTCACTTTCGCGCAATCGCGCCGGATCGAGGCGCGATATCCTCCCGTGGGCGAACTCGTCGATGTCGGGCCGGGCGTCGTCCATGTCGTCGAAACGGCGCCTACCGGGCCCGAGCGCGGCGCGGTGCTGCTGGTCCACGGCGCGTCCGGCAATTACGCCGACATGCACGAAGCGCTGGCGCCGAGGCTCGCCGGGCTCGGATTCCGGGTGTTCGCCGTCGATCGACCGGGGCACGGCTGGAGTTCGCGGCTCGGTGGGCCCGACGCTTCGGCGCCCATCATCCAGGCGGAATGGATTCGCCGCGCGCTGGCGATTCGCGGCGTCGATCGCGCGATCGTGGTCGTCCATTCGCTCGCCGGCGTGCTCGGGCTCGCCATGGCGCTCGAGGCGCCGCGGTTCACGCGCGGGCTCGTGCTGCTCTCGCCGGTCAGCCATCCCTGGCCCGGCGGCGTGCTCTGGTATTACAATCTGGCGGCGTCGAAGCTTTGGGGGCCGCTGTTCCGCGGTCTCGTCGTCTTGCCGGTCGGCCTGATGACGATGGCGGGCGGCGTGCGCTCGGTGTTCGAGCCGAGCCCGACGCCCGCCGACTACATCGCGCGCACCCGTCTGCCGCTGGTGCTGCGGCCGAAGCAATTTCGCGCCAACGCCGAGGATGTCTTCGACATCGCCGCCCACGCCGCCGTGCTGTCGAAGCGCTATGGCGCGATCCGCGCGCCGACCGCCATCGTGACTGGCGACCAGGACAGCGTCGTCTACGCGCATATCCACTCGACCGGCTCGGCGCGCGACATTCCCGGCGCGACGTTGCGCGTGCTCGAAGGCGTCGGCCATTCCCCGCATTACAGCGCGCCGGACGTCGTGATCGATGCGATCCTCGAGGTCGACCGGCGCGCCGCGGAATCCGAGGCCTCGCCGGCGCCGATGGGCCTCGCCGGTTCGGCTGGCTAAGCCGAGCCGCCGTCCGGGCCGACCACCGCGATGCGCAGATTGTTCGTGCTGCCGGGCGTGCCGAAGGGCACGCCGGCGACGACGATCACCCGCTCCCCGGCGCTGACGAACCCCTCGATGAAGGCGTGGCGGCAGGCGCGATCGGTCATGTCGCGCTCGTCGCGCGCGTCGTCGGTGACGACGGGATGCACGCCCCAGACGAGCGCGAGCCGGCGCGCGGTCTCGACGATCGGGGTCAGCGCGAGAACGGCGGAACTCGGCCGCTCGCGCGCGATGCGCAGGCCCGTCGATCCTGAAGCGGTCCAGGCGCAGATGACTTTCACGCCCAGCGTGTCGGCGACGTAGCGGGTCGCCTCGGCGATGGCGTCGGCGCCGGTCGCCTCGGGGGTCGCGCGCTGCGCGTCGATGATGCCGCGGTAGATTTGCTCGGCCTCGACCGTCTCGGCGATGCGGTTCATCGTCGACACCGCCTCGCGTGGGAACTGGCCGGACGCGCTCTCGGCCGACAGCATGATCGCGTCCGCGCCCTCGAAAACGGCGGTCGCGACGTCGGAGACTTCCGCGCGCGTCGGCACCGGCGTCGAGATCATCGATTCCAGCATCTGCGTCGCGACCACGACCGGCTTGCCCAATTTGCGCGCCATGCGGGTGATGCTCTTTTGTAGGCCGGGCACGCGCTCCAGCGGCATCTCGACGCCCAGATCGCCGCGCGCGACCATCAGCGCGTCGGAGACCGCGAGAATCTCCTCGAGCCGCGCGATCGCCTGCGGTTTCTCGATCTTCGCCATGACCGAGGCGCGGCCCGCCGCGATGCGCTTGACCTCGACGACGTCCTCCGGCCGCTGCACGAAGGAGAGCGCGATCCAGTCGACGTTCTCCTCCAGCGCGGCGTCGAGATCGGCGCGATCCTTCGGCGTCATCGCCGAGGTCGGGATCGTCGTGTCGGGCAGGCTGACGCCCTTCTTGTTGGAAATCTTGCCGGCGACCTCGACGGTGCAATCGGCCTTCCCCTTGGCGACGGCGCTGACGCGCAGCAGCACCTTGCCGTCGTCGATCAGCACACGGTCGCCCGGCTGTAACGATTCCAGAATTTCGTTGTGCGGCAGTTGCACGCGCGTCGCGTCGCCGAGCGCGGGGCTATCGTCGAGCGTGAACGTCTCACCCTTGCGCAGATCCTCGGCGCCGTTGGCGAACAGGCCGACGCGCAGCTTGGGACCCTGCAGATCGACGAGAATGCCGATCGGCCGGTCGAATTCCTCCTCGAGCGAGCGGATCAGCGCGATTCGCTCGCGCATGCCGTCGTGCGAGGCGTGGCTCATGTTGATGCGGAACACATCCGCGCCCGCTTCGAAGAGAGCGGCGACCACCGAGCGTTCTTGCGTGGCGGGGCCGAGCGTGGCGATGATCTTGATGCGGCGGCTGCGACGGGACATGGAGATTCTCCGAATATTCGGCGTCGCGGTATCGCGCGCGGACAAGGAAAGCGTATGACGGCCGCTCAGGGCGTGGCGGGGTCGGTCAGTTGGACGGTCCAGTTCTTGGCGTCCTTGCCGGTGTCGACCTCGAAGAAGCCGGTGCGCTCGAATCCGCGCGCGAAGCAATCCTGGCGGCCCTCGATCTTGAATTCGCGGTCCCTTGTGCACATGAACGCCTTGCCCTTCCACTCGCCGCCGCGCTCGTCCATGGCGTAGACGTAATAGAATTGCGCGGCCAGCGCGCCGCTGACCAGGGTGTCGCAATCGGTCGGCTTGAGGTTCCACCAGCCCTCGCTGACCCATTGCTGCCCGTCGGTATAGGCGAGCGCGACGCTGACGCGGTTGCCGGTCAGGTTGCACATGCGAAAATCCGCGCGCGCGGGCGTGGCGCAGAGAAGCGCGAGGCCGAGGAGGGAATACGCGTATTTCCGATTCATGATCGCTCGCGGTGACGCCGACGCGTCATATTCCGGCGGGAGGGTCCGGTGTCAACCGGTCGAGTCTCGTAGATGCGGTAGCTGACCGCGTGGGATTCCGCGGATGCGATCTCGACGAGGCGCTGACGGGCCGGACGCGCTCGGCGCGTGCACCGACAATCACGTCGGTCGCGCCACGTAAATTCCCGCCAATATCAGTAAACCGCCGACAGCCTGCGCCATCGACACCGGTTCGCCCAGCAACAGGAACGCGAAACCCGCCGCGGCGATGGCTTCGAGGAAGATCACCAGCGACGAGAACGCCGCCGGCAATCGTCCGAGCGCCACCGCGAGCAAGCCTTGCCCGCCGGCGTGGCTGATCCACGCCATCGCCAGCAGAGCGAGAGCGCCGCGTAAGCTGTGCGGCAGCAGCGCATGCTCGGCGAAAGCCGCGACGATGAACAGCAGGGCGGCCGTGATCAGCGTCGCCTCGAACGTCACGCGCGGGGCCGAGGAGTCCTTGCGCGCCGCCTGCACGGCGAGGAAATACAGCCCGAAGAACACGCCTGTCGCGAGGCCGTAGAGATCGCCGAGCGCGCCGCTGGGATGGATTTGCAAGCTGCGCGCGAGCAGCGCGGCGCCGCCGGCGAGGCATAGCGCCAGGCCGGCGAGCACGCCGCGACGCACGCGTTCGCGGAACAGCAGCCAGCCGAACGCGACCACCCAGATCGGCGCGGTCGTTGCGAAGAAGGTGGCGTTGGCGACGCTCGTCGTCACGATCGAGACATGCCAGAACAGCAGATCGCCGGTGAAGGCGAGGCCGGCGAGGATCGTCGGCCATGAGAACCGTGCGGTCGGCCGGGCTTCCTCGCCTCGCTCGCTCAGAACCGTCCACGCCCACAGCGCGGGCAGCGCGAGGAACACGCGCCAGAACGCGCTGGTGAACGGCCCGACGTCGGCCCAGCGCACGAAGATCGGCGACGCGCCCATCGCCAGCGCGCCGAGTACGAGCGCGCCGAAGGCCGCTTTCGCGTCGATGCGCGGCTTGATCACGCGCAGGGCTTGCGTCATCCGATGCCGTTCCCAGTCGTGGCCGAGGGGACATTCCCGGGGCGTTCGCGGTGTCGTCCATATTCTCGCCGCAACCCGCGGGCAAGGGGGCGCCCCATGGACGCCAGACTCGCATTCGAAATCGCCAAGGCCCAAGACGCCTTTACTCCAGTGGAACAAATCGAGGGGCCGCTCGACGCAGGCGCGCTGGTGATTTGCGACCACGCCTCCAACGCGTTTCCCCCGGGTTACGGCGCGCTCGGCTTGCCGCGCGAGGCGCTGGAGCGGCATATCGCCTACGACATCGGCGCCGCCTGGATGACGCGCCGGCTCGCCGAACGCCTCAGCGCCCCCGCGGTGCTCTCGACCTTCTCGCGACTGCTGATCGACCCCAACCGCGGCGCGGACGATCCGACGCTGGTGATGCGCATTTCCGACGGCGACATCGTTCCCGGCAATGCGCGCATCGATTCCTCCGAGGTGGAGCGGCGACGGCGTCTGTTCTGGGCGCCCTATCGCGACGCGGTCGACGCCAAGGTCGAGGCGATGATGGCCACCGGCGCGCCGCCGGCGATCCTTTCGATGCATTCCTTCACGCCGCTGTGGCGCGGGTCGCCGCGTCCCTGGAAGGTCGGCGTGTTGTGGGACGCGGACCCGCGTTTGCCGCGCGCGCTGCTGCGCGGGTTGGCGAGCGAGGGCGATCTCGGCCCCGAGGCCATCGGCGACAACGAGCCCTATGACGGCGCGCTCGCGGGCGACACGATCGATTCCATCGCGACGCGGCGCGGCCTCTCCAACGTCCTCATCGAAGTGCGTCAGGACCTCATCGCGACGCAGGAGGATGCGGAATCCTGGGCCGATCGGCTCGCGGACCTGCTGATTCCGCTCATTGCCCCGCTCGACATGCGCGAGCCGCAGAATTGGGGCAGCCGCGCCTATGGCGGGGGGCACAAGACTCACGCCGAGATGGGTATCGCTTGACGGCGCTCGCGCGCGCGGCCATGGCTTGCCCCTGAAAAAATCCCGTCGTGAGAAGTTGGCGATATGGCTGAAGGCAAAGATCCGAACGTTACCGGCACCGAGGAAGTCAACTCGGGCCATTTGCGCGCGTTCATCGAGCGCATCGAGCGGCTCGAGGAAGAAAAGAAGGCGCTCGCGGACGACATCAAGGACGTCTACGGCGAGGCCAAGGGCAACGGCTTCGACGTCAAGATCATGCGCAAGATCGTGTCGATCCGTAAGCAGGATCGCGAGAAGCGCCGCGAGGAAGAGGAAATCCTCGACCTCTACATGGCCGCGCTCGGAATCAATTGAGCCGTCAATAAACATGAGGAACGCCATGAACGCCCAAGTGGGAAATCTCAGTCCCGCCGCCGAGCGCGTCGCGGCCGCTTTCGAGGCCGCCGTGGCGAAGCGCCAGAGTTTCGACCGGCCCTATCGGCATTACCTCCTCGACAACGTTTTCCCGGCCGACGTTTCGGAGGAGCTCGCGCATCTGCCGTTCGCGCCGCCCGTGCTCAACGGCGTCTCGGGCAAGCGCGAACTGCACAACGATCAGCGCAGCTATTTCGACGCCGAGGGCGTGGCGCGATTCCCGGTGATGCGCGGCGTCGCGGAGGCCTTGCAGTCCATCCGCATCACGCGGCTGATTCACGACGTCTTCGCGGCGCCGATCGACGACACCTTCCTGCGGCTCGAATACGCGCAGGACGTCGACGGCTTCTGGCTGCAGCCGCACACCGATCTCGGCGTGAAGAAGTTCACCTGCCTGATTTACCTCTCGGAGGGCCCAGGGCATGACAAGCTCGGCACCGACATTTACGAGACTCCCGAGCGCCATTTCGGCGTGTCGCCTTTCAAGCGCGGTTCGGCGATGATCTTCGTACCCGGCGACAACACCTGGCATGGCTTCGAGAAGCGCCCGATCGAGGGGATGCGGCGCTCGGTGATCTTGAACTACGTCACGCACGACTGGCGGGCGCGCGAGCAGCTTTCGTATCCAGATCAGACCGTCCGCATTTGAACGGGATTTTCGTCATCGCGAGCGAAGCGTGGCGATCCAGACCTGGGCTCGAACCGGCGGCTTCGTCCGGATCGCGTCGCTGTCGCTCGCGATGACGGACCGGTGACGTGTCGCCCAAAAAATAGGCGACGCCATCCGATATTGACACATATCACCGCCCTCCGAAATTCCGCCACCCATGGTCATTCGCCGCGAGGCTTGCTATCACGCCGCCCAAACATTAGGCGATTTGAAGGATCGGACATGCGCAAAGGCGCCGTTTCCCGAAAGACTAACGAAACCGCTGTAGATGTCGAGGTCGATCTCGACGGGACCGGCGTCGCCAAAATAGCGACCGGAGTCGGCTTTTTCGATCACATGCTGGATCAACTCGCGCGCCATTCGCTGGTCGACATGAATATCGCCGCCAAGGGCGACCTGCATATCGACGATCACCACACCGTAGAAGACGTCGGGATCGCGCTCGGCCAGGCCCTGAAACAGGCGCTGGGCGACAAACGCGGCGTCACGCGCTACGCCGATTGCTTGCTGCCGATGGACGAAACCTTGACTCGCGGCGCCCTCGACGTGTCGGGTAGGCCTTTTTTGGTATTCAAGGTCGACTTCCCGACACAAAAGATCGGGACTTTCGACACCGAGCTCGTACGCGAATTCTTTCAGGCCTTGGCGATGAACGCCGGGCTGACCTTGCACGTCGAGACGCTCTACGGCGCCAATAGCCATCACATCGCTGAATCCTGCTTCAAGGCCGTCGCCCGCGCGCTTGGCGCCGCGCTTGCAATCGATCCGAGGCAGGCGGCCCGGATACCCTCCACCAAGGGCGCGCTCTGACGCATAGGCAAAGGACCGATGGCGATTTACGCGGTGCATTCTTCCGCGCTGGACGGCGATCCCGTCGGAGCTTTCGACCAAGCGCGCACATTGCGGCTCGGCTTCGCCTGGGGCGCGCTCGTCTTCGGCCCGTTCTGGCTGCTCGCGCGAGGACTGTGGCGAGCGTTTGCGGTCTGGGTGTTGGGAGCGGCGCTCGTCGTCGCTGCGCTCGCCAGCGGATGGCTCGCGCCGGGAGTGGCGTCGATGCTGTATTGGCTTTCGGCGCTCTATCTCGGTTTCGAAGGCCGTGGCCTGCGAGGCGCCGCGTTCGGCCGAAGCGGGCGACCGCTCGCCGGCATCGTCGTGGCCTTCGATCGTGAGGACGCGGAGCGTCGCTTCCTGATCGGCGCGCTCGTCGAACCCGCGCGTGTCGCCGTCGCGCCACGCGCGGCCGCCACGCCTTTCAAGGGCGCGTCGATCATCGGTTCGTTTCCGGAGGCCGGTCGCTAGATGAGCGTCGCCATCGTCGATTACGGTTCGGGCAATCTGCATTCCGCTCACAAAGCTTTCGAGCGCGCCGCGCGCGAGGCGGGTCTCGCGCGCGAGGTGGTCGTCACGTCCGACCCCGAGGTCGTCGCCCGTTGCGAGCATATCGTGCTGCCGGGCGTGGGGGCCTTCGCCGATTGCCGCCGCGGGCTCGACGCGGTGCCCGGCATGGTCGCTGCGCTGGAGGAGACTGTGCGCAAGCGTGGGCGGCCGTTCCTCGGCATCTGCGTCGGCATGCAATTGATGGCCTCGCGCGGGCTGGAGCATGAGATCGTCGCCGGCCTCGACTGGATACCCGGCGACGTCGCCCCGATCCGCCCCGCCGACCCCCGCCTGAAAATCCCGCACATGGGCTGGAACACGCTCGACGTCGCGCGCCCGCATCCCGTGCTCGCGGGCATAAAGACCGGCCCCGATGGGCTGCACGCTTATTTCGTCCACTCGTTCCAGATCTACCCGCGCGAGACCGCCGACATCGTCGCCACCGCCGATTACGCCGGACCGATCACGGCGATCGTCGCGCGCGACAACATCATCGGCACGCAATTCCACCCCGAGAAGAGCCAGACGCTGGGTCTGGCCCTGATCGCCAATTTCCTGAAATGGCGCCCGTGATCCTCTTTCCCGCGATCGATCTCAAGAACGGCGAATGCGTCCGCCTCGTGCGCGGCGACATGGAGCAGGCGACCGTCTTCAACACCGACCCCGCGGCTCAGGCGAAGCAGTTCGCCGACCAGGGCTTCGACTATCTGCATGTCGTCGACCTCGACGGCGCCTTCGCCGGCCAGCCGATGAACGCCTCGGCGGTCGAGCGAATCCTCGTCAGCACGCAGATGAAGGTTCAACTCGGCGGCGGCGTGCGCGACATGCGCACCGTCGTCGGCTGGCTCGACAAGGGCGTCGCGCGCGTCATCATCGGCACCGCCGCGCTGAAGGACCCCGATTTCGTGCGCGAGGCGTCGCGGTTGTTCCCGGGCCGCATCGCGGTCGGCATCGACGCGCGCGACGGCCGCGTGGCGGTGGAAGGCTGGTCGCGCCAGTCCGACGTGTCCGCGCTCGACCTCGGCCGCATCTTCGAGGATTCCGGCGTCGCCGCGATCATCTACACCGACATCGCGCGCGACGGCGTGATGCAGGGGCTCAACATCGCGCAGACCGTGGCGCTGGCCGAGGCTCTCAGTATCCCCGTCATAGCCTCGGGCGGCCTCGCCTCGATCGACGACGTGAAGCGGCTGCTCGAGCCCGATTGCGCCAAGCTCGCCGGCGCCATTTCCGGCCGCGCGCTCTATGACGGCCGTCTCGATCCGCATGAGGCGCTGGCGCTGATCAGGAGCGTCGCGCATGCTTAAGAGCCGCGTCATCCCCTGCCTCGACGTGAAGGACGGTCGCGTCGTCAAGGGCGTGAATTTCGTCAATCTGCGCGACGCCGGCGATCCCGTGGAATGCGCGATCGCCTACGACAAGGCGGGCGCTGACGAATTGTGCTTTCTCGACATCGCCGCGAGCCACGAGGACCGCGGCATTCTGCTCGACGTCGTGCGCCGCACCGCCGAGGTCTGCTTCATGCCGCTGACGGTCGGCGGCGGCATTCGCACCACCGAGGACATCCGCAAGCTGCTGCTCGCCGGCGCCGACAAGGCCTCGATCAATTCGGCGGCGGTCTCCGACCGGCAATTCGTGCGCGCGGCGGCGGAGAAGTTCGGCAGCCAGTGCGTCGTCGTCGCGATCGACGCCAAGCGCGCCTCGAAAGAGGGTGAGCCCGTGCGCTGGGAAATTTTCACCCATGGCGGGCGCCGGCCGACCGGCATCGACGCCATTGAATTCGCGCGCGAGGTCGCATCGCTGGGAGCGGGTGAAATCCTGCTGACCTCGATGGACCGCGACGGCGCCAAGATCGGCTTCGATCTCGAACTGACGCGCGCGGTCGCCGACGCGGTGTCGATCCCCGTCATCGCCTCGGGCGGGGTAGGCGATCTCGACGATCTGGTCGACGGCGTGCTGAAGGGCCATGCGAGCGCCGTGCTCGCCGCCTCGATCTTCCATTTCGGCGAATTCACGATCCGTCAGTCGAAAGAGCGCATGGCGGCGGCGGGAATCGCGATGCGGATGGATTGAGGCGGGGTCAGGGCTCGTTCCTGAGGACCGTCTCGAAATCCTGGCCGCCGTAGAATATGCCGATGATCATGACCGTCTCCTCCTCTATCGAAAAGGCGATCGTGACCGCGCGGCGGAAGCCGACAGTGCGCAAGCCCGTGCGCAGGTCTTCGCGCGGCGTTCCACGTTGCGGGAAGATGTCGAAAGCTTCGCAATAGTCGACGATCGCCGAGGTGAACCGCTCGGCGAGCGTGGGCGACGATTATCTGGCGATATGGCGATAGATGGCCGTCAGTTGCGCCTGGGCTTCCGGCGCGAAGACGATGTGAAAGCGCAAGGTCAACGCCCTTTCGTCGCCCGATCATGCTCAGCGGCCAAACTGGCGCGCACGTCGGCGATAGATCGGCCGCGGGTGGGATCGGCTTTCATGGCGTCGTAAGCCGGGGCGACTTCCTGTCGCAACCAATATTCCATCGCCTTGTCGCGCGCCTGCAAGGCCCGCAAACCATCGCGGATCACTTCGCTCTCGCTGGCGTATTCGCCCGTCGAGACCTTTGTTTTGATCATCCGCGCCATTTCGATCGGCAGGGTGACGCTGAATTGCTGGGTGCTTCGCATGGCCGGAAGCCTCGTGAGAAACCGTGTTTAGTAGGATTTAACACTACCACAAGTCGACGAAATCGTGAAGTCGAACCGCGCCTCTACTTCTCCACGAACGCCTTCTCGATCACGAAATCGCCGGGCTCGCCGTGATTGCCCTCCTCGAAGCCGTTCGCTTCGAGAATCCCGCGTAGATTCGACAGCATCGCCGGACTGCCGCACATCATGAAGCGGTCGGCCGCCTTGTCGAGCCGGGGCAGGCCGATGTCGGCGTGCAGCTTGCCCGATTGCAGCGCCAGCGAAATGCGGCCCTGGTTGCGGAACGGCTCGCGCGTCACGGTGGGGTAATAGACGAGCTGTCGGCTCACCAATTCGCCGACGAATTCGTCCTTCGGCAGTTCGACGCTCATGAAATCGCTGTAGGCGAGCTCCTTCGCCCATCGCACGCCGTGGACGACGACGACGCGCTCGAAGCGCTCGTAGGTCTCGGGGGCCTTGATGAGGCTGTGCCACGGCGCGAGTCCGGTGCCGGTCCCCAAGAGGAACAGATTACGGCCTTCGCGCAAATTGTCGATCTGCAGCGTGCCAGTGGGCTTGCGCCCGACGAGGACCTGATCGCCCACTTCGAGATGCTGCAGGCGCGAAGTCAGCGGGCCGTCCGGAACCTTGATGCTGAAGAATTCGAGTTCGTTCTCGTAATGCGCGCTGGCGAGCGAATAGGCGCGCAGCAACGGCTTCCCCTCGGTCTGTACGCCCATCATGATGAACTGGCCGCTACGGAATCCAAACGAGGGATCGCGGGTGGTGCGGAAGCTGAACAGGCGGTCGGTCCAGTGATGGACGCTGACGACGCGTTCGTGGTGGAAATTGCTCATGTCCTGGAGACCATTTTCGACGCGGCGAGGCGGGGTCTCTGGGCTAAAACCATGAAATGAGTTGCGCGGCAAGATTTTTGTGCGGCGCACCATGGCGCTCGGTCGCAGTGGAATGCCCGTCCTCGGGGCTCGTTCGCGCATCTGCAAAACGGGGTTTCCCTCGCGCGCCCTCCTGGACTAAAAGCCTCGCGAACAACGCACGAGAACTACATGCCCGTTTCCCCCGACGAACTCATTGCTCATTTCGAAAAGATGGGCATCGCCACGACCACGGTGGAGCATCCCGCGTTGCACACGGTCGAGGATTCGCAATCCCTGCGCGGCGAGATCGCCGGCGGCCACGCCAAGAACCTGTTCGTCAAGGACAAGAAGAGCCGGCTCTTCCTGCTGGTGGTCGGCGAGGAGACCAGCGTCGACCTCAAGCGCGTGCACGAAAAGATCGGCGGGCAGGGGCGGGTTTCGTTCGGCTCGGCCGACTTGCTGGAGGAGGTCTGGGGCGTCAGGCCAGGCGCGGTGACGCCGTTCGGAGCCGTCAACGACTCTGCGGGACGCGTGACCGTGGTGCTCGATTCCGAGTTGATGCGGCACGAGCGGGTCAATTTTCACCCGCTCGTGAATACGCGCACCACCGGCCTCGCATCCGCCGATCTGTTGAAATTCCTGCGCGCGACCGGGCACGAGCCCTTGCTCGTTTCGCTCGGCGCCGGCGATGTTGAATAATCGCGGCCGACAAGCCATTTAAGGCGAGGCTGACGCCGCCCCGGGCGGCGCATGGAGGTTACCTTATGATGAGCGGCAATGAAGCGGGCGCGCCCGCGAGCAAGGTCAAGGACGTGACGGCGGCGTCATTCAAGGCGGACGTCATGGTGGCCTCGACCCGCCAGCCGGTTCTGGTCGATTTCTGGGCGCCCTGGTGCGGCCCGTGCAAGCAACTCGCGCCCGTGCTGGAAAAGGCGGTCGCCGATTCCAAGGGCAAGGTGCAACTCGTCAAGATGAACATCGACGAGCATCCGCAGATCGCCGGCCAGCTCGGCATCCAGTCGATTCCCGCCGTCATCGCGTTCGACAAGGGCCAGCCGATCGACGGCTTCATGGGCGCTCTGCCGGAGAGCCAGGTGCGCGGCTTCATCGAGCGTCTCGTCGGGCCGCTCAGCGGCGGGGCCGACGCGTTGCTGGCCGAGGCCGAGGCCGCCATCGCGGCGGACGATCCCGACAAAGCGGCCGAACTCTACGACCGCATCCTGACCGAGGACGAGACGCATCCGAAGGCGATCGGCGGCCTCGCCAAATTGCACATCGAGGCGGGCGATCTCGATGAGGCCAAGGCGGTGCTGTCGATGGCGACGCCGCCGGCGCCGGGCAAGGATCCCGATCCCGCGATTTCGGCGGCGCTGGCCGCGCTGCATCTGGTCGAGCAGGCCGCTTCGGTCGGCGATCTCGCGCCGCTGCAGAAGGCGCTGAGCGAAAACCCCAACGACCATCAGGCGCGCTTCGACCTCGCGGTGGCGCTCAACGCCAAGGGTGATCGCGACGACGCGGCGAACCACCTGCTCGACATCATCAAGCGCGACCGCGCCTGGAACGACGGCGCCGCGCGCAAGCAATTGCTGCAATTGTTCGAAGCTTGGGGATTGATGGACGAATCCACCGTGGCGGCGCGCCGCAAACTGTCGGCGATTTGGTTCTGACGAGCTTTGCGCTCGGAGGAGATGCGATGAAACTCAACCGGACTTACGCCAGCGCGGCCGAACTGCCGCTCACCCTGCCGATCTTTCCGGTGGCCGGCGCCCTGCTGTTGCCGCGCCGGCCGATCCAGCTCACCATCTTCGAGCCGCGTTATCTCACGATGCTCGACGACGCCTTGAGCGGCGAGCGGCTGATCGGCATGATCCAGCCGAGCGCGGGTGACGACGCCCCCGAGCCGAAGCCGGAACTCTGCGCGGTCGGCTGCGTGGGCCGCATCGTGCAATACGCGGAGATTGGCGACGGCCGCTGCTTCCTCAGCCTGATGGGCGTGACGCGTTTTCGCGTCGGGCAGGAACTGACGACGTTGACTCCCTATCGCATGATCCGCCCGGACTATTCGCTGTTCGCTCACGATTTTCTCGAAGGCGCGGGCGAGGGTGAGGTCGATCGCCCCAGCTTGGTGACGGCGCTGCGCGAATACGCCAAGGCCAACGAGCTCAAGGTCGCCTGGGACGACGTCGAGAAGGCGTCGAACGAGGCGCTGGTCAACGCGCTGGCGATGATGAGCCCCTATGGCGCCAGGGAAAAGCAGGCGCTGCTGGAGGCGAACGATTTGAAGTCGCGCGCGGAAATCCTGGTCGCGATCTCGCAGATCGATCTCGCGCGCGGCGGACCGGACGCCTCGCGGCAGTTGCACTGAAGCGCCGGTCAGCGCGCCGGCGCGGCGGCAAAATCGTCGCGCACCCAAACCTCGGCGGGAAAATCCGGCCGATCGTTGGAGGCGTAGAAGTGGTAGTGCGCGCGCGCCGCGGAAATCTCCGGATCGGCCCATAGCGCCGCGTGCATGCGCGTGTTGAGGGGGCCCACGAGCAGAGCGTCCGGCTTGTTTTGCTCGATGTCCTCGATCAGCATCGCCTTGTCGCGTTCGACGTAGGGCCGCAGCTTCTGGGCGAGATCAGCGTCGCCGGGGTGCTCGTCGATGAGCCGACGCGCGGCGGAAGTGATGAAGAGATGGGAGACGCGCTGCGCCCAGACGGCGCCGATGCGTCGCGCCATCGGATGCCCGAAGCCCATGTCCTCGGTTATCGCCGCGAGGGTGAGATGGGGCCCGAGCCGGGTCAGCGCGGCTTCGAGCGCGGTCACGCGCGACCGCTCGGAATCGCAGAAGCCGCAAGCCGCGCCGATCGTCGCGGCGAGCGCGAAAGGCGCCAACATCGGGACGAACGACGCCTTGCCCGAGGAGAGACGGCTATCGAGCCAAGCCGCCGCGAGCGCCGCCAAACCGATCGGCGCGGCCAGACCATGGGCGAGGAGAACGCCGATCGCGGCGGCGATCATCGTCAAAGCGCCGAGCGCCATCGCGCGTCGCGAGGGCATGCGCGCATCCAGCGCGAAGCCGGCGGCGATCGTCAGGAACAGGACCGCGGGGATCGCGTGATACATCCACCCCTTGCCCTGCGTGAGAAAGGCGCCGAAGGCGCCGAGCGCCGCGAGCGCGGGAATGGCGATCCACGACCGGCCGATCGCCTTGTCGGCGACATAGGCGCTCAATAGGCCGATGAGGATGAAGAATAGCGAGCCGGCTTCGCCGAACAGGCTGACGAGCCCCTCGCGCACCGGCAGGTAGATCAAGACGCCCATGCGCATTACGTCGTGGGCGTAGGCCGGAAAAGCCCAGGGCACGCTCGCGACATAGATGAGGCCGACCGCGGCGGCGACGTAATATTCGATCGATCCGATCAGGCGGCGAAGACCGATGCGGCGCCAGAGGTACGGCAAGACGGCGAGGACGACGAGCGCGTAAGGCGGTTTGATCGCCGCCATCACGCCGATGCCGACGCCGGCGAGCGCGGCCGGCAGAGCGTCTATCTTGCCGCCGTGGCAGCGCGCGATGGAGAGCGCGAGGAACGGCAGCGCGTAGACCGCGGCGAGATGGTCACGCTCGCAGAACGCTTGCCCCGGCAACACCGCGAGCGCGATCAGCGTGAACGCATAGGCTATCGGCCCGACCGACGCCAGCAACCCCGCGCGCTTCAAGATCCGCGCGCTCGAGCCGACGCTCACGGCGATCGAGGCGAAGCTGAAGACCGAGACCACGAATTCGGGGCGAAGCGACAGCCCATGCGCGAGCGCGACCGCCGGCAGGTAGAGCAGCAAGGACGCCGGAGGATTGATCTCCATGACGTCGCGATAGGGGACCTGACCGGCCAGCCATCTCTCGTCCATGGTGATCAACCAGGAGACGTCGGCGAGCATGCCCAGGGTGAGCTGAACGCCGATCGAGACGGCCGCGACCACGAGCGTGAGGCCGATGCAGGTCATCAGCCGCGAGTCGGCCGCCGCGATGCGTCGCGGATTTGTCCCCGCGAGGGCCGTCGACAGCGTCAAGCGCGTCGCGCCTCGTTTTCGCCCGCCGGTCGTCGTGAAGCCGCCTCTTCCGACGCCTCGAAGCCGATCGCGCGATCGACGACATAAAGCGGACGGCGCTTCACCTCGGTATGAATGCGGCCGATATAGACGCCGAGCACGCCGGTCATCAGCATGTTGGCGCCGCCGAGCAAGGTCATCACGATCATCGTCGACGACCAGCCGCGGGCGAGATTGGCCCCCGTCACCCAAAGCCCCAACACCCACAGCGCATAAAGCAACGCACAGCCGCAGACGGCGAGGCCCAACCAAAGCGCTACGCGTAGCGGCGCGTCGGAGAACGAGACGAGGCCGCTCGCGGCGAGCCGGACCATCTTCGCGAATGAATATTTGGTTTCGCCGGCGGCGCGGGCGGGCCGATGGAAAGTCACGACGGCTTGTCGAAACCCGATCCAGGAGAACATGCCGCGCACGAAACGATCCCGCTCCGGCATGGCGAGAAAGGCGTCGAGCGCTTTGCGGTCTACGAGGCGGAAATCGCCGACGTCGCGCGGGATTTCGACGTCGCTGAGCTGGCCGAGCAGGCGATAGAAGAGATCGGCGGTCAGGCGCTTGAAGCGGCTCTCGCCCTCGCGCGAAAGGCGCTGGGCGTAGACGATCTCGAAGCCTTGTTTCCATTTCGCGACCATTTCGAGCACGACCTCGGGCGGGTCTTGCAGGTCGGCGTCCATGACCACGATCGCCTGGCCGCTCGCGCGCTCCATGCCTGTCGAGATCGCGACCTGGTGGCCGAAATTGCGCGACAGCTTGACCAAGCGATAGCGCGAATCCGCGCGGGCCTTGGCCTCCAACACGATCGGGCTGGTGTCGCGCGAGCCGTCATCGACGAAGATGACCTCGGCCGGACTGTCGAGTTTGTCGAGCAGGGCGTCCAACCGATGCAGCAGCACCGGCAGCACGGCCTCCTCGTTGAAGATCGGCACGACCAGGGAATAGGCGGGAGTCATGTCAGCGTCTCGGGCGGGGAATCAACACTAACCCGGCAAGGCTTAAGAAAGCGGTAACCCAAAGCGAGGGCTCTACCGTCGCTCGCGCCCCTCTGCTAAAGACGAAACGAAACGCTCCGATCTCGAGGGAAAACCGCCATGGAATGGGAAAACACCCCGGAATCCTCCAATATCGAGGACCGACGCGGCCAGACCTCGAGCGCCAGCTTTGGCGGCGGCGGCGGCGGGATTTCCGGCGGCACGGGCGGCCTCGGCATCGGCGTCATCATCATCGTCTTCATCATCAGCTATTTCACCGGCATCAATCCCTCGGTGCTGCTCGGCGGAGCTCAGATCGTCGCCGGCAACGGCAGTGACGGCCAGATCGCGACGAATGCGCCCACCCAGGCGCCGCGCGTCGCGAGCGCGCCGCGGGCGCAGGACCGCGACACGAGCCTCGTGCGCCACGTGCTGGGCGAGACCGAGGCGGTCTGGAAAGAGGTGCTTCCCGCGCAGGTGGGACTGGATTACACCGACACTACACTCGTGCTTTATACCGACGCGACCCAGTCGGGTTGCGGCGGGGCGCAGAAGGCGATGGGGCCGTTCTATTGCCCCAACGACAAGAAGATCTATCTCGACGAGTCCTTCTTCCGCGAGATGGACAGCAAATACGGCGGCGGCGGCGATTTCGCCTACGCCTATGTGATCGCCCATGAAGTCGGCCATCACGTGCAGGACCTGCTCGGCATTCTCGACAAAGTCGATGCGCAAAAGCAGAACGCCTCGCGCACGCAGGCCAACGCGCTGTCGGTGCGCGTCGAACTGATGGCCGATTGCCTCGCGGGGGTATGGGCCGCCAACGCCAACAAGAAATGGAAGCTGCTCGACGACGGCGACATCGCCAAGGCGCTCGCGACCGCGCAGGCGATCGGCGACGACAATCTGCAGAAAGCCGCGCGCGGCTACGCCGTGCCCGACAGCTTCACCCACGGCTCGTCCGCGATGCGGCAGAAGTGGTTGCAGGCGGGGTTGCAGAGCGGGCAGGTGAATTCGTGCGATACGGGGATCATGTGAGGTGCGGCGAACGATAAGTCACCAGCCGGGGTCATGACCGGGCTTGTCCCGGCCATCCATGCGGCGGTGAGTACCGCCTTCGAAAGCCTCGCACTTTCGCCCGACGTGGATGCCCGGCACAAGGCCGGGCAGGACGCACGGACTGCCCCTTTACCCCTTCCTTTCGCTGTCCAGATGCGCCATCGCGAAGGGCGCGTAGCGCTCGCCTTTCGCGGCATCCTTGGGAACCGCCGCCTCGATCGCGGCGAGGTCGGCCGGGGTCAGCGTGAAGTCGGCGGCGGCGGACGATTCCGCCCATTGCGCGCGGCGGCGCGCGCCGACCAACGGCACGATGTCGGCGCCGCGCGATAGCGCCCAGGCGACCGCGATGGCGGCGACGCTGGTTCCGCGTTGCCGCGCGAGCGCCCGCAACGCCTCCACCAAGGTCAGATTGTGGTCGAGGTTCTCGCCGACGAAACGCGGCGCGGTCTTGCGCGTGTCGGGCGCCTGTTCGCGCGCCTTGGTCCAATGGCCTGAGATGAGCCCGCGCGCGAGCGCGCCGTAAGCGGTGATCCCGATGCCGAGTTCGCGGCAGGTCGGCAGGATTTCGGCCTCGATCATGCGCGCGATCAGCGAATATTCGATCTGCAGATCGGCGATCGGATGCACGGCGGCGGCCCGGCGGATCGTCGCGGCGCCGACCTCGGACAAGCCGATGTGCCTGAGATACCCCGCCTTGACGAGGTCGGAGAGGACGCCAATCGTCTCCTCGATCGGCACGTCGGGGTCGAGCCGCGCCGGGCGGTAGATGTCGATGTAATCCGTGCCGAGGCGTTTGAGCGAATAAGCGAGGAAATTCTTGACCGCCTTCGGGCGGGAATCGTAGCCCGCCCAGCCGCCGGCGGGATCGCGCAGCGCGCCGAACTTCACGCTGATCACGACGTTTTCGCGTTTTCTTCCGCGGAGCGCCTCCGCGATCAGCAACTCGTTGTGGCCCGCGCCGTAGAAATCGCCGGTGTCGATGAGCGTCACGCCGCTGTCCAGCGCGGCGTGGATCGTGGCGAGGCTCTCGCTCCGGTCGGCGGGGCCGTAAAAGTCCGACATGCCCATGCAGCCGAGGCCGATTTCGCCGACCTCGGGTCCGCCGCGTCCCAATTTGCGCCGCTTCATCGTCATCTCTCCCTTTGTCGGGTTCGCCGCGATCCATAGCCCGATTCCGCCTCTTGACGGAGACCCGGGGGCGCATTAACTACGATGTTCTTGTTTTGTTCGGGTGAACGCCATGCTCGCTTCCTCATCACGGCTCGTCGACGATCAACAACGTTTCACGGTGGCGCGCCAGCTCGGCGTGAATTTCGGCGATCGGCTCGCCCCGGTCGACCTGAGGCGCGGCCGCGGCGCCGTCTCGAATGTGACCGGCCGCTTCGAGGCGCCCAAGCGCGAGGATTTCGACGACGGCTGGGAGCGCGACGAAGCAATCGAGGCGCTGAAGACCGAGGTGACGCGCGAGCGCCCGCGCGTCATCATCACGCGCAACGAATCCCCGGACATTTCCTTCGATCGCTCTATCAATCCCTATCGCGGCTGCGAGCACGGCTGCGTCTATTGCTTCGCGCGGCCGAGCCACGCCTATCTTGGCCTGTCGGCTGGTCTCGATTTCGAGAGCAAGCTGTTCGTCAAGGAGGGGGCGGCGGCGCTGCTGGAGAAGGAGCTCGCGGCGCCGAAATATCGCCCGCGCGTCATCGCCTTGGGCGCGAACACCGACGCCTATCAGCCGATCGAGCGGCAATATCGCGTCACCCGTTCGGTGCTCGAGGTGCTCGCTCGCGCGCGCCACCCGGTCGGCATCGTCACCAAGTCCAATCTGGTGGCGCGCGACATCGACTTGCTGGCGCCGATGGCGGAGCTGGGGCTGGTCAAGGTGTTCATCTCGATCACGACGCTCGACCGCGACGTGGCGCGCAAGATGGAGCCGCGCGCGCCGACGCCGGAACGTCGTCTGCAGGCGATCGAGGCTCTCAGCTCGGTCGGCATTCCCGTCGGCGTGATGGTCGCGCCGATCATTCCGGCGGTGAACGATTCCGAGGTCGAAAAAATCCTGACGCGCGCTTACGCGGCGGGCGCGCGCGAGGCCGGCTATGTCACGCTCAGGCTGCCGCTCGAATTGCGCGAGATTTTTCGCGAGTGGCTTTCGGTGAACTTTCCGGACAAGCTCAAGCACACGCTGTCGCTCGTACAATCCATGCACGGCGGCAAGGACTACGACTCGCAATGGGGAAGGCGCATGGCCGGTTCCGGGCCCTACGCTTGGATGATAGGGCGGCGTTTCGAGATCGCGGCGCAACGACTCGGCTATCGCGAGAATCCGTTGACGTTGCGGAGTGATCTGTTTCAGCCGCCGCAACCCGAAGGCGACGCGCCGCGGCAGCTTTCGCTGTTTTGAAGCGTCAAGCGGTCGCGCGCCACGGGACCGGGGCCGATTCCTCGCGGCGGCGCAGTTGCGCTTCGCGGACGCCGATATAATCGCGCGTCGGCGGCACGACGTCTTGGCGTTTGGCGAGCTGGATCTGAAACACCATGTGCCCATCGACCCGAAAGGAGGTCTCCGATCCCGCGAGGTAGAATTCCCACATCCGGCAAAATCGCTCGTCGTACATCGCCTTGGCTTCGTCGCGGCGCGCGAGGAAGCGCTCGCGCCACGCTTTCAATGTGTCCGCGTAATGCAGCCGCAAAATCTCGATGTCGGTGACGTAAAGCTTGGATCTTTGAATCGAAGCGAGCACCTCCGATAGACTGGGAATGTACCCGCCGGGGAAGATGTATTTTTGAATCCAGGGATTGGTGGCGCCGGGAGAATCGCTGCGGCCGATCGCATGCAGCAACATCACGCCGTCGTCGCTGAGCAGACGATGTACATGCGCGAAATATTCATCGAAGGCCGCCGCGCCGACGTGTTCGAACATGCCGACCGAGACGATGCGGTCGAATGATCCCTCGACGTCGCGGTAGTCTTGCAACCTGAAGTCCGCGCGCTCGGCGAGCCCTGCGTCGGCCGCGCGGCGGGTCGCGATGTCGTGCTGTTCTTGCGACAGCGTGACGCCCTCGACGCGCGCGCCGGTGGTCCGCGCGAGATAGAGCCCCATGCCGCCGAAGCCGCAGCCGATGTCGAGCGCGCGATGCCGCTCGTCTATCAGCAGCTTGGCGGCTATATGGCGCTTCTTGGCCAGTTGCGCTTCCTCCAGACTCTGGCCGGGACGCTCGAAATAGGCGCAGGAATATTGCCGGTCGGCGTCGAGGAAAAGATCGTACAGCCGATGATCGAGATCGTAATGGCTGGCGATGTTTCGCCGCGCCCTGAGCTTGTCGTTGCGCTGATGCACGTTGCGGATCGCGGCGCGCAGCTTGTCCCATAGCGCCACCCAGCCCGGCGCGGCGCCGATGGCGAGATTGCGCGCGCCAAACTCCATGACCTCGTAGAGATCGCCGCGAGTGACCTGCAATCGCCCGTCCATATACAACTCGCCGCCGGCGAGCGCGGGATCGAGCAGGAATTCCCATTCGGCGGCGCGGTCGGTGAAACGCACGCCCAGCAAAGGGCCGCTGCCGTCGCCGAAAATTTTCGTCGTCCCGTCGGCGGAGGCCACCTCGATCTGGCCGAAGCGCAGGAGTTTTCCTAAAAAATACGCGGCTAACGCGATCATGGCAGCTCCGTACCGGCGCAAGGGGGGGAAGGCCCTAGGTCACGGCAAAAACCACGCTTGACTAAAGTCTAAGAACGCGACTCCCGTTTTGCAAGGTCAAAATGTGACGGTCAGGGGCTGAAAAAGCGGCGTCGTGGGCGACCCGCGACGACGGCGACCGGGCGTTTTCATTGACAATAGACGCCTCGCTGCCTATCTCAGCGCCGTCCCTGCCCGGGCGCGAAAACGAGTGTTTTCGCGACGATTTCGGGCTGGCGCGCCCTCCCTGGGGAGCGCGCCCGGCTCGTACGCAGGACAATTTGGTCGCGGAAGACGCGGCGTCGGAAAGGTCGGAAATGCTCGGCACGGTTCTAAAGAAGGTGTTCGGCTCGTCGAACGATCGGCGCCTGAAAGGTTATCGTCCGAAAATCGCCGCGGTCAACGCGCTGGAGCCCGAATTCGCCGCGCTCAGCGACGAAAAATTGCGCGACAAGACGGTCGAGTTCCGCGCGCTGCTCGCATCTGGGCAGACGCTCGACGACCTGCTCGCCCCCGCCTTCGCCGCCGTCCGCGAGGCCGCCAAGCGCACGCTCAAGCAGCGTCATTTCGACGTTCAGTTGATAGGCGGCATGGTGCTGCACGAGGGCGCGATCGCGGAGATGCGCACCGGCGAAGGCAAGACGCTGGTCGCCACGCTCGCGGTCTATCTCAACGCGCTCGCCGGCAAGGGCGTCCACGTCGTCACGGTCAATGACTATCTCGCCGGCCGCGACGCCGAATGGATGGGCCAGATCTACAAATTCCTCGGCATGACCGTCGGCACGATCGTGCACGGCCTCGACGACGACGAGCGCCGCAAGTCCTACGCCGCCGACATCACCTACGGCACCAACAACGAATTCGGCTTCGACTATCTGCGCGACAACATGAAATACGACATGGACCAGATGGTGCAGCGCGGTCATGAATTCGCGATCGTCGACGAGGTCGACTCGATCCTGGTCGACGAGGCGCGCACGCCGTTGATCATCTCGGGTCCCTCGGAGGATCGCTCGGGTCTCTATGTCACCGTCAACGCGTTGATCCCTTCGCTGTTTCCCGAGGATTACGAACTCGACGAGAAGCAACGCACGGTGAACCTCACCGAGGCGGGCAACGAACACGCCGAGGCGCTGCTGCGCGGCGCGGGCATCCTGAAGGAGGGCGCGCTCTACGAGGCCGCCAACGCGACGCTGGTGCATCACGTCAATCAGGCGCTCCGCGCCCATAAGCTGTTCCAGAAGGACAAGGAATATATCGTCCGCGACAACGAGGTCGTGATCGTCGATGAATTCACCGGCCGCATGATGCCGGGTCGACGCTATTCCGAGGGCCTGCATCAGGCGCTGGAGGCCAAGGAAGGCGCGACCGTCCAGCCCGAGAACGTCACGCTCGCCTCGATCACGTTCCAGAACTATTTCCGTCTCTACAAGAAGCTCGCCGGCATGACCGGCACGGCCTCGACCGAGGCGGACGAATTCGCCGAGATCTACAAGCTGGTCGTCGTCGAAATCCCGACGCATCGCCCGGTGTCGCGCACCGACGAGGACGACGAGGTCTATCGCAACGCGGGCGAGAAGCTGAAGGCGGTGGTGCGCGAGATCGAGGCCGGCAGCACGAAGCTGCAGCCGATGCTGGTCGGCACCACCTCGATCGAGAAATCCGAGCAACTGGGCGAGATGCTCGAGCAGAACGGCTTCACCAAGATCGACTTCTCCGACCCCAAGGCGCTACGGCCGCTCTACGCGGCTGCGCGCGAGGGCAGGCCGTCGCGCACCTTCGCGGTGCTCAACGCGCGCTTCCATGAACTGGAGGCCTTCATCGTCGCCGAGGCGGGCGTGCCCGGCGCGATCACGATCGCCACCAACATGGCCGGCCGCGGCACCGACATTCAGCTCGGCGGCAACGTCGAGATGCGTGTGCGCCAGGAAGTCGATCCCAACGCCAGCGACGACGAGCGCGCCGCCAAGGAGGCGGAGATCCGCGCCGAGGTGACCGATCTCAAGCGTCGCGCCGTCGAGGCGGGCGGCCTCTACATCATCGGCACCGAGCGCCACGAGAGCCGCCGCATCGACAATCAGTTGCGCGGCCGTTCGGGTCGCCAGGGCGATCCGGGCCGGTCAAAATTCTTCCTGTCGTTGCAGGACGATCTGATGCGCATCTTCGGCTCCGACCGCATGGACGCGATGTTGAAGCGCCTCGGCCTCAAGGACGACGAGGCGATCGTCCATCCCTGGATCAACAAGGCGCTGGAAAAGGCGCAGCAGAAGGTCGAGGCGCGCAACTTCGACATCCGCAAGAATATCCTGAAATTCGACAACGTCATGAACGACCAGCGCAAGGTCATCTTCGAGGACCGGCGCAAGATGATGGCGCAGGAATCGCTGGAGCCGACCATCGCCGACATGCGCGCGGGCGTCATCGACGACCTCGTCTCCAAGCATATCCCGCACGACGCCTATCCTGAGGCCTGGGACATCGCGGGTCTGCACGAAGAGGTGAAAGCCAAACTCAACCTCGATGTGCCCGTCGACGCCTGGGCGCGCGAGGAGGGCATCGCCGACGAGGAAGTGGCGGAGCGCCTGCACAAGGCCGCCGACGTCGCCTATTCCGAGCGGGTCGAACGCAACTCGCCCGACGCGATGCGCTATGTCGAGAAACAGGTGGTGCTGCAGACGCTCGACCATCTCTGGCGCGACCATCTGGTCACGCTCGATCACCTTCGGCAGGTCATCGGCTGGCGCGGCATGGCGCAGCGCGATCCGCTCAACGAATACAAGTCGGAGGCGTTCGACCTCTTCCGCCAATTGATCGCGCAATGGCACGAGGCGGTGATCGCGCAGATGATGCGCATCGAAGTGCGCTACCAGCCGCCCGAGCCCGAGCCGCAAACCCCGTCGATGCTGTTCCAGCATCTCGATCCCGACACCGGCGTCAACGAATCGCCGTTCGGCTCGATCGCCGAACCGATCGACGCGGGCGGCTTCTCCGCGATCGAGGTCAACGCGGCCGATCACGCCGGCTCCGTCGATGTCGCCGAGCGCGACCCGCAAGATCCCAAGACCTGGGGCCGGATCGGGCGCAATGAGGCCTGCCCCTGCGGTTCCGGCAAGAAATACAAGCATTGCCACGGGATGTTCGCCTGAATCGCGGCCGCCGCCGGACGACGTTTCGCCGTACGAACAAAAATACAACGCTGTAACGACGTATTAACCGTTGTTGGTGAACGTTAAGTTTGGGTAAAAAACTTGTGTTCCTTTTGTGGCGACTTGCTATAGAATTCTCGCGGGGAGGTCCTGGTTGTCAGGGCCTCGCGGCGAAACACGGGTAGGGCGCGGCGCCTGAATTTTCCCGTTGTGCCGCGAAGCGGGATTGGCGAGGCATGGCGTTGCGGAAGTGGGCTGCCTGTCTTTCGCGCGCGGTCGTCGTCGCAATGACATTGATGATCGGGACCTGGAGCGGCGCGCGCGCCGACAGCGCCGCTTCGTCGTCGATCTGGTCCAACTTGCCCGCGTGGGACGTCCCCTCGAACTTCGTCTATTTCTCGCCCACCAATTTGACGAACTGGCGTTTCGGCGCCTACGGCGGTCAGATCAATCAGGCCAGACTGCTGAGCATCGAGTGGTCGCCATGGTCGGACGTCAACAAGTTCTCGCACGGATACATGGCCGCGCTCGACGCGACCGTGAATCTCGTCAAGACGCCTTATCTGCCGATCACGATCGGCGTCGACCTCAACGTCTCGCAACATTTCGGTCAACAGACCTACTATGAAGTCGCGGCGGCGCCGACGGTGACATGGGATTGGTTCCCCTGGAACAATTACGTCTACACGCGATATCGCATCGGCCCGCTCGGCGGCTCTTATGACACCGCGCTGTCGCGAAGCGAGGCGACGGAGACGTCCACCGGAAAGACCTCGCGGTTTCTCAACTATCACGTCAGCGAGTGGATCTTTTCACCCTCCAAGGACTCCAAGTGGGAGGTTTTCATCGGTGTTCATCATCGCTGCGGCATTTACGGTCTCATCGATCACGTGGACGGCGGCGAAAATTATGTCACGGCGGGCTGGCGCGCGGGTTTCTGAGGATTGTCCAGGCGCGTTCGCGAACGTGCCGGGTGGTTGACCTGAATTTCGCTCCGACGACGACCCGCGCCGAGGCCCGCGCCGCGCTGGCGCGGGCCTTCGGCGAAGCAGGGTTGGACGCGCCCGAGCGGGAGGCCGCGTTGCTGCTGACGCGCGCGGGCGGATGGCGGCCGGTCGACATGATCAGCGCGCCGGACGCGCCGC
>Ga0302320_10003342_pt1 | contig 37445 bp, 34 predicted proteins | sample Bog_T0_3_FD_202130 | JGI IMG/M metagenome (GOLD analysis project Ga0302320, IMG submission 202130) | Peat permafrost microbial communities from Stordalen Mire near Abisko, Sweden - Bog_T0_3 | ecosystem: Environmental > Terrestrial > Soil > Wetlands > Peat | place: Sweden: Abisko, Stordalen Mire... | reverse complement strand
AATCGCCAGGGCAACGCCGAATCCCACCTTGGGAGCGGGAGCCTCCGTGCGCGGTTCATACATGTACATGCGCACGATCAGGCGCAGGTAGTAGTAGGAGCCCATGCCGCTATTGGCTACGCCGATGGTAGTGAGCCAAATGAGGTGGGTGCGCAGCGCGGCACTGAAGACGTAAAACTTGGCAAAGAAGCCACCTGTGATGGGGATTCCTATGAGCGAGAGCAGAAAGAAAGTGAGTGCGGCGGCAAGCATGGGCGAACGTTTGCCGAGGCCCGAGTAGTCGTCGATCTGCGAGTAGCGTTCGCCGCTGCCAGACATCTGGGTGATGACCGCAAAAGCGCCAACGTTCATTGCGGCGTAGGCGGCGGAATAGAACATTGCGGCAGAGATGCCGAGCTCGCGATTGCTGGCGGAAGCAAAGGCGACCATCAGATATCCGGCATGGGCAATGGAGGAGTAGGCCAGCATGCGTTTGACATTGCTCTGCAGGATAGCTCCGAGATTACCAACGCACATGGAGAGAACGGCAGCGGTCCAGATGACCCAGAACCAATTGGGAGATGCCGTGTCAATCACCAATCGGATCAGGACCGCGAAGGCAGCGGCCTTGGGAGCCGTAGACATGAAGGCCACAACCGGCGAGGGCGCGCCTTCATAGACGTCGGGCGTCCAGATGTGGAAGGGAGCGCAGGCGACTTTGAAGCCCAGGCCGGTGAAAATAAGAGCTACGGCGACGTAGGCAAGCGGCTCAATGCGGGTAGCTCCGCTCAGCTTGGCGGCGATATCAAAGACATTGGTGGAACCGGTTGCCCCGTAGAGCAGTGCGACTCCATAGAGGAAAAATGCGGTGGCAAATGAGCCGAGGAGGAAGTACTTCATCGAACTCTCGGCGCTCTCCGCGGCATGGCGTCGAAAACCGGCAAGAATGTAGCTGGCGATGGAGGAAATCTCCAGCGCAACGAAGATAAGCACCAGCTCAACCGCCGAAGACATCAGGCACATGCCCACCGAGCCAAGAAGAATCAGGGCGTAGTATTCGCCATGATCGATCTTCTGGAAGGGCAGGTAGTCGAGCGACATCAGAATGGTTGCCAAGGCTACGAGCAGGACCACGAGGTGAAAGAAGATGCTGAAGTGGTCCACATGCAATATGTTGCCGAATCCAAAGCCGGCGAACTGGGGTTGCGCCTGGTAGGCCGTGGCGGCGATTGCGGCGAGCGCGCCGAAGGCGGAAAAAATGCCAAGCCCTTTACGGCTGCGGCCCTCCGGCAAAATGGGCTCGACGAACATGACGATGATGCCCCAGACCGAGAGGACAATTTCAGGAAGGATGCGAATGTAATCGGCGACTGTTGGCATGGCTATTTGTGTACCGTATTTACCGTAACTTGAAGGGTCTGGGCAGAGGCTGCGCCGTGTTGCGCGCCGAGAATGCCCGCGACCGAAGCATCAATCGAGTTCATCCAGAAGCTTGGGAAGACTCCCATGACAAGAGCCAGAGCCGCGAGCGGCCAGAGAATGCAGCGCTCGCGCAGATTAGCGTCAGGCAGCGTGGCGTTGACCGGACTAGTGATAGTCCCGTAGAAAATTCGCTGGTAGAGCCAGAGCATATAGAAAGCGCTCCAGATCACGCCGCTGGCAGCGATGATTCCGTAGAGTGCCTTGGCCTGGAATGCTCCGCTAAGGACCAGGAACTCGCCGACAAAACCGTTCATCAATGGCAGTCCGATAGACGAAAGCGTGATGAGCAGGAAGAGCGTGGCATAGACGGGCATGGGCGTAGCGAGTCCGCCGTAGTCTTTGATCTCATAGGTATGGCGACGGTCATAGACCATGCCAAGCAGGAGGAAGAGCGCTCCGGTGGAGATGCCGTGATTCAGCATCTGGTAGACCGCTCCGGTCATGCCTGCCTGGGTGAAGCTGTAGATGCCAAGCACCACGAATCCTAGGTGGCTGACCGAGGAGTAGGCGATCATCTTCTTCATGTTGGGCTGTACGAGTGCAACCAGCGCGCCGTAGACGATTCCAATGATTGCGAGAGTGATGATCCACGGTGCGTTCCGGTGCGCCTCGGCGGGGAAGAGCCCGATGTTGAAGCGCAACAGACCGTAGGTTCCCATCTTGAGCAGAACTCCGGCGAGCAGAACCGATCCGGCGGTCGGCGCTTCGACGTGTGCGTCGGGCAACCAGGTGTGCAGCGGGAAGAGTGGCACCTTGACGGCGAAGGCCACGAAGAATCCAAGAAAAAGCCAGAGTGCGGTTTGTCCGGGAAGAGCGATGGCTCCCGTGGCGATCAGGTGCTGGAGTTCGGTGAAGTCGAAGGTTCCCGATTGCGCGTAGAGCCAGATGATGGCCGCTAGCATGAACACCGAGGCGATCATCGTGTAGAGGAAAAACTTGACGGCGGCATAGACGCGGCGCTGGTGTCCGAAGATGCCGATGATGAGCGCCATGGGAATGAGCGTAGCTTCCCAGAAGAAGTAGAAGAGGAAAAGATCGAGCGCGATGAAGACGCCGATCATTGCCGTCTCCAACACGAGCAAGAGGATGAAGAACTCCTTCACTCGATCACGAATCGACTTCCACGACGCGAGAACGCAGAACGGAACCAGGAACGTCGTGAGTACGACGAGCCAGAGGGAGATGCCGTCAATTCCGATGTGGTAGTGAATATTCGGGTTGGTGATCCAGCGCAGGTTTTGCTCGTAGGCAAATGTACCGGAGCCGGCGAGTGGAACGTCATCGTAGTGAAAGGGGAGGTGCAGCGAGAGCAGCAGCGTAATGACCGATATCGCCATGGCGAACCAGCGTATGTCGCGGTCGCGGCGCGGCAGGCACGCAATCAGCAGCGCTCCCAAGGCTGGCAGGAAGGTGGTAAGCGTGAGAATCCACGGGTTGAGTTCAGATAAGTTCATCGGGTTCCCATCCAGACCATGTAGGCGACGACCGCAGCGGCACCGGCGGCAACCCATCCGGCGTAGCTGCGGACCAGGCCGGATTGCTGCTGGCGAACCACCTGCGAAACATCGCGCGCGGCGACTGCCATTTCATTGACCGAACCGTCGATCACCTTTTGGTCTACGGTTTGCCAGAGCACAACCCGCGAAAACGCGACCAGAGGACCGATGATGGCCGCGGAATAAAGTTCGTCAATCCAATACTTGTTGAGAACGAGTTTGTAGAGACCGCCGGAGGCCGTGGCGATCTTCGCGGGCAGCGCGGGGTTCTTTATATACAGGAACCATGCGAGGCCAAGACCGGCGAAGGCGACTAAAACCGAGACGCCCATCAGGAGGGTTTCGAGACCCTTATTTTCACCTGCTGCACCTTCGCCTTCACTGACTGGCGTGGTCGCGAGTTCGCCGCTGTGGGCGGCGTCTTGCTCAACAGCTTGCTGAATAACAGGCGAAAGGAAGGGCTCGAAGCGGTTGCCGATGCCGACCCAGCCTCCAATGACAGATAACACGCCGAGCAGCACGAGAGGCGTGAGCATGAGCCAAGGTGACTCATGCGGCGTGTGCCCGTGATCGCCATGAGTTCCGTGAGCGGAGTGAGCTTCCGGCGCTGGGCCTCGATACTCACCAAAGAAAGTGAGGAAGACGAGCCGGAACATGTAGAAGCTGGTTATGAAGGCCGTGATGACGCCGATGAGCCAGATGATTTTGCTGCCATGCGGACTGCTGAACGCCTGCCAGAGAATCTCGTCCTTGGAGAAGAATCCGGCAAAGGGAGGGAAGCCCGATATCGCCAGGGTCGCGATGACCATGGTCCAGCAGGTCCATGGCATGTATTTACGGAGGCCTCCCATCTTGCGCATATCCTGCTCACCGCCGATGCCGTGAATCACCGCGCCTGCACCGAGGAAGAGCAAAGCCTTGAAGAAAGCATGGGTCATCAGGTGGAAGACGGATGCGGAATAAGCCGCGACTCCAGCCGCCATGAACATGTAACCGAGTTGCGAGACCGTGGAGTAGGCGAGAACGCGCTTGATGTCCGTCTGCGTGATGCCGATGGTGGCGGCGAAAAAGCTGGTCAAAGTTCCGATGATGGCCACGGCCAGAAGCGCAATGGGTGCGCGGCTGAAGATGGCATTAGAACGGCAGACCATGTACACGCCAGCCGTGACCATGGTGGCGGCGTGGATGAGAGCGGAGACCGGCGTAGGGCCTTCCATGGCGTCCGGCAGCCACACAAAGAGCGGAATCTGCGCGCTCTTGCCGCAGGCGCCGACGAGCATCAGCAGACCGATGGCGGTTAGTACCCCGGCGGTAGTTTCCGACGGGAAGTGCGACGCGATGCTGAATACCTCGGCGTAGCGCAAGGTTCCGAAGTGCTGGATGAGCAGGAAGAGCGCGATGAGGAATCCGAAGTCGCCGACGCGGTTCGTGATGAATGCTTTCTTGCCCGCGTTGGCGGCTGAGTCCTTGAGGAAGAAGAAGCCGATCAGCAGGTAGGACGCGAGGCCCACGCCCTCCCAACCGACGAACATCAGCAGATAGTTGTTGGCAAGCACCAGCGTCAACATGAAAAACATGAAGAAATTCAGGTAGGTGAAGAAGCGGTAATAGCCGTCCTCATGCTCCATGTATGCCACGGAATAAATGTGGATGAGGAAGCCGACCCCGGTGACCACGAGCATCATGATCAGCGACAGATGGTCAAGGTAGATGCCGAAGTCCACGGAGAAGTTCCCGGCGTGAATCCAGGTTCCGTACGAGCTTTCAAGCGCCACGGCACCGGAGGAGGTGAGGGTATAGGCATGCACGCAGGCGGCGAGGAACGACGCTCCGGTAAAGAACAGCGCGACGGAGGCGACCAGGGACTTGGTGAAGCGCTTGCCGAAAAGTCCGTTGATCAGCGCGCCCGCCAGCGGCAGGATCGGAATGAGCCAGGGTTGCCAGAAAAATAATTTCATAGTTTCAGCAGGTTCACCCGGTCGACGTTGAGCGTCTCGCGCGTGCGATAGACAGAGATAATGATAGCCAATCCGACTGCAGCTTCGGCGGCGGCAACGACCATGACAAAGAAGACGAAGATGTGTCCGTCCAAGGTTCCCAGGCGCGTAGCGAAGGCGATAAACGAAAGGTTGACGCCGTTCAACATCAGCTCAATCGACATGAAGAGCGTGATGATATTGCGCTTGATCAAGAAGCCCGTAACGCCGCAAGCAAACAGGAATGCACTCAGCAGCAGGTAGTAGGAAATGGGAATCGTCATGAGGTGTGACTCCTCCGGGCGAGGACGACTGCGCCCATGATGGCGATGAGCACGAGGATGCTGGTGACTTCAAAGGCCAGCAGGTACTTGGTGAAAAGCATCATGCCAACTTTGTCCGCGGGGCCATAAAGCGCGCCAATCGGGATGGGATGATCCTGCGGACTGTGCTGGAGCAGGACCCAGATTCCGATGATGCCGCCCGCGAAGAGTCCGGGGATGCCGAAGACTTTTGCGACATTGCTACCCTTGGACTGTTCTTCGTCGCCCGCGTTGAGCAGCATGATGACGAAGATGAAGAGCACCATGATGGCTCCGGCGTAGATGATCACCTGCACGACGGCGACAAACTCAGCGCCAAGCAGCAGGTAGATCAGAGCGAGGGAGCCCATGACGACAATGAGCGAGAGGGCGCTGTTGATGGTCTTCCGCTGAATCAGCAGATTGACTGCGCCACCTACGCAGAACGCGGCGAAAAGAAGAAAGAGAAAGAGATGCATCAGTTTTCCATTCCGGCCATCATGCCTGCATCGCCACAAAGAAGGCAGTGATAATCACATTGGCCAGCGCGAGCGGGAAGAGAAACTTCCAGCCGAAGGCCATTAACTGATCATAACGGAAGCGCGGCAGCGTGCCGCGAATCCAGATATAGAGGAACAGGAAAAAGAAAATTTTGGATGAAAACCAAACCAGGGGCATAAACGCCTGAACTGCCGACGGCACGAATGATGGCAGCGGCGGTCCGCTCCATCCGCCGAGAAACATGACGGAGGCGATGCAGGCTACGGTGACCATGTTGGCATATTCAGCCATGAAAAACATGGCGAACTTCATGGCGCTGTACTCGGTGTGATACCCGGCAACGAGTTCGGTTTCGGCTTCCGGCAGATCGAAGGGAATGCGATTCGTTTCGGCAAAAGCCGCCATCATGTAAATAAAGAATGCAACGAACTGTCCCTTGAAGATGTACCACTGCGGAATGAACCCAAACCAAGTTCCGAGTTGCGCGTGAACGATTCCACTGAGGCTGAGAGTGCTGGACATGAGCAGCACGCCCACCAGCGAGAGGCCGAGCGAAACTTCGTAACTGACCATCTGCGCCGAGGCGCGGAGCGCGCCGAGCAGGGAATACTTGCTATTCGACGACCAACCCGCGAGGGCGATGCCATAGACGCCAAGCGATGTGATTCCCAGGACGATAAGGATTCCGACATTGATATCGCTGGGCTGTCCAGAGGGGCCTACTACGCCCGTGATCTGTACGGGCGTGCTGATGCCGAACAGATGGATGACCGGCCCGATGGGGACCAGGGCAATCGAGGTAAGCGCCATGATGAGCGCGAGACCGGGTGCGAGAAGATAGATATTCTTCTCGACGTAGGGCGGCGTCAGGTCTTCCTTCAGCAGGAACTTGATTCCATCGGCGAGAGGCTGCAGCAATCCAAAGGGACCGACGCGCGAGGGGCCCCAGCGATTCTGCATGTGCCCAACCACCTTGCGCTCAAGCCACACGGTATAGGCGACAACGGTGAGCAGAACGCCGAGAGTAACGGCGATCTTGATAACCGCGACAATCAAAAAGGTCAAAGCGCTCATCGAAGAATCAATCCCCAGCCGCAAGCGCAAAAGGTTCTTGCATCTGACGGCAGAAACTTACAATGCGCGGCCCGCAGGCCGGACGAGGAACAGTTAGTCAGCCCCGATTGGCTCAATCGCCTTACGGTGGTTTTCGACGACCGAGTTCAGTGCTGCCGAGTAGCGGCCAAGCGTGCCGGAGGTGAACAGAGAATTTCCGGCAGGCGCAATCAATTCAGGATGACTTGGAACTCCAGCGGGCTCGATCTGCACCAGCTCCGTGCGCTGCGGATTTCCCGCCGCAAGGCCGAGGCGCGAAATGGCATAGCCGGGAACCAGTTCGGCAATTTCATCGAGGGTAATTGTTGGATCGAGCGGCGAAGTTCGCGACGCGAGGCCCCGGGCTTCGGTGAATACGGCGTTGCGATCAGCTTCGCCGGATTGAGCGCCGCGGCTCTGTCCGGCATCGACAAAGGTATAACCACGGAACGGCACAAGCTTGTCGATGTCCGCGCCCATTTTTTCAGCGAGACGGATGATAATTTCGAAATCAGCCTTGACGCCGTGAACGTCGGAAGCTTTCTTGAGGCGCTGCAGGTCGCCGCAGGTGTTGGTGACGGTGCCCGCCTTCTCATAGGCAAAGGCGGCAGGCAGGAAGACGTCCGCGTGCTGCGCGGTCTCGGTGAGGAACATGTCTTGCACCACGAGGAACGGTCGCGAGAACGCATCGCTATTTCCGTAACGAGCGGCGGGATTGGAACCGACAACCCAGAGCGCCTGCAATGCCCCGCTGGCGGCGGCATCGAGCATCCGTGGAAGATCGAGGCCGGGGACATTTGGAACTTCCGAAGCCCAGGCGATCTTTGCGCGGGAGGTGCCGGTGACGGCGTGATATCCGGGGAGCAGATCGGGATAGAGTCCCATGTCAGCGGCTCCGCGAGAGTTGGAATAATCGGCAAGGCAGATAAACTTTGCGCCTTTCTGCGCGAATTGCGCGACCAGCGCGTCAATGGCTTCGCCACGAAGCTCAGGGCCAAAGGCAATGACGGGGTTGGTCTCGGCGGCGAGGGCATCGCGAAGTTTAGCGAGGGCTTCGACGGGCATGCCAAGACTTGATGCGGCCTCATTGTTTCCCGACAGGAAAGAGACAAAATAGTCTTCCGAGCCGGGAGCGATTTTCGCGAAATGCGCGGCCTGGTGAGTGAGTTTTATCTGGCTTGCGTTGACGACGTAGAGGCGCGAGTTACGGAGACGGACGCCGTTGCGAATCTGCCAGGCGAGCAGAGGATGTTGTTCTGTAGGATCGCCGCCAATCAGCAGAATGGCCGGGGCCGTGGAAACTTCGCTCATCGAGGCTGTTTGCGCTTTGTTTGCGGCAATGGCGCGGGCGAATGAAGGGAAGTCGGCGGTGCGATGATGGTCGATATTGTTGGTGCCGAGCACGGTGCGCGCGAACTTCTGTAGCAGGTAATTTTCTTCGTTGGTGGTGCGATTGGAGCCGATCACTCCGATGGACTGTGAACCGCTGTTGAGCAGAATGTGCTGGAATTTGGCCGCGACCAGTTCGACGGCCTCAGTCCAGGTGGCGGCGACGAATTTTCCGTCACGCTTGATGAGCGGAGTGGTGACGCGCTCGGGGTTCGCGGCGAAGTCGTAGGCGTAACGTCCCTTGATGCAGAGGAAATCGTCGTTCAGGCCGCTGCGGTCGCGGTTGTCGCAGCGCACAATCTCCGAGCCTGTCTCGGAGCGGCGCACGCCGACCGTAGTGAGGCAGCCATTCCCGCAGTGATTGCAGACAGTGCCGGTGTGAGTCATCTCCCACGGGCGCGTTTTATAGCGGTAAGAACCGCTGGTGAGCGCGCCGACCGGGCAGATGTCGATGCACATTCCGCATTCTTCGCAGTCGAGTGAGTCTCCCTGGTTAGGCGCAATCACCGACCCCTGGCCGCGATTCTGAATGCCCAGCGCCCAGACGTCCATACCTTCTCCGCAGACGCGTACGCAGCGGTAACAGAGAATGCAGCGCGGGCGGTCATAGAATACGATGGGCGACCACTGCTGCTCGTCGCGATGACTCTTGATGTCAATGAACTTCGACTCTCCCGCGCCGTACTTGAAAGTCATGTCCTGCAATTCGCACTCGCCGCCGGCGTCGCAGACGGGACAGTCGAGGGGATGGTTGGCGAGCAGCAGCTCGAGGGTGGACTTGCGTGCCTGTACCACCTTCTCGGATTCGGTTTGCACCACCATGCCTTCCGCTACGGGCGTAGTACAGGCGGTCTGCATCTTGGGCATCTTTTCGATTTCGACCAGGCACATGCGGCATGCGCCCTGGAGCGAGAGTCCTGGGTAGTAGCAGAAAGCGGGAATCTCGATTCCATAGGGCTTGCAGGCCTCAATGAGTAAGGTGCCTTTGGGCGCAGTAATAGTCTTTCCGTTTACCGTCAGCGTTACGTGCGTCGCGTTTTGGGGTACGTCAGCCATGAATTCTCTTCCGGTGAGCCCTAGTGGCTCAGAACGGGCAGTGCGTTAGGGACGGCGTGCTGCTCGAAAGGGCAGGGACGGCCATCCAAGTGTGCTTCGAACTCTTCGCGAAACTTCTTTACGAAGCCGATGATGGGCATGGCGGCTGCGTCGCCAAGCGGACAGAAAGTCCGGCCCAGCATGTTCTCGGCGAGGTAGCGCATGTTGTCGATATCCTTTGCTACTCCGGCCCCTGCGTGGAATCGTTTGAGGCTCTTTGAAAGCCAGTCCGTTCCTTCGCGGCAGGGAATGCACCAGCCGCAGCTTTCATGCCGGTAAAACTGAATGGTACGCAACGCAAACTTCACGATGCAGGTCTGATCATTGATGACTACGACGCCGCCGGAACCGAGCATGGTTCCGGCCTTCATCATCGAGTCGAAATCCAGATTAACGTCGATTTCATCAGGTTTGAGGCAGGGCACTGACGAGCCGCCGGGAACGACTGCTTTGAGGGCACGTCCATCGGCAATGCCACCGCCAACCTCGAAAATAGCCTTGCGCAAACTGTAGCCAAGAGGAAGCTCGTAAACGCCTGGCTTGGCGAGATGTCCGCTGAGCGAGAAGAGGCGCGTGCCGCCGTTGCGCTCCACGCCGATCTCGGCATACGCTTTGCCGCCCATCAGCATGATGTGCGGAACGCTGGCCAGGGTCTCCGCGTTATTGATAACCGTGGGTCCGCCCCAAAGCCCAACTACGGCCGGGAACGGGGGGCGAATTCGGGGAACGCCGCGCTTGCCTTCGAGCGATTCCATGAGGGCGGACTCTTCGCCGACCTCATACGCGCCCGCGCCTCCATGCCAGTAAACATCCAGGTCGTATCCGGAGCCGAAGATGTTCTTGCCGCAGAAGCCGCGCGCGTAAGCGTCGGCAATGGCTTTCTGCGTGATCTCCAGCAGGTAACGATACTCGCCGCGAACGTAGATGTACGCATCGTGCGCCCCGACGGCGATAGCGGCAATCATTGCGCCTTCGATGACGGCGTGGGGGTCGTGCTCGAAGATGAGGCGGTCCTTGCAGGTTCCGGGCTCGCTCTCATCGCCATTGCAGAGTACGTACTTGGGCTTGGCGCTGACTTTTGGGACGAAAGACCACTTCATTCCCGTGGGGAATCCAGCTCCGCCGCGTCCGCGCAGATTGCTGGCTTTCATTTCACTAATGATGCCGTCAGGGCCGAGTTCGAGCGCCTTCTGCACGGCCTTGTAGCCGTCGAGTTCGAGGTAGCGGTTGAGGTTGGCAGCGCCAAGTCCGAAGCGCTTGCTGACGACTTTTACCTCATCGGGATGGGAGACCAGGTTTGCCATCTACTGTTGGGCCGCCTTCTGCCTGTACTCGTCTAGGATCCGATCGATTTTTTCCGGGGTGAGATTTTCATGGAAGTCATAGTTGATCTGCATGGCGGGCGCCCAGGAACAGGCTCCGATGCATTCGACTTCTTCCACGGAGAACACGCCGTCGGGGGTGATTCCTTTGTTGACGGCGACGCCGAGAGTCTTGCGCGCGTGCTCCAGCATCTCTTCTCCGCCGCGCAACAGGCAGCAGATATTGGTGCATACCTGCACGTTGTACTTGCCGCCGGGCTTGGTGCGCAACATGGAGTAGTAGCTGATGACGTTTCGTACTTCGAGCGGAGTGATCTCCAACCGCTGCGCGATTTCCTCAATGGACTCATCGGTGACGTAGCCGAATTCATCCTGGATATAAAGCAGGAAGGGAACCAGCAGTGATCGCTTCACCGGATAGTGGGTGAGCATATCGGAGTATCGCGCTTCGAGTTGTTCGCTGAATTTCATGTGCCTCTTGAACCCGGTGTCTGCAACTGAACCTTAGGCTGCGGCCGTAATGGGAGTTCTGCGTGAACTCCCGTTACGGCTCGAAGATCTCGTGAATCATCCACTCGGCCAAGCCAGAAGGATCGGAGCACTCGCTCGGAATGCCTTCAGGCTCAAAGCCATCCGGCGTGTTGCGCAAGCTTCCCTCGAAGGCGCGCTCGGTGGAATTATTCCAGACGCGAATGAAGATGGTTCCGGGAAGAATCGTGGAATATGCCGCGGCGGTCTTATACCCGTTGGTCAGTTCCACGTCTTCAACCTTGACTGTAACCTTGATGGCAAGCTTGGAGCCAGCCGGAGCTTCGTCGTTAAATTCCTTGGACTTCTGCAGCAGCAGGTCGATGAGGTCGAGCGCGAAATCACTCTGCCCTGCAGACCTGTGTTGCACCGTTTTCGCAAACTCCGCTACCCAGCGATCCAAAATTCGTCTCCGTTCTATCGGTCTACGTCGCCGAGAATAATGTCAATGCTGCCGATGGCTGCAACTACGTCGGCGAGCAGGTTGTGTTCGCACATCACTCCGATCGCATTGAGGTTCGCAAAGGAAGGGCTGCGCATGTGAACCCGATAGGGCTTGGCCGTGCCATTCGATACGACGTAGTAGCCCATCTCGCCGCGCGGCGATTCCACGCCCTGATATACCTCGCCCTCCGGAACGGTGAATCCCTCGGTGACGATCTTAAAGTGATGGATGAGGGATTCCATCTGCGTCTTCATTTTTTCGCGATCAGGGAGGACGATCTTGGGAGCGTCTGCCTTCACCGGTCCGTCGGGCAGGTTTGCGATGGCCTGCTTGACCATGCCGATCGACTCCCGGAGTTCGGCCATGCGTACCTGGTAGCGGGCATAGACGTCGCCTCCGGTCTCTACCGGAACCTTAAACTGGAGCTTTTCATATCCGGCATAAGGCATGTCTCGACGGAGATCCCAATCCACTCCGCTGCCGCGCGCCGTAGGGCCGCTGAGCATCAGTTCCAGAGCGTCTTCCCTCGTAATGAGCGCGACTCCCTTGGTGCGGCCCAGCCAGATGGGATTATTGGTAAGCAAGTCGGAATATTGATCGATACGGTCAGGAAAATATCCTGCGAAATTCTTAATGTAATCGAGAAATCCCAGAGGCAGGTCCATGGAGACACCGCCTACACGGAAGTAGGAGGTCATCATCCGCTGTCCGGCGACCATCTCGAACATCTTGAGAATCTCCTCGCGCTCTCGGAAGCAGTAGAGGAAGACGGTCATTGCGCCAATATCCATGGCGTGCGTGCCCAGCCAGACCAAGTGTGAGTTGATGCGCGTCAACTCATTCAGCATCAGCCGTATCCACATGGCGCGCGGCGGAATCTCCAGCCCAAGAAGCTTCTCGACGGCCAACACATACGCGAGATTGTTAGTCATTGGGGCGAGATAGTCGATACGGTCGGTCATGGGAATGACCTGCTGATAGAACTTGGCTTCGCAGGTCTTTTCGATTCCGGTGTGCAGGAAGCCAATGTCGGGCCGGATGCGCACGATGGTTTCGCCGTCGATCTCAAGCAGCAGGCGTAGCACACCGTGGGTCGATGGGTGCTGCGGACCCATGTTCAGGACCATGGTACGGTCGCCGCCGATGGTTTCGACGACGGGCACGGAGCGGAATTGGTCGATGCTCGGCATCAGCGGTATCCTTCGACCGGGTAGTCCTTACGCAGAGGATGACCTTCCCAGTCGTCGGGCATCATGATTCGGCGAAGGTCGGGATGTCCCTGGAAGCGAATACCGAAGAGATCGAAAACCTCTCGCTCAAAGGGCGACGCTCCCGCCCATAACGAGGTGACCGATTCGATGTAGGGATCGGCTCCACTCACCTTGACCTTGATGCGAATTCGCTCGTGGCGCTCATGGGAGAGCAGCGAGTAAACCACCTCAAAGCGAGGCTCGGAGGGAAACCAGTCAAGTGCCGTTAGGTCTGCCAGTACCGCGAAACGCGTGCTGCTGGAGTTGCGCAGAAGGTTCAGGGCGTCAATTAGATGCAGTTGATCGACCCAAAGGGTGAGTTCGCCGCGATCGAATTTTGCCGCCTGAAGCGCGTCGGGCAGCCCTGAAAGCAGGCACGCGACCGCCGGACGCTCTTTCAGCAGCTCAAGATCGGTAAATGCAGGTTCGATGGCCATGGGGATCAGAGCGCCTCATCGCGAGAAGATTTATTCCAATCGAGAACGCCCTTCTTCCAGACATAGAAGAAACCGACAAGGACGATCAGGACGTAAGTCATCATCTCCCAGAAACCAAACATCTTCAGTCTTTTCAATAGAATGGCCCAGGGATAGAGGAATACTGCTTCAACGTCAAAGAGGATGAAGAGCATGGCGACCAGGTAAAATTTCACGCTGAATCGCTGGCGAACGTCGCCCACCGGCTCCATACCGCATTCGTATGGGGACATTTTGCTCTTATTGGCCTTATGCTGACCTAGTAAATAGGACAAAGTCACAATGGCGGCTGCCAGCAGGCAGGCCAATGTGAAGTGGATCAACAAAGGTAGATACCTTGCAAAGTAGTTGTCGGTCATTCTGTTAGGTACTGGGTTTCGCCCCCACACTTTGGCGAACTCGCAAGTATAAATTTTACATTTTCCTAGTGTCAAGCAACTGAAGGCAGAAGGGATGGATGTTCAATATTTCAGAGATCTGAGGTATCTGAACAGGAACTGCAAACCAAAGTAACATTGTCGACTTTACTGTGGTACTAGACAATCCGAGTAGGCGATACTTCATACTTACGACGCCGGACATGTTCTTTTGTCATGTCAGGCCGACTTGTGGCACAAAGAAATCCGGTAAAGATGATTTTTGGCTTCAACACCGATATCAAAGCGGAGAACACGGTATACCACGTCCAGACCGAAGTGCGCGAGCATGAGCGTCGACTGGAATCCCAGGTATTCGTGAGCGGCCGCTGCATCGGAAAGCGCTCAGCTCCGCTGCCGCCGGAAGCAGTGGAGGAAGAGATACAGGAACTGGCGCGGGAGCAACACCGCTGGATTGTGGATGCCGTTCGGGAAGGTTTTGTGGACGACGTGCTCAACCAGGAGGTAAGTGAGTCGCTCGCCGTACAGTTCCTGGGCTCGCACCGAATCGCAGAAAAGGCAGTGAAGCTGAGCTTCCGGGTACTCTCCGGCGGCTTTGTTGCCGCGTCGGCGCATGTGGAAGCACAATGGAAGACCGATTCCTCCGCAGGAGTGCTGGAGAGCGCGATCACGGACGAGTTCGGAGTAGCGGAGATGCGCTTCGAACTAACGGGCGGCAAAGTGGAGCTGGAAATAAAGGTGCAGTTGGAAGGCCGCGAGATAGTGCGGCGTTTTCTTGTGAAATCCGGAAAAACGTAATGCCTTGGGCGGGTACAATCAAACCATGAAACTTACACTGGCGTTTGCTTTGGCTGGCGCTTTGCTGTGCGCGCCCGGGCTGATGGCGCAGCAGCAGGGAACTCCAGGGCAGGTGGATGGCCCCCTGTCGGAGAATCCGCAATACAACAAGAAAGCGAAAGAACAACAGAAGCTCCCGGCCAACGTCACACCTCCGCGCAGCGATAACGAGAGTAGCAGCAACCAGACGCGGGTTGATCTTTCTCCGCCCATGGGAGACGCGTTGGCACACCCTGACGGCGGTCACGTCGCAGACGACGTGATGGAACTGCACGAGTGGAATCCGCTGCGGGCGATGAAGGACGTGGAGATTGGGGATTTCTACTATAAGAGGGGAAGCTACAAGGCCGCGCTGAATCGCTATCGCGAGGCCCTGCTGTTCAAGCCGCGTGACGCCGTGGCCACGTTCAAACTGGCGCAGACCCTGGAGAAAACTAAAGAGTTGGATGAGGCACGGACGCAATACGAGCGGTACCTGGCGATTCTCAAGGATGGCCCAAGCGCGGGAGAGGCGAAAAAAGCCTTGGAGCGCCTGAAAAAGCAGTAATAGAACGACCCGTGGAAGGGCGCATTATGTACAAAAGACGTCTTCCGCGCCTGAACGCTACCCGCGGGTTATCCGATCATCACCTCTATTTTTCATCGCGAAGAAATTCGCCGGTCGTCGCATCGACGAAAACCGTGAGCTTGGCATCAAATTGGTTGGTACCGTAGATTACGTGCCAGATGAGTTGATTCTTCCGGGCATTGAAATCGAGCATGTAGAAAATTGGCTGGCCGGGATCGGCACCGGTGAGTTTCGCTCCGCCGTGCTTCTGCGCAACCTCGAGCGCCTGATCGGAATCAACCTTCAAAAACTGGGGTGTGAAAATATGCGTAGTCGAGTTGCCTGGATTGAAGGTGTCGTCCGCTCCGTGAGAAACACCGCGCTCCGGGGCATCGGGTCCGGCGAGGCCGCTCCAGGAAAACGTCTTGCTCAGTTTTTTGGAGGGCGAGGCGAAGTCGGCGCGCCACAGGGCGCTCTTGCCATCGCTGGCAGGTGAATCTTTGGTGTAGCGAGACTCCATGCGATATGGCTCCACGTCAGCGGCAATCGAGTGGGCGGCGCTGTAGAGCGTCTGGAAGGCTTCCCGTCCGCTGAGATATTCGGCAGGCTTGGGCTGCATCACGGTTTTGGGCGGAGCACTGGAGTTGCACGCTGACAGCGTCAGGGTGGCCGCAAGCAGAGCATTCAGGAAAAAATTAAGCTTTCTCATAGTTTGTTGAGGGTATTCCAAACAAATTCCCGCCGTAAACGTGAAACTTGAATACGAAGCCTACGTAGTTCGACACCGGGTGATTGTGAAATGGATGCATGGTTGGATCGTTTGCGCACGGAAATCACGGAAACAACCGCAGATTTGAACAATTCGGACTGGACACGCGCGCCGCGAGGCCGCTGGAACGGCGCTCAGATCATGGAACATCTTGGGCGTACCTACGGGACAACGGCAAAGATGCTCGAATTGAAGATGGGGGTTGGCGGTCCGCCACAGGTCCGTACCGCGAAGATCAGCGAATTCTTATTGAAGGCGCTGATCGTGGACTTCGGAATATTTCCTACAGGCGCCAAAGCACCGGAAATGGTGACTCCGACAGGCGCGGCGGGACCGGTTGCGTTGGAGCGCGCGTTGATCAACCTGGAGCGGATGGACGCAGCTCTTACCGCGTCAGAAGAACGCTGGGGACGCCAGGAGGCCATAGCCATGCACTTCAGGCTCGGCCCGCTGACCGCGCTTCAATGGAGAAAATTCCATTACTTCCACGGCCATCATCATATGCTGCAGATACGCAAGCGGCTTGGCGGCCGCACAGTGCGATAAAGCCAATCAGTAATCGTCGGCGTGGAGAACTCCAGCGTGGCGCGCCGCTTCCTGGGCGTCCGCCAGTTGCGAGGTCAGGCTTTTCATCAAACTACGCTGAACTTCGATCTTCTCGTTGAATGTATTTTGCTGCGCTGCGTATTCGCTAGGGTAAGGCGATAAACCGACAGTACGGCGAAACTCATACGTATTGTCCGCCTGCGCCTGCTGTAGTTTTACCAGCTCAAGCTGTGCGGCATCGAACTGTTTGCGCAAGGTTAGGATGCGGTCCACGTAGACGCGATTGAGTTCCTGAGCGCGCTTCTCAGTTTCGAGTTCTCGCTCTTCGCGTTCATTGACGGGCTTCTTCGGTGGCCGTTCGCCGGTTTTGGCGGTCTTGGGCTCGTCTTTCCCAGGACTCGCGGATTGATCGGCCGGCGCGGAGTTAGGCGCATCCTTGACCTCGTCCTTGGAAGCCTTCTCTGGCGCAGCCTCCGGCTCGTGAACAACGTCATCGTTAGTAAATACCTTGGTGCGGACGGCTCCGTTCTTCTGGTGTTCGGCGCGAGTTTCACGTGCGACGTCTCCAAGCGATTGCCCATAGGAGGCAATCGAAAGCGCGAGGATCAATAGGGCGAGAATGCGCAGATTACGAAGACTCATGGGGAAGCCACCTCGTGTATCGTGTCTTATATTGTAGCGCCGGGGAAGTAATCCCGGCGGTTCACAACAGCACCGTGAATTACGGGAGTTCAGCATGGCGTCAGCCTGGGATCATGAACAGTCCAAGGTAGGCGCGCATCATCTGATCGCCATAGAACCACGCCACGATGGACATCGTGGAGAGGAAGACGCCAAATGGAATCTCCAGGCCGCGCATCGCAGTCTGCGCTGCCTGCCATGCGCGGGACGCAGCCCCGCTCCGCGAATGGGCACGATAACGCATAAGACGCTTTCGAAAGACTACGGCGAGTACGAAAACGCCGAACGCTCCGCCGAGCAGCGAGGCTGTACAGAGCACGAAGAGCGTGAGCGAGGGACCAAGAAACGCGCCAGCCATGGCCATCAGCTTCACGTCGCCCAATCCCATGCCATCGACTTTGCGGAGCTTCAGATAAAGCCAGGCAATGCCGTAGAGAATGCCGGACCCGATTGCCGCACCTAGCAACGAATTCGCGAACGAGCGCAGCCCGAGTTGAAAATCGGCCTCCAAAATAGTGGTGCTGCCCTGAAAGTGCAACGGGAAGAAATAGTAGGCCGGGCCAGGGACCAGCGCGAAGAAGCTGAATGCCAGCGCAATGCCAAGTCCCGTCAGGGTCATTGCATCTGGTAGCAGGTGGGTCTCGGCGTCAGTAAACGTGAGCCCGAGAAACAGGAAGCACAGAACGCAGCTCTTGAGGGCCTCTACGGCGAGCCCAAAATGCGCGAACGAAAGCAGGAAGAGCAAGCCGCAAACCAGCTCGACCACGGCGTAGCGCGGAGTAATGCGCGTGCGGCAATGGCGGCAGCGTCCGCCGAGAATCAGCCAACTCAGTACCGGGATATTGTCGAACCCGGCTATTGGGGTGTGGCACTCCGGGCAGGCCGAGCGAGGAGACACCACGGAAAGGCCACGGGGTAGCCGGTAAATGCAGACGTTCAGGAAGCTGCCGAAGATCAGGCCGAAACAGAAAAATCCAGCCCCCAGAATCCAATCAGGGTACACGCGCAATCTCGCTTAGGAGGTCCTGTAGTGATTATAGGGGCGAGTGGGCAAAATCGGTGAGTTACGAATGGGGCACGTGCTCAAGTCTGGCGAAAAAAGCCCCGCGTCCTTGGATCGTCCGGCGGAACGGGCGTCAACGACGCGCCGTAAGATTCGGAATCGCGGACAAGCGTCGAATTTTGAGCCTATCCGGGTTACACTCAGGGAAACGCCATGCACGATATCGACCTGGATCGGCCCTACATCGAGTTTGAGCACGTGAGCAAAGCCTTCGGCGAGAACGTGATTCTGCGCGACGTGAGCTTCAGCGTGAACGACGCAGAAACGGTTTGCATCCTGGGGCGCAGCGGCGTGGGGAAATCGGTCACCCTGCACCACATTATGGGATTTCTAAAACCGGACAGCGGTCGAGTCTGGGTAGCCCACGAAGATATCACCGATTATCCGGAAAAAGAGCTGGAGCGGATTCGCAAGAAAGTCACCATGGTCTTTCAGAATGGCGCTTTGTTTGATTCGCTTAGCGTGGGCGAGAATGTCGCTTTTCCGTTGCGCGAGCGAGGAGACCTGAACGAATCGCAGATTTACCAGATTGTGGACGGGCTCCTGGAGATGGTGAACGTGGGTGAGTACCGCGATCAGTTGCCCTCGGACCTTTCCACGGGAATGAAGCGGTCGGTGGCAATTGCCCGCGCTCTTGCCGCGCAGCCCGAGGCTATTCTGTATGACGAGCCAACCACGATGGTGGACCCTCTAACGGCTCATCTGCTCGGGAGCCTGATTAAGAAATTGAAGTTCCAGTTAAAGCTGACCAGCATCGTGGTAACTCACGACATGGCTCTGGCAAAAAAGATTGCCGACCGCATCGTCTTCCTGCATGAGGCTCAAGTCGTGTTCTTCGGGACACCGGCGGAGATGGAAGAATCAAAGTTGGAGATTGTGCAGGAGTTCCTTGCCTTGGATTCGCTGGATCTGGAGTATTGGCGTCAGGGGCAGGATCCATCAGGACACTTGAAATCGGAATAAGATCCTCAAACTAAGAAATTCGATGAGGTACTCGTAGAACCCCAGAGTTGGAACAGCGCCAACTCTGGGGCACCTGCCTGCCTGCTGCTTGCATTTTGGAACGCGTTAAAAGCCTTTTGCCACCAGCCCTGCGGCGCTGAGCTGCGGTTGGCGGTCGCGGGAGGTCCACTTTTCCAGGTATTTAGCTACGATATCGGTTTCGATATTTACGGGATCGCCAGGCTTCAAGCTGCCAAGGTTCGTACATTCGACGGTGTGCGGAATGATGGCGGCGGAGCAGCGCAGGCCTTCTAGTTTCGCGACTGTCAGGCTTATGCCTTCGATGGCGATGGAGCCTTTGAACACGAGATACTTTTCGAGTTCGGCGGTGACCAGAACGTGCAGCCAGAAACCGTCGGAATTGGCGATGCGTTCAAAGCCTTCCAAGCGCGCCACGCCATCGACGTGACCTTGCACAATGTGTCCGCCGAGACGGCCATGGGCGGCCAGGGGAAGCTCGAGATTGACCTGTGCTCCGGGTTGAATCCGCGAGAAAGAGGTACGCGTCCATGTCTCCGGCGCGAGATCTGCGGCGAATGACGTTGGCGTAATGTCGAGCGCGGTAAGGCACACTCCGCTGACCGCGCAACTGTCTCCGGTCTTTAGCTCCTTGGTCACGTTATTGGCCTCGATCACGATACGGCGGTTCTCTCCGTTCTGATCAATGCGTGCGATGCGTCCTACTTCTTCCACAATTCCAGTAAACATGATGTCAGCTCCTCTCAGCCCTGTGGCCGAAGTGGTTGATATGGGTCACGCAGATAGGCTTCTACGGAGAAATCTTCTCCGAAGCGCTCAATAGTAATGTTCGAGGCGCTCAGGTTGATTCCAGGCGGCAAGGCGTTCTGTCCTTCTAGCCATGGTACGGCGCCTACGGGGCCAAAGATTCTTGGCGTATAGAAAAGCACCAGTTTGTCGACAAGGCGGGCGCGCAGGCATCCCCAGTTGACCGCCGCTCCTCCTTCGACGAGCAGACTTGTGATCTGCTCGGCGCCAAGCTCTCCGAAGACGCGGTAAAGATTAGGACGTCCATCGTGCGGGAGTTCCTCGTCGCCGGGAGCGGCGGTATCCATCTCCACCTGGTAAATCCGCACCCCTCGCGCCTCCAGCTCCCTTCGCTTGTGCTCCTCGGCAAACGAGCAGAAGACCACGAGGTCGTCCTGCGCGGTTTCAACGATTCGCGAGCTTAATGGCAGGCGCAGGCGGGAATCGAGAATCACGCGCAATAGAGGACGGCGGCGCGGCAATCCGCTGCGGTCGGTGAGTAGGGGATCGTCGGCGATTACCGTGCCCACGCCAACCAAAATTGCATCGGAGGCATGACGCATTTCATGGACGCGGCGGCGGGCGGCATCGCCAGTGATATAGCTGGGATTCCACGGGCGAGGGCCAGAGGAGCCAGGGCTCGTAGCGGACGAGCCGACCAGCTGCAAACGGCGCTCGGCTGGCCCCGTAATCTTTCCGTCGAGCGACATGGCAGCCTTGAGGGTTACAAAAGGCAGGCCTGTGCGGATGAATTGCGCAAAGCCTTCATTGAGCCGCTTTGCCTCGGCCTCAAGCAGTCCAACTTCGACTTCGATACCCGCGGCACGGAGTTTTTCGAAACCTGTTCCTGCCACCAGCGGGTTGGGATCTTCCATGCAGCAAACGACGCGGGCGATTCCGACGGCGATCACCGCGTCCGCGCATGGAGCAGTGCGTCCAGTATGCGAGCACGGCTCCAGATTGAGATAGAGCGTGCTGCCGCTGGCTAATGGGCCAGCCTGTTCAATGGCCAGCACCTCGGCGTGTTTCAGCTCCGAGAAAATATGCGTACCAGTGCCGACGACGCGCCCGCCGTCGTCCACGATGACAGCGCCCACCATGGGGTTCGGGGAAGCCAGGCCCTGGCCTCGCGCCGCCAACTCCAATGCTTGCCTGAGAAAAACTTCATCCGCCGTGGTAGTCATGGCTTAAGCAAACAGCGAGTCGACAAAGTCGACCGCGTTGAAGGGAATGAGGTCCGATTGTTTTTCTCCCACGCCAACGTAGCGCACGGGGAGATTCATTTCGCGCGAGATAGCGATCACTACGCCTCCCTTGGCAGTGCCATCGAGCTTGGTGAGTACAATTCCAGTAACGCCGGCAGCTTCGGTAAAGACCTTGGCCTGCTGCAATCCGTTCTGGCCGGTTGTGGCATCCATCACCAGCAGGGTCTCATGCGGAGCCCCTGGGATCACGCGCTGCGCCGTGCGGTACATCTTCTCCAGCTCGGCCATCAGGTTCTGTTTGTTATGCAGGCGTCCAGCGGTATCAACGATCACATAGTCGGTTTTGCGCGCCTTGGCCGCTTGGAGCGCGTCAAAGAGTACGGCTGAGGGATCGCCGCCGGGCTTGGTCTTGATGACCTCGGCGCCGGTGCGTTCTCCCCAGATTTCAAGCTGCTCAATGGCTGCGGCACGAAAGGTGTCGGCTGCCGCGAGCAGAACGGTTTTGCCCTGCGCCCGCAGGACGTGGGCAAGCTTTCCGATTGTCGTAGTCTTGCCTACGCCGTTGACTCCCACGACGAGAATCACCTCGGGAGGGGTGGCCACGACCTTCGGGGCGCTCTCGGCAGCGCGGTTGAGGATGGCCAGTAGCTCGTCCTTGAGAATGCGTTTGAGTTCGGAGGTGTCGCCGATCTGCTTACGATCGACTTTTTCGCGCATGGCAGTCAGCACCTCGCGCGTGGTGGTGGAGCCGAGATCGGCTGAGATGAGCGTGGTTTCGAGATCGTCGAGAGTCTGGGCGTCAATTTCCCTGCGGAAGCTGACGACCTCCTCAAGGCGCTCCGTGAGATTTTCACGGGTACGCGTAACGGCCTGCTTCATGCGCTCGAAGAGCGATGTCTTCTTTTCCTCGGGTTGGTTGAGGCTTCCGAACAGGGTCTGAATCATTACGCTTTCAATTATAACCAGCGCCGCTGGCAGGCATCGCCCACTCCAGGATCAATAAAGTGCGCGTTCCTGGGTAAGCGGGCGATTCATCAGGTCGCGAATGGCGTCGGCGGGGGCTTTTCCCTGCTCCAGAATTGCGTGCATCTGCTCGATGATGGGCATCTCGACTCCGACGGACTTCGCCAATCCGACTGTCGCATTGGTGGTCAGCACGCCTTCCGCAACCATGCCGTGCATGCCTGCTATGATCTCCTGCAGCTTGCGTCCGCGTCCGAGTTCCACGCCCAGACTGCGGTTTCGCGACAGGCTGCCGGTACAGGTAAGGACCAGATCGCCCATGCCTGCAAGTCCCGCCATGGTTTCCGGACGTCCTCCGCAGGCTACGGATAGGCGAGTCATCTCGGCGAGTCCTCGCGTAATAAGCCCGGCCACCGTATTGAAACCGAAGCCGATGCCGTCGATCACTCCTGCCGCAATGGCAATCACATTCTTGACCGATCCTCCCAGCTCCAGTCCGATGACGTCGTTGTGACGGTAAAGGCGGAAGTTGGCGTCACTGAATGCTTCCTGAACCTGCACGGAGAGTTCGGGATGGGCCGAAGCTACGCTCAAGGTTGTGGGGTAGCCCTTGGCAACTTCGCGCGCAAAGGTGGGTCCGCTCATCGCGCACAGGCGCGGCTGAAAGCTGCCTTCGCCATGGGTGAGCACGTCGGTAATGACCTGGGTCATTCGCAGCAGGGAATCGTTTTCAATCCCCTTGGTGGCCGAGACCAGCAGCATTTCCGGATGCAGTAGCAGCTTCATCTGGCCCCACACGCGGCGCGCATGGTGCGAAGGCATTACGCTGAGGACGATATCCGCGCCTGAAATTGCATCGGCGAGGCTCTGTGTGGCCTCAACGCTCTCCGGAAGGGGACAGCCGCTCAGGAACAGTTCGTTGACGCGAGTGGCGCGGATGGATTCGACCACTTCTTTTTCGTAAGCCCATAGCTTGACTTGGTGCGAGCCCTTGCGTGCCAGGGTGATAGACAGCGCCGTGCCCCAGGCTCCAGCGCCGATGACTGCGATTCGTGCCATATGAAATTATGCCTTTCTTGCGCCAAAGCGGCTTTCCGTTCCAGCCAGCAAGCGCCCGATGTTCTGGTGATGACGAATGATTACGAGCAGTGCGACAACTGCGCACAGGGCCAGTGCAACAGGCGGGAACCGATCCCGCGCAAGCCACCACAATGCGACAGGGACTACCGCAGTGCCGAGGATCGAGCCAAGCGAAACGTAGCGGGTGAGAACCACGATGACGGCAAATACCACCAGTGCGAATAGCCCAACCCTGGGAGTGAGGGCCAGGAAGACGCCTAGTCCGGTGGCCACGCCTTTGCCTCCCTTGAAGCCAAGCCACACCGGAAACATGTGGCCAACCACGGCGGCGAGCGCGGCGGAGGCAGCAAGCGTGTTAAGTTCCGCGGAACTCGAGCTAGGGATGCCGGGAAGCGTGAGCACCAGGAAAACCGGTAGCCAACCCTTGAACGTATCCAGCACCAGCGTGGCGATGGCCAGGCGTTTGCTGCCGGTGCGCGCAACATTGGTCGCACCAATATTCCCGCTCCCAAAGGAACGCACATCAACTCCCTGAAAGACGCGCATGAGGACGTATCCAAAGGGAATCGAGCCAAGAAGGTAGGAGCAGACGACGACGGCGATCAGGGTCGGATAATTCATCTCACGTCCAAATAGAAGCGCGCTCAGCAAGCCAGCTCAAAGGTTTCGAGTTTCGAATAACTCGGCCCGCTGGGCGACAGCTTACTTTCGTATAAAAAGAATTGGCGCGCCGTCATTGTACCGAACTCTGGCGCCGGAGCGGCTGTCACCAAGGCAGAAAGCTGTGCAAATGCCTCTGCCGGCCTCTCGCCACGCAGGGGCCGCGGCCTGCCGGACCCATTGCGCGCCAGCGTGAGATGAGGATGAAATTTGCGCTCCAGCGGAAAACCGAGCGGTTCCAGCGTTTGGTTGACCTTGCGCGCCAGCCCGGGCAGCGCCGGAGCATTGACTCCCGCCCAGAAGACTCTGGGCGCGCGAACGTCAGGGAAGAATCCCACGCCGCCGACGTTGACCTCAAAGCCGGATACATGAATCGTGCGAAGGCGTTCCCGTACCGCGTCCGCAGTGGGGAGTTCGCCGAGAAATTTCAGCGTGACGTGATAAGTATTGCCGCGAACGAAACGCACTCCGGGCAAACGCGGCTGAAGGGTGCGGATGTAATCTTCCAGCCGCCGCTGAATCGCCGGGTCAATATCCAATGCAACAAAGAGGCGCATCGGTCACCGGAGTTTGCGTCTCAACATATCGAGAGCGAGTTGGGTGCCGTACCAGCGAATTCGCTCGCGGTCGCCGGGGAATATCCGTTCCACGACCTCGGTGTGCTTGCCGTCGGCAAGGGCAATATACATCAGTCCCACGGGCTTGTCGGTGCTACCCCCGGTGGGGCCCGCAATCCCCGTGATGCCGATGCCGAGAGTGGTCTTGCATCGCTGCCGGATTCCTTCCGCCAGGGCTGCGGCCACCGAACGGCTGACCGCGCCATCGCTTGCCAGCAGCAGAGGAGGCACGCCGCAGAATTCCCGCTTCAAGGCATCCGAGTAGACGAGCGCCCCTCCCATGAAGTAGCGCGAGGAGCCGCTGATTTGGGTGATGCGCTGCGCCAGCAGCCCCGACGTGCAGCTTTCGGCAACCGCCAGGGTAGCGCCGCGCATTTCGAGAAAGTACCCAACAATTTGCTCGATCGACTCGCCGCCGGAAGAAAAAAGTTCGTCGGTAAATTCGTCTTCGAGTAGCGAAGCGAGTTTTTCGACGCGCAGTTCAGCAGCTTCCTGCGTCGCTCCCCGGGCCTTGAGATGAAATTGCACCTCGCCCGCTTTGGCAAGGATCGTCGTTTCAATGTCGGGAAATTCCTTGTAAATTTTTGCCGCGCGCAGGTCCGCCGTGGATTCGCCAACCATCGCAATCTTCAGCTCACAGGTCGCCAGGTGCTCTTCCGGCATCGCCGCTTTGAGTTTGTCGAAGCAATAATCGTTGAACAGGCCCTCCAACTCGAAAGGAACGCCGGGCAGGAGGATCACGATCCGCCGCTGGCCTTGATAGGTAGTGTCGAGCCACTGTCCGGGGGCGCTTCCGCGCGAGTTCTTCAGAATCTCGGCACCTACGATGCAGTCTGCCTGCTTGACGTTGTTTTCAGCCATGCGCATGCGCATGGAGGCGGCGCGGGTATAGAGAGCGGTGACCATCTCGTGGTCGCGGCGCAGCTCAACGCCAAGAGCCTGGGCGACGCACTCGCGCGTGAGATCGTCTTCCGTCGGCCCAAGGCCGCCGGATAGGATCAGGATGTCGGCACGGGAGAGCGCGATCTGGCAGGCGAGCAGGAGATGCTCTGGACGGTCGCCCACAATCGTCTTGAAGATCACCTCGACACCGAGCTGGTTAAGACGCTTGGTGAGGAACAGGGAATTGGTGTCCTGGCGGTAGGGCGTCAGGAGTTCAGAACCGATGGCAATGATTTCAGCATTCACGTTTTACAGTGTAAACCCGTGTTTGGAATTTCAGCTCCATGTAATTTCTCGCGGATCGTGAGTGGGTCAGCGATCTGGGCGGTATAGGCATGATTGGCGCGCGGCGGCGCATGGTGACCATGGGTGCGTGAGACAGATCACAAAGCGGATTGCGCTGCGTCACTGAAAGGAAAAAAAGAAGTCGCTAGCGTGAATCAGGACTAAAACGGTCCTGATTGTCGTGAACCGATATGCAACTGACCCGCGCCGCCGATTATGCCGTTCGCGTTATGATTTACCTGGCCAGCCAGCCAGAGGCGGCGTTTGTTTCTAAAACGCTGCTTGCCAAGGCGGCGGATGCACCGGAAAGCTTTCTGGCCAAGATACTTCAATCACTGTGCCGCGCTGGCCTGATTCAGGTTCGGCGCGGAGTGGTGGGCGGTTTTTCTCTTCGGCCACGCGGCGCGCAAGCTTCATTGCTGGATGTCGTGGAAGCCATCGATGGTCCGATTGCCTTAAACATCTGTCTAACCTCAGGCATTGCCTGCCAGCGCGAGGCCCTGTGCCCGGCGCACAAGGTTTGGCTGCGGGCGCAGGCGGCAATGCTATCGGTTTTGCAGGAGGCGAAGATCGCGGAGATGATCCAGGAAGAGGAACCTGAGCACGCTCTGCACCACATCAAGCCGCTCGCCGGCAAGCAACAACCCAAACCAGCTTCGTCGCAGCGCGAGCAGCCAAGGAAAGCAAGACCAACAACACGAACGCATTCCGCTCCTGACGGGGCGGCACGCATAGCCAGTAGAAATCAAAATAATAAAATTTGAGTGGGGTGGCCTATGGACTCCGCCGTATTGATACATCGACTACATTTCGCATTTACGGTTACGTTCCATTACCTGTTTCCGCAGTTGACCATGGGACTGGCTCCATTAGTGGTGGCGCTGAAAACCATTGGACTGTGGAAGAACGATGAGAAGTATCACCAAGCCGCCCGCTTCTGGGCAAAGATCTTCGGCATCAGCTTCGTGTTTGGCGTTGTGACCGGCATTCCGATGGAATTCCAGTTCGGAACCAACTGGTCGCATTTTTCCAAGTATGCCGGCGGCGTGATTGGACAGACGCTGGCAATGGAAGGCACCTTCGCCTTCTTCCTTGAGTCGGCCTTCCTCGGTCTCTTCCTCTTTGGCGAGAAGCGGCTGAGCAAGATCGCCCATTGGTGGACGGGTATGGCCGTCTTCTTCGGCGCTTGGCTTTCCGGTTACTTCATTGTTGCCACCGACGCTTGGATGCAGCATCCCGTAGCTTACAGAATGACTGCCGATGGGTCAGTCACGTTAAGCAGCTTCTGGGGCCTGCTGCTGAATCCATGGGCGCTTTGGCAGTATGCGCATAACATGGCTGGCGCGGCGGTCACCGGAGCTTTCGTGATGGCGGCGGTTGGCGCGTATTACGTGCTCAGCGAGAAGTTCGTCGAGCAGGGAAAGATCTACCTCCAAGTAGGCGTGGTCTCCGGAATATTGTTCTCGCTCCTGGTGATTGGGCCGACCGGCGATGGACAGGGCAAGAACTTGGCGAACTATCAGCCGGCGGCCCTCGCCGCGATGGAAGCCCATTTCGATACTAAGGTGGCCGGCCTAGTCATTCTTGGACAGCCGAATGTTGAAAACAAGACCATCGATAATCCGCTGATTGTGCCCAAAGCACTGAGCTTCCTGATCAGCCGCAACTGGAATGCGCAGGTGCGTGGCTTAAGCTCGTTCCCCGAGTCGGAGTGGCCGACAAATATCTCACTGCTCTACTACGCCTACCACATCATGGTCGGACTGGGCACGATCTTCATGGCAGTGATGCTGATCTCCGGTATCCAGCTCTGGCGCAAAAAGCTGCATGGAACCAAGTGGCTGCTCTGGGTTCTTATGCTGAGCTTCCCGCTGCCCTTCATCGCTAATACCGCCGGGTGGATGACCGCTGAGATTGGACGCCAGCCGTACCTCGTCTATGGATTGATGCGCACGATTGACGGGTTTTCAAAGTCGGTGTCCGCAGCGAATGTCTGGTTTACTCTGCTGGGCTTCCTTGGGATGTACACCTTGCTTGCAATCCTCTTTCTGTTCCTGGTGCAGCGCGAAATTGCGCATGGGCCGGAACATGTGGAGAGCGTAATTCCCTTGGGTGGAAAAGCCATTATAGCGGGGAGGAAATAACATGGGATTCCTTTGGTTTGCGATTATCTCAGTGATGCTGACCGGGTATGTCATTCTGGACGGCTTTGACATTGGCGCGGGAGCCCTTCACCTTTGCCTCGGACGTACGGACGCCGAGCGCAGAAAGATCCTCCGTTCGATTGGTCCTGTGTGGGACGGTAACGAGGTATGGCTTCTGGCTACCGGAGGCGTGCTCTACTTTGTTTTTCCGCAGCTTTACGCTTCCAGCTTCAGCGGCTTCTATCTACCGCTCATGATCGTTCTATGGCTGCTGATGCTGCGCGCAATCGGTATCGAGTTCCGGATGCACATCAACGACGGTATCTGGGCGAGCTTTTTTGACGGTATTTTTTCGATTGGCAGCCTTCTGCTAGCGGTCTTTTATGGAGCGGCGCTGGGAAACGTCGTCCGCGGACTGCCTCTTGGAGCGGATCACTATTTCTTCCTTCCACTGTGGACCAATTGGACGGTCGGCGCGCATCCGGGCGTTCTGGATTGGTATACGGTGCTCTCGGGAGTGGTGGCGCTGGTGGCGCTCTCCGTGCATGGTGCCAATTACATTGTTGTGAAGACCGACGGCGACCTAAACGAGCGGGCTCGCAAAATGTCGTTAACGTTGACGCCGGTTCTGTTCTTGCTGACCTTGGTAAGCCTGGCGGCTACGATCTCGATCCACCCCGGCATCGTTGCCAACTACAATGCGCTGAAGATCGGGTACGCAATTCCGGTGCTGGTATTTGCCAGCTTGGTCGCGGTTTTCGTATTCCAGAAGGGAAGGCATGAGGTTGCGGCCTTCGTTTCCGGGGCGTTGTATCTGGCTTTCATGCTGGTTGGGGCCGTGTACTCGCTGTATCCGGTCATTCTTCCCGCTATCGATCCGCAGTACAGCCTGACGATATCGAATTCGATCACCGCCAGCTATGCGCTGCAGGTCGGATTGCGCTGGTGGATTGTCGGCATCGTCATAGCGCTGGCTTATTTCGTTTTCTTGTATCGTATGTTCCGGGGCAAGATCGCGCTCGAAGGGGACGGCGGTTACGGCGACTAGGCTGTAAGGGCCGTGTACGGTGAAGACCGCCTTGACGGGCGGCCTTTGCCGTCTAGCGTCAGGCGGCCTCGGCAATCCCACGATCTGGATAGCGGCGAGGCAACTGCCATCACCAGTTTGGGGGCGTTGGCACTACCAACACGAATTTGAGACGAACGGATATAGGCGGCGCTGCATGGCCGGAAAGGGACATCCCAATACCGTTTACCCGGCATCTAACTAAAGTCGTGTCTTATCCTAATTAGGACGCTTGCCTTAACAGCCCGTGCGTCCCTATAATCGCGTTCTCAGTGCTAAGTTTCGAGTTAACAGATGCAACTGTCGTATCCGGGAGCAGCCGTGCGTCCATCTCGCAAGCCTGCTGTCGATGAATGAGTCGCAGATTCCGCATAGTTTCTAAGGAGCAAAAGAATGAAGAAGCCCCTAATTGTGTTGTTGCTTGCTGCCGCCAGCGTGGCAGCGCAAGCGCAGGGCACCCCTGCGGACCAGCAACAACTGGCATCGGGAGCTGCCGCCCCGAGTGCGCAGCAAAAGAAGACTATCCAGGATCCAAACGAGTACAACGCCTATGTTGCCGCCGTCAGCGTCACCGACCCGGTGCAGAAGGCCCAGATGATGGAGAGCTACCTTCAGACCTATCCCAATAGCGTGATGAAGGAAGACGGCTTGGAAGTTCTGCTCAAAACTTATCAATCGCTGAACAATGAGGCCCAGATCAAGGCTTCGGCACAACGCCTGCTCCAGGTAAACCCGAACAACTTGACGGCGCTCGCGCTGCTCAGCTATCTGGATCGCTCCCAGGCCCAGAAGGGTGGGCCGGATGCCGGCGCCGCGTTGAAAGAGGCGGGCGAGATTGGGGCAAAGGGACTGCAGGCCATTCAGACCGCAGCCAAGCCGGACGGCTACAGCGACGAACAGTGGAGCTCCATGAAGAGTTCGTTCCGCGTGATCTACCTGGGTTCGGTTGGCCACGCAGCGCTGCAAGCCAAGGATTACCCAACCGCGCAAAAGAACCTCAGGGAAGTGGTCGACGCGCAGCCAAACGATGTAAACAGCATCTACCTGCTGGCGCTGGCGTATCTGTCGCCGAAGCCGCCGGTAGTTGATGGTCTGTTCTGGATCTCCAAGGCCGCAGCGGCTGCCCCGCAATTGGTCCCATACGCGAAAAATCAATATATCCGTTACCATGGCGGTCCTGACGGCTTTGATGAACTGCTTGCCAGCGCTAAGACCGCCGCGACAATTCCAGTGGGCTTTGCCGTAGCACCGGCACCTTCGGCAGCCGATCAGGCCGCCGATATGCTCAAGAAGAACTCGCCGGAGAAGCTCTCATTCGCCGAGTGGCAATTCATTCTTACCAGCGGCAACAAAGAGGCCAGCGAGCAGGTTTGGAACGCGATTAAAGGCAAACCCGTGCAACTGGTGGCCGTGGTTGTGGAGGGCGGACGCGATTCGCTGAAACTCGCCGGCAGCGCCGACGATATCGACGCGAAGAAGGCTGACCTCACCCTCACGCTGAAGGAACCGCTGGCTGCGGCCCGCATTCCTAAGCCGGCGGCGCAGTTGGTGATCCAAGGGGTTCCCAATGCATACACCGCTGAGGGGGATGCATTCAATCTGACCTTTACCGAGGGACAGGTTCTGAAGGGATTGCCGGAAGCTCCGGCGAAGAAGCCGGCAGCGGGTACGCACGCTCACTAGCCTCAGTAATCTGGGCGCGTTTGTAACTGGAAAAGGACGGCCAATGCGCCGTCCTTTTCTTGTGGGGATCGATCATTCTACGTGCCTAGCCGCAAAGAAATTCAGACGCGCCGAGCGGCGTCCGGACAAAGGTTAACGATAAGCGGTTGCCGGTGCGGCTACCGTGAGATTTTCTTCTCCATCACCAGGGCTCGCTCGCTGCTTGGCGGACGCCTTATTCCGGCGCGCACCGCGCGCACGTCAAGCTCCAGTTCCGCGATGGTCCGGCTAAGCGTGTTGCGGTGCATTCCCAATTGCTTGGCTGCTTTACATTGATTGCCGTTGTTCTGCTCAAGTACGGTTAGTATGAATCGTTTTCTAAATTCGCGAACAGCTTCTGAATAAAGAATCCCGCTCTGGTACATCTGCGCGACAAGAGCCTCAAGTTGGTCCTTCACCGAGGGCCTCTCCTTCTTCATGGTTCAATTCAATCAATTGCTTCAGGAATACCAGGTTCGATCCGTGGCAGCCCTTTTTGCTACTTACGCGTCACATACAATTGGGTCGATGCTTCGGCGGTCTTTCCGGCTGGTACCTCCGCGAACTTTCTCCAGCATCTTCAAACCATCGCGAAACTTCTGCTTTAACTCACCCGGGCCGGCGTATACAGCCGCCCGTCCGGCTACCAAAAAGTACTGTGCCAGGCTTGACTTTGCCAAGGTCTCGGAAGACGGCAGGAAACTGGCCATCGCCATCGCCATCACCATGACCACTAGCGCGCCCCGCAGGAACCCGAAAACCGCGCCCAGTAACCGGTCGACCCAGCGCAAGCCGATGCTCGTAGCTGCCCACCGGGCAATGCGCCCCGCTGCCCCGGCCAAAATGACAACCGCGAGGAAGATCAGCAAGAAACCTGCACCGGAGGCAACCACGTCGCTCTTGACATAAGGCGCAAGATAGCGCGCTGCCACCGGATATCCCCACGCCGCCAGAAGGTATCCAAACACGGTACCTGCCAGCGAAAACAACTCAAATACAAAGCCCTGTGCCGCGGCGTGAATCACCGAAAGCACAAGAATTCCCACGATTAGCCAGTCAAGGCCGTTCATTCGCTAGCCCCGAGGTAGTTCATGCCCGGTTAAACGACGATAGGCCTCCACGTACTTCGCGCTCGTAACCAACTGCACCGGTTCGGGCAGCGCGGGAGCGGGCGGCTTCTTTGCCCAGTGAATCTCCTCCAGGTAGTCTCGCACGTACTGCTTGTCATAGCTTAACTGCGCTTTGCCCGGAGCATAACTGTCCGCCGGCCAGAAGCGCGAGGAGTCGGGGGTCAACACTTCGTCAGCCAGCACGATTCCATTGGCCGTGTGACCGAATTCGAACTTGGTGTCGGCAATGATGATGCCCTTGGTCAGAGCATAGTCGGCTGCCTTCTGGTAGATGCTCAAACTCAGCTTGCGGAGCGTTTCACTGTCGGCGGTGCCAACATGCTTCGCCATATCGCGAAATGAAATATTCTCGTCATGCCCACTCGCCGCCTTGGTGGACGGAGTGAAGATCGGCTCGGGCAGTTTGTCGCTCTCCCGCATTCCCTTGGGCAGTTCGATACCGCAAACCGTGCCGCTCTGCTGGTATTCCTTCCAGGCGGAGCCTGAGAGATACCCGCGCACAACGCACTCCACTGGATACATGTTGGCCTTTACCACCAGCATCGAGCGGCCGCGCAATTCAGGAGCATACTTCTTCAGCGCTTCCGGATACTTATCGACGTTGGCGGTCACCAGGTGGTTCGGTACAAGACTCTTCAGGAAATCAAACCAGAAGAGAGAAAGCTGCGTGAGAACCCTGCCTTTTTCCGGAATCCCGGATGCAAGGACGAAGTCGAACGCAGAGATCCGGTCCGTGGCAACGAACAAGAGACGCTCGCTGTCTACACGGTACACGTCGCGCACCTTTCCGCTGGCATGGAGCACCATGTCAGTGAAGTCGGTCCGAAGAAGGATTGGGTCGCTGGGTTTCGTAGTCACTGGTCAGTTCGAACAATTCGAAGATCGATTCTAAACAGTGGGTCGATTTTGTCAACGCATGATTAAAACAACATTGCGGCAAAGTCCCAAAAACGATCAAGAGAAAATTGACGTAGGAGACTGGAGGCGACATGCCATTGCAAACATTGGGGTTAGATCAGTCCGATGCAAAGCGTGGAAAGAGCCTCGAACCGCAGAACGAGAATTTGCAGCCTAAGCACATTCCGGGAGCATTATCAAGGCCGGATTGCGCAAATACTCTCCGCTGCCGCGCCGATTCGCGCGGACGGGAACAAAGTCTCCAAGAACCTAGCCCACCTGCCATCGCGCCAGTGGCGGAGCTAAGCCGAGACAGCTTGTGGCTGCTCCAACTCGGCGCCGAAGCGCACGCTGACAATGCGCGATACACCCGGCTCCTGCATAGTGACGCCATACATCACCGGAGACATGCTCATGGTTCTCTTGTGGTGCGTGATGATGATGAACTGAGTTTCCAGGCTCATCTCGCGCATCAGCTCGCCGAAGCGGGTCACGTTCGCATCGTCGAGCGGCGCATCCACCTCGTCGAGAATGCAGAATGGCGCAGGCGCGAACTGGAAGATGCCTACCAGCAGCGACAGTGCGGTCATTGCCTTCTCGCCGCCCGAGAGCAGCAGTACGTTCTGCATCTTTTTACCAGGGGGCGAAGCCACAATGTCGATGCCGCTCTCCGCGGAATTCTCCTCGTCGGTCAACTTCATCCATGCTTCGCCGCCGCCGAATAGCTTCTTGAAGGTCGTAGTGAAGTTCGCGTTGATGATGGCAAACGCCTCGTTGAATTTGCCGCGCGAAATATCCTCGATCTCCTTGATGGTGCTCTGGGTATTTTCGATGGCGTCTAGAAGATCCTTACGTTGAGTCTCCAGGAATTCGTGGCGCTGCGTAGTCTCCTTGTACTCCTCAAGGGCCATCATGTTCACCGGGCCGATTCCTTCCAGGCGCGCCCTGACTTCGCGATAGCTGACTTCGGTGGCTGCCAACTCGTCGCCGCTCTGGTAAACCAGCGTGTCGTCCGTGAGCAACTCTTCACGGCTCTGGCCAAGTTCCTGTATGCACGTCTCGACCAAGTGCTCGGTATCGCTGGCGACTTTAGCGGCCCGCGCGCTCAGCTCGCCGCGACGGTCGCGCACGCTGTCGAGAACTTCGCGAGCGGCCTTCAATTCGAGTTCGATCTCCGCGAGCCGCGCCCGTACCTGTTCGCTCTCCAGCACGAGTTCGCGCTCGCGTGCCTGTGCCTGTTCGCGTTCGCTCTGCCACTCGATAAGCTTGGACGCGAGCGACTCGTTCTCCTGTTCGCGCTGTTTCTTTTCGGCGGCTGCGCCCTCCAGTTGGGAGTGCAGCGAATGGACTCGCTGGGTGACTTCGGAAACCATGGACTGGATTCGCGCCAGCGATGCGGCGGCAGCGCGACGGCGCTCCTCCAGTCCAGCGACGCGGGCCATGACTTCGCTCGCGGACTGCGCGGCGGCATCACGGGCCAAGCGTAACTCTGCGACGTGCTCCTGCGCGGCGCTCAACTGCGCCTCCAGTTGCAGCCGCTTTTCTTCCTGCTGTTCGAGCTCAAGCCGGCGTTCCGCGATGAAAGCCTCGCGGCTTTGGTGTTCGCCGCCAACGCGCAGCAATTCGCGCTCGAATCCAGCGATGCGATCGCGTACCCGCGCCGTCTCGCCATCCAGTTGGCGCAGGCTGTGGCTGCTGGTCATCACCTTCTGCTCGGAGTCGCGGCGCTCGGCGTCCAACTGGTCCAGCAGCAAGGTCAATGCCTGGATCTCAGCGCCGAGCTGGGCAACGGAGCTTTCCTGCGCGGCCAGCGTGCGTCCCAGAGCCTCGATCTGGCGCTGCACTTCGCGGAGATCGCGCTTCATCTGCAGCGGACCTTCCGCCAGCTTTTTGCCTCCGGCCACGGTGACGTTGTGGAAGCATTCGCCGGAGAGCGAAAGATAGAACGCATCGGGGTTTTCAAGGGCGAGCGCGCGACCGGTTTCGGCGTCAGGCACAATGTAGCCGTTGCCGATCTTCGGCAGAATCACTTCCAGCGAAGTACCAAAATTGTCCGGCACGCGAATGCAATCCTTCAGCGGAATGACCCGGTCTTCGCGCAAGTGGGTGCGCGTGGCTTCGTCGAAGACAAAGCTGAATTTCGCCTGCGAATCGTCAGGGTGTACGAGGAACGTAGCGCGTCCCTCGACGTCGCTGCGCAGCAGGTTGAGTCCGGCGTTGGCCGCATCCCAGGATTTCACGACGAGGAAGTTCAGTTCGTCGCGCAGGAACTCGTCCACCACCCCTTCGTACTTATCTTCCACGTCGATGAAGTCGGCCAGCACGCCAACCGGGGCGTTGGCGCCCGTAAGCTGACCGGAGCGCAGCAGCTTGCGCACGGACTCCGTCGAAAAGCCATGCTCTTTAATCACCGCTTCTAGCGAAGCGCGCTTGCCCTGCAATTCGGCGGACTCCGAGCGCATGGCGTCGAGTTGTTTCTTGGCTTCGATTTCGGCAGCGCGCTTTTCTGCAATCTGCATACGTGCTTCTGCGAGGCGCGCGGCCACCGAGCGAGACAGCTCAGTGGCCGATTCGAACTCGAGGCCGATCATTCCGCGCTGTCCGCCAAAAGACTCCACCTGCTGATTTGCGGAGTTCAACTCCCGTTGCAGGCGCTCGGTTTCGCGCTGCAAAGCGGCGATGCGTTCTTCTGCCTGCGTGATGCGATTGCGCACGCCTGAGGCCGCGTTCATCGCATCGAGCATCTGCTGGCGCTGTTGTTCCTGATTGCGCTCCACTTCCAACAGGCGCTGGGTAGCCTGCTGCGACTCCGACTGGCGCTGGTTACGCTCCTGCTGCGCGCTGGCCACATCGGCGGCGGCGCTTTCCAGCACCTCCTGGTTGGCGGAGAGTTCGTCCTCAAGGCGTTTCAACTGCTCGCTGGCGCTGTTTGCCTCGGCATCGGCCGCAGCGGCGCGGGCCGTTAGTTCGGCGCAACGCTCTTCGTTGTTGCGGCGGCGCGCGGTGGCGCGCTCCATCTCCAGATGAACCTGGCTCAATCTTTCGCGCGTCTGCTTTGCCTCGGTGTCGATGGCATAGCCGTGCTGGGTGCGCTCGGCGTGTTCGGCATCCATTGCCTGCACGGCTTCGGTGCGGACATGGAGATCGCCGGTGAGTTGCGCCAGCTCTGCCTCTAGTTGTCGAGCCAAGGTTTCAAGCTCGGTAAATCGGCTGGCCAGCACGATGCGCAACTGTTCGCGCATTTCGTCGCGCAGTTTGGCGAAGCGCTCGGCCTTGGCCGCCTGACGCTTGAGCGAAATCATCTGCCGGGTTACTTCGTCGAAAATATCGTTGATGCGCGCGAGGTTCTGCTTCGCGTCGGCAAGGCGGGCTTCGGCCAGACGTTTGCGCGTCTTGAACTTCGTAATTCCCGCAGCCTCTTCGATGATGTTGCGGCGGTCGGTCGGTTTCGAGCTGAGAATCTGCCCGATGCGTCCCTGCTCGATCAGGGCGTAGGATTCCGGCCCCAAGCCGGTGCCCATGAAGATGTCCTGAATGTCGCGAAGGCGGCAGAGCTTGCCGTTGAGCAGATATTCGCTGTCGCCGGTACGGAAAAGCCGCCGGGTAACGGCGATCTCTCCCTTTTTGAACGTGGTCTTGAATTTTCGCCTGCGAATTTTGAGCACTACCTGCGGACTGCTCACGGTCGCGTAGCTACCTTGGTCTCCGGAAGCCGTTGCCTCCGGAGACACAGAGGAAGCCCCATCGCCTTCAGAGCGCGACGGAGTGGTCTCCTGGGCAGCCGCGGGAGCAGCGCCAGGAGTGGCGGCGGAAAGATCGTTAGCGGCGGCTGTGGCTACCGCTACATCAACTTCGTCTGTCTGGCCGGGACGCACCTCTTCGGTATAGTCAGCGACCTCGCGTTCGCGCTGCGCGCGCAGGGAGGCCTCGTCCCAATCCTGACCGGGCATCTCGTCCCGGATATCGATGACCGGAGTTTCGATTCTGCCTTCGTACACCTCGGGGTCCACCAGGTGCAGCGTGACTTCTGCCATTCCGGTGGGTTTTCGCTCGCGCGTGCCGGCAAAAATCACGTCGGTCATGTGCGCGCCGCGCAGGCTCTTAACGCTCTGCTCGCCCAACACCCAGCTAATTGCATCGGAGATGTTCGACTTGCCGCAGCCGTTGGGTCCAACGATGGCTGCGATGCCGTTACCGGGAAATTTCAACTCGGTACGGTCGCAGAATGACTTGAAGCCCAGAATCTGAAGTTTTTTCAGTTTCAGCAACGGTGTACTCCTCGCGCCCAGACAATAAACGACCTGGGTTCCTGTTCTCTAAGAGCCTCTTGTGCCCCGGCTGGGAGCGGCCCTAGTACGCTGCGCGAGTGGTGGCTGGTAACCCGGAAAATCCGGGCCCTCCCGAGTCTTTTCGGCGGGGAGGGCCGCCTCGCAAGTTGTTGCCACTCTACCGAGCGTCCGAAGGGGGAGTCAAGAGACAAAACCCCATTTGTTGTATGTCGCTGTGCAAAACCCCAACATATGCACCGTCCATGTAGCAGGCACAAATAATATCGCGCAGAATGCACAAGTTTACGGGCAGTCCTGAGCGGGCGCAAGCCACGGCAATTGCACAACAAATGTGTCAGGGAAGAGCGCGGAAGAAAAGCAACAGAGCAACTTCAGATTATTGCGCCAGGCTGGGAAACGCAAGAAGCTGAATGCGGAACCCGAAAACGCTATCCCTCTCGACTGCCTATCGGGTCCTTCGGGTGAGCGCTCGGCGCCTCGCAGTTCATGCATGAGAGTTGGCTGCACGTGCGCTCTCTGCAAAACGCAGTGACCCATTTTCCGAGT
>Ga0302320_10003340_pt1 | contig 37449 bp, 26 predicted proteins | sample Bog_T0_3_FD_202130 | JGI IMG/M metagenome (GOLD analysis project Ga0302320, IMG submission 202130) | Peat permafrost microbial communities from Stordalen Mire near Abisko, Sweden - Bog_T0_3 | ecosystem: Environmental > Terrestrial > Soil > Wetlands > Peat | place: Sweden: Abisko, Stordalen Mire... | reverse complement strand
TCGACGCTTTGCAAACGTTACAGGCTGGCATCGGCGCGTCGGTCCGTGACTTCGAAGTAGTCGCTGTCCGATTCGACATCCCCATCTTTGCCGGCGACACTTGAGCTGGAATTCTGAGCTCTGTCTGTATGGTCGGCAATTCGGAAGTAGCCTGCAACTGTCGATCAAAACCTGGAGCCGAGTTCCAGAAAAACGGGGCTCGTGGTGATTCCCAGAGGAATGTTTGTGAATTATCGAACTGTATCCATTCTGGGACAACACTCTCTCCTGTGCCGTTCCCGGATTCGCCCCTTCTTCTTTCTCCGTCTCCACTCTTGAGTTCCCGACCTTTACGGGGGAAGGTAGAGGGGAGCCAAGTTAGCGCACCCTAAGCTGATCTGCCGGAATCGCTGCCACGTTGGATTGTTTTGAAGAGGCAGACGGCTTCGATGGAGTGCGCCGCTCAATGAGGAAAGGCAGCCATGAGGTTATTGATCGCCGAAGACGACCGTGCGCTGGGACTGTTTCTGAGCCGAGGCCTGGAGGCCGACGGGCACCGTGTCCGCCTGGCCTACGATGGAGCAGCCGCGGTGGAGGCATTTCGCCAGGATCTGCCCGACCTGACCATCCTCGATCTCAATATGCCGGTCAAAGACGGCGAGCAGGTGCTCGAAGAGGTGCGCGCGCTCGACCTGGATCTGCCTGTGCTGGTGCTGACCGCCCGCCAGGAGGTGGACACGCGCGTTCGCTGCCTGGACCGCGGGGCCGACGATCTGATGATCAAGCCCTTCAGCCTGCACGAGCTGCGGGCCCGCTGCCGGGCTCTGCTGCGCCGCAAGCGCGAGGCGCGGCTGCTGTTGCGCGCCGGCGACCTCGAAGTGGACCGTCTGGATCACACCGCCCGCCGCGCCGGCCAGTCGATCGTCCTCACCAATAAAGAATTCGCCCTGCTCGAACATCTGATGCTCAACCGCGGCCAGTGCGTCTCGCGTGTGGAACTGCTGGACTCGGTCTGGAATCTGGAACCGACACAGACCACCAATATCGTGGATGTCTATGTCAACTACCTGCGCCGCAAGCTGAAGGATCCGCCCCCCGGAGCGCTGATCCGCACGGTGCGCGGGCAGGGTTACATGGTGCCGCCAGAGACCGAAATTGCGCTTCCTGCGCTGCCCGGGCTCTCCCTGCCTGTCATTTCACCTGTCGCGGCGATTCCGGCGGCAGCCGCTCCGGTCTTTGAAGCGCACTGATTTTCCGATTCAAACCAACCCGATCCGCATACAGGAGAATACTCATGGTCACGATTCCCGTACCCACTCTTCCGCTGGCTGTGCGCACGCGCCCGCGCACCGCGCTTGTCGCCAGCGCGGACCGCAGCTTTCGCCAGCGGCTCTCTCAAACTCTCACCGGCCTACGCTGGCAGGTACGGGAGGCCGAAGGCGGCGCTCAGGCCTGGGCGGAGGCCGAATCTACCGCGCCCGAAGCCGTCATCGTCGACAGCTGGCTTCCCGATCTGGACCTGGCCGAGTTTTTGAAGGACTTCCGGAGCCACTTTCCCGATGTGGATTTGCTGACCGCAAGCGGCACGGTCGCGCAGGAGAGCCCGCGCGGACCCCACCGCCAGGAACTGCTCTATGCTCTTCGGCGCTCGCAGGACAACGACACGGCGATCTGGAATACGGCGCCCGTGCTCAACAAACCCAGCCCGCCGGATTCCTTGCACGCCAGTTCGTGGCCGCTTCCGGCCGCTCTTTCCGCAGCCCCGTCCACTTCCTCGCCACAGGGTGGCGCGCCGGCCGCGGCGCAACACCAGCCCAGCCTCCCTCGGACCATACCGGCCGGAGTGAATCCGCCCGGGGCCAGGATCGAGCCGACCTGCGCAGAACGGCTGCCGGAACTGATCGGCTACGCCCCCTGCATGTTGGAGGTGAGCCGCCGCATACGGCTGGTTGCCCCGCGCTCGACCCCGGTGTTGATCGAGGGGCCGACCGGCTCGGGCAAGGAGCTGGTGGCCGAGGCTCTGCACCGGCTCTCGGCGAGAAGCCGCAAGCCTTTTGTCGCAATCAACTGCGCTGCGATTCCGGAAGCGCTGCTCGAAGCCGAGCTCTTCGGCCACACCCGCGGAGCTTTTACCGGCGCGGTGCAGGGGCGCATCGGGCGGATTGAGGCCGCCGACGGAGGAACTCTGTTTCTCGACGAGATTGGCGAGATGCCGCTCTCGCTGCAGTCCAAGCTTCTCCGATTTGTCGAGTGCGGCGAGTTGCAGCGCGTAGGCGACAACGAGACGGTGAAGGTGGACGCGCGTATCGTGACGGCGACCCACCAGCCGCTGGCCCAGCAGACGCAGAACGGAGGCTTTCGCGCCGATCTCTACTATCGGCTGGCGGTCTTCCTCATTCGCACCCCGTCGCTGGCCGAGCACAGTGAGGACCTGCCGCTGCTGATCAACCACTTCATGGCGCGCATGGGCCGCGAGGCTCCGCTGAAGCGGGTAGATCCGGGCGCTCTGGCCAAGCTCGCCATGCACGACTGGCCGGGGAATGTCCGCGAACTCGAACACGTGCTCGAACGGGGCGCGATTCTGGCCGGCGAAGAGGCCGTGCTGACCGCGCAGGAGATCGACTTCGGGGTGACGGTGAACTGAAAAGGCAGCTTTTAGCTGTTAGCTCTTAGCTTCCAGCTATTGATCCAGACCGAAGAGAGTGAGGCATCGAATCCCACCTTGGATGCAAAGGCAATGACCCTGCGAGGGTGCCCATTTTTATGGGCCGGATCAATGGCTTTTGGCTCCCAGCTTCAAGCTAAAAGCTAATAGCTTTGTCGTCGGGAAGGAGGATATTGCGATGCAGGTTGAGACTCAGCTCAGCGACCAGATTGCGCGTTACCTTGACCTGGCCACCAGTCAGGTCAAGTTGACCGCGGCCAACATGGCCAATGTCGATACCCCCGGCTACCGGGCCGTGGGCATGGACTTCGCGGCAGAGATGCGGGAGGCGATGACCGGGGTGGAGCAGGGTCAGTCGGCGCCCCCGGTGCACGTCACGGCGGTGGATGGGCTTGTCTCCCGGCCCGACGGGAACAACGTCTCGCTGGACCGGGAGGGCTTGAATCTGGCTGAGGCCCAGTTGAGATTCAAGACCGGCGTTGCATTGCTCCGCCAGGAGTATCAGCGTGTCTTGGATGCTATTCATGCCGATGGCAAGTAGCATGGATCGCAGCGTGCAGCAGTCAGTCGCCAAGGAGCGCGCAAGATGAACCTCTTTGCAATGATGGAGACTTCGGGCAGCGCCATGCAGGCCGAGCGAATGCGCGCCGAGGTGGTAGCCGCCAACATGGCCAACGCGAAGACGACCCAGACGGCCACCGGTGGCCCTTATCACCGGCAGCACGTGGTCTTCGCAGCCCATGGCGGCGAAGCGGGCTTCGCCAACACCTTCAACACAGTTTCGGGAGCTGCGGGGACAGAGAACGCGTTCTCTGGAGGCCTTGCCGCGACCTCTCTGCCCCCGCTCCCTGCGATGCTGCCTCTGCTGAATCCGACCGGGGCCATGAATGGCGTTGGGGGCATTTCCGGTACGGTGGCCCCGAGCGTGGGGATTGCGGCCGTGGTCGAGGATACCTCGCCCCCGCTCAAGCGATACGACCCTGGGCATCCGGATGCCGGACCGGATGGATATGTCTCATATCCGGACATTAATCCGCTCACAGAGATGGTTGACCTTATGGGGGCGACGCGGGCATATGGTCTTAATAGCTCCGCCGTGCAGGCCGAGAAGGGCATGATCACTTCGGCGCTTGAGATCGCCAAATCGTAAGAGAAGAGCGATGAGGCCAGCGATCACGGTTCTATCTATCATTCGTTGGCCCGGTTGCTCTGGGCCTTCATAATCCACAGGTGATCGAGGGTCCCTCGCGCCGCTCAGGCGCTGCGGTCCGGGTCATCCGGATGCGGAATTTAATTCAAAATGTCGCGTATCGGGACCTTAAGCCGCTCACAGAGACGGTGGACTCAAATCGGGGCGCCGCGTGCATGTGTCCAAGACAACTCAGCCGTGCAGACCGAAAAAGTCTTGATCACCTTGGCACTGGGGATTGCCAAGTCCCAAGTAGCCGGCTGGCTGCTGCAGGCTCTGCCCGTTGCAATGCCCGGAGCGAAGCCAAGAGCAGAGAAGGAGATCCGATGTCGATCCTGATGAATCCCGTAGCCGTCGCCCCGCTGGCGCTACCGGCGGTGACCGGGCCCAGCGCTACGACGGCCTTGACTGTCAGCCGCGGATCGGGCGCTTCGCCCGCCCCGTTTTCCGATCTCTTCACCGATGCGGTGGGCCAGGTGAACCAGCTCGAAGGTCAGGCTCACGCCGCTGTCACCGGGCTGATGACTGGCTCGGGGGTGGATGTGCATCAGGCGATGATCGCCGCCGAGAAAGCGAGCATGGCCTTTGAACTGGCGCTGGCAGTGCGCAACAAGGCCGTGCAGGCTTACCAGCAGGTGATTGGAATGCAGTTTTGAAAGCAGTTTTCAGTGACCACTGAAAGCGGAGACTATGGCCACGGGAACACAGATGGAGAAGAGCGTGCCAGTGCACGGACAGCCGCAGCCGGGGCAACCGCAACTGTCCGACCGGCTGGCCGGCCTGTGGGGCCGGGCGAGGGTTAGCTGGGGAGAGATGCATCCGGCGCAGCGCGGCTGGGCGGTCGTGACGGCCCTCTTGCTGGCCTCGCTGGTTGGCGGCCTCTTCTGGTATGGCCTGCGCACCGACTGGCGCGTTCTCTATGCGGATATGGACCCGGAGGATGCGCGCCAGGCGGGGCAGATTCTCTCCCAGGCGCAGATTCCCTTCGAGCCAACGCCCAACGGGGCGGGGCTCATGGTTCCGGCCGCGCAACTGGACAAAGCGCGCCTCTTGACTGCCGCAAAAGGCCTGAAGAGCGGGCGGCTGGGATTTGAGATCTTCGACAAGCCGAACTGGGTGGGCTCGGAGTTCGACGAGCAGGTGAACTACCAGCGGGCGCTCGAAGGCGAATTGGAACACACGATTGCTTCGCTTTCCGACATCGAGTCGGCGCATGTTCACCTGGTGCTGCCCCACGACTCGCTGTTTCGCGAGCAGGAACGGCCGGCCAAGGCCTCGGTAGTGCTCAAGCCTCGCCATCGCACGCTGGCCGACGGAGAGCCGGAGGCGATTCGCAACCTGGTAGCCTCGGCGGTGGATGGCCTTCAACCGGATCGCGTGATGCTGGTCGATGCGGCGGGGCATCTGCCGCTGGGGCCCAAGACCGCCGAAGCAATGCAGATGAGCGCAGAACAAGCATTGGAAGAAAAGCTGATTGCCACGCTCGAGCCGGTGACCGGCGCGAGCAACGTGCGCGCCTCGGTGACGCTGGACTACGACCCGCAGGCCACCGAGGAGACCGAGGAGAACTACGACCCGGATCAGACGGTGACCCTCTCGATGCAGCGCACCGAACAGACCTCCGGTCCGCAGCCGGTGGCCGCCGGGATTCCCGGCGCCGCGTCAAATGCCCCCAACTCGCAGGCCCTGCCTGTCTATCCGCAGCTCAGTAGCGCGCCGCAGACGGCCAAGAGCGAGTCCGGGACGTATGCCGCCTCGAAGACCGTGCGTCATGTCACCGAAAACCCAGGAAAGTTGCGGCGAATGACTGCGGCGATCGTGGTGAACGACCGGCTCGTCGAGGCCGCCTCCAAGGGCAAGGCTGCGAAATGGCAGCCCCGCTCGGCGGAGGAGTTGCGCAACCTGACCGCGCTGGCAGAGGCTTCGGTGGGCTTCGAGACGGCACGGGGAGACATGCTGCAGGTTTCGGATCTAGCCTTCGATGAGAACCGATTGCAGCCTGCGGTCACGCTGCCGGGGCAGTTGCTGGCTACGGCGGAAGGCTCGCCGGTGGTGGTCAAGTACGCGGCGTTGCTGGCCGGGCTTCTTTTAGTGGTCGCCTTCGGAGTGCGTCCCGCTTTGCGCCACGCCCGGCCGGGCTCTGGGCCGAAGCAGGCGGTCAAGGAACTTCCTGCCCACGCCGAGACTGCGGAGCAACGTGTGCTGAAGCCGCCCGAACCGGTTGAGATGGACCCGGAGAGGATCAGGAATCAGGAGATCTTCGAGCAGGTAAGCGACCACCTGAAACGCGAACCTACGCAGAGCTCCCGCCTCCTGCAGAGCTGGATTCACTCCGACTGATTTGGGCTCGGAGCGGGGCAAAGAGGATTGGGTGAAGACAGGCAGGAGTTGGCGAGTTAGAGCATTTTCGGGAATTGTGTAGACCGGAATCTTGTAGCTATCCCACCCATTCCGCAGAAAAACGCGGAATGGATGGGGCACGGAGGTCTACAGTAAATCCGAAAATGCTGTAGAAGCAGGACGGCAGGGAAAGGACCGGGGTCTTGGCCGAAGAGGGGAACCAGAACGGGGCGGCACACCGGCGTGCGTCGGCGAACCTGAGCGGGGTGCGCAAGGCGGCGGTCCTGCTGGTGGCCGTGGGTGAGGAGTTGGCCAAGGAGATTCTGCGCGCTCTGCCGGAGGCGGACGTGCAACGGCTCACCGAGGAGCTGGCCGATCTGCGGGGCATTACGCCGGAGCTTTCGGCCGAGATTCTGGAGGAGTTCTGGGAACTGCTGGAGACGCAGAATTTCATGGTGCATGGGGGCCTGGACTATGCCAGCCGGCTGCTGATGGAGACCTTCGGCAAGGAGCGCGCCGACGACCTGCTGATGCTGGTGCGCCGCTCGCAGGAGGCCGCGCAGGGCAACCTGGCCAAGCTGCAGCGCACCGATCCTCAGCAGCTGGGCAAGCTGCTCGACAGCGAGCATCCGCAGACGATTGCGCTCGTTTTGGCCCATCTCGATCCCAAGCGGGCCTCGATGGTGCTGGACAACCTGGGCGAGGACCGGAAGGTGCTCTCGATCCAGCGGCTGGCCGAGATGCGCCAGTTTTCTCCAGAAATGGCCCAAAAGGTGGCGCACATTTTGCACCGACGCCTGGAGAGCGTGGGCGACACGGCGCGCAAGAGCTACTCGGGCTTCAAGGCGGTGGCCGATCTGCTGAACCGGCTCAATGCCGAGGAATCGAAGAAGATCCTCGAAACGATCGAGGACGGCCAGCCGGAGTTGGCCTTGAGCATTCGCAATCTCATGTTCACCTTTGAAGATCTGGTGACGGTGCCGCCGGCCACCATTCGCGAGATCGTCTCCGGGGTGGACAAGCGGCAACTGGCGCTGGCGCTGCGCGGGGCCAAGGATGAGTTGCGCGCCCAGATCTTCAAATCCATGAGTTCGCGGGCTGTCGAGATGCTGAAGGAAGACATGGAAGTTCTGGGGCCGGTGCGATCGCGCGAGGTGGCGCAGGCCCAGCAGGAGATTCTGAACCTGGCGCGGCGGCTCGAAGCCGAGGGCAAGGTGGTTTTGAAGCTCGAGACCGGGGACGAGATGCTGGCGTGAGAGCCAGTGGTTAGGGATTAGGGATTTGGGGTTAGGACAGAGACTGGGAGCAGGCTCAAAGGTCATGAACAGGCGGCGCAGTTGCTCCCTAACCTCTAAGCTCTAACCCCTAATCCCTAAAAGAGAGGGAAGTCTTGCAGCAGACGGGATCGGCAACGCAAAGGACCGCCTCCGGGCGCATCGAGGTCTTTGAGTACCCGTCTGACCCCAGTGCGCCTCCGCTGCCGGTGTGGGATGGATGGACGGGTGCCGATGGGGCAGGCCCCGGTGCTTCCGAGGCGAAAGGTGGCGAAGTTGGAGGCGGGAGCGTCGATCAACATCTGCGCGCGGAGTTGGATCAGCGGCTCGCCGAGGAGACGCGCAGATCCTTCGAAGCCGGACGCGAGCGGGGCCGTCAGGAGGGCCGCCAGGCCGAGCACGAGGCCCAGGCTGCTGCCATGTCTGCGGCAGAGCAGCGCCGAACACGACAGACTATGGATCTGATCGAGAGCTTCAATCAGGAGCGGGAGCGTTATCTGCAAGCGGTCGAGCACGAGGTGGTGAAGCTAGCCCTGGGGGTGGCGGCGCGCATTTTGCGTCGCGAGGCGCAGATGGACCCGCTGCTGCTGACCGGCGCGGTGAGGGTGGCGCTGGGACAGCTCTCCGGATCGACCCAGGTGCGGCTGCGCGTGCCGGCCGGCGAGTTGGACCTGTGGACAGAGTCGATTGCCCTGGTGCCCAATCTGGCGGCGAAGCCCACGGTCGAGGCGGGGGAGGGAATGCGGCTGGGCGACTGCGTGATCGAGACCGGGCTGGGTTCGGTGGATATCGGAATTCGCGCCCAGTTGAGCGAGATTGAGCGGGGTTTCTTTGACCGCGCCGGTGGCTCGAGAGCGGAAACCCCCAACACGGATGCCGCCAAGCCAGATGGGGCAGGCACTGGGCGAAGCCAGGAGGGGCGCGCATGACGCTGATGCTGGCCCGCTACTTTGGCCGTCTGGAGAGCGGCCAGCCCTGGCGCTGGCGCGGGCAGGTGCTGGAGTCGGTCGGCCAGACGATCGAGTCGGCGGGGCCGCTGGCCTCGGTCGGCGAGTGCTGCGAGATTCAGGACCAGTTCGGCCGCGCGCATCTGGCCGAGGTGATCGGCTTTCGCGGCTCGAATGTGCTGTCGATGCCGGTCGAGAGCACCGAGGGCATCCGTTTCGGGAATACCGTCGAGGCTTTGGGAGTGAATCCGGAGATCGAGGTCGGGCCGGCGCTGATGGGCAGGGTGCTGAATGCGCTGGGCGCGCCCATCGATGACGGCCGTCCGCCTCTGGTCTCTCTGGCGCTGCCGCTGGACGGAGTGGTGCGGCGGCCGCTGGACCGGGTGCCGATTCGCATTCCACTGGGCACGGGAATTCGCGCACTCGACGCGCTGCTGACGGTGGGACGGGGACAGCGGGTGGGGATCTTCGGCGGCTCGGGCGTGGGCAAGAGCACGCTGATCGGCATGATGACCCGCAACACCGAGGCGGACGTGACGGTGGTGGGCCTGGTGGGCGAGCGGGGGCGCGAGGTGGTCGAGTTTCTCGAAGACTCGCTCGGCGAAGCGGGCCGGGCGCGCTCGGTGGTGGTGGTTTCGACCTCCGACCAGTCGCCGCTGATGCGCATGAGGGCGGCGCTGGCAGCGACGACGATTGCCGAATTCTTTGCCGATCAGGGCAAGCATGTGCTGCTGGTGCTGGACTCGCTGACCCGCTTTGCCATGGCCGCCCGGGAGATTGGCCTGGCCGCCGGAGAGCCGCCGACCAACAAGGGGTACACGCCATCGGTCTTTACCCGCCTGGCGCGGCTGGTTGAACGCAGCGGGCAGTTCCGGGTGGGCTCGATCACGGCGTTTTATACGGTGCTGATGGAGGGCGACGACCAGCAGGATCCGATTGTCGATGCGGTCCGTTCGCTGCTCGACGGCCATGTCGTGCTCTCGCGAACGCTGGCGGCCGAGGGCTGGTATCCGCCGATTGAATTATTAGATTCGATCAGCAGGCTGATGCCGGCTGTCACCCAACCGGCGCATCGCGAGAATGCGGCTCTGCTTAGAAAGTTGCTGGCCGTCTATGCACGCTCGGAGGATCTGGTGCGGATCGGGGCCTACAAGCCGGGCTCGGACCCCGATCTCGACCGAGCTTTGAGAGCCCGCGGAGCGATGCGGTCCTTTATGACGCAGGAATCGCGCGAGCAGGTCCGCTTTGCCGAGTGCGTGAACCGGCTGGCGGCGCTGGCCGCGGAGGTGTAAACCATGGCCCCCTCGCGCTCGTTGCGCCGCCTGCTGCGAATCCGGGATCTCGAGGAGGAGCAGAGCCGGCTGGCCCTGGAATCGGCTCTTGGCGAACTCAACAGACTGGAGAATGCGCTGAAGGCCACCGTCGAGCTAGAGCGCAGGGGCCGGAGGCTGATCGAGGCCAGCGCGCGGACAGGCGAGCTGCCGGACCGGCTCGCAGGCCTCGAGGAGGCTCATACGGCGGACCGCTTGTTTGCGGTTCTTGGGCCCAGAATCGAGGCCAAGGAAGAAGAGATCATGGCGCGGCGGGCGGAGTTTTTCTCGAAGAGGATCGAGCGCCGCCAGGCCGAGACCCTGATCAAGGAGAGCGAGGCGCAGGAGGCGATCGAGGCCGAGCGGCGCGGCCAGCAGGCGATCGACAACTGGTACGGCTCCCGGCAATACCGCGAAGGGACAGATACTGAGCCGGCGACTCTCTCCGCTGAGGGCTTGGAATCGCAAGCGCAGGCGGCTTTGGAGAGTTCCGCCGGGCAGGACTCGTGGGTTTCGGATGAAACTTGAGAGAGAATCCATAGCCGATGCACACAGGCTTCCTCAATCGGGATTTCCGGCCCCAATCCTGACAAGGTTCTAACCCTCCCCCCACCTCCTTTGGCACGCCTTCTGCTTCATTCCCCTGTATGACCCTTGCCACAGGAATCGAAATTGGATCGGGCGGAAGCTCGTCACCGGGACTGGGCAAGGCTCCGGGAGCGGCGCTCGGAACGGGGCGGGTTGGGACGGCAAAGCAAGGCTTCTTGCCGCCAATTGCTCCTGGGAATGCTTCCGGGAGTGTGCCGGGCACGGAGAGCTTTCGCGCAGGCTGGCAATCGCTGCTGGCATCTCTGGCGCCCAGCAGGAAAGGCTTCGCCGAGAACGAGGCCGAGGCGGATCAGGGGAAGACGCCCGCTCAACCGGCAACGGCGAAGGCAGCCGGGAAGACCTTGGGATCAACGTTAACGCTGGCGAACAGCGCAGGCCTGCGTGTGGACCAGGGGAGAGAGAAGGGAAGCTGCGCGGCGGGCGCGGAAGCGAGGCCGTCCCTGGCTGTCGCGCAGGATGGAGAAACCGCAGATCGGAAGGCTGCCGGGATGAGAGACCTGGCCTCGACGAGGACCGAGGAGAGGAAGCCGGCGCCGGAGAAGGAAGCGGCGAGCATCCCGCAGTCAACTCACACTCTTCGAGCCGCCAAGAATGAGGCTGCGGCGGTAACTGCCACGGTCGAGCCGGCGCCTGGACTGTTTCCCGCCGCAGGAGCAAGCGCACCGCAGACAGTGGCACCGCCGGCAATCGTCAGGCCCTCTCTCCACGGGTCGCAGAGTACGGCACAACCTGTACGGCCAGCTGTACAAAATGATGTGCCCCAGGGTAATCTCCCTGTTCCTCTGCCGGGCGGCTTTGCTTTGGCCGCCTTCAGCCAGCGTTTGTCGGCTTCCGACCGTTCCGTTGGAAGATCAAGGGATGTGAAAGAGGCCGCGCAGGGGGTGACGGAAGAAGGTAAACCTTCGGCGAGGCAAGGACCGGGTTTGCCTGCGCTGAGCCTGAGCGGGCGATGTGGTCCGGCCCCCAGCGCTGCGGAGTTGACGAGCGCACAGCAAGAACCTGCGATGTCGGCTACCTTGAGCGCTGCGGGCGGAGGGCCGCTGGCAAAGGCTGTGCTGGGCCAGAAAACGGCTCAGCCGGTTGCACGGAGCCAGGAGTCCATTCGGAGAGTCGTTCCAAGCGAGATGGGGACTCCGGTGGTGGCATTGAGTTTGAGCGCTATTCAGCCGGAGCGACAAGGCCGAGACTCGACTCGGACGCTCGTTTCGGGTCAAACCAGGACTCAGGCAATCGCACCGGATTCGGGCCCGATTCAGACTGTCGCGCCGAGACAGGACGCGACTCTCACAATTGCTGCAAGCCGGGAAGAGAATTCGACACCGGCAACAGGCCCAAGCCTGATTCTCCCGGAAACGCCGAGCCTGGAATCCACTCGAACCGCTGCCTCAATCCAGACTCGGACCCAGGCAGACTTACCGGTCCCGACTCCGACCGAGAGCTTTGTGCCGAGACTGGATCGGACGCTCGCAACTGCCGCAAGCCGGGGAGCGGTTTTGACGCTGGCAACGGGCGCGAGAGCGATTCGACCGGAGATGCCAGGGCGAGAACCCACTCAGGAAGTTGCTCCAAACCAGATTGGGAGGCAGGAATCGGCACGGGGGCTGAACCCGATTCGGGTGGTCGCGCCAGGCCGGGGTTCTTTCCGGACATTCGGGTCAAAGCTGGACCGGCCTCCGGTTGCCGTACCCGGTACGGAACCGATTCAGCCGGGGACGCGGAGTCAAGATACAAGCCGGCCATTCGTTCGAGGTACGAAGGAAGCTCTGCCGCATGTGCCGGGCCTGATGCAGACTCAGAGTCTTGCGCCGAACCGAAAGTTGGATGAGGCGGCCGTCCCAGGTCAGGAAGAGACTCTGGCAACTGCACCGACTCCAAGCCCGGTTCAGCCGGATGCGTCGAATCAGGATTCGTCCCAGACGCTCGATTCTAGGACGCTCGCTTCAAGCCCGGGCAGAATCCAGGCAGCGGCATCGGGTTTGACCTCGGTTCACACACTTGCGTCTAGCCCGGACTTGGCTGAGAGTCTTGTCCCAAGCAACGTTGAAGGCCCGGCAGTCGCGCCGGAGCTGAGCCCGATTCAGAGCGTTGGCGTTAGCCAAGACCTCGCTCCAATCCTCGTTCAAAGCAAGCAGGAGAGCCGGGCGGCGGTGCCTGACTTGAGTGCGATTGAAGCCGCTCCCCGGAACCGGGGCTCATCGCGGAGATTCGTTCCAAGTGAGAACAGGGCTTCGATCTTTGAGAGCCCCAAGAATCCTGCCGAGCCGTTGACGCCGAGGCCGAATCCGGCCCAAGAGCCCGCATCCAGCCAGACTTCGGCCACGACTTCACCCACGCCGATCGCTATGAACCAGACTGTGCCGGAGAGGCCGGGGCAGAGCCAGTACCTGGCTGAAACAATTGCGCCGAGCCAGGATTTGCCTCAGACGGCAACTCCGAGCCAGAAGGACGCTCCGGCGCAACCGGCAAAGCAGGCTGCGGAGGTGACTCCGGCTGCCATCGGCAGCGCTGGCCCGGAGCCGTTGCCGGTGGCCGTCAGCGCGGCTTCGGCGGTTTCCCTGCCCGTCTTCTCGCCGGTTGGCGAGGCTGTCCCCGTCATCGCAGGCAGAGCAACCTCAAGCGGCGCCGGCAACTCGCGGTCTGCGCGCGGAGCCGGGAAATTGGACGCGGCACGGGATGGAATACCTCTTGTGCAGGTGCAGCCTTCCAGCCCGCTTGTCGATGCCTCGGCAGTGGCGCTCGGGGTGGAAGGCGCGCGTGGAACGGCAAGCTTGGCGGGAGCTTCGACGGTTGAGGCCAGCGGGCCGAATACCTTCGAGGCACTCGATTCTGCGGGCGTACTGGGGAAGCCGGCCTGGATTCACGCCGGGGCGCAGCGGGCCGAGGCGGGGTTTCAGGATCCTGCGCTCGGTTGGGTTGGTGTCCGGGCTGAATTGGGAGGGGGCAGGGTTCATGCCGAGGTGGTACCCGGCTCAGCCGATGCCGCCCAGGCGCTGAGCGGCCACCTGGCTGGATTGAATGCCTATCTGGCCGAACACCACACGCCAGTCGAGCCGGTAACGATGACTCCGACCGAAAACGGCTGGGCAGGGCCGGGCAGAGGCGGGGGCGCCGACCAGAATCTTCAACAAGAAACAGGAGAGCAGTCAGGGCAGCAAACGGGGCAGCAATCGGAAATGGGCGCCGAGACCGGCTTCCCATCCGGCCCGTCCGGGAACACACCCGTTTTATCGGGGGGCGCTTCGGAACTGCCGGTATTTCAAGGCAGGCTGAACGGGAGCGGAGAGGGTGAAAGGCGGGAGGGCCTTCACATTTCGGTGATGGCCTGAGCAGGATGAGCCGGCGATCAGGACCCGGAAGCCGGAAGACAAGAAGTGCAAGGAGGGAAAATGGCGGCAATCGGGGGAATCTTGAATCAAGCGAACGCGGGGGGGCAGGCTCCATCGGCCAAGACCGCAAACCCCATGGCGGCAGCGGCGGCCAGCGGAAGCAGCACGAGCAGTTCCAGCAGCAACTCGGCCACCATCTCGGCCAACGACTTTCTTACCCTGCTGGTGACCGAGATGAAGAACCAGGATCCGACTGCGACTACAGACCCCAACGAGTACATCAATCAGTTGGTGAATGTGAACAGCCTGCAGCAATTGATCGGGATCAACCAGACACTTTCGACGGACCTGACCCCGCCCGCGGCAACTTCCACAGGCAACACCCCTATTCCCGATGTGACCGGCGCCGCCAAGGGCCTCGACGGCACGGACGCGCAAGCGCAACCGGCCGCGTCCACCGCCGCGACAGGCCTTCCCGGCGCGATCAAAGCGGCAGCAGCCAAGCTGGCGCCGGGTAATCTCGGCGTTCCCGCGGCCAACCCCGCAGCCAACCGCGTTGCCCAGTCCCTGAATGGGCGGCCGCGCGTGCAGTAGAGATCTCGCGAGCTTGAAACGGTGCGGCAGAATCCATTCAACCGCCGGCCCGGAGAGGGCCCGCGCCAACTGATGTTGCACGAGGAGAGGCACAATGCCCAGCTTTTATATTCCGCTCAGCGGTCTGGACGCCGACTCGACGGCGCTCAACACGATTGCCAACAACCTTTCCAACATGAACACCACCGGATTCAAGGCGCAGACGACGAACTTCAGCGATCTCTTCTACCAGGAGGTGGGAACGACCGGGTCGGGAGATGAGATTCAGGCCGGAACAGGGGTGCAGGTGGCTTCGAACAGCACGGACTTCTCGGGCGGCCCGGTCTCCTCGACCGGTGTCTCGACCGATGCGGCGATCAATGGCTCGGGGTTCTTTGTGCTCGACGATAACGGCAGCCAACTCTACACCCGCGACGGCAACTTTCAGACCAGCGCCGCAGGCACCCTGGAGAGCACCGAGGGTCAGCCGGTGATGGGTTACATGGCGCTCAATGGGGTAATCAATACCGGAGCGGGCTTGAGTAATATCACGATTCCCACCGGGCAGGTGATGCAGCCATCGGCGACCACAAGTTTCAGCATGACGCAGAGTCTGGACTCCGCGTCTCCGGTTGGCATGCAGGTCCCCGGCCAGGTGCAGGTCTTCGACTCGCTGGGCAAGGCCTATGAAGCCACGGTGACCTATACCAATCTTGGCGGCAACAAGTGGAGCTATGCCGTCACGCTGCCGGACACGTTGGCTGCGAGTGCTCCGGCGGCGAGCAGCGCAGCTACGCTGCCTGTGACTGAGACGCTGCCTACGGCTACCTCGGTTCCGACGAACACGACAGCAGCGATTGCGGCGACAACAACGCCCATCCTGCTCACCGGGGCTACGCCCGTCTGGTCGATCAATAACACGATCCTGGCGCAAAACAATCCAGCGATGGGTGTGCCCAATGCGCCCGACACGACTCTGAGCTATACGCTTGCTCCCACGGGTCTAGTGAACGGGAGCAGCAGCTTGACGATTGCCATTGGAGCGAAATCGATCACTTTGCAGCCTTCCTCTTCGGATGAGTCGGCGCAGAATTTTGCCGTGGACATCAACAATGCGCTGGTGGCGGCCGGCATTGCAGTGACGGCAACAGGGGCCAACGGCGCTCCCGCCACGGGGGTGAGCGGCACGTTATCCTTTGCAGGAACCACGGCCAGCAACTTCACCGTCGCGGGCACCTTGCAGCAGGATGTGCCGCTGAGCACGAGCAATTTCAGCTTTGGATCCTATACCGATCCGACCAGCGGCTCGACGACACTTGCCAAAGTCGATCCGACAACATCGTTGCAAATCAGCGAGGGCCTGCTCGGTCCCGCATTTGTACCGCCCTTCACCACTCCGCAATCGGTCTCCGCCTATGCCGCCTCGCTGCAAGGCGAATTGACCTCGGCAGGCATCTTGGACGTGAAGGTAACGGGCGTGAACGGCGTCCTGTCGATCACCGGGCCTTCGAGTATGTCCATCACCAATACGGCGGGCGGACCGGCCTTTGTCAATCAGGATATCCTGGGGACCATCGTCTCCAACAGTCTGACTCGACAGGTAGCGACAACGACGACACCGGTGAACCCAGCACTGCCTTCGGTTGCCGGAACCCCGTCAACCGACGGAACGACGCTTTCAGCCGGCAACTCTGCCACCTCGGCTTTAAGCTCTCCGTTGCCCGCGACCCAGCCGCCGGTGCAGGCGGCGGTGACCAATCAGAAGGTGGCGATTTCATCGCCCTCCGCTGGCACGTTTGTTTATAACTTCGCCATCAGCAACGGCAATGTGGCCACGGTCAACGCGGGCACCAATCTGGAGTTCACCATACCAAATGGCGGAGCGCCGATCACCAGCGCCTTTCCCCCGATCTCGCCGAGTGAAGATCTGACAACTTACGCCAGCGACCTCAGTGCAACGCTGGCAGCTTTGGGAGGCAGTGCTTCCGTAACTCAGGCGGGACAAATCACCGTGACCGGACCGGCGACGATGACCGTGGTGCCCACCAGCAATACGATCGCCCAGGACTTCACCGCCAACCAGAACCAGTACAACTTTGTCACCAGCAACGGTGCGGTTGCGGCGGTGGATAAGACGACCAACCTGAGCTTCGCCTGGACCGACCCGAACGGCAATCCGGTCACGACCACCGCGCCGCTATTTGGAGCGAACAACAGCTTGAGCGTGGCTGCCTACGCACAGGCCTTGAACACTTCGCTGGCGCAAATCTCCGGGGCTTCAGCCACGGTCAGCGCAGCAGGCCAGATCACCATCAGCGGGCCGTCGAACATGACGGTCAACGCGGGCAGCGTCACACAAGACTTCACCGGCACAAGCATCCCCTACAACTTCGCTCTGACCGGCACGGTGGGCACCAACTCCAATCTGAGGATTAGCGGTCCTACCATCAGTGGAGGAACGACGAACACCAATCTGCCGATCTTCACTGGAAACCCCGAGGATGCCAGCGCTTATGCAAACGATCTGAATACAGCCATCACAGCGGCGGGAATCGTGGGCGTCAGCGTGTCGGGCAGTAACCTTACCGGTCTGTTGACCATCACCGGACCTTCCGGCATATCGACTACCGGCAGCATTCAGCAGGATGTGGCGATGGCGACCACGAACTATAACTTCTCCAACAGCAATGGCTCGGTTGGTTTGGTGGACCCCTCAACCAGCCTGAGCATTACAGAGGCGGGCGGCACCCCAGTCGCGGCGCCGACCTTCACTTCAAGCCAGTCGGTCTCGACCTACGCCAATGCGTTGCAGACGGCTCTGACATCGGCTGGCATCGCCGACGTGACGGTCACGGGCAGCGATACGACCGGACTGCTATCGATCACCGGGCCTTCGGACCTGGTTACCTCCGCAGGGACGATCAAGGGAGTCTCTTTTGGCGGAAAGATGATTCAGGACTTCAATGCAACGACGACCCGCTACGACTTTGGCACCTATACCGATCCCAACACCGGATTGACGGCGGCGGGGCTGGTTGGGCAGACCACCAGCCTCAAGATCACGGGCATTAATGATGCTGGAAAATCGGTGACGACCGCAGCCATCGCGCCGACGAATCCCGGCGGCGAAACAGTAACCGAGTATGCGGCGCTGATGACTACAGCTTTGGCTAACGCGCATATTACCGGCGTGACGGTGAGCGCCAATACGACGACCGGGCAGTTGTCCATCGTCGGACCGTCCTCGTTGACCTTTAGCGGCAGCGCCACCCAAAACTTGCTGGGAACCACGACCGACTACGCATTTCAGCCCAACGCCACGGTCGATCCGACCACCAACCTGGTGATTACCGGGGAGACATTGAATGGCACCATGGCGCGCCTGACCGCTCCGCAGGTTAGTGCCGGGGAAACCATCGCCGACTACGCCACAGCGCTGACGGCAGCCTTGACTACGGCGGGCATCGCCAATGTTTCGGTCGCGGCTACCAATGGCCAATTGGCCATCACCGGGGCCAATGTGTCCACTTCGGGGAGCCTGGTGCAGGGGCTGGCGGACGCGACCATCAGCTACAACTTCGGGTCCAGCGCCACTGTCAATCCGGCCACGACTCTGACCATCGTCGGACCCACAGTGACCGGAAGCCCGGCCACGACAGAAGCCACCGCGCCCAGCCCCACTGCCGGAGAGACGGTAGCTGAATATGCCGCGGCCTTCAACCAGGCTTTGGTCTCAGCAGGCATCGACACCGGCCCCAAAGGCGTTTCGGTGACGGCGACCGGCGGCCAGTTATCCATCGTAGGCCCGGCAGACATCCTTAAAGTCTCAGGCAGTGCAAGCCAGGATCTGGCGGCGACCACCGTCAGCTACAACTTCGGAATGAGCGCCGGCATCATCGCTACCGTCGACCCAAAGACCAATTTGACCATTACCGGACAGACGGCGAACGGCGCTGCATCGACAACGGTCGCTCCGACAGTCACACTGGGCGAGACGCTGGCACAATATGTCAATGCATTGAACAGCGCGCTGACGACCGCCGGCATCGCAGGGGTGGCGGCCACGTCCACACCCGGCGGGCAGCTGTCCATCACCGGGGCGAACATTTCGACGGCGGGCAGCGTGATCCAGGATCCGGTTGGCTCGGCCAACGCAAACGGGACGCTGGTCTTTGGTTCAAACGGGAATCTGGTCAGTCCGTCGGCGAATCTGACCAACATTACTTTTGCGGGACTCTCCGACAGCGCGGCCCCGATGGACATGAGCTGGAATCTTTTCGGCCCGACTGGAACTGGAGAGGTGAGCCAGACCGCTGGCGAATCCTCGCAATCGGCGCAAAACGCCAACGGATATGCGGCCGGCAACTATCAGAAGTTCTCCATCGGCTCGGACGGGACCATCACGGCGACCTATTCGAACGGCCAGAATCAAACCGTAGGCCAGATCGGGCTTGCCACGGTGAGCAACCTGCAGGGACTTGCCGACGTGGGATCGACCCAATACCGGACCACCACGGCCTCGGGCGCTGCCACGGTGGGAGTGGCCGGAACGGGCGGGCTGGGTACGCTCGAAGGAAGTTCTTTGGAAGCCTCGAACGTCAACATCTCCGCGGAATTCTCTGATCTGATCATCGCCCAGAGGGCCTTCGAGGCAAACTCGAAGGCTGTGACCACTTTCGACACGGTGACCCAGGAAACCATCAACATGATCCACTAGGTTGCTGCGGGGCGGCCTTCGGGCCGCCCTAAAACTCCGTGCCGCTATAGACTGACCAGCGGCGGGAAGGACGGCGCGAATCATTCACGAGCCGTGGCCGGTGCGAATCTCGATGAACAGGCCTTTTGCCTGGGCGAGGACGTGGCCTCTTGCGCAGAGGATTCTGGCTTCGGTCCAGTGCTTGCGGCCTTCGCTGCGGAGCAGGCGGCCCTCCAGGCGAATCGGCGTCGCGGAGTGGACAGGGCGGAGGTAGTCAATCTCCATCTGGCGTGTCATGGCCGTCAAGCCCCGCGCACGGACCGACTTGCTCATGGTCTCATCCAGGAGCGTGGCGATGATGCCGCCATGCAGATAACCGGCGGGACCCTCGAAGCGATCCGGAACCGTAACCGGGCAAACCACGCTTCCGTCCTCGGCAAGCAGGAATTCAAGGCGAAGGCCGGCTGCATTGGCCGGGCCGCAGCCGAAGCAGCGGCTCTGGGCCTTGTGCGCCATGGGGGTGAGTTTATCGATCGATAAGTCCATGGTCTGAGGATACTAAGCAGGCCTTCCGTGGGGCATATTCATGGAATCTGCTTTCTTTCCGTAGACTTTCGCCTTCTCAGTGCATCGAAGCAGATGGAGGTTCTTCCATCATGGACCGCAGAACCGCAATCAAGCACCTGGGCGGCGCGGCAAGCGCGCTGCTGTTGACCGAAGCTTTGAGTGGGCAGGCAACTGCTGCCGGCCAGACCGCTGCCGCAGCACCGCCGACTGGCCCCTTCACTCTGCCGCCGCTGCCGTACGCCTACGACGCGCTGGAGCCATACTTCGACGCGGAGACGATGCATCTGCACCACGACAAGCACCACCAGGCCTACGTGAACAACCTGAACGCCGCGGTGGCAGCGCATCCTGAGCTGGCAGGCAAGACCGTGGAAGAGCTGGTGGCCGGCCTGAGCTCATGGCCTGAATCCGCCCGCACGGCGGTTCGCAACCAGGGCGGAGGCCACGCCAACCACTCGTTCTGGTGGCCGACGCTGGGCAACGCGAAACCCGGATCGGCCTCTGCTCCCATTGGCGAGCTGGCCAAGGCCATCGACTTGAAGTTCGGGTCGCACTCTGCCTTTGAGGAAAAGCTGACGGCTGCGGCCATGGGCGTCTTCGGCAGCGGATGGGCATGGCTGGTCAGGCTGCCAGATGGCACAGTCGCCATCGAGACTACATCCAATCAGGACAGTCCGCTCACCCTGGGCCACAAGCCGGTCCTAACCGTGGACGTTTGGGAGCACGCCTACTATCTGAAGTACCAGAACAGGCGCGTCGATTACATCAAGGCCTTCCTCAAGGTTCTCAACTGGGATTTGGTGAGCGGGAGTTACGCTCAGAAGGCCTAATGCTGCAGTTGTAGATCCATCCAATCATGGAAGATGAATATCAAGCTAGCTCAGGGGAAGGCTCATCTCAGGCCGAAAGTGGTGGCACAGAACGAAAAGAATCCCTCAGGGGCTAAAGCCCACGTCCTCTTTGAGGCGTTTATGGCACGACTGAAGTCGTGCCCTGACACAGAACCTGCGATGCCTATCGTTATTTGGAGAGCCGCCGGAACAGGCTTGATATTCATTCATGGAAAATGGCGAAGACCCGGGCCTGAAGGCCGTGCAGGTACGCCCTCGTTCAGAGGGCTGAAGCCCTCTGCTCCCTCCGGAATCCTCGATCTACAACTGTAGTACCAGGGCCTGTGCTTGCCGTTGTATGCGGGACGCCCTGATGGTTCTCCGAATGCCATGCGGCTGGTCAGGAGCTGGTTCCTGACCGGCGGCATTTATCAGATGTGTACGAGGCCGGTGTTTTATAGATTGAAACCGCAGCCATGGTTGCAATAATTGCCTTCAATGCAATTTGATCATGCATCCAGCGAGACATTTATCCTCGGCTGTCCTGTGCTTCGGAGCAGCATTGCTTCAAGCCGGCTGCCACGCGGCGGGGGCCCTCACCCCGCAGGAGGTGGAAGGCAAGCACCTCTATGAAGTTCGCTGCGCCCATTGTCATGAAGAGAACGACCTTGCGCTCAAGAAGGCTCCGCCAGATCTGCACGGCATATTTGAACGCAAGACCCTCCCCAGCGGCTCTGCTGCCACTGACGCCGCGGTGCGCCAGAATGTCCTGACGGGGAGGGGAATGATGCCCTCCTTTAACGGCAGATTTAGCGAGGAGCAGATGGCCGCGCTGCTGGCCTATCTTCATACAGGGTTGCGCTGAAGCGCACATCCAAACGGCGAGATCAAGACCAAAGCGAGCTTTCAGTGTGACGTGTGTCACTTTTGCTCGTCAGAATTACCAAAGTACCGGTATATCTCGCCATAAATGAGCACTTCCGTAACCGAGAGAGTAAATTAGTTTGAAGCAGCCCTTCTTTATCTCAGCACGGCTGTGCGGGCAGAGCAGGATGATCCACCCGGAATTATAGGAACAGGAACGTGAACGAGGAGGATGGAGACAATGCCTCAGAAGATTTGCACAAATTACGGCAAATGCGTGCTTGCGAACACTCATGAGGATTTTTCCCATGAGAGAAGATCGATGACCTATTGCCCGCTGTGCGACAAGAAACTCAGCGAGGTGGTGATCCCATCGCGGGATATTGCGAGCAAAGTCGTCCTGGCGGTTTCGTCGGTCTTTATACTCTTTGTTCTCTTTGGATTCGTACTTGATAAGAAATGGGTCAACGCACCGGCGGGAGCCAATGCTGCCGAGATGAGGGGTACGCAAACGGCGATTCTTCGCCTGGCCGACTCGAACACTTTGCAGGACAGCCTGGGGCCGGCGCTGGCTGAGGCATTCTTCAAGTCTCAGGGCGCGACGGACGTTCAGACTCTCTCCGGAGCCGATCCACAGGTCGAGATTGTTCAGGGTATCCTGCCCGGCGATGGAGCTGTGTCATCGATCGAGATTGCCGCTCATAGTTCCGAAGGCGCAGTGACAGCACTAGCCCAGAACAACTGCGACATCGTCGGGATCACCTCGCAGGCAATCAAATCCGTCGAAACCGGCAAACTGGCTTCGAAGAGCGACCTTCATCCGGCAGCCAGTGAACACGTCCTGGGGCTGGATGGCATCGCGATCATCGTCAACGCCTCGAATCCTCTCAGCGAGCTTCGCAAAGATACAATCAAGCGCATCTTTGCCGGGGAAATCACCGACTGGTCGAAGGTTGGATCCTCCCATGGCCCGATCCAGATCTACGCCAGAGACGATCAATCCGGGATCTTCGATTCGTTCAGGAGCATGGTGCTTGGTGGAATGCAGTTGACGCCAGCCGCGCACTTGTTTGAAGACAGCAACGAGCTTGCCCTGGCGGTGTCGAGGGATCCAAACGGCATCGGCTTCGTCAGCCTTCCTTTTGTTCATAGCGCGAGATCGATCGCGGTATCGGATAAAGGGACAAGCGCTCTCAAACCGACTCGGCTGACTGTAGAGACGGAAGACTATCCTCTATCGAGGCGTCTCTACCTCTACACCCCCGCCACTCCACAAAACGCGTTCACAGAGAAGTTTGTCGAGTTCGCTCTCTCAAAGGACGGCCAGGACGTGGTTGCGGCCAATGGATTGGTTGCGCAAAACGTTGTGGCAACGGCGCAGACCACATCCAAGACGGCGCCGGATGAGTACAAGCAACTGACGCAGGGCGCAGAGAGGCTGTCTCTGGATCTTCGGTTCAATGCGGGAGACTTGGGAAAGGACAGCAAGGCTCAGGCAGATTTGGACCGGGTCGTCTCACTGGTTGCGGACGAAGGCGGCGCGAGGAACCAGATTCTGCTTTTCGGGTTTACTGACAATGCCGGCGCTCCTGAAGAAAATCAAGCCGTATCGTTAAGCCGGGCCAAGATCGTCGAGAAGGAATTCATCCAGCGGGGCATCAAGCCTGCGCTCGTGAAGGGGTTTGGTTCCGAGCTTCCCGTTGCTTCCAACGACAGCACGGAAGGCCGTGAGATGAACCGTCGGGTGGAGATCTGGATGAAGAAGTAATGCATTTTGCCTGCGATTGGCGAGTGGATGGCGAAATCAAGGCCGATTTGCCAATCGCGGTATACTCAAGATTGCTATGGCAACCGAAAAAACCTTCTACCTAGAGACCTTCGGCTGCCAGATGAATGCCCATGACTCGGAAAAGGTCATTGGCACATTGGAGCAGCAGGGCTACCGGCAGGTGGACACGGAAGAAGAAGCCGGACTAATCCTTTACAACACCTGTTCGATCCGCGACAAGGCGGAACAAAAGGTCTTCCACCGGCTGGACGAATACAAGCGCCAGCAGAGGATAGGGAAGCGCTTTGCCGTGCTGGGCTGCGTCGCGCAGCAGGAGGGCGAGAAGATCTTCGAGCGGGCTCCGTACGTGTCCCTGGTGTCAGGATCGGCCTCGTATCGCAAACTGCCCGAGATGCTGGCGCGCCTTGAGGCCGGCGAGACGCGCATCACCGGTCTCGACGACCGGCAGACCGACGAGACCTTCGAGACTGAGTTCACCGCCCGCAAGAACCCCTATCGCGGCTACATCACCATCATCGAGGGCTGCGACAAGTTCTGCGCCTATTGCGTTGTGCCTTACACTCGTGGCAAAGAGCGCAGCCGGGGGTCGGATTCCGTTCTGTCAGAGGCGCGGCGCATCGCCGACCTGGGCTATACCGAGATTCAACTACTGGGCCAGAACGTGAACAGCTACCGCGACCCGGAAGGGAAGCGCAGCTTCGCGGAGCTTTTGGCGGCCGTGGGTGAGGTGGAGGGGATTCGCCGCGTGCGCTTCACCACCAGCCATCCGCGCGACTTCACCCGCGACATCGTCGAGGCCATCGACGCAGTGCCAGCGCTCTGCGACCACGTGCATCTGCCTATCCAGTCCGGCTCGTCACGGGTGCTAAAGATGATGGCCCGCGAATATACCCGCGAGTGGTACCTGGAGCGGATCGCCTGGATCAAGGCCGCGCGCCGGCCAATCTCGATTTCGACGGATATTATTGTAGGTTTTCCTGGCGAGACTCCGGACGACTTCATCCAGACTATGGACCTTCTGGCCGAGGTCGAGTACGATTGCGTCTTTGGGTTCAAGTACTCGGGTCGGCCAAACACCCCGGCGTTGACCATGATCGATTCCATCCCGGAGGCGGAGAAGGCCATTCGGCTTCAACATGTGCTGGATCGCCAGCGCGAGATCCAAAGAGTGAACTATGCCAGGCACTTGGGACAGGTCATGGAAGTAATGGTCGAGGGCGCCAACCCGGCGCGAGGCCAGATTATCGGACGTAGCAGCCAGAACAAGCCGGTCAATTTCACCTGTTCGCAGCCGATCGCTCCAGCGCCCGGAAGCTATCGACAGGTGAAGATAACCGCGACGCATCCGAACAGTTTGACTGGCGAAGTGGTCTAAGATGAGGGCAAGCGAAGGAAGGGAATCCATGGATATCGAGGTGCGGATACGCGGGCTGATGATGGACCCGGCTACCAGCATGCCGATCGTTGTGCTCAAGGATATTGCCTCCGATACGGTAATGCCCATCTGGGTGGGGATCTTTGAAGCCAACGCAATTGCCATCGAGATTGAGAAGGTAGCGGCGCCGCGCCCGATGACGCACGACCTGACAAGAAACCTCATCCGCCACATGAATGCACGGCTGGAAAGAGTTGTTATCTCAGAACTTAAAGACGATACATTTTTCGCGGTTTTATGGCTTCGACAAGGAGATGAGCCGCTGGCGATCGACGCCAGACCGTCGGATGCCATCGCTTTGGCTTTGCGCGCCGATTGCCCGATTTTCGTGGCCGAAGAAGTGATGCAAACCGCCAAGCTGAACACCTCCGGTCCGCCTGAGGGACCCACAGCGGAGCAGTTGCGCGGCTGGCTCGAAGGGCTGAACGACGAGGACCTGGGGCGTTACAAGATGTAGGCGAGGGAAAGGATGAAAGTGAACGGCAGAGATGTCATCAGGGCAATCATCACCCTCGTTCTCTTGGGCGAGGTTGTAAGCGTTGTTTTGAACTACCCCGTCTGGCGGCTGTTACCTCGATTCGCGGAGGCGACAGTTGGCGGCATTGTTCTGTTGTCCATTCTGCTGCTGCCCATCATCTGGTCAAAAAGCCTGAGACGCAATATCGCGCTGAATGCCGTCGTGTTTTTGTCTATGTTCACCCTCGCGGCGATCGCCGAATGGCAGGCGTTTGGCAGACGACCTATCTCCTATGTCTTTGGAGTTCTTTGGTTTGGAATCGCAATCTCGTACATCTTCGATATCCGGCATCGGAGCCGAAAAGAGAAAGCCCGGGTTCTGAGTGAAGCCGCGCCGCCGCAACGTGCAGGGCAAATGGGGGAATCTGAATAAGCGCAGTGGCAGGATGCGCATCCAGCGAAGAGGCTCGCGCAAGCATTGATCGGGTCGACCGCCGGATCGTTTCGGCAACAATGGAATCTTGCCGGGCCATGATCCGGAGCTTCACCGATGCGGAGATGGTGAAACGCGCCGGCCGACAGGCGAATGCGCAGGGAGGGGCTAATCGCTCTCAAGATCCCAGGGGCGAAGTCCGAAGTCCAGAATGGCGGGCGGAGAGAATAACGAATCGAGGCCGAGGTTAACTATACAGAATATCCGTTATCGGACACCAGAGCCCTTAGCGTAGTGGAAATAGAAAAAAGTCTGGGATGGAGAGGATTTTAACTCCCTCCAACCCAGTAGGAATCACATGAGAATGATCCAAACGAAAACACTTGCAGTTTTCGCTGGCTTGGTTGCGCCGGAAACCGGAGACACGGTTCCCGGCGCATGATTGTTTAGAAGCTGACCTTGGCCGCCACCTGTAGCCGGCGGGCGCTGTTGGTGTAACCGCTGATTGTACCGAAGGTCTTGGGGTTCGTAATATCGACAGCCGGATTGCTCAGCACAGGATGGTTGAATGCATTGAACGCCTCAAGCCGGAACTGCACCTTGATCCGCTCAGTGATTGGAGTGTTCTTGGCTAGCTGAAGGTCCAAATCCTGATAGCTCGGATTGTTCAGGTTAGGCAGGGCGCGGGGCGCATTGCCGATGACGAATGCCGCCGGCTCTGTGAATGCCAGTGGGTTAATCCACTGCGATTTCGACTTGTTCTGCGGAACCGCGCTGAAGCTGGTCATTTCAGCACGCTGCTTGGCGGGCGCGTTGCCGCCATAGAGCGCTTCTGCCGTGCTGCCATTGTCCACTCCGGTCAGTACGATCGGAGTGCCAGTGCTCCAGTTCTCGATACCGCTTAGCTGCCATCCCCCGACGATCCTGTCTTCTGCTCCGCCGCCGGTGTTCAGGAACTCCCGTCCATGACCGAAGGGCAGCACGTACAAGAAGCTGCCCGCGATCTGGTAGTCGATGTTCTGCGCACCGATGCCCCACTCCGCCTTGCGGTTGTACTCGTCGCCAAAGGTCTGGCTGGCAGCCCCAAGGTAGTTCACCGAAGAGGCGCCGTTGTCAAACTCGCGTCCGTCGGTAAACGCCAGGGTGAAGGTCAGCCCGTGGGACATATTCTTGTCCGCGCGCAGGGTGAAGCCGTTGTACATCGAAGCCCCGTCTGGCTTGCGGAAGCTCAGAATGCTGGCATACTGCGGAAAACGCTTCAGCAGTTGACCTCTCTTGACCGTCGTGCCGCCCAGCGGAAGCGCAGACTGATAGTAAGGAGTTGCGGCGCTGAAGGAGGTTCCTATGGTCGAGTAGAAGGGATTGGACACGTCGTCCAGCAGTGTGCAAGTTCCCCCCTTTGCAGTCGTTTGCGCGCCCGGCGTGCAGCCGTATTGTTGCAGGGTGCTGGTGGGCAGTTGGTCCAAAGGCAGACCGGGATCGCCGTCGATCAGGAACAGGCCTTTGTTGGCCAGGTATCCAATCTCGATCTTGAGGCCGCCCGGCGCCGCAAATTGCACGTTCCCGTTCCATTGAATCGAATACGGGTTGCGGTAGGAGCCGAACAATGACCCGTTCCCGCCAATATTGTTGCCGACGTCGATGCCCTGTACGCATGCGGCCGAGGCGAGGCATGCGGCAGTATGGGCTTGCGGAGTGTTGTATCCGCTCGGGAAGGGAACCTGGTTAGCGGCTGATACGTTCGGATCGTTAGCGTACAGCGTAGCGAGAGGCGCCCCTTTCTCGCCGGTAACGGACGGCTGGAAGTTGGTTTGTGTAGAGAAGCCGTCAAGCCCGCCACCGCCATCGGTTCCGGCCGCCTGCAAGGCAGATGGCTGGAAGACGAGGCCGACGCCGGCGCGAATCACGACCTTCGGAGTCGCATTGTAGGCCAGTCCGAAGCGTGGACCAAAGTCCTTCTCTTGAGTCGGTCCCTGCCGTCTACCGTATCGCGCGCCTGGAGTGTTCACGAGGTTCATCGCACCCAAAAGACTGCCGCACGATGGGCAGCTTTCCGTATAGGCGGCGGTTGGAGGGTTCGCAGTGGGGTCTGCTGGAACCTTCAGATTCGCAATGATTGTCGAACTCTGGCCCTGCAGCGGAGAAGGTGCGTTCAGGTCAAGGTAGCTCAGCTGGTTCTTCTCTTCCTCGCGGGGAATTTCGAAGTCATAGCGGAGGCCGATGTTGAGAGTCAGCTTGGGAGAGACCTTCCAGTCATCCTGTCCATAGAAGGCCCAGTATTGACTGGTGGTGATGACCCTGGCATCCTCTGAGATATCGCCGCTGTCCGGCAATCCCAGCAGAAGCGAGGCGATCGAGAATCCGTCACTTGCCTGTGTTCCTGGGTCTTGGCGTGTCCACTGGTCGCTCGAGCCAAATGTGCCGGAGGGATAGGCCCACTGGAAGAAGTTTAGGCGCAGCGCACGGTACTCGCCGCCTACCTTAAAGCTGTGGCCGTGTGCGATCTTCACCAGACTGCCGCTGATGGTTTGCGCCGTCGGATCTTCCTGGAACTCTTCATAGCCCTGCGGACCAAGGTCGCTGAAGCCTCCGTTTCCGCCGAAGCTGAAGTGCGGCATCATCTTCCCTTCCAGACCCGCCTGCGACGAGAAACCTGAGTCGAAGCCGAGCGTGGTTGGGTCGAAGCCCGCGCCCAGAGGCAGTCGGTCATAGATTGTCCTGGAGAAGCCGTAGCTGAATTCGCCCAGAAGCGAAGGGGTGAAGGTGACCGTGTTGTTGAACGCGCCGCTGTACGAGCTCGTGTGGTAGTTGCCGCCGTAGCCTCCCGGTGAACCTGCAGTGCCGTAGTCGTTGAAGGCCGACCCGGTCTGGTGCGACTGCGAATAGCGCAGGAAGGAGTGCCAGTTCTTGGTCACATCCACGTCCTCTTTCGAGTCGAAGTGCCAGTAATCGGTCGGAACCGAGGCCGTCTGAACGAAGTTGTTGTAGGTGGAGAACCCCGAGCTGACCAGTTTGCCATTATTGGCATTGGGCGCGGGGAAAAGAGCCAATGCATTTTGGGCAACCTTCGAAATGCGCGACGCCGGAAGTACGTTGTAGTTTCCGGAAGCATCCCGGAACGCATCGCGCAGGCCGGGGGTCGTATTGCCGTAGGTGTCGGGATCGTAGAGGACCGCGGATTTTGGGTCACTGGTTGAGGGAAAGATGCTGGTGAAATCGCCGTTAATCCATGCCGGATCGGGTACTGAATAGGTTGCGCTCGACCCTGCCGACGCCCGCGAATTCTCGTAGTCGAAGAAGAAGAAGGCCCTGTTCTTGAGGATCGGGCCGCCTACCGTGCCGCCGGTCTGGTACTGGTGCATGTCAGGCTTGGCATTTCCGCCGAACGGAATGGCGTCCATCGCGCCCTGCTGGATGAACTCATAGAAGCTGCCGTGGAACTGGTTCGTGCCGCTCTTGGTCACCAGGCTGATCACACCGCCCGAGAAACGTCCTGATTCGGCGGGCAGCACGCTGGTCTGCACGTTCAATTCCTGGATCGAGTCCTCGACCGGCGTATAGGCAGACGAGTTGTTGCCGACGTTGTTCTCCGGCAGAATGTTGGTCATGCCGTCGATCATCTGTTCGTTGTTGGCGTTGCGGCTGCCGCCGATGTGCGGCGTGGAGGCGCCCTCGCTGTTGCTGTTGCCCGGTCCGTTGTTCACGCCGGGAACCAGCAGCGCAAAGTCGAAGGGGTTGCGCCCATTGTCGGGAAGTTCCAGAATGGCCTGGCTCTGAATGGTTTGACCCAAGCTGGAGGTGTCCACGTCGAGATTCTCGGTGGTGGCGCTGACCTCGATGGTCTGAGAGACCGTGCCGACGTCCAGTTTGAAATCCACGGGACGGGTTTCAGAGACCTGTACCAGGATGTTGTCCTGTTTCGCCGACCGGAAACCCTTGGCTTCCACGGTGACGGTGTAGTTGCCCGGCTGTACGAATGGGATAACGTAACGGCCCGCTGAGTCGGCGGTCGTCTGGCGCTCCTCGTTTGTCGTCGTAAGTACGATGGTGATGGATGCACCCTGCACCACTGCGCCCGTCTTGTCGGTCACCAAACCCTGAATGGTGCCGGTGGGTGTCTGCGCCGGGGCGAAGACCCCAACTAGAGCGATTGTGGTCAGATAGAAAATCCAGCGAAGTTGTTTCATGCTGCCTCCTGAATTGTCGATTTTGCGAATGGTCGTTTCTTTGCAGATCGTCGCTTAGCGCAGGCATAGCGAGAAATGTGGCGGCTTGCTTGGGGTCCGCCCTCTCCCGGCTTACGCCTGATGAGATCGGTATCATGACAAGTAGAATCTGATACCGATACCATCGACGAATTTCTTGTACTCCATTGAAAATACAGATGTCAAGGATTTTTATTTCCTTTGCGTTCCAAGAGGATGGGAGCGTGTGCTACAAATGATTACGCTATCATCTGAGAGGGTTCCATGGCCGCCGATTTGGAGAAGTTCGTGCTGGTTTACGATGTGGGGGGCAGTCATGTCTCGGCCGCGGTTTGCCGCAGCGGCGCCTACCAACTCGGCCCGGTCGTGAGCGCTCCGCACCCAGCCGAAGCGACCAGCGACGCCTTCATCCATCTGCTTTATTCTCTTGGAATTAAGGCATCAAATAAGTGGGCTGGAGTGGGCGGCGCCGAGCTGGCCGTGCCCGGCCCATTCGACTTTGCGGCGGGCGTAAGCCACATGCGCCACAAGCTGCCCTATCTTTATGGCATCGACCTGCGCGGACGCCTGGCCGAACTCTTCGGCTGGCAGCCCGGCCAAGTGCGCTTCCTGCTCGATTCGGCCGCCTTCCTGCTGGGCGAGATCGGCACCGGAGCGGCCCGAGACGTTCCCCGCGCCGTTGGCATCACCCTGGGCACCGGCATCGGCTCGGCCTTTGCCGTCGAGGGCCGCATTGTCCCAGAGGGCCAGGGAGTTCCTCCCGGCGGAGAGATCTGGAATCTGCCCTATGAAGGCGGCATCGTCGAGGATTGCGTCTCGACCCGAGCCATCCAGGGCAACTATCAAATGCGCACCGGCAAGCTGCGGGAAGTGGCCCAGATCGCCGCGGTAACGGCAAGCGACACGGATGCGGCGGCGGTATTTACCGATTTCGGCCGCCACCTGGGGCTGGCGCTGCGCATGAAGCTCGCCGAATTCGGCCCGCAAGTGGTGGTGATTGGCGGAGGCATCTCGCGCTCTTCGCATCTGTTTTTGCCCGCCGCCATGAAGGAACTGGAGGGGCTGAAGATGCAATTGCGCGTCTCCAGGCTTCTGGATCATGCTGCTCTGACAGGCGCGGCAGTGGCATGGTTTAATAACCCCAATGTCGCCGAAACCCCATCCAAACACACCGCGAGTGTCATGCATGTTGATGCGACTTAGGGCTATTGCCGGGGCGATGAGCCTGGTTGTCTGCTGTCTTAGCGGACTGGCGCAAGAGCGCCCTGCCTGCCGCGGCCCAGAGACCCTCGAGCTTGAGCTCCGAAACCGCCCCACGGCAAGAAACTGGGGCGCATTGGGTGGATGGTTTGGCGAGCAGCGTCAGTTTGCTTGCGCCATTCCTGCCTTCCGGTCGGCGTTGCGCATCGAGCCAGGCTCAGCCAGCCTTCACTACTACCTCGGCCTCACCCTCCACTCCTCTGGCCAGTCTGAGGACGCTGCCGCTGAGTTGCAACGATCCATCGAACTGGATCCGGGCCAAATGCAGCCTCGACTGCTGCTAGGCGTGGTCTTCAACCGATTGAACCAGCCTGCGGAGGCCGAAGAGGCTTGGGAGGCCGCGTTGCGCGTCGATCCTAACTCTGTGACCGCTCTCGATTGGCTGGCCAGGGCACGGATCTCTGACGGCCAGTTTTCGGCGGCAATCGATCTGCTGAGCACGGCATTGCGCGACGAGGACCTGACGCTGGACCTGGCTCTGGCATATTCCCAAGCGAACCTCTTCGACAAGGCCATTGAGACGTTGACCGCAGCACTCGCAAAGACGCCGGAGGAGCTGCGACTAAGCTCGGCACTGGCCACGGTCTACGTCCAATCCCACCGCTACCAGGATGCAACCAATCTTCTCCGCGAAACCGTAAAGGCACATCCCGGCGATCCAACGACGGAACTGCTTTACCTGCGTGTGTTGGTCCTGCAAGACGACGATGCAACCGCGCGGCCTCTCGTGAATAAGCTTCTTGCGGCGCACCCCAACAGCTTCGACGCGCTCTATCTCTCCGGCATCCTGGAGACGGATGCGCAGGAGTACGCCGCCGCCGTCGAACATCTGAAGGCTGCGGTCGCCCTCGATCCCAATCACTACGATGCGCGCTACAACCTGGGCGTCGCGCTCTCTCACTTGCAGCAGAATGAGGCGGCTCGCGAGCAGTTGGAGAAGGCCGTTGCGCTCGATCCGAGCCAGGCCGAGGCCCATTTTCATCTCGCTCAGGTTTACCGTTCGCTCGGCAAGATCGAAGAGGCTCAAGCCGAACTCAAACTCTTCAAAGAGCGCCAGGACGCTACAGTCAAGTTAGCCCTCGGCCAAACCAAGGCTGGCCAGGCCGCACAGGCCTTGAAAGACGGCCATGCTGACCAGGCCGTTGCGCTCTATCGCGAGGCCGTCGAAGCCCAGCCGCAGAATGCCTCGTTCGAATACGACTTGGCGACGGCCCTCGACCTGGCTGGAGACAAGACCCAGGAACGCGCCGCTCTTGAGAAGGCCATTCAACTCAATCCAGGTTTCGCCGCCGCTGAGAATCTGCTCGGCAGCCTCACTGCCGAAGCCGGTGAAGCCGCGGCCGCCGAACAGCATTTTCGCAACGCGCTGGCTGCCATGCCCCGCTACGCCGAAGCCTCGAACAACCTGGGAACTCTGCTCGGCCAACTGGGACGCGACACAGAGGCCGAGGTGCGCTTCCGCTCCGCCGTCTCCGCCAACCCGCGCTTTACGCTCGCCTGGGTCAACCTTGCCGCTACATTGGCCAGCCAATCGCGTTTCGCTGAGGCGCGCGTGGCCGTAGAGTCTGCGCTGAAGATCGATCCAACCGACCCTGATGCGCTCCGGCTTCGGAAGATGCTCGCCAATGCCCCCAGCGGCAGCGCCTCTTCAACAGGGCCGGCGGCGGATCCTGGCCAACCCAAGAATCAGGCTCCCCATTAGCCGCATCATGTCCAACTGCCCGCAATCCCTCTGGTCGCGCCGCCGCCTGCTGCAGGCGGGCTCGCTGGCTGCTGCTCCGCTGCTCGCGCCCAGGTTGCTGAATGCCGCCGGAGCCGCCGCGCCGGAGCCGCCGCCCTTCTCACGCTTCACCGATGTAGCGGCGCAGGCCGGCCTCACGCAGCCCATCGTCTACGGCACCTCCGGCCAGGTCACCTACATCCTGGAATCGATGGGCGGAGGATGCGCCTTCTTCGATTACGACAACGACGGTTGGTTGGACATCTTCCTGCTTGGAGGCCGAACGCTCGAAGGCACTCCGCCCGGCTCCGGCAACCGGCTTTATCACAACAATCGCGACGGAACGTTTACCGACGTGACCGCCAAAGCCGGCCTCGCCGACCCCGGCTGGGCCGTCGGCGTTTGCGTCGGCGACTACAACAACGACGGCTTTGAAGACTTGTTCCTCACCTACTACGGCCAGAACCGTCTCTACCGCAACAACGGCGACGGCACGTTTACCGACGTGACGGCCAAAGCCGGCCTGCTGCACCCTGGAAACCGCTTCGGCGCCGGCTGCATTTTTCTCGACTACAATCGCGACGGCCACATCGACCTCTTCGTCGCCAACTACGTCGACTTCGATCTGGCAACTGCTCCCAAACCCAGCACACTGGTAGCGACCTGCTCCTACGAGGGAGTGGCCGTCTACTGTGGACCGCGCGGCCTGCCGGTGCCCACGCATGCTCTCTACCGCAACAACGGCGACGGCACATTCACCGACGTCTCCAAGGCCTCCGGCATCGACTCCGTCAGAACCTCCTATGGACTCACCGCCGTGGCGCTGGACATCGATGAGGACGGCTGGCCCGACATTCTCGTGGCTTGCGACTCGACACCGGGTCTGCTCTTCCTGAACAACCACGACGGCACGTTTCGCGAAGATGCCCTGATGAGCGGCCTGGCCGTCAGCGGTGATGGCCAGGCAATGGCCGGGATGGGCATCGCTCCTGGAGATTACGACCTGGACGGCCACATCGACATCTTCAGGACTCACTATCAACAGCAGTCCAGCGGACTCTATCACGGCCTTGGCAAAGGGCAGTTCGATGACGTGTCCAACTCCTCCGGCATCGGCGTCGAGCGCCGCTTTGTCAGTTGGGGCGCGGGGATGCTCGACCTCGACAACGACGGCTGGCCCGACATCTTCTACGTCACCGGCAACGTCTACCCGGAACTCGAGCGCGTCTTCGCGAAGTTTCCCGCCCGCAGCCAGCCGATTCTCTTTCGCAATTTAGGCAACGGCAAATTCGCCCAACTGGGAGAGGAGGCAGGCCCTGCTATGGCGGCGCGCCACGTGAGCCGCGGTTGCGCCTTCGGCGACTTCGACAACGATGGAGACATGGACATCCTGGTCATGAACCAGAACGATCCGCCTTCGCTGATCCGCAACGACGCACCGAAAGGCAATCACTGGCTCAAGATTCGCCTGGAAGGAACGAAAAGCAACCGCAGCGCCATCGGCGCCCGCGCGCTTGTGCATTACAGCGGCAAGGTGCAGGTACAGGAGCTCATGAGTCAGACGAGCTATTGTTCGGCCAACGACCCGCGACTGCACTTCGGATTGGGCAAGGCAGCAACCGCGGATGTTGAGATCCGCTGGCCCTCCGGCCTTGTTGAGTCGTTCAAATCCGTTGCTGCCGACCAACTCGTGACTGTGCGCGAAGGGACAGGGATTGTGAAAGGCCGGCCGTTCCGCTCGGACAATCACCGGCAAACCCCCTGAAACCTCTCGGCAACAACGGCGAAGACCGTTTTTTGCTGTTTCAGACTACGTGTCCCCACTTATGGCTCTCATTCAGGAATGCAATGATGTGGCCCGGTCTCGTTTTGTTCAAGACACAGTCTGAGCATTGTGGAGGTGGATCGCCGCCTTCACTCACATCAGCAACGGCAAGCTGCACGATGTCAAAGTGCTCGACATTGTTCTCATGGAGGCGGGAGTTTCTACATCGTGGATTGCGGATACCTGGACTTCGTCAGGCTGTACGCGATGCATGAGGCCGGAGCCTTCTTCGGCACCCGCGCCAAGCAAAGCATGGATGCGCGGCGTGTGTATTCTCGTCCGGTTGACCGCGCCGGCGGCATCATCTGCGAACGTCCATACAGAGGATAAGCAGGATGGGATGAGACATTAATTGCCCCTTCCCTTCCCGTCCTTGTTGGTGCAAGAATGGGTCGGATTTGTTGCCTTTTGAGATCGGCGACAGCGCAACAAGAGGGTCATAAATTGAAACGCAACAGAGATTTAGGGCCAGAGCAACTTTGGATCAATGAAATAGGGTATTCAGTCGACGCACCAGCCGCTACAAGTACCTAGAATCAGACGTGATTGACTGAAGGGACGGGCGGCCGGGATGCTAGCTGAGCGCTGGAATTACGCCGCCGCGATCCGGCTCCTGAATGACCTTCCTGTTTCTCTGCCTTCTCAGATCTGCGTTATTGTCTCCAGCAATCTTACCCTGCATGGCGTGACCAAGCCGGTGGTCCTGCAACTGTAGGGTTCGACGGGACCTGTTCCGGGAATGGACAAGAAGCCTCACTCTGGCTTCTCAGGTACCACTACGATCAGCCGCACGGCATTCGGAATCGCGACGAAATTCCCGACGGCTGTAGTGGGAGATGAAGTGAAGTTGACCATCGATCTCGACGTTGCAAAGCATTAAAGACGATCGGGAAACAAGGCGAACTGCCAATCCCGCTGTCGCGACGATCTGCCGTCCGATGTGTGGGCGGCTTCTCTTTCAGTGGAACTTTCAATATCGAGAGCGGTGATTCCCTTTTGAGTTGCCCTTTTCTCTGATCGACCAGATAGCGGCGGAAGTTTTGATCCATCCCACTGTCCATCCCCAGGTCATGACTGTTGTCGATGATCAAGCGAGTCTGGTGTTGATCTCATGGACGGCGTGAAATAAATCCTACAGTCGGAAAGGGGGCGATTCCCTTCGTACGATAACTCGACAGCAATGTTAAGCGGCTCACGATTGAATATCGTGATCTCGGCATTGCGTCGGCTGGGAATCAGCCGCCAATACTCGACCCCTGAGCTGGCGTGGCCATGTATTTACTGAGGACGTCCACCAGACCTTGGTTTGGCACACACTGCTTTGCCGAAAAAGAAGATAGGATGTGATCCAGCTCATTCTCGGACAGGCCTTTGAAGAGGCCGGCGTAGAGCGGCTGCATCAGGGTTCCCGTGTAAAAGCACAATAGGGTCTGACTCATGCACCGTACATTGAGTCGCGCATCCAACTGCGGATCACCAACCACTTGACAAATCTGGTCAGCAAGCTGAGCCGTTGCGTCCTTTACCGGCGTTGACGGCAGCCACTTCATCCAATCGTCGGTGCCAAGAGCAAGCTTCTTACGAAGAAGGTCGCTGATGCGCTCCATGTAAGGAGATGCAGGGTTGAGTGTCAGCATACCCATCACGCCAACATCTTTGTAATTCCACGTTGTCCAGTGCGTCTCATGACTTTCAAAGATGCCAATCTGATCATCTAACGCGCGAAGCCGGTCACCACTCTCATTGGCAGGCCCGTTAAAGACAGACCCAAACTCGCCAACCCACAGCGGAACGTTATGCTGCTGGGTGAACTTCGTTCCCTCGGCATCGAGGAAGTTTCGCTCCTGTTTTGCCAGATCCCAGTCCTGAGCACTGCCCGCCGCAGCCGATCGCGGATGGATGGTGCCAGGGTATCGTCCAGGTCCAAAGCCAGGCACAGTATAGTTATGCGAACTGTAGGCGAGGTTATCGTCGAAGGGTTTCTCTAGCCCCGAGAAGTCCTTTGCGTAGTCATCCCCTTCAAGGAAGATAATGTGCCTGGAATCGATCTTGCGAATCTCCGTAACCAGGCGCCGGTAGACGGCGTTCATACGGTCAAAGTTGGGCCTGTAATTGGAACCCACGTTCCATGGATAGTCGCCCAGGGCGTTGTTCGCACAAGGCTCGTTCAGTACATCGTAGCCGGCGATCACTGCCCTGTTCTTGTAACGGCGCGCAAACTCCTGCCAGAGGGCAACGAAGCGATCCTGATAGAACGCAACCTCCCAGAAAAGGCTGATGCGCGATGCGTTGTCAGAATGCCAGTGGACATTCTGCCACCCCTGCGCCGAATGAAGGTCCAGAATGACGTAAAGACCATGTCTTTCGCAGTGGCTTAACACTTGATCGAGACGGGCAAAACCGGCCTCTGTGTATTTGAAGGGAGCGGAATCGTCTTCGAAGTGTCGATAATTGAGAGGTATCCTGACGACGCTGGCGCCGGCGTTCCTGAGAAAGATCACATCGTCTTCATTGAAGAAGTAGTCCAGCATGCGCTCGAAGAAAAACTGCGCTCTGGCCGGACCAAGCACCTCCGCCATCTGCGTTCGGAGAGTATGCTCCGCGCCCGGGTGCCCATTAATGAAATCCTCCATGTTCATCCAGCCGCCCGGACACGTTCCCCTCAGGCGAACCTGTTTCCCTTTCGCATTGACTATGTGACGGCCGCTGACACGAAGGAACTCCATCTTGTCATCCCCGTCACCTCGGATCGCTGCTTGTGGACCGGCGTTTTGTTCCGCTAAGGCTGCCGGTACATGTCCCGTGAGCGCTGCCGCGCCGGTAAGAGCGGCGAGTTTGAGAAACTCACGCCGCGGCTGCAGATTGCTCGCTGTGCTTGTCATAAAACCTCTTCCGAGAATTTGGTTTGGCGGTTAACGATCCCGGTGGGTTGGCCCTATTTCAATTCGCATTCTAAGCTTCATTTGCGGAGTGGGCGGAAAACCTCACCGAAAAATACCCTAAAAAGCGGCACGTTTAAAGGGCTTTCGCGTGCGCAGTGGAGTGTTCGGGAATCTATTGATTTGCGCCCACACCTGGGTCACTCCCTGGAAGTCGGCCAATGTTGGCAAATCCAATCCCCATTCCCGTTTGGCTCTCATCGTGCCACGAGGAACCA
>Ga0302320_10003339_pt1 | contig 37449 bp, 26 predicted proteins | sample Bog_T0_3_FD_202130 | JGI IMG/M metagenome (GOLD analysis project Ga0302320, IMG submission 202130) | Peat permafrost microbial communities from Stordalen Mire near Abisko, Sweden - Bog_T0_3 | ecosystem: Environmental > Terrestrial > Soil > Wetlands > Peat | place: Sweden: Abisko, Stordalen Mire... | reverse complement strand
TATCGGAGAGCGGGCCCACGCAATCCAGCAGATGATGTGGAATCTCCTCGCGTTCCGCTGCACTTGGTTTGGCTGTGCCGATTTCAAAGTCCCGATACATGGCGACGGAATCGCAGTTCACGATTTCACCCTCTAACCGTCGCGCGATCGCCAGCGCCAGCGCCGTTTTCCCGCTCGCAGTCGGACCCAGCACAACGACTACCAACGGATCACTTCCTGTTTTGGGTCCCTCTGGCAACGGTTCGTTGGTCATCACGTGTGAGCGAAAGATGGGATTGCGAACGCCGTCGATTTTAGCGCGCGCCGCCCCACAGAATGTATCGCCAGGAACCAACGATAGTCAGTATCAGCAAAACGACTGCCATTAGAAGTAAGCCGGTAGCCTCCGCAGCATAAGCGGCATGACGATGATGATGCTCGTCGGCAGTGTGCTTATCCGCAGAAGTCGTTGGAGGTGGAATCGTTCCGCTCACCGGGTTATTGTAGCCCTTTCTGAATCGTCGCCAGCCATCCGCCGTCAATCGCTCGGGGTTGACGCACGCGGCGGCGGTGTAAACTACTTCGCACCGCCATGTCCATCCCTTCTTCGAACCGCGAGGCCAAGCTCCTGCGATTCGGCGTTTTCGAAGTCGATCTGGCGGCGGGCGAGTTGCGCAAAAATGGAGCCCGCATACGCCTCCAGGAGCAGCCGTTCCAAGTTCTCACTACCTTGCTGCAGAATGCCGGGCAAGTGGTAACGCGCGAAAGCTTGCGCGAAACCATCTGGAATTCCGACACGTTCGTTGACTTCGATCACAGTCTGAATACCGCGATCAATAAGATTCGGGATGCCCTCGGCGATTCGGCCTCAAGCCCCCGCTTCGTCGAAACTCTGGCGCGCCGCGGATACCGCTTCCTCGCTTCGGTCGACACCATCGAAACTCTCGACCCGCCACCACCGACTCAACCGAAAGTACGAGCTGCGGCCATGCTTGCTCCGGACGAAGCCGAGCAACTTCATCCTGACTTGTACGTACCTGTCCCGCGCCGCGGGATAGTACGCGTGTTCTTTGCGCTGATCCAAATCATGTATCTGATTTTCTACGTCAGTGGTCTCGCCCACTTGCGTAGCGCGGAAAAAGTGGCCGGCAGCTTTCTTCCCGGCTGGAGAGCGCTCGCCATCGCCGGCGCGTTGCTGGTCACGGGAGCCATCGGCATTCCACTGCGTTTCTATTTGCTGTCGTCGGTGGCCTTCGATTTTCGGAAGCTCGGCGAAACCTTCATTCGCCTGTTTCCCTTCGTTCTCGCGCTTGATCAACTTTGGGCCATTTCGCCCTTCCTTCTCTTGCCCCAAATCGGAATTGGCCTGGCGTTCGCCGCAACCGCCGCTCTGCTTTACGTCCCGTTCTCGGAGAGAACTCTGATCCGCATGGCTTATCTCCCGCCGGGACCATCCTGAAGTTCGATATCCGCCAAAAACAGCGAGACGGAAACAAGTAATCGTTCCCGCCTCGCAATACGTTTCTTCCTTCTTCTAAATCAGGGCCTACAGACTCTTATCCCGTGACCGTAAGAAATAAGATCGGCGGCCTGCAGTCGATCGACGTTCCGTGAAAGAAAAGGAACATCGCAGCGAACGGATACCGCGGAACGCCCATCTCACTGGCAACTCGCGAATTGGTTGGTCGCGCATCGTCCCCGCCAGCTTGCGCCTTAGCAGGCCGCACCTTCTGCGGATCATTGTCATGGCACGTGCTCGGGTTGCTGGGAAAATCCACAAAAAGATTTAAGCCTAGGAATTTTGTCGTATCCCGGAAAGCCTCCCGCGAGTGCGTGTCGCACTGGTCCTTGGGGTCGTCGACCTGGGCCGGCTCAATCGCGAATCGAATCGTGGGTGTGTCCAATTGCAGAAGCACTGGATTGAAAGTGCCCGCATCCGGAGCCCCTGCCAACGAGAAACCATTCATGCTTCCTACCCTGTACAGAAGTGAGACCGACGATGCATAATTCTGTTCGCTCGCAGCGTCGGGAGGATAAGTTGAGCCGAGACGGCTGCGGTATCGCCTGGCCGCGACATAGGCCTCGGGTTTGGGCAAGCGAATCACGTAGCGATCCAACTTGTCGTCCAGCGCACGTTGCAAGCTCTTGCTGTCAATGGTCGCCTGCGCGAAACTGGCGTCCAAGGGGCCACTCGTGGCAGGCCCATGCGCCGGGACCGATAAATCGTAAACGCCGGGCGCCAACCCGGTATCGTTCGAAGCGGCCACGAATAAATCGCGGTGAATTTTTGTTTTTGGAGCCAGAAGTAACACGCTGTTCGCGTCTTTTGGATCTGTCACAATCGACCACGGACCTTCGAAAATAACGTAAACCTCTTTGTTCGCGGCAACCGCCTTCGATTCCGCAGCAGGAGCATTGGCGGGCGGCTGAGCTTGATTGCACGCAACCAGAAATAAAGTTGCCAGGAAGGCACCGGTCATACCGATCCGGGCCCAGTTAAAGCAAGAATCTCGATTCATTTGCTTTTTCTCCTTTCGGTTCGGTTAAGGGCGTCCGTAAGCGGCAAACGCCGCCCAATAGTAGGGGTGAGTTGTCCGTGGATTCAGCAACATCCTCTGCGCGGTCAGCCGGGTCGCGTTCGAGACCGGCTGACCGGACAGCAGCGATCCGTAAAATCCATTCACAAATGCCGTGGCCTGCACCGAGTCGACCGCCCAGCGACTGGCCACGACATGCGGCACTCCCGAAGCCTGCAGGGCCTGAGCAACACTGTCAAAGCCACGCGATCCGCCCTCCCCGGAATCGGTATTGCATGCCGCCAGAACAGCGAGTTGCAGTTTCTGGAGCGGCAGTCGGCGCACCGCGTCGGCGTCAAGAAGAGTGGGCTCGGCAGACTGCCCACCTGAAACCGGTTCCCCGCTTTGCAGGAGCAATCCTGAGTGGTTGAAAGCGTCGACCGCATGTCCCTCGAAGTGGAACACCGCCGCCTGCGGCATCCCCTTCGTGACAGCAGCCAGCGTCGCCTCGCGGCCATTGAGTACGTGCGCGGAATGAAAACCGCTGGCAACGGCTTGCGTGCCGCCTGGAACGTCCGGAACGGCGAAAAGTCCCGTGTCGGGCGAAGAAACATCGCTGCCCACCACAAACGCCGGGGAATCGACCGAGATGGCGTCCTCGGCCCGCATATGCCCTTCGGCGTAGGCTCCTGGCGAGTGGACGATCGGAACTCGCTCAATCAGGTACCGTCCGTTTCCGTCGACCAACGCTTCAAACGGCAGCCTTGCCAGAAACCCTTCCGTCTCAATCACCAGAGTGCGCCTGGGATCGAGCCGCTGCTCGATCGGAGCGATCAGCAGCGAATATAGATCTTCACTATCGCGAACCAAGGCGGCTGGCTCCGAATGTGGATCGGAGCACTTTGAATAGAAGGCTGCGGCCAACTCTTGCAGATCGCGCGCCGATTTTGGAATCCAAGTCGCGTGTATGCCTCGGTCGTCATAAACCCAGATTGCGAGCCCGTCGGGCAACACTCCATAAGCCACCACTGTTTGTTTAGAAAGAAGAGGAAGTCGCGCCGTCAGCCGATCGGCATCAGGCAGAAACAGTGCGGACCGCGAACGTGACGAATCAGTTGCCGCGCGCACCGCCACCCTGTGCGGCGCCCCGAGATACCACTCAAACGTGTTCAACGAGTCTTGCTCTCGCCCTTGAATTAGTTCCGATTCCGCAAGCCCGAGATAGACGGGAGCAGCGTCCTCGCTCCAACTCACTCGTTCCGCCGCCGAACCCAAAGACGCGAGATTTTGCTCGGCCATACGCAGCGCGGGCAAGAAGGCCTGCTCCGCTTCAGTTTCTCGATTTCTGCCCAGTTGCAGAATGCCCAGTGTTGAATAAAACATCTGGGCAGTCAGTCCACTTGATCGCGGAGCAATCTGCTCTTGTACACGAGTCAGTCTTGCGATCGCGTCATCGAACCGGCCCAGCTGCGCTTCCAAACGGGCGGTGCGGATCTCGGCTTCGAGCACCGCTTCGCGGGTTGCGCCGGTCTGGGGCGCGGCCGCAAAAAGAACAGATGCCTCGGCATAATGTTGCTCGGCTAGTTGTGATAGTCCGGCTGCCGTAGCCGCATTAGCCAGCTGCTTATGGGCGGCTCCCCGTTCGACTGGTTCTTCGTCCAAGTCGGCCAAAGCAACCGCTTCGCGCCAAAGTGCCACTTGCAAGTTTGCTTGGCTCCTCGCCGAGGATCCGGCTATCTCGGTCAACTCCGCATAAAGGCTATATCCACGCACAGGCGGATACTGCCCCGACCAGTAGCGCTCCAGTCCCGCATCCGCAAGTGCAGTTGCGCCAGATGGATCTCCAATCAGCAACTTGTCGTCCGCTGCGAAAACGGCAGCCCGCAAAAAGAGCGCCCCATATCCACTTTTTTGAGCTTGCTCCATCGCATGACGCGACGCCTTCTCATCCGCTCCAATGTCGCTCTTGGTGATGGAACATACGGCTTTCTCCAGTTCGAGCTGCACTCGCAACCAAGAATAGGAATTCTGTTCAGCCTCGGCTTGTGCGGCGGCAGCTTGCGGCCGGCATTCTTCACCGGTTCCCCCGACCTGGATGGCGAACAGTTCTTCAAACTCCGCGCGCACTGCTCCTGCTGCATTGCCGGATCGGCGGAACAGCCCCTCCGCCAACCGCGCCTGCTCACGCGCGATGTCGAATTGGCCTGCGCGATTGGATTGAAGTGCGCGCGCCAGCGCCAACGCAGCTTGAGGGAAATTCGCAGCGGACGATCCACTTAGAAAATCAGCCAGCCAGCGATCGCCATGCTTTTGTGCAGTCAGGCCAGCCAAAAAAAAAAGCGCCTGAGAGGCGCTTAAATCTGCTTTCGCCTTCGCGCCTGGAAAGGCCCGGGGCAGCCAGGATCGAATCGCCTGATCCAGATACTCATCGATCCGATCGTCAACTTCGGAACCGCCGTCGAGGTTTCCGTCAGCATTCTTGTGCAGCGTTGCCACCTGCTCCGGAGAAAGAAGGGGCATCAGTTTACTTTCATGCTGTTTTAGCTTTTCGCGAACCGCGTTAGCTCGAACTCGAGCTTCCTGCGACCACTGCGACCCGCCATCGACCCGTAAATAATGTTGCCAATCGTCTTCGGCCTGCTGGTACAGAAACTCACGTTCTGCAACAATCGCGCGATTGAAGAGAGCCACCGGATCGTCTGGGCGAAGCTGAAGGGCTTGGCTAAGTGACTCGTAGGCGGCTCCAAAATCTTCCTTCCGATCTTCCTGCAGAGCCCGCTGGAAGTATGCAGTGCCCAGATCAATCAAAAGTGGTGCCGAATGCGGATCGAGTTCTAAAGCCCGCCGCAGCGCTTCTACCCCGGCATCGTACTTGCCTTCAAGAATGTCTGCCTGGGCCTTGGCCTGCAACCAGGCAGGGTCGGAAGGATGTGACTCCAGTTGGCTGGCAATCAGCGCTTCCGCCTTCAATAGTGCTGGCGGACGACTCGTAAAGGAAGCGATGGGTCCGAGCGACACGCGTGGTGGCGCATAATCCGCACCCGCAATCCTCAATTCCAATGTGCGTTTTTCGGTGTAGGCGCGTGCCAGAAGCCTGTCCGCAGCTGCTGGCTGATGGCGATACCCTTCGAACCAGTATCCTGCCACGACTACGACCGCGAGAGATACGCCGAGAAAGGCTAGTCGCGGAGCTCCGACCCATTTCTGCCGCCATCCCAATTTCTCTGGACCGCGATCTGCCGCGTTGCGTGCTGCGGTTGCGATCTGATGCGCCAGCCTTTGCTGCCATTCCGCGCCCGCGCTTTCCAGAAAGACGATCTGCCGCCGCTCCTCCTCGGTAACTTCCCCTTTCAAATCAGCCATCTCCGACACGGCTTCATGCAACATCGGACCACAGCGGTCGCATCGGCTGGCATGCTCGATAAGAGCAAGCGTCTCGTCTGCAGGGGTCAAACCGCCGGCAATCTCACGCCACACACCCGGCCTTGGGCAATCTGCACCCGAACTGGACGCGCCAGCCCTAAGGAGTCGCACGCCGCTTAGCCGACGATCTAGACTCGTGAGCGCATCGTACTGATCACGGCAAGCCGCACAGGTCGAAAGATGGCTGTACCCAGCGCTCCTCCCTACCTCTTGTTCCGAGGGATCTCGCGATCCTGCCAGGATTCTCGCCAGTTCGGCGGGGCTTAGATGTTCGTCGAGATTTTCTTCCAAAACTAACTCCCTAATCTCTTAGAACGATTTTGCCGACGCAAAACCTTCACCTCACGGTGCGGATTCGACTCCGCAAAATGATTGCGGATCAGGACTGCGAGCCTCAGAAGCACGCTCTCCACTCCCTCGGTGGTCAGTCCGAGGGAGGGAATCGATGCGATCTCGCCGGCGGTCAGACCTTGCCTGTGTCGTAGCCAGAAGATGATTCGTTTCTTTTCCTGATCTTTGTCGTTGCCAGCCGTCACTTTGAGAAGAACTCGATCGATCTGCTCCAGCTGAATCTTCTGGCTGACTCTCTCCGAGCTGTCGGGGGTGGTTGCCAATCGCCGCTCCACGGCCTCCGGCTCCGCGATTGATTCCACCAACGTTGAACCTCGTTTCACGGCCTTCACTGACTTGTAATGATCGTGGACAATGTTCGCGGTTATAACCTTCATGTATCCGTAGAACGAATCTTGCTGCCGCGGTTTGAACGAACGTAATAAGCCGAAGTCATTCTCACAGAGCTTCAGATATGCATCCTGGATCAAATCATCCTGCTCCGAGCGCGTTGGCTCCTCATAGTGCCGTGCGGTCCTTAGGACTGTAGCCGCAATGACGCTATGAAATCGACGAATAAACTCTGTCCATGCCCGCTCGTCTGCCGAGGCGAGGCATGTCTTTATCAGCGCAGTCGATGAGAGATCTGTGAGACGCGGCACGGATTACTCCACGTGCCGCGGATTCTACAACAATCCTCTATCAATTCTGTTAAAAAAATTGAAATACGGGAAATCGTAAAAATTAGTCTCTAACTCTTAACAATTGTCTGCTGTGGCGAGAAGGTATCTCCGTGCTAAGCCAGTAGCTTAGCCGCCTCTTTCGCGTAGTAAGTCAGGATCATACTGGCACCCGCGCGGCGTATACAAAGTAACGACTCCATCATGACGCGATCCCGGTCGATCCACTGGTTTCGCGCCGCCGCTTCAATCATGGCGTACTCCCCAGACACCTGGTAGGCCGCCAGCGGCAGGTCGAAGCGCTCGCGCGCCGCTGCGATCACATCGAGATACGGCATCGCCGGCTTCACCATAATCATGTCCGCGCCCTCTTCGATATCCAACTCGATCTCACGCATCGCTTCGCGAATGTTTCCCGGATCCATCTGATACGACCGGCGATCCCCAAACTGCGGTGCCGAGTCCGCTGCCTCGCGGAATGGACCGTAGAATCCGGAAGAAAATTTCGCAGCGTACGAGAGGATTGGCGTGTTTTCAAAACCCGACGCATCGAGAGCCTGACGGATCGCCCCCACCCGCCCATCCATCATGTCGGAGGGCGCAATAATATCCACCCCAGACTGCGCCAGCGACACCGAAGTTCGGGCCAGCAATTCCAAACTCGGGTCATTCACAATCTCGTATTCGTCTGTAACTGGAGGTGCCGCCGCGGCCGCGCCCAGCGATTGCGGCGCTGCCTTCACGATGCCGCAATGCCCATGCGACATGTATTCACACAGGCAAACGTCGCCCATTACCAGGACGTCCCGTACCTCGCTCTTGATCGCCCGCGTGGCCTTTTGTACGATCCCGTCTGCGGTCCAGGCGCCAGTCGCAACTTCATCCTTCTTGTCCGGCAAACCGAACAGGATAACCGACAACACTCCCAGCGCTCTCGTAGCGCGCACTTCTTTGACCGCTTCATCAATCGACAGGTTGAAGACTCCCGGCATCGAGCGCACTTCTTTTCGAATGCCGCTTCCTGGACAAACAAAAAGTGGATAGACCAGAGATTCCGGCGTCAGCCGGGTTTCGCGAACCAGCGATCGTAGAGTCTCGGTGCGGCGCAGGCGGCGCAGGCGATGAGTTGGAAAGGCCATGACACGCAATTCTAGCAGTCTCGCGCCAGCCTGCGACCGACTGGATCACGCCTCCACGTGATCTACATCACGTTCCACGGCCATCGACTAAGACTCGATCCAAGCGCCTTAGAGCGCCAGCCGCATTACTTCGGTAACCACCGGTAACCAGACGGTCATCTAAACTTTTGCCTGCCAACGTCATATGATGCCAATCAGTGTCTAGGCTGCAAATCTCGGCTCTGGTCTCTGGGATAGTTCTGCTCTGCGCCTTTGCCCTCGCTCCCGTGGTGTATCCCAACTCCTCGTTCCGCATCGCCATGGGCGATCTCGTTCCGCAGCTATTTCTCGTTGCGGCGTTTATCGTCTCAGCCAGAAATGCATTCGATAGCCGAGGCCATACGCGCCTGTTTTGGAGTCTCATTGCCGCCGGCATGGGAATGTGGTGCTTCAACCAGGCCTGCTGGACGTGGTTCGAGGTCGTGATTCGCAAGCCGCTTCCGGATCCGTTCCCGAGCGACGTCGTACTTTTCCTGCACGTCGTTCCCATTACCGCCGCCGTCGCCATTCGTCCGCATCGAACTGACGAACGGGATGGCATGCTGCTCAGTGCGCTCAATGTCTGCATCTTGCTCATCTGGTGGATCGTTGTTTACGCTTTCTTTGTTTTTCCCGAAGAGTATCTGATCACCAATATCTCCGCCTACAACCCGCGCTGGGATCTGCTCTATCTCGTCGAAGGTTTGATCTTGATCGCCGTCTCGGCTTTCGCTTTCTTTTACAGTTCTGGAGCGTGGCGCGAACTCTATCGCAACATCTTCTTCGCCAGCGCACTCTATACATTTTCTTCCGAAGCCATCGATGCGGCCATCTCGCGGGGCACGTACAAAACCGGCAGCATCTACGACGTCCCCTTTCTGGCCGCGGCAGCGGGATTTCTGTGGGCGGCTATCGCGGGACGACGCTGTCTCCGCGACACCCAGATGACTCCCTCCATTTCTCGCGAGAGTCGCCCGATCGCTCCTATGCTCGCGAAACTTGCCTTACTTTCCTTGCCTCTGATGGGATATTGGGCCTTGTTTGTGAGCCACGATCAGCCCTATCTGCGTAAAGTTCGTTTCGCCGTGGCGATGGGCGGCGTAGCCCTGCTCGCATTCGTAGTTTTTCTTAAACAGCATCTACTCGATCGAAAGCTCCTCGATCTACTCAATCATTCGCGCAAGAGCTTCGACAATCTGCAACGCTTGCAGGGGCGTGTCGTTCAACAAGCCAAACTGGCTTCCTTAGGCGAACTAGTTGCCCTCGCCGCCGGCGAACTGGAGTATCCCCTTTCCGCGATTTTAAGTAGTTCGGAACGCATGGCCTCCAGCAGCAAACTGACTCGTGAACAACTTTCCAATGCGCAGAAGATTGGCCAGCAAGCCCGTCGCACTCGTGAACTAGTCAACGATCTCCTCAGCTTCGCCCAGCAAACTCCAGGAGATAAAAGTCCCCTCGACCTGAAACCCCTTCTCCAGCGCGCCATTCAAATGGAAGGCTTCAAACTCGAAAATCGCAAGATTACCCTGACTGTGGAAAGCCGCGAAACCGTGCCCCGGGTGGTCGGCAACGCCAACCAGCTTCTGCAAGCTTTTCTGCAGATCATCGAGAACGCGGTTGATGCACTTCAGGAAACCGGTGGCGGAACCCTTCAAGTCTCGCTCTGGCGCGACGCGAGTGAAGCCGTCATCCAGTTCGCCGATTCTGGCCCCGGACTGCGTGATCCGGAGCGCGTCTTCGATCCCTTTTACACCACGAAACCTGTGGGCAAAGGAACCGGCCTGGGACTGAGCGCCACCTATGGAGTCGTTCTGGATCACAAAGGACAAATCAGCTGCTACAACCGTCCCGAAGGCGGAGCCGCATTTGAGATACGGCTACCCGTGCTCCGAGCAGCGCTGATGCTGCCCGAAGCCGCCGCCCGCAACTCGTTCGCCTAGAAATAAAGAGAGGTGCTAGTGTGGGAACGGGCGTCCCGCCCGTTCAATCCGAGCGCAGCTCGGTTCCCAGCTCGGATTTGCCCAGACCTAAATTTCCGACGCGAAACTCATCAACGAAATTCTGCGCCCCAGGTTACCCGCCGCTCGATACGATCGCATCCGCCACCAGCGCCGCTCGCACCGACAAATGAACATCGTGAGTCCGAATAATGTGGGCGCCTTTTAAAATCAGCGCCGTCTGCGCCGCTAACGTGCCATAAATCCGCTCATCCACCACCGCATCTTTGCCGTCGCGCGCCAGCATGCGTCCGACGAATGATTTTCGCGACACTCCAGCCAGCAGTGGAAATCCCATCTGCTGCAGTTCGCCAAAATGCGCCAGCAGCGGATAGTTCTCCTCAAACCGTTTCCCGAATCCAAATCCCGGATCAAGCACCAGATGATCGCGTTTAATGCCCGCCAAAGTAGCCGTCTCCGCCCACTGCCTCAAATCGCGCTTTACCATCAATACCGGATCGCCGATCGGCGGCAGCGCCTTCCAGTCCTCCGGACGCCCGCGCGAGTGCATCAGTACCGCCCCCACTTTCAATTCGGCCAGTGTCTTCGGCATCTTCGCGTCCCACCGGAATCCGCCGACATCGTTTACCACTTCCGCGCCCATTTCGACGGCCGCCCGCGCCACCGCCGCCTTGCAAGTATCGACGCTGATCACCGCTTTCGGCCGTCGGCGTTTCAAATCCCGAATCACCGGAAGCACGCGCTTTCGTTCTTCTTCCTCTGAAACCGCCAGCAGATCCGCTCCCGGCCGCGTCGATTGCCCGCCCACATCGATCAGCGTCGCGCCTTCGTCGAGCAATTGCTCGGCGCGCACAACGGCCTTTTCCGCATCCACATACTCCCCGCCGTCCGAAAAAGAGTCGGGAGTTACATTCACAATTCCCATGATCAGGGTGTGGCGACCTAACTCCAAAATGCGCGACCCTAAGTTCCACTGAAAAATTGCTCGCATGTTGCCGCTATTCTAGTGGAGCGACCGCCATCCTCGCCGTCCGCTCCCATGCCGAGAGACGAATCTCGGTCGCGCAGGGGCGATTTTCCCGGGTGCTACAATCCCTTCCATGCGTTGTCGGCGATCAGCCGCGCCGTTGTTCTGCGCAACACTCTTACTGATACTGATTGCGCCTGTCTGGGCCGCTCCCGTCAAGCCACTCCAGGATCGTATTGCCGCCGTCCTCAGCGCTCCCGACCTGGCACGCGGATTCTGGGGAATCGAGGTCGATTCACTGCCCTCCGATAAGACGTCCGGCAAAACGTTGTACCTCGAGAACGCCGACAAGCTCTTCACTCCCGCCTCGAACACGAAGTTGTTTACCACCGCAGCCGCGCTAGCGCTGATTGGCCCCGATTACAAATTTCGCACCACCGTCGAAACTACCGGGACTCTCGACCGCTACGGCCGGCTCAATGGAGATTTAGTTCTAGTCGGCCACGGCGATCCCAATCTTTCTGGACGCGAGCTGCCCTATGACTTAAAGACGCAGCGCGACGATGATCCCATCCAGGCTCTCGAATCGCTTGCGGACGCTCTCGTGCAAAAAGGTGTGAAGTTCGTCGATGGAGATATCGTTGCCGACGATTCCTACTTCGCCTTCGAACGCTACGGCGAGGGTTGGAGTCAGGACGATCTCGTCTGGGCCGATGGCGCTCCTGTCTCCGCTCTGACCATTAACGACAATGTGGTCTTCGTGAATATTCTTCCCGCCGATCGTCCCGGCGAAAAAGCCTTCGTCAGCGTAAAACCTTTTTCCGATTACTACCGCTTGGACAATCGCATCATCACCACGCCCGCCGGCACTGGTCGCAAGCTTTCCATCAATCGCGAACCCGGATCCATGGTCCTTACACTCTGGGGTAATATGCCACTCGACGATGCGGGAGCCAATGAAGGCCTCGCCATCGAAGATCCCGCGGAATTCGCCGCTGGACTCTTCCGCCAGTTACTCGAAAAACGCGGCATCGTTGTCTACGGACACCAGCGCACCCATCACACCGAGCTCGCGTCCCTTTCCACGCTTAGCGTTACCGCTATCGCTCCGTCCCATGGCGGCAGTGACGCCCCAAATCGCCCGCTGAAAAGCAACCAGCCGATTGTTCTGGCCAGCTACGAATCAAAGCCCTTGCTGCAGGATATCCGCGTCATCAATAAGGTGAGCCAGAATCTACATGCCGAAATCCTGCTGCGCCTGTTAGGGCGCGAGCGCGGCAGCGCTGGAACGATCGAAGGTGGCCTTGAAGTTCTTCGCGGATTTCTGACACAAGCTGGAATCTCGAGCGATCAATATACGTTCTATGACGGCTCTGGACTTTCCCGCCAGAACCTCGTAACTCCTCACGCCATTGTCGAGTTGCTGCATTATTGCGCGACGCAGCCCTGGGGCGCGGACTATAAAGCCACGTTCCCGGTGGCCGGAATCGACGGATCTCTAACGGAGCGCCTGACCTCTCCCGGCGTGCAGAGCCGCATCCTGGCAAAAACCGGTTCCTTAGGCGGAGTGAAAGCGCTCTCCGGATACGCCACTACCAATTCCGGACAAACGCTTGTCTTCTCTATCCTGTCGAATAACTTCAACATCACCGCCAAGCGAGTTACAGAGGCCATCGACGAGTTAGTGAAGGCAATGGTTGACGACGCGCCACCCGCTCACTAGAGTTCAATTTCAATCACAACCTTCTCCGGTTTCACCCTCCCGGAATCTGCCCGCTCCACAAAGGAACTCGCGTCCTCGGGATCAAATCTCACCCTGCGGGTGTCTGTAGTGCTAACGGGCCCGTCCGGAGGACACACGCATGTTCAGCACACTCGAAAGCAACTGGGATAATTCTGCCTATCGCCGACGCGCCACGCTCGTATCGTTTACGCTGCAAGCTCTCGGACTGAGCTTGCTGCTCGCCATCCCCATCCTCACCATTCAAGGTCCGCCTAAGTTGGAGTGGTTCTCCACCGTACCGGTTCCTGCGCCCATGGCCGATCCTGCTCCTCCGGCCACCACGCAACGGCAGGTTCATTCTTCGAACCTCCACGAAGGGCGTGTGCAAGCGCCACAGTCCATTCCACCGACCATCGCGGACCTCCATGAACAACCGATCGCGTCTGCCCCCGAGATCGGCGACTTGCAAGCGCCCGGAGGCACAGGGACGGGCCGGCATGGCGTCCCCGGAGGAACTAACCTGCAGGTCGAAGTCGCTCCGCCTCCGGCAGCACCCGTGCCCACGCATCCCCTAAAGGTCTCGCACTGGGCTGAGGGGAACCTCATCTACCGTGTGCAGCCGGCTTATCCTCCGATTGCCAAGCAGGCGCGAGTGCAGGGCGTGGTCGAAATGCGGGCCCTCATCAGCAAGACGGGGACGATCGAAAATCTCAACGTAATTAGCGGCCATCCCATGCTCGCGACTGCTGCGGTGGAGGCCGTACGGGATTGGCGCTACCGCCCTTACCTGCTGAATAACGAGCCCATCGAAGTGGAAACAGAAATCACCGTCAACTTTGTTTTATCGGAAAGTTACTAGAAACCGGGTCGCCAAGTCCGCATTTCGCCTGCTTGGCGACCCTGCTTTCTGGACGCTTCGAACCCAAATCCCAGCCCACTCGGCCTTTCTTCAAAGTCCTGAGTTACCGTGGGCATTTGTTCTCGTCGCCACCCCCAGAGACAATACAGGCGGGGTTCAGCAGAATCGATCGGCAGGTCGACTGGCCTGGGACCGCTCTCACCGTTCAAAATGGAAAGCTCCCCCTACTTCGAAAGACGCACGGTGCTGGCAGTCGTTCTGCTAGCGGGGATGACCTTGGCCGTGTTCGCTCCCGTCCTCTCGTTTCAATTCATAAACGTGGACGACGGTGTTTACGTTACCTCCAACGATCATGTGCAGCAGGGTCTGACTTGGCGAAACGCTGGTTGGGCATTGTCGGCGTTGGACGCTGCGAATTGGCATCCCGTAACCTGGCTATCTCACATGCTGGATGTGACTCTCTTCGGGTTGCGCGCCGGGGGGCACCACGCTACCAGCCTGGTCATCCATACATTGAATGTAATCGTACTTTTCCTCTGGCTTCGCAGTATGACCGGAGCATTTTGGAAGAGCGCTTTCGTGGCTGCAATTTTTGCCATACATCCCCTCGACCTCGAATCGGTGGCATGGATTGCGGAACGGAAAAATGTTCTCTCCACGTTTTTTCTATTGCTGACGCTCTGGGCGTACGTCAGGTATACCCGCAAGCCGGGAGTGCTCCGCTACTTGGCCGTAGCACTCTGCTTCGTCCTGGGGTTGATGTCGAAGGCCATGCTCGTTAGCGCGCCCTTTGCGCTGCTGCTGTTGGATTACTGGCCGCTTGGGCGTCTCGGTTTTGCTTTGGAATCGCCAGCCGGCGATATTTCTCCGTCTCGGTTTCGATGGGAGTGCTTGTTCCAGCGTTGCCTCGAAAAGTTGCCTTTGCTGCTGCTTGCCGCGGGCACTTCCGTACTGACTTTGAAGGCGCAAGCGCTGGACACGGAAATCAAAACAGTTGCTCTCTCGTCAAGAATTGCGAACGCACTCCTTTCCTACGGAATCTATCTCCTCCAGTTAATCTGGCCGGCGAAGCTCGCTATCTTTTATCCCTATCGCGATCGCCCAATCTTCTCTTTCAGCGCGGCGTCTTGGCCTGTCGTCGCTTCCATCCTCGTGGTCAGTGTGCTGACAGCACTCTCCGTTTGGCAAATCAAGAAGCGTCCCTATCTCGGGGTGGGTTGGCTTTGGTACCTGGGTACGCTGGTGCCAGTGATCGGACTGGTGCATGTCGGAGACATCGCGCACGCCGACCGTTACACCTATGTTCCGATGTTAGGAATATTGATAGCTGTGGTCTGGGGTGCGGCAGACGTTGCCGCCCAATGGCGATTGCGTCTTCCCTCCCTTCGCTACGCCGTCGTTGCCGTCGCCGGACTAGCCATAACGGCTCTCGCCTTAGTGACAACTCGAGATGTTGAATACTGGCGCGACGGCATCACAGTGTCCGAGCACTCTCTTGCCGTTACTGGGCCGAACTGCCTGATGGAACGTGCGTTGGGTGAGGCTTTTTACAACCAAGGGCACTTAGACGAGGCTCTGGAGCATCTGACGCGTTCTTCCGCAATTCGCCCGACCGATACTGCCTTCTTCGAAATCGGCACCATCAAATTGCAACAGAACAAGCCCGACGAAGCTGCTTCTTATTATCAGAAAGCATTGCAGTATCCCGGCGAACAACGCACCTTGGCGCAGATTCACAACAATCTGGCGGTTCTCGAAATGCAGCAAGGGGCGATGGTCGACGCCGAGAAGCATTTCAGGGAGTCGATCGCGCTCGATCCCGCTTCTGCCCGTCACCGCGTTGCCTACGGATGGCTGCTGGCCAAGCAGAACAGGTACGACGAGGCGATCGCGCAATACGAAGAAGCCTTGAAAAGCGGGCCCGACGCGCTCGCCTATTTCTCACTGGGTTCGGTCCGGGAAGAGCAACATCAATTTCCGCAGGCAGCCGACGCCTACCGCAAAAGTCTTGCGGTGGCCCCGGGATTTCAAGAAGCGCAACTGCGACTCGATGCAATCGCAAGCCATCGCCCCTAAGATCAGATCTTCTGCAATCTCTGCACGTCATGAACACCCGGAATCTGGCGCACGCCGTCCATTATTTTTTGCAGGTGTTTCAGGTCGGCGATTTCTAACACCACGTCCACACTGGCTTGCCCATTCTGGCTGCGCGCCTCGATGTTGCGGATGTTGGTGTGGGTGTCGCTGATGACGGCAGTAATCTGCTTCAGCATTCCGAAACGATCGTCGCAGAGAAGGGTGATTTTTACCGGATAAGAAACGGGCTGCCCATCTTTGTCTCCGGCCCAGAGCACGTCGATGCGGCGGTCGGGCTCGTAGAGAAGATTGGTGACGTTAGGACAGTTCACAGAGTGGACGGCGACTCCCTTGCCGCGTGTCACATAGCCGACGATCGCCTCCCCGCGAATGGGGTTGCAGCACTTGGCGCGGTAGACGAGCAGATCGCCCGCGCCCCGCACGACGATGGCATTGCTGTCGCCGCCAAAAACGCGGCGCACCACACTGGAGATGCCGCTGGTAAATCCGTTGGAGGCCGCGTCGGCCTCAGTTTCCGACAGGGGACGCACGCCAGGAGGCGCGAATTTTGCCAACACCTGGCGCGCGGAATATTTACCGTACCCAATACCCGCGAGAAGATCGTCGGGACGGCCAAGCCCATATTCGGTCGCGGCGCGCTGCATGTCGGCATCTTTGATTTCTTTCAAAGAGATGCGATATTTGCGCGCTTCTTTTTCGATCAGCTTCTTGCCAATTTCAATGGCGCGTTCCCGCTGGTGGACGTTCAGCCAGTGCTTAATCTTATTGCGCGCACGCGACGACTTGACGATCGCCAGCCAGTCGCGGCTGGGTTTGTGGCCCGGCTGTGTAATGACTTCGACGATGTCGCCCGAATGCAGTTTGTGGCGCAGCGGAACCATGCGTCCGTTCACCTTGGCGCCCGTGCAACTGTGTCCAACTTCGGTATGAATGGAGTAGGCGAAATCGATGGGCGTCGACTCGCGCGGCAAGACTAAGACTTTGCCCTTCGGCGTAAAGGTGTAAACCTCTTCGGGATAAAGATCAACCTTCAGCGTCGACAGAAATTCATTGGGATCGCTGACATCACGCTGCCACTCCACCACCTGCCGTAGCCAGGCTAGTCGCTGCTCGTCCTCGGCAGACACCGGGCCGTCCTTATATTTCCAGTGGGCGGCGATGCCTTCTTCGCACATTTTGTGCATTTCTTCGGTGCGAATCTGAATCTCGAAAGTCTCTCCCGTCTCCGTGATGACCGAGGTGTGAAGCGACTGGTATAGATTCGGACGCGGCATGGCGATGAAATCTTTGATGCGTCCGGGGACCGGACGCCAGAGATTGTGAATGATGCCGAGGACCGCGTAGCAATCCTGCACCGAGTTCGTGATCACGCGCATCGCGTAGAGGTCGTAAACCTGGTCGACGCTGATCTTCTGGCGAATCAGTTTTTTGTGGATGCTATACAGGCGCTTGATGCGGCTCTCGACGCGTCCGGTGATGCCAGCCTCTTTGAGGCCGTCGCGGAGCACGCCCTCGACGCGGGACATGAAGGCCTCGCCTTCCTTACGGCGCGATTCCACAGCGACGCGAACCTGCTCATGAGCAATTGGGTCGAGGTATTTAAAACCGAGGTCTTCGAGTTCGCCGCGGATTTTACCCATGCCCAGGCGATGTGCAATAGGCGCGTAAATTTCTAATGTTTCGCGGGCAATTTTTTGTTGCCGGGCAGGGTCGAGATGTTCGAGTGTCCGCATATTGTGCAGGCGGTCGGCGAGCTTAATGAGGACGACTCGTATGTCGTCGACCATGGCCAGCATCATCTTGCGCAGGTTCTCGGCCTGCGCTTCTTCTTTGGTCGAGAAGTCGATTTTGCTGATCTTCGTGACGCCTTCGACGATGTGTGCAACCTGTTCGCCGAATTCCTGCCGAATTTCAACGGTCGTAACGGATGTGTCTTCGACGGAATCGTGAAGCAGCCCGGCGGCTATGGACACCGAATCCATTTTCATGTCGGCTAAGACATTGCCAACTTCAAGAGGGTGGACCAGATAAGGCTCGCCCGAGGCTCGGGACTGTCCCGCGTGATGCTTCTGGGAAAATTCGTAGGCCTTCTTGACGAGATTGAGATCGTCGTTAGGACGGTTCTCACGAAGCTTTTTCATCAGCTCGCGGAACCGTGTGACCGTGAGCACGTTGGTCGCGATCTGTTGGCGCAACGTCGCCATGAATGATTTTAGCGCAGGGGTAAGGTTATTTCAGCGGCGAGACACGCAGGGAGGGGAAACGGTGCTGACCTCGGACGTGCACGATCGGCTCATTCGCCGCTCTCGCGCGAACCGGCGCCGAAGTTTGACAGGTCGCGTTCCCCGCGGATTTGGAGCAGCAGGTCGTTAGTCGTAGAGGGCGACAGCGGTTCTCCCGTTGTAACGCCAGATGTCGTGCGTGCTCTGGAGTGGCTCGGAAGAACGTCGCCAGCCCCTAGGTGGAGTGTCTCCCGGAGAAACTTAGGGATAGTGATGCGGCCTTTCTTGTCCATTACGCGGCGGGCCTTCATACTGATGTGACATTATGGGTTGGCCCACTTGTCAATTCCATTGAGGGGTCTCCGAAAGGCATTGCCTATGGCTCGGATTCTGATCACCGGCGCTTCGGGGCCAATCGGCACGGCACTTCTGGCCTCTTTGCAACCTCAGGCAAACGAGGTCGTACGGTTGGTGCGCGGCACACCCCAGAGTGCAGGCGAGGTGCGGTGGGATCCGATGGCCGCCGTTCCCCCAGCCACCGTGTCGGGCTTCGATGTGGTCGTGCATTTATCCGGCGAAAGCGTGATGGGTCGCTGGACAGATGCCAAGAAGAGGGCAATCCGCGAGAGCCGCGTTGCCAGTACTACAAATCTGGCAACGGCACTGGCGAGCACTGATCGAAAGCCTCCCGTTTTCATATGCGCATCGGCGATTGGGTTCTATGGGGATCACAGGGATGAAATTCTGAACGAAGAAAGTCCGTCAGGGCCCGGATTTCTGCCCGAAGTTTGTCGGGAGTGGGAGACTGCCAGCAGGATTGCGGCCGATTCCGGCATCCGGACCGTGAATATACGGATTGGCCTGGTTTTGAGCGCCAAGGGCGGCGCGCTGAGTGCCATGCTGACCCCGTTCAAACTGGGTCTAGGCGGGCGGATTGGGTCCGGAAAGCAGTGGTGGAGTTGGATCCATTTGGACGACATTATTGGAGGTATTCATTATGCGATCGGCGACCAGTCGATTGCCGGGCCACTCAATCTGGTGGCTCCCGCCCCGGTGCGCAACGCGGAGTTTACAAAAGTGCTAGCATCCGTGCTGGGGCGTCCCGCCGTTTTGCCCGTGCCGGAATTTGCGCTCCGGTTGGCCTTTGGATCGATGGCGGCGGAAGAGATGCTGCTTGCCAGTCAGCGCGTCATCCCCAGAAGGTTGGAAGCAAACGGATATCGCTTTCTTTACGGCGATCTGAGGGCCGCGCTCGAAAGTCTCATTTAATTAGCACATCCCCAGTGATTGGGCCGCGGATCCAATTCTGCTGTGATTCGGGTCTTATGACCGGGGTTTTTCCGCGTTGCCCACGACTGGCAGGGGCCGGACGTGGGTGCGTGTAATGCGGTCATGCCAGCACAATCCATCCTGATCGAGAAGGCACCACAGGAATCCGAAGCCTACGCAGAGCGCAGAGAGAAACGATGCCAGCACGCGCCACCGTCGCAATTTGCGATTAAGTGGAGAACCATCGAAAGCCGCGAGATGCAGATGAAGGGCGCGAAGTCCCAGGGTCGAACCGGTATACACGACGAACGAAAATTCGTAGACCGACCACAGGATGATCGCGAGCGCCAGGGTCCCCAGAGCGAGAATGGAAAGCGATGTCTGCACAGCCGCCAGGCTGGGGGCAGCGCGGAAGTTCAGCCGATAGAAGATTGCTCCAAAAATTGCAGAAGATACCGCCACTACCGCGAGATCTACTAGAGCTGCAAGTGCGCGTCGCCCGATCGATGCGGACGCCGACGCAAACGGCGCCTCGTGGCTGCGAACGGCTGCCTCCGGCTCTACCGATTCGATCAACATTCCCCCGAGTGCCGGTGGCGGCGGTAAGATTTCCGGAGCCTCCACGATCCGTGGGCGAGCGAAGATCGGATCGGCCAGTGGCGTTGGGTGAAAGACAGGAATCGCCGCAGATCGCGGGAATTCGATTATTTTCGCGAAAGGCTCCGGCACTTCTTCGGAATGGCGGCGCACAATCTCTTCCTGATGCTCCACATAAGAAATCTCTGCCGCTTGCGCTGCTTCGGCTAAGCCCTGTTCGTCCGCTGGAGAGGTGGGGGCAAGCGCGGAAGATCCAGCGTCAGCGAATCCACTGGAAGTGGCGGCGCAAGGCGCGGGTCGAGACCAGCTTTCCGGTGTATCGAAAGGCAACAGCAAAGACGGATATCGAGGACTGCGAGGCTTGCGCCGTGTCCGATAACGTTGCAGACGCGCAGCCAGTTCGTCACGCCACGAATCGGGATTTGCATCGGCTTCGGTCGATGCGGAAACCTCTTCCTGCGATGGACTCTGATCCTGCAAGGGATTCGTCCCTTGGTTTGCAAGCGAAACTTCGTATGGGATGGACGCATCCTCGGGACAGTTCGGTAAGCCACTCATAGTCGTTCCATCACTGTCTTCCTGTCAGCGTCGTCCACCACAGTCGCTCAAGATTGTCAGCCAGCCGTCGGCAACTAACGACCAACGTTGTATCGATCTGGCTCGGCTCGCGTCGACCGATCTTCATCCCTCCGTCGATCGCGGTTTGGCGGAGAACCGATTCGTGGTAGGCAGGACGCAGAGAATGCCAGAAGCCAGAGCCAGGCCGAGCACAAACACCGCAGATCACTGCGCGCGAAGTTTTGCCTCGCCTGCCGCTCGCGTGCTAAGGTCAGTTCGTTCCCGTTGGCAGATCGGCTGGCGAAGCGCACGCGTGCTTGCTGATTACCCGTTCATGATCACCCGCTCTCGAATCTTTATCACGGCAGCCTTGGTCTGTCATCTGCTTCTCGCTCCCCGGCTAGTAACCAGCCAGACGCTGCCCCCTGTGCCCGAAGGTGTCTCGACCTCATCCGGACCTCCATCCCCGCCCGACGATTTACCGAAGCTCCCCGCCAGTGGGATCGAAGAGGACGTCACGATCCGCGCCGAGCAACAGGAGAAGACTGGCGCGATCTTCCATCTGCGCGGCGAAGTTGAGATTCGCTATCGCGATTACATTCTCCGCGCCGACCAGATTACCTACAACTCCGACACTGGAGATTCTGAACTCGAAGGCCACGTTCTTCTCGACGGTGGTCCTTATGACGAGCATGTCGAGGCCAGCCACGGAACGTATAACATCCGCACCGAGACTGGCGTGTTTTATAGCGTGATCGGCACCGTCGGACTGAAGCTGCGAAAGACTCGCTACATGCTCACCACGACCAATCCCTTTGCGTTTACTGGCAAGATTGTCGAGAAAAATGGGCCCGATCATTATCTGGTGCGCCAAGGTTCGGTCACGACGTGTGAACTGCCCCGCCCGAAGTGGCAGTTCAACGCGCAACGCATTTCGGTGGACGTCGATGGCAGCTCGAAAATCTACAACAGCGATTTCCGCTTGTGGAGCCTGCCCGTCTTTTATTTTCCCTTTGTCACCCATCCCGTGCAGAAAGAAAAGCGCCAGAGCGGGTTGTTGATTCCGAGTTTCGGGACGTCGTCCACCAAGGGATACATCGCAGGAGACTCGGTCTACGGAGTCTTCAACCGCAGCACCGACGCAATGGCCGGCGCCGAATACTATTCCAAGCGAGGTTGGGCGCAACGGGGTGAATTTCGAGCGCGTCCGAGCGACCGTTCGTTCATCTACTTCAACTATTCGGGAATGGTCGATCGCGGCATCGGTACGCCTCGCCAGGATCAGGGCGGAGAGGACGCTCGCTTCATGGCGGAGCGTCCCTTCGGAACCTTTCGCGGTGTGGCCAATGTCGATTATCTGAGTTCGTTCGTTTATCGCATCGCCTTCACCGATGTGTATACGCAGGCCATCGATTCGGAAGTGCGCTCCCAGATTTTTCTATCCAACACGACGAACGGATTTCACTATAACCTGCTCGCCGAGCGCTATCAGAATTTCGAAATCTGCAATCCCGCCACCGAGACGAATCCGGGCTGTACGACCCTTACCCAAACCGAGCTGATTCGAACTTTGCATACTCCGAGTTTTTTTGTTTCTGGAGAAGAACGCCAACTGGGGAATACGCCGCTGTATTGGTCGTTCCTCAGCGCAGCCGAGGGTTTGCAACTTCGCGAACCGCCGCAGGGAGGATCCTCGCTCGGCTTCCGCACCGCCGATCTGGTCGGACGCTTCGATCTGTCACCTTCACTTTCGATGCCTTTGCAGTGGAGGGGATGGTCGTTCCGTCCCGAAGTAACTTTGCGCGACACGCTTTACACCGAACAATACGATGCCGCGCTCGCCTCGGTCACGGGACGCGCCTCGAATGACAATCTGAATCGCAAGTCGCTCGAAACCTCGGTGGAGTTCCGGCCGCCAGCGTTGTCGAAGATCTTCGAGCATCCCTGGTTAGGGCGAAAGTGGAAGCACGTAATTGAGCCGCGGATGCGTTACGACTACGTCACCGGCATTAACAACTATGCAGACATTCTACGTTTCGACGCCACGGATATCCTGACCAACACCAACGAAATCGAGTATTCGCTGGTCAATCGTATTTATGCGAAACACCTGGATCCGGACGCCAAAGACTGTGACGAGCCGGGCATGAACACGCTCAACGTGGGAGGTGCCCCGCCCGTTGGCGTAGTGCCATGGGAAGCGCCCCCCAATGAAGAGCAGCCAATCTGTGCTACCGGGCCGCGAGAGATTCTTAGTTGGGAGATCGGGCAGAAATATTTTTTCGATCCTACGTTCGGTAACTCGCTGGTGGCCGGACAACGAAATGTTTTCGCTTCCACCGCCGATTTTACGGGTATCGCGTTTCTCGATTCCGCGCGCCGCTTTGCTCCCCTCATCTCGCGGCTGCGCATCGAAACCAGTCCGCGGACGACAACAGAATGGGATTTGGATTACGACATCAAAACGGGACACATCAATTCCAGTCTTGCGCTCGTGAACTACCACTACGGGCCATTTACCATTGGGGGCGGCGACGCATTCTTGCGCGTGCTCGACACGGTGGCGGGAGCGAACGGAAATCCAGCTACCAACTGCGCGACCCCAACCACGGTTACCAATGGCAGCCTTTGCGACTTCCATCAATTTCGAATTTTGTTCGGCTACGGCCAACTCAACAAACGCGGACTGAGCGCCGCCGCCAGCGTCGGCTTGGACGCCAACCTCGGATCACTGCAGTATGCGAGCGCACAGACCAGTTACAACTGGGATTGTTGCGGACTGAGCGTAGAATACCGGCGGTTTGCGCTGGGATCGGTCCGGAACGAGAATCAATATCGCTTCTCGTTCACCCTGTCGAATGTCGGAGTTTTCGGCAACCTTAAAAGGCAAGAACGGCTCTACTAGCCGCAGAGCCGATCTCCAGCATCCAACTCCCTACGGGCGTAAGATGGAGGTCTGCAGCTTCTATTTCCGGCAAGCCGCGCTCCTGTCAAAATGGGTGTTTATACTCTGGACGAAATGGATATCGTGACTGCATTTACCAAACTCGATGCAAAAGCCGGGCGCTTACGACAGATCCTCGCAGCCCGTCCGCATATGATCGTCGCCTACTCCGGCGGCGTAGATTCGGCGTTTCTCGCGTGGATCGCTCACCAGGTGTTGGGCGACCAGATGCGCGCGGTCATCGCCGATTCGCCAAGCTTGGCCCGCACCCATCTGCAAGACGCCCTGGTCTTTGCCCGCGATCGCTCGATACCTGTAGAAGTGGTCGAAACGCAGGAAATGGAAAATCCTGCCTACATTCGCAATGACGCAATGCGTTGTTTTCATTGCAAGGACGAACTCTTTACCGTACTGGAACATTACCGTGCGGCTCACGGATTTGACGCAATCTCGTATGGCGTCAATGCCGACGATACCGGCGATTTTCGTCCGGGCCAGCAAGCTGCACACCAGCATCAAGTCCTAGCGCCACTGTTGGAAGCGGGCTTGAACAAGGCTGAGATTCGAGAACTCGCGCGGCGCGCCGATCTCCGCGTATGGGATAAGCCGGCCTCGGCATGTTTATCCTCGCGTATGGAATATGGCCGCCCCGTCACCCCCGAAGCCTTGAGCGTAATAGAGCGCGGGGAAGATGCGTTGCGGGCGATCGGGTTTCGTCAATTCAGGGTGCGGCACCACGGAGAAATCGTACGCATCGAAATAGCGCGCGAAGAGCTTTTCCGCGCCTTGACCGTGGAAATGGCACGCGAATTCACCGCCATTTTTAGAGGACTGGGGTTCAAATTCGTCACCCTGGATCTCGAAGGATTCCGCTCCGGATCCATGAACCAACTGCTGACGGCCGAGGAGTTGCTTCGCGGGCACAGCTGAAAAACTGAAAGCATGCGCTCGAAGTTGCAGACCTAAAAAAGTTCCTTGCGGAAGGCAAAAGCTCATCTCACCAGCAGCAGCCATGCGCTAGAATTCGGCTCTCACCCCTGCTCCCACAAATAAAAACATCTTCGACGAGTCGCAACGGCTCAAATCGTTGTAAAATCGCGCTCATTTGATACAAGGGCCTACCTGTCAAGTCAACCCTTTGCATCTTCTCAGGAGATTTCTCTATGTCTACTCTACCCACTTTCAGCCGACTCTTCGCTTTCACGAGCGTGGCTTCAACGATTCTTGCTTGCGCGTCTTTGGCGCTCGCACAAAATTCACGAGAGCTACCCGCCAGCCATCTGTCTCAGACACACCCCAGATTCGCGGTCGTCCAGCCCCGTGGTCACAGAATTCCTGGCGTTCAAGGCAACTCCAACGGCATTCCCGGAATTGATTCGCTGACCAACTGGAACGGCTCCTTTAAAACGCCGGGCTTTGATCCAAATGGCAAGCCCAAGAATTCCTGGGTCTACAACATGGTCGGCAATCCGCCAGAACGTGGCGGCACGACCAGCATTAACGGCCCGGTAGTGCCCGTGGCTCTTGATTTGCTCAACCCGGACGGCACCGTATTTCTTCACTACGATCCGAAGCCCTTTATTTTGCCAACCCTCGAATCTCCCATCTTTCAAAGCTCGACCTTCAGCAGCAGTCCGCTCCCAACCCAGATTACAGACGCGATTCAACGAGCTGAATTCTGGAGTACGATGGCCGCCGACTGGCACACCATGCTCCTCGGAAGTCTCAAGCAGGAACGCACCATGCAGGTTCCATCGGGCTACTACTATTACGCGCTCAAGAATGACGGAGCCTGTTGCCTCTACGTGCTGGTCGATGGCGACGAATTTGGCAACCTGCTTTTCCCAGCCACTCCGACTGACACCACGACGCCCATCGGGGCGGCCGAGAATGCTGGCGACATCACCACAAAAGACGTCTCCACTTTCTTGTTTCCCAATACCTATCTATACTTCAACGGAAATCCGAATGATTGCTGCGTCCTCGGATTTCACAGCTACGACTTTGAACCGGGCGATTCGGGCAATGGAAATCGCGAGCGTCGCTATGTAGTCGCCTACGCCGCATGGATCAGTCCCGGACTCTTCGGCAATGCCTTTGTCGACGTCACCGGTCTTGGTCATGAGATCGCAGAAACCTTCAACGATCCGTTTGTGGTCAGCGATAATAAGCACAACTTGACCCCCTGGTGGCTCTCGCCAAACGGCAATTGCCAGGATGACTTGGAAGTGGGCGACGTCATCGAAGGTTTGCCCCACGCCACCTATCCGATCAAGATGAACGGCATGACCTACCATCCGCAGAACGTCGCGCTGTTGCCGTATTTTGAATTTCAGTCGCCATCTACTGCGATTGACGGCGCGTACAGTTATCCGGATGAATCCACTCTGCCCGCACTCTCGCCGATCGAGCTGCCGGGTTGCCCCGCCAGCTAGTACCGCTTCTTGATGTCTTCGGGCGAGGTGAAGCTCCGCCTCGCCCTTTCTTGTTCCGCCACGGAAGCTCCGTCGCCATGAGATAATCAGGCGTTCTCCTCATGTTCAGGCGGTTTCTATTGATGATGGTGTGGCGCGCGTGTTTGGTTCTCCTGCTGATTTGCCTGGGCTGTTCGGCCCAGTCCCCTCCACCTTCCCCAGCCTCTTCGGCTGGTGGCGCAGCCGCAGTCGCACCCCCAGACCTCACGCGGGTCATTGAGCGGCAAGTGCGATCGCACTACTCGCTTCCACCCGAGGTGAAGGTGATTGTTGGAACGCTGCGAGCCAGCGAGTTCCCCGCCTACGACGCGGTCACGATCACTTTTGCCAGTCCCGACAAGAAACAGGATTTCGAATTTCTCCTGGGTCGCGACCACAAAACGCTGTTGCGCCTGACCAAGCTCGATCTGACCGCCGATCCCTACGCCGAAACGATGAAAAAAATCGATGTCACCGGCCGTCCGACTCGGGGCAACAAAGATGCCAAGGTCACGGTCGTCAACTTTGACGACTTTGAGTGTCCCTACTGCGCTCATATGCATATGACTCTCTTTCCTGAACTTTTCAAGGAATATGGCGACCGCGTTTTATTTATCTACAAGGACTATCCCTTGGAAGAGATTCACCCATGGGCCGTGCATGCCGCCGTCGATGCGAATTGTTTAGCCGCCCAAAATAACGAGGCCTATTGGGACTATGCCGATTATCTGCATACCAATCAGCAAGCGATCAAGTCCAAAGGACGCGACCAGTGGAATCCCGAACTCGATAAGCTGGCGATGCTGCAGGGGCAAACCCATAATCTCGACGCAACCAAATTGCAAGCCTGCGTCAAGGCGCAGGATGACAAAGCCGTGCGTGCATCTTTGCGTGAGGGAGATTTGGTCGGAGTGGATGCCACTCCCACTATGTTTGTAAACGGGCAGAAGCTGGATGGAGCGGTACCTGCCGAAGATGTGCGCCTCGCTCTCGATCAGGCGTTGCGCGACGCCGGAGTTGCGCCTCCAGAGCATAAGGCGGCCGCGACGGAGAAGAATCCGCCTGCAGTAGCGCCATCCAAGTAGAAAGCGAAGTGAGCTGTAATTCCGTGCGACTCGCCATTGCGGCGGAGGGGAAGACTTGAAAAATCGTAACTACTTTTCGCGAGCGGCCGCGGTTGTGGTCGGCGCGTTATTGTTAATTGGATTCTCGGCTTGCGATCGCAATAGCAGCGGAGGCGACGTCATGGCCTCCGTCAACGGACGAAAAATTTATCGCAGCGAAGTCGACAAATATTACGCCAACCAGACCTCGGGTTCCGATCAGCAGCCAACCGGCGAACAAGCGGTCAGTCTTCGCCTCAGTATTCTGAATGAGCTCATCGAGACCGAAATTCTCATGCAGCGCGCCGAGAAGCTTGGATTGCTGGCCACCGATGAAGAAGTAGACCGCAAGTTGACCGAGGCAAAGTCGCCCTATACCGCAGAAGAGTTCAATAAGCGCCTACAAGACAAAAAGATCACGCTCGACGACTTCAAGCGCGACCTGCGGCGCTCGCTGACCCGCGACAAAGTCTTGAACAAAGAGATCACCTCCCGCATCAACATCACCGACCAGGACGTTTCCGGCTACTACAACGATCACAAATCGGAATTTAACTTAATCGAGGCGCAGTATCACCTGGCAAAAATCATGGTGTCCGGGATGGGCAACGGGCAAGTGCACAACCTGCAAAACAGTAAGGCGCAGAACGATGCCGAGGCCCGCAAGAAAGTGCAGATGATCGAAAATCATCTGGACAGCGGTGACGACTTCGCAACCATGGCCATGAACTATTCCGAGGATCCCGATACCAGCAACAACGGCGGCGACTTGGGAATGGTGCCCGAATCGCAGCTGACTAAGACCCCAGATCCGACGGCGCGCGAAGTTGCCTCCGCCGTGATGAAGCTCAAACCGGGACAATACACGCCGGTCATCCCCATCGTCGATCCAACAAATCATCAGCCCGTCGCCTACATGATCGTCAAGTTGATTTCGAAGGAGCCGGCAGGGCAGCGGGACTTGAACGATCCGCGTGTACAGCAAGCGATCCGGCAGCAATTGCGCGATCGTCGCGAGCAGTTGCTGAAGGCCGCGTACTACGAGACGCTCCGCGACGACGCCAAAGTGACGAATTACTACGCGGAACAAATCTTGAAAGACTCCGGTCCGTCAAAATAGGAATGGCCTCGGCTCGAAGAAATCAGCCTTCCAATTTTTTCGTCAGAACTTCATTCACCAACTGCGGATTCGCTTGCCCCTTCGACGCCTTCATCACTTGCCCGACAAAAAAACCGATCATCGTTTTCTTTCCCGCGCGATATTGTTCCACCTGCTTGGGATTCGCCGCAATTAACTCGTCCACTATTTTTTCCAGCGCCGAGGTATCCCGCGACTGCTCCGGACGCCCCTCAGCCTCATAAACAACCGGAAAATCCTGCTTTCGCTCGAAGCATAAATCGTAAAGATCCTTCAGCATTTTGCCGGAAATTGCGTCCGATTCCACCAGATCAGCCGAAGCTGCGACTCCTGCCATCGAAATCGGCGAGCGGTCGAGTTCCATTCCGTGCGCCTTCAAACGCCCGAGCAATTCACTCTGCACCAAGTTGGCTACGCGTTTCGGATTCTTTGCAATGCGCGCCGCCGATTCGAACTGATCCGCCATATCGCGCGTCAGCGTCAGCGTGTGCGCATCCCCCGCGCTGATGCCGTATTCCTTCATCATGCGCTCCCGGCGAGCTTCCGGAAGTTCCGGCAGACCTGCTCGAATGGCCGCTTGCCATCTCGCATCGACAACCAACGGGAGCAGATCGGGCTCGGGAAAATACCGGTAATCGTGCGCCTGTTCTTTTGAACGCATGCCGTACGTACGGCCTTCGTGCGAGTTGTAGAGGCGCGATTCTTGCATGATCTTTCCGCCGGATTCGAGAATCTCGACATGGCGCTCGATTTCGTATTCCAGAGCCTGCTTGACGAAGCGAAACGAGTTCACATTCTTCACTTCGGTCTTGGTGCCGAATTCTCTTTGTCCGCGCGCACGAACACTGATGTTGGCGTCGCAGCGCAGCGAGCCTTCTTCCATGTTGCAGTCGCTGACTCCCGTGTAAAGAACAATTTCCTTCAGCCGAGTCAGATACTCGTAGGCTTCCTCTGGGGATCGCATGTCGGGCTCGCTGACGATCTCCGCAAGGGGCACGCCGGCTCGGTTCAGATCAATTGCAGTCTTGTGAGCGGAGTCGGCAAACCCCTCGTGCAGGCTCTTGCCCGCATCTTCTTCAAGGTGAAGGCGGGTGATGCCAATCTTCTTCTTGCCCCCGCTCACGTCGATATCAATGAATCCAAACTCCGCCAGTGGCCTGTCATACTGCGAAATCTGGTAGCCCTTCGGCAGATCCGGATAGAAATAATTTTTGCGCGCAAAGATGGACGTCTCGTTGACGCGGCATTGCAAAGCCATCGCCGCCAGGGTTGCGAACTCCACCGCCTTGCGATTGAGGACAGGCAATGCGCCGGGCAGACCGAGACATACCGGACACACATTCGTATTCGGCGGATTACCAAAGCGCGTCGAGCACGAACAAAATATCTTCGATTCGGTCAGCAACTGCACGTGAACTTCGAGTCCGATAACGGGCTCGTATTTCGCGAGAACATCCGCGGAAACGGCTGGAGTAGTTGCCATATCGAGAAATTATAGCTGGGCGCGACGGAATGACTATTTTGCGTCTCTTACTTCCGGCGCACTCAGATATTTTTCCAGGGGAATTTCAAAATACATCAGCTCGTTTCCTTTCGCGTCATCAACCCCCATCAGGTAAAAGCTTGCGCCTGCCAGTGGGTGCGAGATGTCGGTCACGTCGAAGAACAAAAATCCGCGCGCTGTCGAATGCGGTTCGACCGCCTGGGCAGCGAACTGCGCTGCTTCAATCTCATCCCAGCTTTTGCGGTTCACGCCCCCTTTCACTTCTTTCTTCGGCAGCGGAATGGGCAACGTATTCTGCCGGTCGTTGCGCGAGGGATGCGAGAGCCGGCGCAGAATGTCGTCCATGCTTGAAGGAAACAACTTGCTCCGATCCTTCGTGTTCAACTGCGCCTTCATCCCCACCAGCGAGATAGGTTGATCCCCGTTATTCGTGATTACGAAGAAAACGGGCAGGTAACCATTGTTGCGGTAGTTGACAGTAAATATTGATGCCTTGTCTTCGACATCGTACGGATCGACCGCAACCGCAACTTTCTCGAACGGATGATCGTCGTGCGCGGGATACGAGGCCGCAGGTTGCGCTGTAGGCATTGCAAACTCTTTGCCCGCAAATGCCCCGAGGTCGCACAGCCAAAGGAACGCACCAATGATCGCTACTGCCCGCACTATCGATGTCTTCGTGCGAGACGACTCCTCACTCACTGCGAGATTCATAGCTGAATTATAGGATGTCGAATTGTTGGATGCTGGGTGTCCCATCCTAACGTCGCGCTTTTTGCGACGTTAAAGCCTGCCCTGTGTGGAGCCGAAGGGGGTGGGATGCCACCTGCCTCAATTACCCCGGACTTTTTCCGCAACTTCCTCAGCCATTTAGAATGAAAGCGCCTCTTCATGTACCTGCTCTACAGTGCGCTGCTCGTTTTTTTCCTCTTGCTGACGCTGCCCTACTGGGTGGTGCAGATGATGCGGTATGGCAAGTATCGAGCGGGCTTGCGACAAAGATTTGGCGCGGTTCCTGCGCCTCTCACAGGTCCTGACAAAAAGCCCACCATCTGGGTCCATGCGGTTTCCGTAGGCGAAGTTGTGGCTTCAAGCGCCGTCGTCGCGGGGCTGCGCCATGAATTTCCTTCTCATCGCATTCTGATCTCGACGACGACCGGTACGGGGCAAAAACTCGCAGCCCAGCGTTTCGGAGCAGAGAACGTGTTCTACTTTCCCCTGGACTTCGCCTTTGCAATACGGCCTTACTTGGAAGCCTTGCGTCCCCAACTGGTGGTAGTCGCGGAGACCGAGTTTTGGCCGAATTTCTTGCGCTTAGCGAAGCGCAGCGGGGCTCGCATCGCCGTGATCAATTGCCGGATCTCTGATCGCTCCCTGCCGGGCTACAACCGCTTCCGCTTTTGGCTGCCCAGGCTGCTGGAAAGCACGCTGGCCAACATCGATCTGTTTCTCGCGCAGACCGAAGAAGACGAGCGCCGGCTGGTAGAAATTGGTGCCCCCGCATCAAAAGTCACGGTCGCTGGTAATCTCAAGTTTGACGTCTTACCACCACCGTCGCCGAAGATTGTGGAGAGTCTTCGTGACAGTTTGGCCTCTTCGGGAGCGGGGCCGATCCTGGTCTGCGGCAGCACCCTTGAGGGCGAAGAAGGCTCACTGCTCTCGGCGTTCCGCAACATTCTGGTCAGCCACCCCAAGGCCGTGATGGTGCTTGCACCGCGCCATCCTGAGCGCTTCCAAATCGTGGCGGACCTGGTTCAGCGACTCGGCTTCGTGATGTGGAAGCGCTCCCTGTGGAGCGGAGAGCCGCCAGCAGGCGGCGTATTCTTAGTCGACAGCATCGGAGAATTGGCCGCGCTTTATTCTCTGGCCACGATCGCCTTCGTTGGCGGAAGCCTGGTGCCGCGCGGCGGCCACAATATTCTTGAACCGGCGCTGGCAGGGGTTCCGATTGTCACCGGCAACCACTACGAGAACTTTCGTGATGTTGTCAATTTTTTTGCCGGACGAAATGCAGTCCATATAGTCGGACTAGCCGAATTGCCCCTCGTCTTACTGGAACTGATCGACAATAGCGAAGCTCGCGCCGCGCTCAGCCGAAACGCCCTGGCCGCTCTCGCTTCGCAGCGCGGCGCTACCGACAGAACGATTGCAGCTCTCCGCCGCTTGATGAAACTACCGCCATCCGGTGACGCACCCGGCGCCCACGAAGATTCGGTGCGTGGCGCGCTATGAATCTCAATCCCCTGGCGGGACTCTACCGCGCCGCGATCGCGATTCGTAACATGCTTTACGATCGCGGCGTATTTGGTTCGCGGCGCCTCCAGCGACCTGTAGTCAGCGTTGGAAATCTGTCGACCGGCGGCTCCGGCAAGACACCCTTCGTAATCGCACTCGGCGAACTTCTTAAAGAGCGCGCCATCCGCTTCGATGTCCTCTCGCGCGGATACGGAAGAAAAACTCGCGGCGTTCGAATCGTAGATCCGAACGGGAGCGTGGCTGAATTCGGCGATGAACCCCTGCTGATCGCGCGCCGCCTCGGCGTACCGGTCATCGTCGGCGAAAGCCGTTACGCCGCGGGAGTTCTTGCGGAGCAGAAATTCGAGTCTCAGTTACACATTCTTGACGACGGATTTCAGCACCGTTCCCTGGCTCGAGACTTCGACATCGTCTTAATGACCGATCGTGACTTCACCGACGGGCTGCTGCCGATGGGACGCCTGAGGGAACCTCTGTCAGCACTCGCGCGTGCCCATGCCATCGTACTGCCACAGGATTCCGCGCAGGGCGCGTTTTCTGTTCATGATCTGGCCATCGAGAATCTCCGCCGGCAAGGGAAATTGATCTGGCGTGCCCAGCGAGAAATTGTCGCGCCTCCCAATCTTGTGTCGCCGATTGTGTTCTGCGGCATAGCTCGGCCGCAGCAGTTTTTTGCGCAAGTTCGCGGGGCGGGCATCGTCCCGGCAGCAGAGATCGTGTTTCGCGACCATCATGCTTACGACCTGGACGATATTCAAGCTCTCCTCAGTACCCGCCGCGACCGGGTCGGAGTTGGGTTCGTTACAACGGAAAAGGACGCCATCAACCTTGGCTCCGAGCGGCACTGCCTCGATCCGCTCGCGATCGCCGAACTTATCCTGACCCTCGGTGACTCTTCTGAGATACTTGACGGGATCTTGTCCAAAATCATTTTTCCCAAGTAGTGGTCCATTGCCGGCTCCCGACTCCTTACCCTCTCGGCCAGCCCCAGCTGGCCGAGTCGCCGAAGATTGAAGAGGCAAGATTCCGGTCCTGCCGCGTTCAAGGAGTGAGATTACAGAAGTAATCCGGCACTTGCTCTGTAGCGACCGTGCCGGTGTAAGATCGCAGCAAGATCCTCCGCGCGGAGACATTATGAAACGATTTGCCGCTTTCGGCCTGTTGGCGATTTTATGTTTTACTGGGACTATGCCGCTTCAGGCACAACGGATCACCCCTGAACAGAATGCCCGCCAATCTCGCAAGGCCGCCAAAAGACAACAAAAAATGCTCAACAAAATGAATAAGAAACAGCGAAAAGCTGCCAAAAGAGCGGACAAGGCTGGGCGCAAAGCGGCCAAGAAAGCAAATCGCAGCTACCGGCCGTAGCGCCTAACTAAGGATGTCGGGAAGTTAATCAATTCCTTCTTCGATATGTCACAAAACCATCGTGACTGCCCGCACAGTCTTTCCCACCGGAACGCGCTAGTCTAGTTTCACTCCCAGGACCGTTCCCGGTCCCGTTCCCTCCAGAAAGTGATTGCAAATGCGTTTGTCGAAACGTCTGCCTATTTTCGCAGCCGTCTGCCTCTCAGGTTTCTGGCTGCTCGTTTCCGGACTGTTTATTCCCCTAACGGCGCAACCATCGGACGAGGCTGCGGCCCAAAGCGCTCTCGGTCCGCAATGGCGAGACCTCTCGCGCCGCGCGGGGATGATCTTTGCCGGAACAGTCATCACGTCGAACCCTTTGGCTCCTTCAACTCCGGCTGCCAAGCTACAAACCGCAGTCGTCGACCTGAGCGCGCCAGCGAAAGTCGAAATTCGCTTTCAGGTGGACGAGGCCATCGTCGGCGTCAAGCGCGGAGAGCTTCTTACGATTCACGAATGGGCGGGCGCTGCTTTGCAACATCCTGCGTTCATCAGTGGAAAGCACGTTCTGATCTTCTTGTATCCGGCGAGCCGCTTGGGCCTAACCAGCCCGGTCGGAGGCTCGCGCGGCCTGATCGCACTCGATTCGAATGGCAGGAGTGTAAGTAAGCAATCGAATCTCGCAGAGGGGCGACCGCAGAAGCAGTCCTTCGCGCTGGTGGAACCCGCTGACGCTACGGATCGCGTCAGCGTCCTTCAACTGGAGCGGGCCATCCGCAACGCCCGGAAAGATTAATCATGCACTGGCTAACCCGAATTCTCGCCGTTGCTATTCTTGTCATCTGTGTCCCCGTCGCCTTGCATGCTGGAGGTCCGGCTTTTATTGCGGGCGCGGGCTTTGCTCCCGGGGTCGAAGGCCAGGCGCTGATTTGGGCGAACGGCTCGGTGCAATACTTTACAGATCAAGGCAATCTCAGTCCAATTCTCGCGGGCTCGCAGGCCGATGCTCTCGTCGCCACCGCCTTCAGCGCTTGGACTGCCGTTCCCGGCACCCTGCTCACAGCCGCACAGGCCGGACATCTTGCCGAAGACGTCAACGGTAGCAACATCGAGACCGATGGCTTTGGCATAGTGACCGGGCCCGCGGACATTACTTCGTCCGCCACCGGCAATCCCATTGGAATTGTCTATGACTACGACGGCGCCGTCACTGACGCTTTATTCGGCGAAGGCGCAGGCGGCCTGGACGATTGCTTCACCAATACCGTTTATGGCGGACCTGACAATTTCACTAGTTCCGGAAACATTGCGCACGCCTTGGTTGTAATTAACGGAGTTTGCGCGTCCGTAAGCACGCAGTTGCCCGACGTGCAATATCGTCTCATCCGCGTTCTGGGGCGTATTCTGGGCCTCGGATGGTCGCAGGTTAATGTCAACGTACAGACGCGGAATCCGACGCCGACTGCAGCGGACTTTGCCGGATTTCCCGTCATGCATTTTACGGATTCGCTTTCCTGCGTGCCTATCAGCCTTTGTTATCCCAATGCCGCCGTCCCGAAGATGGATGACATGGACGCCCTGCTCCGCCTTTATCCCGGAAGTTCGCAAGCTACGGGCAGAATCTACGGTAGCGTCTATTTCACCGACGCTAACGGAAATGTGCTGCAACCGATGCAGGGCGTCAATGTAGTCGCTCGCTTGCTCGTCTTGGGAATTCCTTCAGATCAGTACACGGTCACATCCGTTTCTGGATTTTTGTTCTGTGGCAACGCCGGCAACATCATCGATGGATACCTGGACGGCGGTGGCCTTCCCTATGATCGGTGGGGCTCCGATGTTTCGTCGCTCGAAGGGTTCTTTGATCTCGGCCAACTCATGATTCCGGTTGGACAAAGTAGCACTCAGTATCAACTCAGCGTCGAGGCGCTCGATCCCCACTGGTCGCTCGGAGTGGGACCTTACGCACCAACCCAAGTCACGCCCTCTGGTTCGTTCGCTCCAGTCACTATAACGATTCAAAGCGGATCGAATGTCGAAAGCGATATTTGGATGTTGCGGGATGAGGTCGCACGAGAACATCCCGGCAGCGGTTCAACTTACACGACTCCGGCGGCGCTGCCGCAAGACGGAGCGTGGGGATCGTGGCTCTCTGGCTACGGCAGCGTCGATTTCTTTCAGTTCGCTGCCCAAGCCAATCGGACGGCATCGATTTCCGTGACCGCGCTGGACGAAACCGGACAGCCGACCGAAATCAAATTGCAACCCGTCATTGGCATATGGCAATTGAGCGATGAAAGTGGCGACCCCGCTCCTGCATCCACCACCTCGGCGTTCAATACTCCAACCTGGGGAGTTAGCCGGCTCGACGCCGAATTTGGCGAAACGGACACCTATCGCCTGGCAGTCGCCGATTTTCGCGGCGATGGACGACCAGATTATTTCTACCAGGCTAGGTTGCTGTATTCCGATTCGGTGACACCGGCCCGCATAGGCCTCGCCGGAGGTGTTGCGACTCTCCAAGGAATCGGATTCAACGCTGGCTTACAGGTGAGCGTTAACGGCAGCAATATCAGCAAACTTTCTGCTTCGGCAAACCAGATTTTGGTGAATCTGCCGACCGCTACGATCGATGGCACAGCCTCCATCCAGGTTACAGATCCGGTGAGTGGAGGCTTTTCTCAAATGGCCGGAGCGCTCTCTTACGGCGCTTTAGCCAGCGACACTTTACAGTTATTGCAAAGCAGCGAGCCAACAGCGCCTGTTGGAGCGGCCGCGGCGAATGCCATCCGCGTTCGTGCGGTTGCCGCCGATGGAATCACTCCGGTTTCTGGCGCAACCATTGCCTGGACCGGTACGAACGGATTGCAGTTCTCGATCTGCGGAGGAGCGACTTCCTGTTCCGTGCTCAGCGATGGCGTCGGAGAATCTTCCAGTTGGATCAGTCCCGAGGCGGCCGGGCAGAGCACGATCACGATCTCTCTCGCGCCAGAGTCTTACTCGCCGCCGCAATCTCAGCTCGTTACCATAACTGCAACCGAATCTGCCGCGGATCTGGCTGCAATCATGCCGACGCGCTGGGTGGCGCAAGGGGCGACCGTCGCGCTTCCCCTGACTGTCGAAGCGCTCGACTTAGGTGTTCCGCAGCCGAATGTCATCATCAACTTCGCCGTGACCAAAGGCGCGGCTGCGCTTTCGTCGAATACCGCGGAGACCAACGGCCTTGGACTCGCCACGATCACCGCCAACCTCGCGAATCAAAGCGTGACCGTGCAAGTGAGCGCGTGCGTCGCTCCCAACAACTCGCCGTGTCAATCCTTTGTGATGCTCCCGACCGCGCCTTCGCTGTGGACTCTGCAAACCATAAGTGGATCGTCGCAGGCCGTCACCTCCGGCCAATCGTTTCAGCCGCTCGTCGTGAGGGTAACCGATGGATCGATTGCTGCGAATCCCGTGCTCGGAGTGAGCGTCGCATTTAGTTCCACGCTGGCGTGGGTTCCCAGTGGGTCGACTGGCCTGGGTGGGGAATCGCCAGGCGGCGGAAATCCGACACCGGTCATTTTGGGATCGTCTCAGGCGCTGATGGCAACCGATCAGAACGGACTCGCTTCGATCCTGCCCTCCGCACAGAACGTTGGCCCCTGCGATGTGTTCATTGCGGTGACCGCGGGTGCTGCCACTGCGCAGTTCCAATTGGAAAATCTCGCAGCAATCGTTTCAGGATCGCCGAAAGAAGGAGTAATTCAACCTCCCGCCGCCGAGCCGATCGTGAATTTTTCTCGAACCACACCACCGCCGCCATCGACCACACCAGCGCTGCTGTTTGCAGTTCCGCAGGGCGTCGCAAGTCCGGAGCCTGTCGCTGAAACGCCGGAGGCTGCTTGTCCATCGTTAGCTTCTGAGGTTGCGCCCGTTGCTCAAGATGGATCACCGACAGGCGCTGCGACCGGCAACCACTCCGCGCCCACGAACTGCGCTGTCACCGAGCCAGCGGCGCCCATAACTGCCAATAAGGCCGTGTTAGCGAAGAGCGATTCTCCGGCAAAGGCAACTCGTCCCAGGAAAGGCCATTTGAAAGCATCTTTGCCTCCGTGGCTTCCCGCCGACAAACGAAGCTGCCGCGGCTTAGCGGGAGATAGCCTTTTCTTTGGAGTTCGCATCGCTGAGTAGAGAACGGCCAACTTTAATGATCAAGTAAAACGATCGACTTTAACGAACAACTCTAACGAACAACCGCCGCCTACTTCTGATTCGTCCCCGTCCACTGGTCGACCCAGTCATTCACGGTCTTATACCAAAGCTGCGAATTCTGTGGCTTCAGTACCCAGTGCCCTTCGTCCGGAAAGTAGAGCATCTTCGACGGCACGCCCAT
>Ga0302320_10003338_pt1 | contig 37476 bp, 32 predicted proteins | sample Bog_T0_3_FD_202130 | JGI IMG/M metagenome (GOLD analysis project Ga0302320, IMG submission 202130) | Peat permafrost microbial communities from Stordalen Mire near Abisko, Sweden - Bog_T0_3 | ecosystem: Environmental > Terrestrial > Soil > Wetlands > Peat | place: Sweden: Abisko, Stordalen Mire... | reverse complement strand
CGGTGTCAGCCTGTGGAGAGGAGGGCTCTGGCGGTCGGCGCAAAGCCGGTCGTGAAACCAGCCTCGAAGAAGCAGGAACCGAACGCCGTTTATCTCTTGGGATAAATGGGTAGGTTTCGGAGAACGGCACCCCGTCAGCAGGAGCCTTGCGGCCATGGTAGAATCCCAAGCCACCACCGGTCCCGATACGCTTCTGGCAAAGGCGGTGCAACAGCTTGGCCGCAACGATTCGGCCGGGGCGGTCGGGACCCTCGGCACCCTGCTCGCGGCGACGCCGGATCATGTCGAGGCCCTGCGCCTCTCGGGCAAACTGGCCCTGGCCGCAGGCCGCCCCGGGCAGGGGCTCGAACACCTGACGGCGGCGGCGGCGCTCGCGCCCTGCCACCCGGAGCTGGCGTTCGAGGCCGGCGTCGCCTGTCTCCAGGCCGGTCAGCCCGGGGCGGCCGAGCCCTGGTTCCGGCGCCAGCTCGAGGGCTCCCCCGATCACGAGGGCAGCCTCTACAACCTGGCCTGGACCCTGCGCCGGCTGGGACGCGATGCCGAAGCCGCCGACCTGCTGGCCCGGTTGGTGGCGCTCCGGCCCGGGCACGGGAACGGCTGGTTCAATCTGGGCAATGTCCTGGCCGCTCTCGACCGCCATCCCGAAGCGGTGGCGGCGTTCGAACGGGCGCTGGCCGTGACGGAGGCTCAGGGACCGGTTCTGATCAACCTTGCGCTCTCCGAGCTGCGTTGCGGCCATCCGGCCCCGGCCCGGAACGCCGCCGGGCGGGTGCCGGCGGCGTTTCGGGCCACGCCCGGATACCGGATGCTGCTGGCGGAGCTGGCCGAGGCCGAAGGTCGGGACGACGAGGCGCTGGCCCACTGCACCGTCCTGCTCGACCAGCACCCGGATCATGTCCCGGCGCTGGTTGGCCGCTCCCGGCTGCTGCGCCGGCGTGGTCAGGGTACGCTGGCCGCCGCCGGGCTCGAAGACGCCCTGGCCCGGGGCGAGGACGCCCGGTTGTTGGTCGAACTGGCGGAGACCGCCCACGATCTCGGCCGGCACGAGCGGGCGGCGTCCGCCGCCGGGCGCGCCGCCGCGCTGGCGCCCCAGGACGCCGCCGCGCTCAACGCCTGGGGCAAGGCCCTGGCACTCCGGGGCGAACTGGCCCGGGCCGCGGAGGTGTTCCGTACCATTCTCCGGCGCGAGCCCCACCGTCACGGAGTCCACGGCAACCTGCTCTTTGCCCTGCTTCATGACGACCGTTCGACCCCCGAGGAGGTGTTCGCCGAAGCCCGGCGCTTCGGAGACATCTGGGAACGCCGGTTTTCCGCGCCCGACCGGCGCCCGGGACCTGGGGACACGCCCGGGCGCCGGCTGCGCATCGGTTACGTCTCTCCCGATTTCTGCGACCATGCCGTCGCCATGATCTTCGCTCCGCTCCTGGAGCATCACGACCGCCAGGAGGTCGAGATCGTGTGCTACCATGTCCCGCGCCAGATTGATGAGGTGACGGCCCGCCTGCGTCGCGGCGCCGACCACTGGCGCACCCTGGATGGCAGCGACTTCCCGGCCATGGCCGGGATCGTGGGCGCCGACCGCATCGACATCCTGGTTGACCTGGCCGGCCACACCAACCGCAACGTCCTGCCGCTGTTCGCCCTCAGGCCGGCGCCGATCCAGGTGTCGGCGATTGGCTACCCCGGCACCACCGGCCTTACCCGCATCGATTACCGGCTGGCTTACGGCAGCGCCCCCAAGGAGTCCGACTCCCAGGCTTTCAGCACCGAGATCCTGGTGCAGCTGTTCCGGTCCCTGCCCTACCGGCTGCCCGAACAGGCTCCCGAGGTGGTGGCGCCGCCGATGCTGGAGACCGGCGCCATCACCTTCGGCTCCGTCACCAAGTTCGCCAAGGTCAACCAGGGGGTGCGTCGGTGCTGGGCGCGGCTGCTGGCCCGGCTGCCGACCGCCCGGCTGCTGGTGATCGCCCCGTCGGGGAACCGCCCCGAGGTCGGCCGCGAAATCCGGGCGCTGTTCGCCGCCGAGGGCGCCGATCCCGACCAGATCCTGATCGAGAGCGAAGCGCCGCTCGACCGGTGGCTGGCGCTGTTCGCCCGGATCGACATCGTGCTGGACCCCTTTCCCTACGCCGGCGGCACCACGATTCCGCTGACCCATTGGATGGGTGTGCCGGTGATCACCCTGCGCCCCGAACAGGACCGGGACATCTCCGATGGCCGCTGGATTTTCTGCCGCAGCCTCGAGCACTATCTCGACACCGCGGTTGCCCTGGCCACCGATCGCGACGCCCTGATCCGCCGGCGCGCGGAACTGCGGGCCCGCACTCTCCTTGACGAACACCTGAACCACCGTCTCGCCACCCGCGACCTGGAACGCTGGTACCGCGAGATCTGGCAACTCTGGCTGGCCGGGCACCGGTGACCGGGGAACTCTGGCGCCAGCCCGCGGGCTCCTCACTTGACAATCGCGGTCACCCGACGTTAGAAAATAACCTGGATATAGTGTGAGATGGCAACCGCCAGCGCCGTTTCAGAACCATGAAGCAGATAAGCAAGCAAGACCGAAAGCCCCCGAAAATTGGTAACGAATGATCAGACCATGTCCGACATTAACCAAATTAGAAACTATTGGGATCGTCGTCCCTGTAACATCCGCCATTCGGCGGCAGAAGTTGGCTCTCGCGAATATTTCGATGAGGTCGAAAGCCGAAAATATAAGGTCGAGCCTCATATTCCACAATTCGCCCAATTTGAGCGTTGGCGCGGCAAGCGGGTTCTTGAGGTTGGGTGCGGCATCGGGACCGATGCGGTCAATTTCGCCAGAGCCGGTGCAGACTATACCGGTCTCGAACTGTCAGGCGTAAGCCTGGAGCTGGCCCGCCGCCGGTTTGATGTCTATGGACTGAACGGACGGTTTATTCTGGGAGATGCCGAAAAAATTTCAGAGTATCTCGACGATAACAAGTTTGATCTTATCTATTCTTTTGGAGTTATTCATCATACCCCGAATCCATCGAATGTCATTGCCGAAGCCAGAAAAGTGATTAAAGACGACGGCGAACTGAGGATCATGCTTTATTCCAGGAATTCCTGGAAGGCGATCATGATCGAAGCCGGTTTCGACCAGCCGGAGGCACAATCGGAGTGTCCGGTTGCCTTTACCTATGATGAATATGATATTCACAACCTGCTTGCCGGTTTTAAGGTTATCAGCATTCAGCCGGAGCATATTTTTCCATACATTGTAGAAGAATATGTAAAATATCGATACGAATTGCAGCCCTGGTTCAAGGCCATGCCGCCAGCCATGTTCACGGCCTTGGAGAAACGCCTCGGCTGGCATCTGTGCATCGTCGCTCGTCCGCGCTGAACCTATTGCCGCCACGCGGAGCGCGCGTGAGTTGCAAGAGAACATGGCAGAATGGTTGATGCAATTGGATTCAGTCGCCAAGAGCCTGTTGCGAAATCCAATTGCAGGTAATTTTTACTACAGTTGCACTTCCGCAAAATGGGGTGGGAGCGCCCCGCCCGCTGTACGCATCGGGTACGGATTCCCTTGGGAAACCGGCCCAGCCCAGCGATCCGGTAGCCGCCTTTATGGGCATGGGCGTACACCAAAATGCTAAGTGCAACTGTAGTAGTAGGCCCGGCTGGCGGTCTTCAGGGTCAGCAGATCCCGGGTGGTGTCGACATTGGGGGCGGCCACCAGCCCCCCCCGGCATTGGCCGCGGGGTTGCCGGGCGCCGCTCCCGCCAGCGGTGGGCAGGGCACCGACAGTCTGCTGGTTGGCCAGATTGGCGGCGGCGGCCGACACCACGCCGGTCTGGCCCCGCGCCCCCGAAAGAGCAGTGGCGGACGCGGTACCGGAGATCATGGGGACGGCCTCACCGAATTCATGTTTTCAAAGGTACGTCCGCGGCGCTCCGCTTTCAATCGGACAAGACATCCCCGGGTCGGACCGGTACACCCGCCGGCGACCCGCCGGCGACCGCTGACATCCGGTACTTTTTCCCTCCCGGCCGGTCTGTACGTTTGTTAGAGTGCCGGTGTGAAAGCAGTTGACCGTGGTGGGGGGGGGGCTGATCCGGGAGAGAGACCCGGGGACCGGGAGTGATATGAGCCCATGATCGGGGGGCGCCGCGTCTCCATTAAGGTTTTCTCCGGTCAAAGGCCCGCGGGATCAAGATACCCTTGGGATCAAGATATCCTATTGAATCATAGAGATAAATAAGGACAGGCCATGGCTTCGCCTTCAGCTTCGGACCGGCCGGACAGCGATGCGAACAGTTTTCCGACGCCGGCTCCTCCGCCCGAAGCGCCGGCGGCAGGGCTGAGCCTGGCCAGGGCCTCGGAACAGCTGATTCAGCGGTTCGGCGGCATCCGGCCCATGGCCAACAAGCTGGAAGTGCCGTTTACCACGGTTCAGGGCTGGAAGAAGCGGGGCGCCATCCCGGCGGCGCGACTCAATGACCTGCGCGCCGCGGCGCAACGACACGGCATCGCGCTGGAGGACGCCGAACTGGAGGCGCTGGCCCGCTCCGACGACCGCCACCCCGAAGGCGCGCGGGGAGCGGTGCCACCCGGGCCGCAGCCCGAACCCGCGCCCGAACCGCCGGTCGAAGAGTCGTCGCCGCCACCCCCGGAACCCTCGAGTCCGTCGCCCCCGGCCGACGAAGGAGGGCTGCCGCCGTTCGAGGTGGAACCGGTCCCGGAGCCGGCGCCCGTTCCGGTCGCAACCTCAGCCCCGGCTCCGGCCGCCGCCGTTGCCGTCGTCGCCGAAACCGAGCCGACGGTCGGGCCGCCGCCGGTACCGGACGAACCGCCGGTTCCGCCGTTCGTTCCGGCGAACCCGCCGGTGGTCTCGGGCGCGGTCCGGCTGTCGCTGGCCGCCGCCGCCCTGGCCCTGATTGCGGCGGCGGTGGCGATTCTCGGGCCGCCCCTGCTGCACTCGCCGGCCTCCCCGTCCGTCGTCGCCCCCCGGTTGAACGATCTCGAGAGTTCGGTTTTGCGCGTCGCCGCCCAGCAGGACTCCCGGAACGCGGTGATCGAAAAGCAGATCGGCGCCCTTGACGCCCGCATTTCCCGAACCGCCACCCAGCAAAGCGCCGAGGCCCTGGCGGCACGCCTCGCCATCCTCGAGCAGGACCTGCCGGCGCTGCAACGGCAGGTCTCGGCCGGGGGGCTGGGATCGCCGACGCTGGCGGATCTGCTGGCGGCCAACGAACTTCGCCGACAACTGGACACCGCGGCGCCGTTCCTGGCCGAGCTGGCGGCCTTTCGCATGACCGCGTTCAACGACCCGGCGCTCAAGCAGGCCCTCGATCAGATCGCCAACCGGGGCAAGGCCGGGATTCCCACCCAGGCCTGGCTGGTCGGCCGCTTTGCGGTGGTGGCGCCCAACATCGTGCGTGCCGCCGCCTGGGACCACCCGGAACAACGGGTCGCGGATATCTTCCTCGATCTGCTGTCGGACTGGGTCCCGCCGCTCTATCGTCTGACCGGCGTCCCCCAGGGCTCCAGCCCGCGCGCCGTCACCGAACGCGCCCAGGCCTGGATGGCCGCGGGCGACTTTTCGCGGGCGGTGGAACTGCTGGGCGAACTCGCCGACAAGCCCGCGGAAGCGGCGATGGCCTGGCTGGCCGAGGCGCGGGCGCGGGTGATCGCCGATCACGCCCGGGACCTGCTGGGCAAGCACATCCAGGCATTGGCCGAGCCAGGCGCGCCGCCGCCATGACCGGTCCGTTGTTCTCCGCCGCTCCGGCACGACTCCCGACAAGAATAGGCGCGACCCCATGACCCCCAAAAAAGCCCTGCTCCGCCGTCTGGAGACGCTGGAAGCCCATCTGCGCTCCGAACACCCCAACCTGCTGCCGGTGATCCCGACCTTCCGGGCCTTTGACCGGATCTTGTACCGGATGGGACTGCTGACCCAGACCGAAAGTCTGGCCATCCGAATTCCCTGGTGGCCGATGATCAGCGTGCTCGGCCTCTTTTCCGCCGGCAAGTCGAGTTTCATCAACAGCTATCTGGGGACCGAGCTTCAGACCTCGGGCAATCAGGCCGTGGACGACAAGTTCACGGTGATCTGCTTCGGCCCCGACCGCAAATACGACGCGCTGCCGGGCACCGCGCTCAACTCCGATCCGCGTTTTCCGTTCTATCGCATGAGCGACGAGATCGAGAAGGTCGCGGCCGGCGAAGGCAAGCGCATCGACTCCTATCTTCAGCTCAAGACCTGCTCCAGCCCCCGGATCAAGGGCAAGATTCTCATCGACTCCCCAGGCTTCGACGCCGACGACCAGCGCCGCTCGACCCTGCGCGTCACCGACCACATCCTGGACCTCGCCGATCTGGTGCTGATCTTCTTCGACGCCCGCCGGCCCGAGCCGGGCTCGATGCAAGATACCCTCCAGCATCTGGTGTCGCACACCGTGCGCCGTTCCGACGCCCGCAAGTTCCTCTACATTCTGAACCAGATCGACGCCTCGGCGCGCGAGGACAACCCCGAGGAGGTGGTCGGCGCCTGGCAGCGCAGCGTGGCCCAGGCCGGTCTGATCAGCGGCAAGTTCTACGGCATCTACAACAAGGACGTGGCGCCGCCGATCGAGGATCCCATCAAGCGCGCCCGCTACGAGGCCAAGTGCGACGCGGATCTGGCGGAAATTCACGCGCGCATGAGCGAGATCGAGTTCGGGCGCGGCTATCGCATCGTCGGCATCCTCGATGCCCTGGTCAAGGAACTGGAAGGCGAGGTGGTGCCCCAGCTCCAGACGCTGGTGCAGACCTGGCGGCGGCGGGTGCTGTGGGTCGATGCCGCCGGCGTCGTGGTGCTGGCCGCGGTCGCCGGGCTGGCGGTCTATCTGGCCGGCACCGACAGCGCGGCCGGCGGCCTGGACTGGCTGTCCCAGACCACCCCGGACCGGTTCTGGGGTCTGCCGGTCCGTCTCGCGCTGGCGCTGGGTGGCCTGCTGGTGGTGCTGGGCGGCTGGCATCTCTATGCCCGCTCGCTGGTCCGCCGCAGGATGGCCGGGCATCTGCCCGAGCGTTTCGGCCAGATGGACCTCAATCTGCGCCATGCCTTCCGGCGCAATACCGGCCTTCTGCAAAGCCTGTTCCACCGCCGCCCGGTGGGCTGGCACAACCGGACCCGCAAGGAAATTTTCGTGATCCGGGAGGCCATCGCCCACCACGTCCAGGTCTGGAACGATGCCTACACCGACCCGGCGGGGCTCAAGCAGGATGGGCGGGCGCCCGCCGCCGCGCTCAACACCGGCTACCGCCTCGACGCCGCCGGTTATCGTCAGACCCTGCCGGTAACCACCCCCGACGCCACGGTCTCGCCCCAGGCCGAATCCCGGCTGGCCACCGTGTTCAACCTCAACGGTCTGGTCGGTCGCGTGAAGGCCGCGTTCGGCGGCAAGTGAATCAAGGGGGCGTTGCCCCCCTTGACCCCCACCGGGGCCGTCGGCCCCGGACCCCGGTCATGGGTTCCAAGGGGTCACCCCTTGGTGGGGTCCAGGGGCAACGCCCCTGGGGAGCATAAGGCACAGGGTCCCCCGATGTCCCCCAAGCTGCTCTATCTGGTTACCGAAGACTGGTACTTCTGGTCCCACCGCCTGCCCATGGCGCGGGCGGCGCGGGCCGCCGGCTTCGAGGTGGTGGTGGCCACCCGGGTCGACGGCCACCGGCAGGCCATCGAGACCGAGGGCTTCCGGGTCCATCCCCTGAACTGGCGGCGCCGGAACAACGGCGTGCTGTCGGCTCTGGCCGCGCTTCGGGAAATCCGGGCGCTGTACCGGCGCGAGCGGCCGGATCTGGTCCATCACGTGGCCATCAAGCCGGTGGTGCTGGGCGGGCTGGCGGCGTGGCTGACCGGGACTCCGGCGGTGGTCAACGCCCTGACCGGGCTCGGCTTCGTGTTCATCGACAACACGCCGGGGGACGGGGAGTTGGCGGCCGGCGACCGGGGCCGGCGGCTGCTCAAGGGCGCGGTGCGCCGGCTGATCCGGTTCGTGCTCGGGCGGCAGGGCAGCCATCTGGTCCTTCAGAACACCGACGATCACGCGCTGCTGGTCGGCCACGGCGTGGTCGCGGCGGAACGGGTGACGGTGATCCGCGGCTCGGGCATCGACACCGAGCACTACACGCCCCAACCCGAGGCGATCGGGACCCAAGGGGTGACGGTGGCCTATGTCGGGCGGATGCTCGAGGACAAGGGCGTACCGACCCTGGTCGAGGCGCAGCAGCGGGTCCGGGCACGCGGCATCGACCTGCGGCTGCTGCTGGTGGGAACCCCGGACGCCGACAACCCGACCTCGGTGCCGGAGGCAACGCTGCGGGCGTGGGCGGCACTGCCCGGGATCGAGTGGCGGGGCGCGGTCGCCGACGTGCGGCGGATCTGGGCCGAGGCCCACATCGCGGCGCTGCCGTCCCGCCGCGAGGGCCTGCCCAAAAGCCTGCTGGAGGCGGCGGCCTGCGGTCGCGCCCTGGTGGCCACCGACGTCCCCGGCTGCCGCGAAATCGCCCGCGCCGGAGAAAACGCCCTGCTGGTGCCGCCCGACGACCCGGCGGCCCTGGCCCGGGCGCTGGAAACCCTGGCCACCGATGCCCCCCTGAGAGCCCGTTTCGCCGCCGCCAGCCGGGCGCTGGTGCTCTCGGATCTGGCGGTGGGTCCGGTGGGGACGCGCACCGTGGCGCTCTATCGTCGGTTGCTGGCCGAGCAGGGCTCTGCCCCGCACCCGCCCGAGCAGGGCTCTGCCCTGCACCCGCAAGGAGGCGCGCCTCCTTGACCTCATGACGTCCTGGGTTCAAAGGGCCGCCGGCCCTTTGCGGGTGTGGGCAGAGCCCACATAAGGCACACCGGGATCAGCGTTCCAACGGCAGCAGGTCGAAGGCGACGGTGATCCGCTGGCCGCCGCTGCGGAACGGCCGGACCCCATGCCAGAAATAGGACGGGAACAGCACCAGCTTTCCCGCGGCAGGCGCCACCCGCCGGGTGGGGGGTGGCGCCGCAAACGGCAGCTCGGCCCAGGGCCGGCCGAACTCGATGCAGCCGGGGTCCTCGCCCGGGGCAAAGTCGGGGACCTGGACGTAGTAGGCGCCGCTCAGCCAGCCTTCCGGGTGAATGTGCGGCACATGATAGCCCTGATCGTCCAGGATCACCGACCAGCCGCGATAGCCGTAGCGCCGGGGCCGCCCGGCCAGGAACGGATGGACCGTCTCCCCCCGGGCGATTTCCTTGTCGAGTGTCGCCAGATAGACGCCGATGGCGGCATCGATCGCCTGACGCAACAGCACGATGCTGTCCAGCGGTTCGGTAAAGATGTTGTTCTGGGTCTGGGTCCCGCCACGAATGCTTTGGGTGGCGGGCTGCCACTTGCGCGACTTGAGGGCGATCAGGTCCCGGGCGAGGCGCCGGTTGAACTCCTCGAAGCCGCCGGCCGCGGCCGGCAGGATCGGCGCCGTCTGGTGAATCCAGCGTTGCAGATCGACCAGGACGTCGGCCCCGGCGGCGTCGCCGGCCAGCCGCAGGCCCAGGGCCCGACCGGCCAGGGCCTCCTGGTCGAAGCGGTCGTGGGCCAGCGCCCGGTCGCAGACCGCGACCGCCCCGGCGCCGTCGCCGGCCCGCAGCAGCGCCGCCGCCAGTTCGCGCAGGATCGGAGGCTGGCGCGGCTCGAGGGCCGCGGCCTGCCGGAGGTGTTCGATACCCTCGATCACCGCCCCGGCCGCCACCAGCGCCGCCCCGAGCCGGTGGTGACTGTCCGCCACGCAACCGGGAGTGGCCAGGGCCAGCGCGGCGCGGCAGACCTCGACCACCCCGGCCGGATCGCCGGCCCGCTTCAGCGCCTCGCCGCGGATATGCAGGGCGCGAACCTCGCCGGGCCAGGCGGCGACCACCGCCCGGGAGGACTCCAGCGCCTCCTCGGCCCGGCCCAGCTCGCGCAGACACTCGGCCAGGTTGTCATGGGTGGTGGCCGACAGCGGCTGATGGCGGAGCGCGGTCCGGTAGGCCGCCACCGCCTCTTCCCGACGGCCCTGGCCGCGGCGCACGGTGCCAAGCGTGTTCCAGGCATCGGCAAAGTCCGGGGCCAGCGCCAGCGCCTGCTCCAGCACCGCCGCGGCCGCCTCCGGTTCGCCCCGATCCTCCAGCGCCGAGCCGAGATTGTTCAGCGCCGGCACGAAGTCCGGCCGCACCGCCAGCGCGGCACGGTAGGCCGCGACCGCGCCGTCCACGTCACCGCCCTGTTGCAACAGCACGCCCAGATTGTTGAGCGCGTCCACATGATCGGGCGCGAGTTCAAGGGTGCGGCGATAGCCGGCCAGCGCCGGCACCCGGTCGCCGGCCATCTGCCGGGCCAGCGCCAGTTCGTAGCGGACCAGCGCCAGATGATCGAGACCGGCCGCCGCCGCCGCCTCCAGCAGCGCGATGGCCGGCCGGTACTCGCCAAGCTGGCGCAGCGTCAGGCCGAGATTGAAGGTGGTCTCGGGATCGTCCGGCGCCACCTCGAGGGCGTGACGGAACGCCTGTGCCGCCTCTTCGCGGCGCCCGGCGGCCAGCAGCACCGCGCCGTGATGGCGCAGAATCCCCGGATCGTCGGGACGCGCCGCCCGGGCGCGCCCGAGCAGCCCCAGCGCCGCCGCCGCCTGTCCTTCCTGATAGCACAGCACCCCCAGCCGGTGCAGGGCATCGGGGTCTCCGGGCCGCCGCTCCAGGATTGTGGCATAGAGCCGGCGGGCCGTCGCCAGATCGCCCTCGCGGTGGCGCCGCCACGCGGTCTCCGGGAGGTCGTCAGGCAAGGCGTCGTTGTCCGCGGTCATGGTTCAAGGCCCTCGTTTTCGCAGGGCTCTGCCCTGCACCCGCAAGGAGGCTCGCCTCCTTGACCTCCAAAACTCACGGGTTCAAAGGGCCGACCGGCCTTTTGCGGGTGTGGGCAGAGCCCACAAAATTACACCCGCCCGTAGGTATCATCCAGGCGGACGATGTCATCCTCTCCCAGATAAGAACCCGACTGGATTTCGATCAGGTTGAGCGGCACCCGGCCGGGATTCTCCAGGCGGTGCAGGGTGCCGAGGGGAATGAACATCGACTCGTTTTCCCGCAGCAGCACCTGTTCCTCGCCGCGCGTGACCAGAGCGGTGCCATTGACCACCACCCAGTGCTCGGCCCGGTGATAGTGCAACTGGACCGACAGCTTGGCGCCGGGATTGACGGTGAGGCGCTTGACCTGGAAGCGGTCGCCGGAATGCACGCTTTGATAGAAGCCCCAGGGGCGGTGAACCTTGCGGTGCGTGACCGGTTCGCTGCGACCCTGGCGCTTCAACTCGTCGACCAGCGTCTTGATGTCGCCGGCCCGGTCGCGGGCCGCCACCAGCACGGCGTCATCGGTGACCACGACCACCGTGTCCTCCAGACCGATGGCGGCGGTGAGCACGCTTTCGCTGCGGATATAGCAGTTATGGATCTGGTGGCTGACCACGTCGCCGATCTGCACGTTGCCGTAGGGGTCCTTGGCGCTGACCTCCCACAGGGCCGACCAGGCGCCGACGTCGGTCCAGCCGATGCGGGCCGGCACCATCGCGGCGCGGGTGGTGCGTTCCATCACCGCGTAGTCGATGGAGGTGCCGGGCGCGGCGCTGAAGGCTTCGGCGTCGAGCCGGAAGAAGTCGAGGTCGACCTTCGCGCCGGCAATCGCCCGGTAGCAGGCCGAGACCACCGCCGGTTCGAAATGCTCCAGTTCGGCCAGCACCGTCGCCGCCGGAAAGAGGAACATGCCGCTGTTCCAGAAGTAGTCCCCGCTTTCCAGATAGGCCTCGGCGGTCAGCCGCGGCGGCTTTTCCACGAAGGCTTCGACGCCGAACGCCCCGTCAAGGCCGGCCAGCGCCGCCCCGCGTTTGATGTAGCCGTAGCCGGTCTCGGGCGCGGTGGGCTCGATGCCGAACGTGACCAGATGGTCGGCGGCGGCGGCCGCCGCCGCCCGGTCCACCGCCGCCTGGAAGGCCGGCACGTCGCGGATCAGGTGATCGGCCGGCAGCACCAGCATCAGCGCCGCGGGATCGCGCTCGACGATCCGCAACGCCGCCACCGCCACCGCCGCCGCGGTGTTGCGGCCCACCGGCTCCAGGATGATCGCCGCCGGAGTAACGGCCACCTGGCGCAACTGTTCGGCGATCACAAAGCGATGCTTTTCGTTGCAGATCACCAGCGGCGGCGCAAACCGGGCGGCATCGGCGACCCGCCGCGCCGTTTCCTGAATCATCGAGATGTCCGACGTCAGGTTCAGCAACTGCTTGGGAAAATGCTCGCGCGACATCGGCCAGAGCCGGACCCCGGCGCCGCCGGACAGCAGGACCGGATGAATCCTCCGATGACCCGAAACCTCGGTCATGACAAACCCTTCGTAATCGAAATGCCGGTTCGGTTCGGAACCATGGCTTTCAGTTCGGAACCGTGGTGATGAACAGCGCCGTGGCAACGGGCGGGGTGGTCCCGCTCTTGCCCGCGGCGTCCAGAGCCCTGCGCAACTCCGAAAGATAACCCGCAGCCTGTTCGGCTTCCGGCCGCAGGGCCGGGAACAGCGGCCGGGCGCTGGCGATGGCCACGATCAGCTCGCGCCCGAACGGCTGGCCCACGGTCCAGAACCGGCCCCCCGCGGCGGGATCGCCCAGGCGGCGCCCGTCGCCGGCGGCCAGCCGGTGTTCCCGTTCCAGGCCGTTGGGCCAGAGATGGACGACATAGCCCTCGAGAGTGAAATAGTCCACCTGGAGATAGGCGGGAAAGCCCGGCCCCCGCAGCTCCAGGATCAGATTCTGGCGATCCTTGTAGACCGCGCCGGGATTGCCCGGCTGCAATTGCACCGGTTCGGGCAGGTCCTGGTTATGATCGCGCAGACGGCCGATCAGTTCCAGCGGATCGCACAGAATCCGGCTCACCGTGTCGGTCCTGACGGTGTAGGTCGCGCCCGGCACCGCACCATCGATCCGGGACCGGAGTTGCGCCTCGGAGCTGATCTCGCCCATCGCTCCCGTGACCGCCACCGTGCCGTCGGGGACGGATTCGGCGTTGAGCAGGGCGCACGGGGCATGGTTGACCACCCGTCGGATCGAACCGAGGGCGGCCTCCTGGGCCACCTGCCGGGCCCGGGCCTGTTCCTCGGCCCGGCGTTTGGCCTCAAGGGCCGCCTGTTCGGCCCGAATCTGCTCCTCGGCCAGGCGCCTGGCCTCTAGGGCCGCCTGTTCGGCCCGGGCCTGCTCCTCGGCCTGACGCCTGGCCTCGACGGTGACCGGCGGCTCGGGCTGGACCGCCACCGGGGCCGGCCCGACGCCGCCGCCGTTGCCGCCGCCGTGGGGCGCCAGCGCCAGCCAGCCGCCCACCGCGCCGGCGACCAGCACCACCGCAGCCGCGGCGCCGATCAAAAGACCTTTGCCCCTCTTGCCGCCGTCCCTGCCGCCCGGGACCGGCGGGACCGCAGCCGGACCCGCCGGGGGCGGGGCCGGCGGGGTCTCGTGCCCCGATCCCGGCGCCGGCGTCGCCGCGCCGGCGGCCGGCTTCAGCGTCAGGGTTGCGCCCCCGTCGAGGATCGTGCCGTCGGTTTCGGCTTCGGCCGGGCGGCTCTCCGCCGCCTCCCGGATCGCCTGGGCGAATTCCGCCGCGCTCTGGTAGCGATCCTCGGGGCGCTTGGCCATGGCCTTGCTCACCACCTGATCGAACGCCCGCGGAATCTGGACGTTCAACAGCGAGGGCGGCTCGGGCTGGCTGTGCAGCACCCGGTGCATGATGGTGGTCAGGCTGCCGGTGAACGGCTTTTCCCCGGTCAGCATCTGATAGAGCACGGCGCCGGCGGAAAAGATGTCGGAGCGGGCATCCACCTGCTGGCCCATGAACTGCTCGGGCGACATGTAGCTGGGCGTGCCCATCACCGCCCCGGCCTGGGTGAGGTTCGACGACTCGAGACGGGCGATGCCGAAATCGGTGATCTTCACCACCCCGGCAGTGGTCAGCATGATGTTGGCGGGCTTGATGTCCCGGTGAACGATGCCGTGACGGTGGGCATAGTCGAGGGCCGACAGGGTCTCGTCCATGATGCGGACGATGGTCCTGATCTCGAAACGCTCGTTGCGGTCGAAGCAGTCCTTGAGATCGCGGCCTTCGATGAACTCCATGGCGATGAACGCGGTGGCGCCGTCTTCGCCGTATTCGTAGATGCCGACGATGTTGGGATGATTGAGGCGTCCGGCGGCCTGGGCCTCGCGCTTGAAGCGGGTGATCTGGGCGGTGGTCGCCTCGGGATCGTCGGCCTTCAGCAGATCCGTGCGCACGGTCTTGAGTGCCACGAAACGCTCGATAAACGGGTCCTTGCCTTTGTAGACGACCCCCATGGCGCCCTTGCCGAGTTCGCCTTCGATGTCGTACTTGCCGAGTTTCCCGAGATCCGCCTGTTTCACGTCGCCCCCGGCCGCTGCCGCCGTGCCCGTTCCGGGCCGGCCCGATGCTCAAGCCCTCCCGGCCCCGTCGCGCGCCACTCTACGACAAACAGAAAGGGACCCGCACCACCGTTGCACGGCGGGCACGATAAAATTCCGCGGGGACGGCGGCGATGCGCCACGAGGTGCGGAACTTCCGGTGCCGTGTGGAATCGAGGAAAGGCGCGGGTGGCCCGGGCCATTCGGCCCCCTGTCTTGCGCGGAACGACCCGGTCGGCGGCAAGGATTTACGGCATCCCGGAAAAGCCCTGCGTGATGGCAATATCAGGAGGCTGGCCGCCACCGCTTATGGTGAAGGGCATGGGGATCCAGCATCCGCCGGTCCGCAAAGCTCTCGAGCAGCGGCCCCGGCTGACGGCAAAAACCACAGCCACTGCCGCCGGCGGCGGCATCGGGGTGGATCTCCCGGTCCAGACCCGACCAGTCCTGCCAGGGATTCGCTCTCTGATCCTCTGCCATCACCGGCTCAACGACAGGCTCGACGGTCCGGTCACGACGCCGGGAGCCGGGCTTTCTGCGGTCTTCCGACCGCGCACCCGGCTCCTGAACATGACCGGAGCGACGCCGCCGGCCCGGGGCTCAGCGGTGGCGACAGTGATTATGATGATAACGATCGCACCAGGGCAGAACATGACGGGGCGGCGGATGATGGTGGCAGCGGGCGTCCCGGGGATGATGACGACACCACGCGCTGTCGGCCAGCGCCGATGTCGGAAGAGCCGTAGAAAAAAACGCCATGACCGAGACCGCCATCACCGCCGCCCGGACCATGCTCAACCCTTTACCGGCAACTGCCATTATCCCTCTCCCTGGTTTGACCCGACCAATACCTGCCGCGCATCTTCGGGCAAGATAACACCGGAGCGTGACACTTCAAGGGATGGCTTCCGGCCGCGGGCGTTATTGGAAAATTCGGGCACCCGAACCGCGCCTCCGGCCGCGACCGGCGGCACCCGCCACCGGCCGTTCCCACGCCGCCCTTATTTTGCCGGCTTTCAGACGGAGTATGTCACGACCGGGCCGACAGGCGGGTCACTGGGACACCCTTGCCTGCCCGTTTTTCCGAAGACTGCCGGAAAGGCTCTTGAAAGGACGCCGGGATATGATTCCGCAAGAACGCGACCTGATCTCCGACCTGTTTAACCGGCTGCGCGCCGCCGATACCGCCGCCAAGGACCCGGAAGCCGAGGCCCTGATCCGCAGCCTGACCGCCAACCACCCGGGCGCACCCTATCTGCTGGTACAGACCACGCTGGTCCAGGAACAGGCGCTGACCGGGGCCCAGGCCCGGATCGAGGAGCTTCAGCGCCAACTCACCCAGGTCCAGGCCCAACTCCAGGCGGCCCAGGCCCAGGCCGCCCAGGCCGCCCAGGCCCAGGCCGCCCAGGCCGCGCCGCGACCGGCGGGTTCGGGCAGCTTCCTTGGCGGCGGCGCCGGCCTGCTCGGCGCCTTTGGCCGCCGCCCGACCGCCGCCGAACCGCCGCCCCCGCCGCCGCCGGGTCCCTGGGGTGCGGCGCCGCCACCCCAACCCGGCCCCTGGGGCGCTCCGGCACCCCAGCCCGGCGGCCCCTGGGGTGGCGCACCACAGCCCGGCCCATGGGCGGCGCCGCGGAGCGGCGGCTTCCTGCAATCGGCCATGACCACCGCCGCGGGCGTCGCCGGCGGCGCCCTGCTGTTCGAGGGTATCGAGCATCTGATGGGGGGCGGCAGCGCGCTGGCCCAGACCGCAAGCACCCCCTTGCCTTCGACCCCGACCGAGGTGATCGAAAACACCACCGTCAATAACTATTACGGCGACCAGAACAGCAACAGCCAGCTCGCCGACACCGGCACCAACTACGATGACGGAACCTATTACGACGACGTTTGAGGCCGGCGGGGCTCCGCATGGGGGCTTCGCCCCCTTGCCCCCGACCAAGGGCCGTCGGCCCTGGACCCACCAAGGGCCGTCGGCCCTTGGAACCCGGGACTTAAGAGACCCAGGACTGCATCCTCAAGGGAGCCTTACAAACATGATCCGACCGTTTCGCCGAAGCCTGCCGACCGCCCTGCTGCTCGCCGCCCTCGCCGGCCCGCTCCTGCTGACGCTGCCCGCCGCCGCCCAGGCCGACGAACCGGGCGACTTCGCCCAGCACAAGGCCCTGCACGTTCGCGCCGAGCAACAGGAGATCGCCGTCCTGGCGGAATCCCTGAGCTGCATCGCGCTCGCCACCGACGAGGCCGGGCTCAGGGCCTGTCTCGCGAAGAAACACCAGCAACTGGAAGCCCTGAAGGCGCAACATCACTGATATTTCTTCCGGTTGTGTTGTGACCGAGATGCAATTATTAATAACCATGCACCTTGGTCACAACAACAATCTCCGGTTATGATAGGCAGTCCCTGATCGCTTCGCGTGCTCCCGCCGTCGGTCAGCGCCTGCGGTTCCCCCAAGGCCGCGGCAATAAACACGCGGACCGGGACGGCCTTGGCAGGACCGCCCGGCGGCAGCCAGAACCCAACATCCGGCGAACAAGAAAGCGTAATCGCGGAATTAATCATTCGGTTACCATAAAATATGTTTCACCCCGGCCGGTCCGGATCGCGCGCTTCGCGCCGGTTTTTGCTTTAAAATGATTTATTAATATAAATTAATCATGATCTCCACTGCGGCATATTGTCCAACTGTTGGGACTGACAGGGAACCTCGCCGGTCGCGATGTTATATTGACCTGCAAGTGATCGTCAGGATGCCGCAAAGGATTGCCGATATGGGTTTTTTCAATTGGACTCACAAGCCGGCGGAGTCCGACGCCATTTATTCCGTAATGAATGACGACCACGTTGAACTCTATCGCCTGGTTGGGGAACTACAGGATAATGTTATCAAGCGTTGCACCGGCGAGACCGAGCGCAGCGTGCAGCAAATGGAAGTTCTGGCCGCCATTCGAAAGCTGATCGCCAAGGCCGCAGAGCATTTTCATCGCGAAAATCTGCTGATGGAGCAATATCGCTATCCCGAACACCGGGAGCACCGGGACGAGCACGCCATGCTGCTGTGCAGCATCGAGACCTGGTCGTCCAATCTGGCGTCAAGCGGTCGCCCCATCACCAAAGAGGTGGTGCACTACCTGAAGGACTGGCTGACCAACCACATCCGCACCGCCGACCGCCGTCTCGACCGCTTCCTGATCTCCGCGGTTCGGAAGCTGGGTCCGCCCGGACCATTGGCCGCCGGAACCTCCGAGGCCGGCTGGACCGCCGAAAACACCCTGCTGTGGGCCTCATTCCACGACACCGTGGCCCGCGAAACCGTTGCCGACAACCGCCGGCAAAGCCGGACCCGCGCCCGCCGGGAACAAAGGCTGGTGCAGGAGCGTCGGAACGGCCTCAGAGAAAAGCCGGGCAGCGCCAGCCGCCAGATGTACGCCGTCTATTACGAATAACCGGTCGGTCCTTTGCGGGTGTGGGCGGAGCCCACAAAATTGTTTCCTTTCAATGCCCCGTCGTATCCTGGCGCCTATGGGCCAACGCCCTCCCGGTTACGGCACCCGCCCCACCCGGGCCGGATTTCCGTGCGCGGTGGCGCCGGCCGGAACGTCGCTGTAAAGCACGGAGCCGGCGGCGATCCTGGCCCCGGCGCCCAGCGTCAGACGGGCGGTGACCACCGCCGACGACCCCACCAGCACGCCGTCACCCGCGGTGACGAAGCCATTGAGCACCGCATGGGGCGCCACCACCGAACAGGCGCCGAGCCGGACATCGTGGCCGACTCCGGCATGGACATTGATTACCCCGTGATCGCCGACCTCGGCATGGGGACCGACCGCGGCCAACGGCGCCACGATGCAGCCGGCGCCGAGCCGGGCATTGGCCGCGACCCAGGCGGTGGGATGAACCAGGGTGACAAACCGCGCCCCCAGCGCCGCCAGCCGCGCCGCCACCAGGCGGCGATCGGCGGGATCACCGACCGCGACCACCACCCGATCATCGGGTCCGGGACGCCAGCCGTCGATGGTGGCCACCACCGGCACCGGACAACCAAAGCGCGCCGGCTCGGCGCCGGTATCATCCAGAAAACCGCCCAGAGTCGCCGGCAACCGGCCGGCGGCAAGAATCTCGGCAACATAGGCCGCCACCTCGCGGCCAAAACCGCCGGCACCGGCCAGGTAAAGAACAAAGGGGGGGGGGGATTCGGACATGGCCGAGGCTACCGCGGGTTGCCCGGCATCGCAAGGGCGCCCGGCTCACGTTGCGGGCTTGTGGCCGTGACCAAGGGCGGGCATTCCCGAGAACTGCGGGCCGCCGACATCGCGCCCATATCTCCGATTTGCGGACTTTGAACCTGCCGCCTGTCGTCCTGCAAAACCAATAGTTGCCAAATGCTCACGAAGCATCACCCTTGACAGATGGTTTCCGACAGCGCATCGTCACCCCGGCGGCCGGACAGGGTGTAGACAGCACCCTGTCCAGCCTAACCACGAGTGATCCACTGGAGATCGTCCATGGCTAAAGCGGCATATATCATGCCCGTGCCTCTGCGCGCACGCTTCTCTCTCGCTTCGGCGGACGATGGCGGCCCAGGAACCCTTGAGGTTCTGGCGACCCGTAACTGTCTCGCCGCAAAGATGGGCGTGGTCATTGACCGGAGCCGGCGCAACCCTAACGGTTTCGGAGCGGCGGGACGCCTTCTTTTTCGGAGGCGTGCGCATGCCGAGTTTCGAAATCATCCCCGAACCCGACCTCGATCCCGACCTCGATCCCGACGAAGACCTTCAAGCCATCGTCGCTTCCGGACTCATCCCCGGTCTTGACGACGCGATCCATCGCCATTGCTTTGACCAGGCCATGGCGATGGTCGAGGCCGGAGGCGATGCCGCAAAGGCCCGTGCCATCCTGGCCAGGCGGAGACGTTTTGATTGTTGATGGCGGCCGGCGGGCGTGGCGGGTGTGGCCGTTCCGGTGTCCCGCGGTGCCCCGCCGGTGAAGACCCATCGCGACCGGGCTTGTGTTAGAGTGGCGGCCGATCTTCTCCGCCCCCTCCTGCGAACGGGCCTGCGCCATGACGGTGGTTACGACGGCCAAGACCTTTGCCGCGGCGCTCGGCGCCCACCGGGCCGGCCGGCTTGACGAGGCCGAGGCGCTGTACCGGCGGGTGCTTGCGGTGGATCACAGTCATGTGGACAGCCTGCACTATCTGGGGCTGATCGCCCTTCAGCGCGGCCACCACGAGCTGGCGGTGGAGCTGATCGGCCGGGCGATTGCCCTCAATCATCGGGTTCCCGAGTTCCACAACAATATCGGCGAGGCATTCCGGGGGCTGGGGCGGCTGGAGGCGGCGATCGGCCACTACAACCGGGCGCTGGCGCTGCGCCCGGGCTATGCCGAGGCCCACTACAACCTGGCCAATACGCTTTATGACCAGGGCCGGCTGGCCGAAGCCGAGGCGCGCTACCGGCAGGCGCTGGCGTTGCGGCCGGATTATGCCGAGGCCCACAACAATCTCGGCACGCTTCTCCACGGCCAGGGCCGGCTGGCCGAGGCCACCGACCACTACCGGCAGGTGGTGGCGCTGCGGCCGGAACTGGCCGAGGCCCATTACAACCTTGGCACCGTGCTCCAGGACCAGGGCGAAGCGGCGGCGGCGGCGACCGAATACGAAGCGGCGCTGGCCCTGTGGCCGGATTATGCCGAGGCCCATTACAATCTCGGCACCGTGCGTCAGGACCAGGGCCGGCTGGCCGAGGCGGTGGGGTATTACCGGCAGGCGCTGGCGTTGCGGCCGGACTATGCCGAGGCCCATAACAATCTCGGCAACGCCCTTAAGGATCAGGGCCGGCTGGACGACGCGGTGGCGTGCTTCACCCGGGCGGTGGCGTTGCGTCCGAACTATGCCGACGCCCACAGCAACCTGCTGTTCACCCTGCTTTATCTTCCCGGCGTGACCCTGCCGGCGGTGCTGGCGGCGGCGCGGCGCTGGAACGACACGCTGGCCCATGGTTTCAAGGCGGCGTGGCCGGTCCATGACCCCAGGACCCGGGGCGGCTGCGACCGGCCGCGGCTCGGCTTCGTGTCCGGAGATTTCCGCAACCATGTGGTCGGCCACCATGTCATCCCGACCCTGGAACGGCTGAAGGCCGCCGGTCACCGGCTGGTCTGCTACAGCAACAGCACCGCCAACGATGCCCTGACCGCCCGTTTCAAGGCGGCGGCGGCGCTCTGGCGGCCGGTTCGCGGGCTCGGCGATCAGGCGCTGGCCGAAACCATCCGCGACGACGGCATCGACATCCTGTTCGATCTCAGCGGCCACACCGCCCACAACCGTCTGCTGGTCTTTGCCCGCAGGCCGGCGCCGGTTCAGGTGTGCTGGGTCGGCTATCCCGCCACCACCGGCCTCGAGGCCATGGACTGCTTCCTCAACGACCGCCAGCAGGTCCCCGACGGCGCCGGGCGGTTCTACCAGGAACGGGTGGTCCGGCTGCCCGACAGCTACATGTGTTACCAGCCGGTGGCCGACGCCCCGCCCGTCACCGCGCCGCCCCAGGCCGGCAACGGTCACATCACCTTCGGCTCGTTCAACGAGGTCAAGAAGATCACGCCCCAGGCGGTGGCGGTGTGGAGCGAAATTCTGCGCCGCCTGCCCACCTCCCGTCTGGTGCTGAAGGCCACCCGCTTCGGCGATCCCGAGATTCAGGACCGCTATCGGACGTTGTTTCAGGACGGCGGCATCGATCCCGGACGCCTGGAGTTTGCCGGCGCGACATCACCCGCCGAACACATGGCGTTCATGTCCCGGGCGGATCTGGCCCTCGACACCTTTCCCTTCACGGGCGGTGCCACCACCGCCGACGCCTTGTGGATGGGGGTTCCGGTGGTGACGTGGCCGGGCGAAACCATCAGCAGCCGGCATTCCCTGGATCACCTGACCCAGGTCGGGCTGACCGACCTGATCGCCCCCAGCCTCGAGGGCTATGTCGCGCTGGCCCTGGAGCTGGCCGGCGATCCCGCCCGGCTGGCGGCGTTGCGGGCGGGGCTGCGGGCGCGGATGCTGGCGTCGCCGCTGTGCGACTGCGACCGGTTTGTCGGGCATTTCGAGGCCGCGGTGATGGCCATGTGGGAGCGGTATCTGGCCTCCGGCGAACCAGGGGCGCCGCCCCTGGACCCCACCACCACAGGGGCGTCGCCCCTGGACCCCACCACCACAGGGGCGTCGCCCCTGGACCCCACCAAGGGGTGACCCCTTGGAACCCATGACCGGGGTCCGGGAGCCGGGGGCGGCGTTCCTGGTCGCCGAAGGTATCCTCTACATTCTGCTGATGCTTGACAAACTGCACGAGGCCCGCCCGATCGGCCGCGCCTTCGATGCCGGCACCGAGGGCCGCTTTCGTGCCTTGCTGGCCCCCCGGCTGCAAGGCAGCGCGTGGCTGGGCATCGAGGAGGTCTGGCTGCCGGCGCTGGACCGGCTGCGGCTGTCCTGGCGGGATGGCCGGCTGGTCTGCACCGATCTCCGCCTGCTGGCCGCGGCCGACCTGCCGGCCCTGGAACTGACGGTCCTGGACCATGTTTCCGATACCTCGGCCGAGGAGCCGGCCCGGACGCTGGTCGAGGCCCATCTCGCCCGCTCGGCGCTGGTGCTGGTGCTGCTGCCGGCGGCCCGGGCCGGCGAGCGCTGGCTGCCGGCGCTGCGCACCTTCCTGGTCCATGGCGGGACCGGGGCTTACTTCCTGTCGCGGGATGACGGGCGGCACCGGCATCTGGCCCGGCTTCAGGAGGTGGTGCCGCCGCTGGTCCGGCGCATCCTGCCCGACGATGTCCTTCTCCGCTGGAGCCCGGAGTCATGAACGCCGACCGGCATCTGGCCCGGGCGGTGGCCTGGCTCGGTCAGGGTCATCTGGCCGCCGCCGACGCCCATTGCCGGCGCGGCCTCGACCTCGCGCCCGACCGCGAGGACGCGCTCCACCTGCTTGGGACCATCGCCGCCCTGGCCGGGCTGCGTCCCGCCGCCGCCGACTGCTTCCGCCGGGCGCCCGGACTGGCGGCGGCACGGGAGGCCCTGGCCCTGCTGGCGACGCTGCCCGGGCCCGACCCGGCACCGGACCCCGGCTTCGTGCTGATCAAAGCCTGGGGCTTCGGCTTCTGGTCCGAGGTCTGCCATGTCCTGGGTGGCCTGCTGCTGGCCGAACTCACCGGCCGGACCCCGGTGGTCCAGTGGGGGCGCAAGTGCCGCTTCTCGGACGGCGGCCGGACCGAAGCCTTTGGCCGGTTCTTCGAGCCGGTTTCGGCGTTCACGGTGGAAGACCTGATGGCGCTGGAGCCGGCCCGCTGCTTTCCCGAGGGCTGGGCTCTCGAGACCCTGCGCCGCGACCGCTGGTCCAGGCGCCCGGGGCTGGGCGCCATCGACTTCCTGGCGCGCCCCGAGACCGTGCTGGTGGGCTGCGTGTTCCTGGGCGTGGCGGACCTCGCGCCGTGGATTCCGCCCGGCCACCCGCTGCATGGCCGGCCGGTCGCGGCCTGCCTCAAGGCGCTGTTCGACCGCCATCTCCGGCCCCGGCCGGAAATCCTGGCGGCGGTCCGGGACTTCAAGGCGCGCCAGCTGGCCGGCGCCCCGGTGGTCGCGGTCCATCTCCGCGGCTCGGACAAGGTGGTGGAACTGCCCGGACTGGCCGCCGCCAACGACCGCATCCTGGCCCTGGTCGATACCGTTCCCGACGAGGCCCGGCTGCTGCTGCTGACCGACGACGCTCATCTGGCCCGGGACTTTCGCCGGCGCTATGGCCGGCGGGTGGTCATGACCCGCAGCCGGCGCACCGCCGACCCCACCGGCATCCACTACCACGCCGGAGAGAACGGGCTGGCGCTGGGCCGGGAGGTCATGATCGACACCTGGCTGGCCCTCGACGCCGACCGCTTCATCGGCAACGGTCGCTCCAACGTCTCGGGAATCATCGACGCGGTGCGAACCGCCGACGGCCGCGAGAGCACGCTGGTCCTCGACAATCAGCTTTATGAAAACACCTGGTTCCTGTAAGGCCGCCGGGCGTCAGCCACGGGACGAGGCCCCGGTCGGGGGAACGGCGCGCCAGTATAAGCCGCCCTTTTCCAAGACATGCGAAATATCACCGAACTTATTGTTTTAGATATAATTTTTACCGGAAAAAAGTGGTCCCGGAGGCGTGATCGGCGCTAGGCCCGATCCTTCGTTTGTGTCATGATGATGCGATCGGCGAGGGGAGAACTTCTCGCAGACCGTGGCGCCGCCACGGTCCAGGGCGTTCGGGAAGGCGGCGCTGACATGATCCTGACCTGGAGCGATACTCTTTCGATCGGTCACGGCGCCATCGACCGGGAACACAAGCGTATTATCGATACCGTCGCCCGGCTGTTTCTGGTCGTGCCGGAAAGCAACATGAATGAAGAGGCGACCCAGCTGTTCGGCGAGATTATCGATCTGTTGGGCACTCACTTCCACAATGAAGAGCTGGTGATGCGGGTCAATCGCTATCCGGACACCGATACCCACATCAAATTACATGGCGAGTTTTTTTCCCAACTGACCGGGCTTTTGTATCTGTTGGAAACCGGCAGCGATCGGGTGGCTCAGGGACTGATCCAGTGTGTTCATGCCTGGGCTTTCGACCACATCATGATTCATGACCGGAGGATCGCCAGATATCTTGAGGCCAACCGGCTTTAAGGTGCCGCCGCCGGCCGTCCTTCGGGCCGCATCCCTTCCCTCATTGCTGCCAGCGGTCCCAGAATTCCCGGGAGCGGGCCTGGACCCAGTCGCCGGCGTCGCCCACCCGGCCGCTGACCCAGGCCCAGGCCTTGCCGATGGCGGTCACCGACGGCTTGAGGGCGGCACTGGTGGACTCGAAGGCGTCGGGCAGCACCTGACCGGCATCCACATAAACGTGATCGGCCACCAGCCCGCCCGCGAGGCCGGCCAGCAGGATCGCCGCCGCTTCGATCCCGCCCTGGCTTTCCAGATCCCGCACCACCGCCGCGGCCTCCCGGGCCGACAGGCCGCTGTTCGAGGTGAAGGCGTCGAGCACCCAACCGTCGATGAACACGCTCATCAGCCCGGCCCCGGCCAGGACCCCGGCCGAGCTGGCGATGATCCGGTAAAGATCGCCGGGGCCGTTCCAGGCGTCCTGGGCCGAGAGCCGGGCGGCGTCGGCGTCAGGGGTCGGTTGCATCCCGGCGGTATCGGCCCGGGTCCCGGGCGCGGCCATGCCCACGCAACCAAGCACAAGGCCGAAGACCAGAATGCGGAGGGTCGTCATCGGAGCATCCCGACAAGGGGCGGTGCCGGCGGCGGAGTGCGCCGGCATGGCGCAAGTGTATCAAGGGAAGATGCCGGTTGGTACCGGAACCGTCACGTCCGGCGTGAAACCGTGCCCGACAGGGAGGCGGCGTTCCGAGCCGACGGTGGCCGGTGTTGATCACGACGGCGGTGTTGGCCGGCAGGTCGGGCCGGCGCAAGGCATTCCCCATGATGTGGACCGGGCGTCTCGCGTCCGAGCCGCTCCCGGTGTCGCCGATGGTCCGATCAACGCAATTATGTGCTTGCCTGACGCGAACTGAGCCTTCTTTTTACCCGATTTCGCTGACCGGAACCGTCACCTCCGGCGTGCAACCGCCCCGGGATCAGCCGCCGGGATCAGCCGTCAAGATAGGCTTCGCGCACCCGCCCGTCCTCCAGCAGATCGAGACCGCTGCCCGACAGCACGATCCGGCCCTGGTCGAGGACATGGGCGGAATCGGCCAGACGCAGCGCCGCGCCGACATTGCGTTCGGCCAGGATGATCGTGATGTTCTCGGTGGCCAGGGTCCCGATCAACTGGAATATCTGGCGCGTCAGCATCGGGCCCAGGCCCCGGGTCGGTTCGTCGAACAGGATCAGCTCGGGCCGGGCCATCAGGCAGCGGCCGATGGCCACCATCTGCTGCCGGCCGGCCGACAGCAGGTCCACGTCCAGGTCGAGGACCTCGACCAGACGGGGAAACAGCGTCAGCACCCGTTCCAGGCGCGCGGCCCGGCCCGCCTGCGCCCGGCCCGCCTGCGCCCCCAGCTCCAGGTTTTCACGCACGCTCATGGACGGGAACAACTGGCGGCCTTCGGGCACATGGGCGATGCCGAGGGCGCAGACGCGATGGGCGGGCAGGCCGGTGATGTCCTGGCCGCGGAAACGGACGCTGCCGGCCGAAGGCCGGACCAGACCGCCGATGGCCTGGAGCACCGAGGTCTTGCCGGCGCCGGCGCTGCCGACGATGGCGGTGGTCGAGCCCTGGGCGACCTCGAACGAGACGCCCTGAAGGGCGGGGATCGGACCGTGACGCAGATGCAGGTTCGAAACCGCCAGCAACAGCGCCGGCCGCCCGCCATGCCCGGCCGCCCGGGCTTCCGGCCTGGTCGAAGCGATCATGGGTGGGACTCCCGGGAAGCCGGCCCCGGACCGGCCGCGGTCCTCAGCGTCTCCGGGTCGGCATCGGCGACCACCTGGCCGCACTCCAGCATCACCACCCGGTGGGCCAGGGCCATCACGGCATTCAGCCGGGGCTCGGCCAGGATCAGGGTCAGGCCGGGCCGGTGGTTGAAGGCATGCAGCACCGCGCACAGCCGCCGGATTTCCGTCGGTGCCAGTGCCCCCAGGATTTCGTCGAGCAGCAGCAGCCGCGGCCGGGTGGCCAGCGCCCGGGCCAGTTCCAGGCGCTGGCGCGCCGATCCGACCAGCCCGCCCGCCGGCCGCCCGGCCAGCGGGGTCAGCTCCAGCAGGTCCAGCAGGTCGAGAACCCGCCGCCGCGCCTCGGTCGGGTCGGGGGCGCGCAGCAACGCCGCCACCATCACCGTGTCGGCCACGCCGAGCCCCCGGAACGGCTGAACCGGATGGAAGGTGCGGGCGATGCCGGCGGCGCAAGTCTGATCGGTCCGCAGCCCGGCCAGATTGCGGCCAAGAAACCGGATGGTCCCGGCGTCGGGACGGCAGTGTCCGGTGATCAGGTCAAAAAGCGTGGTCTTGCCGGCGCCGGCGGCCCCGACCAGCGCCACGATGGCGCCGGCCGGCACGGTCAGGGACACCCCGGAGATGGCTTCGAGCCCGCCGAAGCTTTTGGAGACCCGGTCAAGCACCAGCAGATCGTCGGTCACGGTCCCGGCTCCCCCGGCCACCGGTTCCCGGCCGGCGGCCCCGGCGGCACCAGCCCGAAGCGATGTGCCAGCCACGGCCACAGGCCGCCGGGCCGGAACAGCACCACCAGCACCAGCAGCAGGCCGTAGCAAAACGGAGTCAGGCCCGGCAACGGATGGCCCGACCGCTGGCTCAGCCACGCCAGCACCGCATCCACCGGCGCCAGCACCAGCGCGCCCACCAGCGGCCCGAACAGGGTGCCGAGACCGCCCGTCACCGCGCCCAGCACCATCGCCATCGAACTGGTGGCGGAAAAGAGCTGGTCGGGAACCAGGGCGCCCGAGAAAAACGCCAGAAACGCCCCGGCCGGCGCGGTCAGCGCCGCCGAAACCGCCATGGCCGACAGTCGGGTGCGGAACAGGTTGACGCCGACCGCCGCCGCCGCCGTCGGGTTTTCCCGCACCGCCAGCCACCGGTAGCCCAGGCCCGAGCGCAGCAGCAGCCGGATCGCCACCAGCGCGGTCAGGGTCATCCCGAACAGCAGATAATAGGCCAGCACCGGATGACCGCGCAGTTCGGGCAGCAGGCCGCCCGGCGCCACCGGCGGCAGCACCAGCCCGGCGGTTCCGCCGAGAATCTCAAGATGGCCGGCACCAAGACGGCAGGCTTCGGCCGCGATCAGGGTCAGCAGCGCGAAGGCGACCTCGGGCCAGTCGGTCCGCAGGGCCAGGGCGCCCAGCGCGGTTCCGGCCAGCGCCGCCGCCGGCATCGCCAGCCACAAACCGAGCCACGGGCCGATGCCGGCATGCAGCGCAAGGCCGGCGCCGCAATAGGCGCCGAGCCCGACGAACAGCGCAGGCCCGAGGGAGAGCAGACCGGCGAATCCCGAAACGAGGTTCCAGGCCTGGGCGGCATAAGCCAGCCACAGAACCGGGATCATCAGCGCCACCACTCCGCCGCCGGCCCATTCCGGCAGGGTCGCGAGGCCCAGCAACACCGTCAGCCCCAGCAACCGGCCGCGCCAGGTGGTGCCGGCGATCAGATCGGCCAGCATCTCCATCAGCGCCTGGGCCAGCCGTTCGGGCAGCGTCTCGATCAGCCGGAGCATGCCGGCAAGGCCGGACGAGACCGCGGTTGCCGTGGTCCGCAACACCGGTCTCATCCGGGCTGCTCCCGATGACGGGCGGGGTTCGCGCTCCGGTTCGGAAACCGGCCCGGCAGCCCCAGCGACCGCAGCACCAGCACCACCAGCAACAGGCCGTATCCGGCCAGACTCTGGAGCGCCGGGCTCACCAGCGCCCCGGCCAGCGCCTCGACCATGCCGACCAGCAGGCCCCCCAGCAGCGCCCCGCCGGCACTGCCCGGGCCGCCGATCAGGATCACGACGAAGCCGGTCAGCGCCATATCGGACACCAGTTCCGGCCGGACATCGACGGTCTGGGCCATCAGGCAGCCCGCCACCCCGACCACCGCCGAGCCCAGGCCGAAGGTGACGGCCTGAAGCCGGCTCACATTCAGGCCGATCACCCGGGCGCCACAGGGGTTGTCGGCGCAGGCGCGGATGGCCTTGCCGGTGCGGCTGATATTAAAGAACACGAACAGCAGCGTGATCATCAACACCGCCACCCAGGCCGCCCGCACCTGCAACCGGTCGAGCACCAGCGGCCCCAGCGCCAGGGTGTCGGCGCCGATGGGCAGGCGGGCGCTGCGGGGCGCGGCGCCGAACAGCAGGGAAAGTCCCCCGGCCAGCATCAGCGCCACCCCGACCAGCAACAGCGACGGCATCGGTTCGGGCAGCCGCCGGACCCGGCCCGCCAGCAGGCTCTGGAACAGGAAGCCGAAGACGAACAACCCGACGGCGTCCACCGGCAGGGCCAGCAGCGGATCCGTGCCATGGAGCGTCATCACCAGCGCCGAGGCGTACATGCCCGCCACCATCATGCCGCCATGGGCGAAATTGACCACCCGCAGGGCTCCGAAGATCACCGCAAAGCCAAGCGCCGCCAGTCCGTAAACCAGTCCGGTCAACAGGCCGCCGATCAGGATGTTGAGATAAAAGGCCAGAGACATGGCACGCATCGTCGCCCGAAACCCGCCGCATAAGACCCCGCCCGGCCCGGAACCGCAAGGGGGGATTGGTCTGCGGGGATCGGCATGGGGAAAGACCGCTCCGGCGCCGCCGTACCGCCCCCGGTGCCGTTCCGGCGCCGCGCAACCCTTGACCCCGGGTTCCCGGCTTCCCAGATAGAGGGCGTGGACGGATGCCGTTACGGGTCCGTCCCGAGGAGGCAAATGGTGGCGTGGCCCGAAGGCACGTCGAGCCTGGAGTTTCGACCGCACCCTTTGGGACGCGCCACGAGATCGCTCATAAGGAGGATCATCCATGCGTACCTATGATCTGTCGCCGTTGTTCCGCTCCACCGTCGGGTTTGACCATCTGACCCGGGCCCTGGATGCGGCCTTGCAAGTGAACGACACCGCACTGTCTTACCCGCCCTACAATATCGAAAAGGTTGGTGAGGACGCTTACCGCGTGTCGATGGCGGTGGCCGGTTTCGGCGCCGAGGACATCGACATCATCACCAACGAGGGCGTGCTGGTGGTCAAGGGGAAAGCCAAACCCGAAGACGACAAGGCCACCTATCTTTATCGCGGCATCGCCGCCCGCGCCTTTGAACGGCGCTTCCAGCTTGCCGATTACATTCGGGCCACCGATGCCCGCCTGGAGAACGGCATGCTGTCGGTGGAACTGGTCCGGCAGGTCCCCGAGGCCCTGAAGCCGCGCCAGATTGCCATCGCCACCGGGACCACGGTTGCCGGGACCGCCCGGGTGACGCGGTTGGCCGAGGAGAAAGCAGCGGCCTGAGTCTTTGCTCCGGCCGGAAGGCGGGCGGCGGGCAACCGCCGCCCGCCTTTTTTGTGGAAACGATTTTGTGGGCTCTGCCCGCACCCGCAAAGGGCCGGTCGGCCCTTTGAACCCTTGACGTCCTGAGGTCAGGGAGGCAAGCACTCCTTCGCGGGTGCAGGGCGGGAGCCCTGCAAAAATGGGGCAGCCATGCCGACCGTTGCCGAAGCCTTTCGCAGCGCCGTCGCCCATCACGAGGCCGGGCAACCGGCCGAGGCCGAGGCGCTTTATACCCGGATTCTGGCGGTGGCGCCGGACCATGCCGGCTGTCTGCACCGGCTGGGCGGGCTGGCCCTCGAGACCGGGCGGCACGACCTGGCCATCGCCCTGATCGGCCGGGCCATGGCCATCGACGACCGCGAGCCGGTCTACCCCAACACCCTGGGCAATGTCCTGTACGCCCAGGGCCGGCTCGACGAGGCGGCGGCCCAGTACCGGCGGGCGCTGGCGCTCAAGCCCGACTATGCCGGCGCCCTCTATAACCTGGGCAACGTCCTTCAGGCCCAGGGCCGGGCCGCGGCGGCGCTGGCGGCGTTCGAGCAGGTGCTGGCGCTCAAGCCCGACCATGCCGAAACCCTCAACAATCTTGCCGCCGTGCTGCTGGACCTGGGCCGGCCCGACGAAGCGGTGGCCCGGGCCGGTCAGGCGCTGGCGCTTCAGCCCGGGCTGGCGGAGGCGCTGAACACCCAGGGCAGGGGGCTCCAGGAGCTGGGCCGGCTCGACGAGGCGGTGGCCCGCTACCGGCAGGCGATCCGGCTCCGGCCCGACTATGCCGAGGCCCACAGCAACCTGCTGATGACCCTTAACTATCTTCCCGACCTGCCGGCGGCCGGGCTGGCCGGGGAGCACGCGCGCTTCGGCGACCGGTTCCAGCGGGGACTTCCCGCCCGGCCGCTCCCCGCCAACCTCCGGGAGCCCGAACGCCGGCTCAGGGTCGGCTATGTCTCGGGCGATTTTCGCGATCATGTGGTCGGCCACTTCGTCGAGCCGCTGTTTGCCGCCCACGACCGGAGCCGGATCGCCGTCCACGGCTATTCCGAGACCCTGCGCCCGGACGCGGTGACGCGGCGGCTCCGGGGGCTGGCCGAGGGCTGGCGCGACACCGCCGGTCTCGACCCCGAAACCCTGGCCGGGCAGATTCGCGCCGACGGCATCGACATCCTGGTGGACCTGGCCGGTCATTCGGCCTTCAACCGGTTGCCGGTCTTTGCCCGCAGGCCGGCGCCGGTCCAGGTGACGTGGCTCGGCTATCCCGCCACCACCGGTCTGAGCGCCATCGATTACCGTCTGGTGGATGCCGTCACCGATCCGCCCGGCGCCGCCGACCGGCTGGCGTCCGAGACGCTGGTCCGGCTCGGGCCGGGCTTTCTGTGCTACCGGCCGCCCCCGGCTCCCGAGCCGGGGCCGCCGCCGCTGGACCGCAACGGCTTCGTCACCTTCGGCTCGTTCAACAATCTCAACAAGGTCAATGACCGGGTGATCGCCCTGTGGGCGGCGCTGCTGCACCGCGAGGCCACGGCGCGGCTGTTGCTCAAGAGCCGGCAACTGGCCTGCGGGAGCGTGCGCGAGGCGCTGCGGCGGGCCTTTGCCGGCCATGGCATCGGGGACGGACGGCTGGAACTGCTGGGCTGGACCCCGGCCGCCTCCGGCCATCTGGAGACCTATCGCCGCATCGACCTTGCCCTGGATCCCTTCCCGTACAACGGCACCACCACCACCTGCGAGGCGCTGTGGATGGGGGTGCCGGTGGTGACGCTGGCCGGCGACCGTCACGCCGCCCGGGTCGGCGCCAGCCTGCTCGGGCAGCTTGGCCTTGACGGGCTGGTGGCCGGGGATGCGGCCGGTTACGTTGCCATCGCCGCATCCCTGGCCGGCGACCCGGAGCGTCTGGCCGGGCTGCGGGCGACGCTCCGCGACCGGATGCGGGCGGCGCCGCTTTGTGACGCTCCGGGCTTTGCCCGCCGGATCGAGGCCGCCTATCGGGAGATGTGGCGGCGCTGGTGCCGGGACGGTTCGGGGGACGGGCCGGGGGACGGGCCGGGGGCGGGACCCGCGACCGCGCCCGACCGCGGCCAGCCCGGCAACCGTCCGGTCACTTCCCCTTGGTCGGGGGCGGCGCCTTTTGCGATGGGGCCGCCGCGATCACCTTCGGCTTGACCGCCTTCGGCTTCTTGGCCTCTCGGTTTCCTTTTTGCTCACCCTTTGCCATGGCTTGTTGCTCCCCTGAAAATAGGGCGACGTGCGCCGGGTCATTTTTGTACCACGCCGCATCATTCTGCACCAGAAGCCGGCCGGCGCCACCGCGGTTCTCAATGCGACTGACTCTGAGTCCCGGCGGTCGGTCGTGAGTCGGGAACGCCACAGGAATCTGGAAAGTGGCTGGGCGGCGGGATCGGGGCCTTACCTGATGGCCGAACTGTGATTCGACAACGGGATGAAGATATTGAACCGCCTGATCGGGTCTTTTGCCGCCTAAAGAATGGCCCCGATCCCTTTACGGCGAATGACGTTGAGCAACACAAGCGCGGGGCCGGTTGCCCGCTTCGCGCCACGCTCCAACTGCGAGACATAGCCTGTCGTGAGATTAAGGAAGCGGGCGAACACCGCCTGACTGAGGTGTGCCTGTTCGCGCAAGGATTTGATCTCGTCGCCCGTGATGGGGTCCGCCACCACGTCCGCCTTGCTGCCAAGTAGGCGCAAGGTGATCTTCTCGTGCGCCGCTGCGTCCATCACGCCGACGCGCCGCGCGTCGTCGGCCATCTCCAGCAATGCCTCGGATAACCGGCCAGGTTGCGTTGTTGTCGTCATCGTCAACCTCCTGCAAAGCGTTTTCCTCAAGGGCATGGCTCGACAGGCGCCTTTCGTGGGCTCTGCCCACACCCGCAAAGGGCCGGCCGGCCCTTTGAACCCATGACGTGAATGAGGGCAAGGAGGCGAGCCTCCTTGCGGGTGCAGGGCAGAGCCCGGCAAAACCGGGACGACGCCATCGTTCCTCTTGTCTCGACACGATTCGAGTGGCTAGAACAGGCCCCGGGACAGGCGGGAGCGGGCAGGATGCGGATCGGAATCATCGGGTGCGGCTTGATCGGACAGAAACGGGCCAGGGCCGCAGCGGCCCATGGCCTGGAGATCGTCGGCGCCGCCGATCTTGAGCTGTCCCGGGCCGAAGCGCTGCTCAAGGCCGCGGGGTCGGCCGGGGCCGGCGGCCGGGCCGGCCGGGACGCCGCCGAGGTCATCGCCGCCCGCCCGGATCTGATGGTGATCGCCACCACCCATGACCGGCTGGCCGAACTGTCGCTGGCGGCCATCGAGGCCGGTTGCCATGTGCTGGTGGAAAAGCCGGCGGCACGCACCGCCGACGAGTTGCGCCCGGTGCTGGAGGCCGCCCGACGCCACCGCCGGACCGTCAAGGTCGGCTTCAACCATCGCTTCCATCCGGCGCTGCTGCGCGCCCGCGAGATCGTGGCCTCGGGGGCGCTGGGGCCGCTGATGTTCATCCGCGGCCGTTACGGCCACGGCGGCCGGGTCGGCATGGAAAAGGAATGGCGCTGTAGTCCCGAGGTCTCGGGCGGCGGCGAGCTGATCGACCAGGGCTCGCACCTGATCGATCTCGCGCGCTGGTTCCTCGGCGACTTCACCGAGGTTCAGGGCATGCTCGGCACCCTTTACTGGGATACCCCGGTGGACGACAACTGCTTCATCGGCCTGCGCACCGAAAAGGGCCAGGTGGCGTGGCTGCACGCCACCTGGACCGAGTGGAAGAACCTGTTCTCGTTCGAAATCTACGGCCGGGAGGGCAAGCTGCACATCGAAGGGCTGGGCGGCAGCTACGGCACCGAACGGCTGGCGTGGTACCGGATGCTGCCGGAAATGGGGCCGCCCGAGACCACCATCTGGGAGTATCCGTTCCCCGACCGCTCGTGGGACGCCGAATTCGCCGAGCTGATGGCGGCGCTCAAGGAAGGCCGGCAGCCGCTGGGCGCCATCGACGACGCCATGGCCAATCTCGAAATCATCGGCCGCTTGTATCAAGGAACCTCGCGATGATCATCACCCGCAGCCCGTTGCGCATCACGCTGGGCGGGGGCGGCACCGATCTGCCGTCCTACTACCGCGACCATGGCGGCTTCCTGATCGCGGCCGCCATCGACAAATACGTCTACATCACGCTTCACGAGACGTTCGAGCCGATCTACAGCATCAAATACTCGAAGCTGGAGCGGGTCGATACCATCGATCAGATCGAGCATCCGATCATCCGCGAGGCGCTCCGACTGGTCAACGGTAACACCCGTGCCGCCCATCTGGAACTCACCAGCCTTGCCGACATTCCCGCCGGCACCGGTCTCGGCTCGTCGGGCAGCTTCACCACCGCGCTGCTCAAGGCGCTGCACGCCCACGGCAAGAATCTGGTCCATCCCGAGACCCTGGCCGAACAGGCCTGTCACATCGAGATCGACCGGCTGGGCGAACCGATCGGCAAGCAGGACCAGTATATCGCCGCCTATGGCGGCGTCACCTGCTTCCGCTTCAATCCCGACGGCAAGGTCGAAGCCTGGCCGCTCAAGATTTCCCAGGAAATCCTGTACAACCTCGAAGACAATCTGCTGCTGTTCTTCACCGGCTACTCGCGCAGCGCCTCCTCGATTCTCAAGGACCAGGACAGCCGGACCCGCCAGTCGGACGGCGCGATGGTCCAGAACCTGCACTATGTCAAGGACCTGGGTCTGCGCAGCCAGACCGCCCTCGAGACCGGGGATCTCAAGCGGTTCGGCGAATTGATGCACGAGCATTGGGAGCACAAGAAGCGGCGCTCGGGCGGCATGTCCAATCCCGACATCGACGTCTGGTACCAGATCGCCATGGCCAACGGCGCCATCGGCGGCAAGCTGATCGGCGCCGGCGGCGGCGGCTTCCTGATGTTCTATACCGAGGACAAGCGGAGACTGCGCCATGCCCTGCTTCAGGCGGGGTTGCGCGAGGTCCGGTTCCGGTTCGATTTTGAAGGGACCAAGGTCGTCGTTCAGTAACTCCGATAGGCGCCAGGATACGATGAGTCACTGAAATGGATTGGTTTTGTGGGCTCTGCCCACACCCGCAAAGGGCCGGCCGGCCCTTTGAACCCATGACGTGAATGAGGTCAAGGAGGCGCGCCTCCTTCGCGGGTGCAAGAGAGAGCCCTGCAAAATCAGGACAAGTGCATTATCCTGGCGCCTATGGGGCGTTGCCCCCGATACTCCCCCGCCAGGGGCCAAAGCCCCTGGCCCCCGTTTTGGCCCCCGTTTTGGCCCCCGTTTTTGGCCCCCGTTTTGGCCCCCGTTTTGGCCCCCGTTTTGTATGAGGGTTGTTCCGATGACTGTGATGCCGGCGGTTGCGGTTCTGGCGGGGGGGCTGGCGACACGGCTGCGGCCGATCACCACCACCATCCCCAAGGCGATGGTCGAGGTCGCAGACGAGCCGTTCATTGCTCACCAGTTGCGGCTGCTGCACCGGGAGGGCACCCGGATGGTGGTGCTCTGCCTTGGCTATCTCGGCGAACAGGTGGCCGACTTCGTCGGCGACGGCAGCCGTTTCGGCCTGGAGGTGCGCTATTCCTTCGACGGCGACCGCCTGCTCGGCACCGGCGGCGCCTTGCGCAAGGCGCTGCCCCTGCTCGGGCCGGAGTTCCTGATCCTGTACGGCGACAGCTATCTGGATCTGGCCTATGCCCCGGTGGTCGGGGCCTGGCGGGCCGGCGGGCTGGACGGGATGATGACCGTCTACCGCAACGAAGGGCGCTGGGACACCAGCAACGTGGTGTTCAGCGACGGCCGGATCATCTGCTACAGCAAGACGATCCACGACCCCGGAATGCGCCACATCGATTACGGCCTGGGCCTCCTCAGGGCCGGGGTGCTGGCGGCCCGGCCCGACGATCAGCCCTTCGACCTCGCCGGGGTTTACTCCGATCTGGTCGCGGCCGGGCGTCTGGCCGGCTACGAGGTCAGACAGCGGTTCTACGAGATCGGCTCTCCCGAGGGACTGGCCGAAACCGACGCCTGGCTCCGGCACAAGGCCATCGGGTGAACGGCGGAGGAGAGGTGCCGGCGCGCCTCCGTTCACCCGACAGCCCTGACAGCGATCAGCCGGCCAGCCGCTTGATCTCGGCCACCAGATCGTCGTTGTCGAACGGCTTGTAGAGCACCGCGTCGGCGCCCCAGGTCTGGGCCAGCGCCGCCGAGACATCGATGGGCTTGCGCATCCCGCCACCGGAAATGGCGATGACCCGGATGTTGGCGTTGCCGGCGCGCAGGCGCTTGAGCAGTTCGACGCCGTCGAGATTGGGCATCCACAGATCGGTGACGATCAGGTCCACCCCCTGGCTGTCGAGCAAGGTCAGGGCTTCCTTGCCGTCGGACGCCTCCAGGACCTGATAGCCGACGGCCTCCAAGGCGGCGCGAATCGAAAGCCGGACCGCCGGCACGTCATCAACGAGCAGGATGCGTTTCATGAGTTCTTGCCCTGTTCAACAGAGAGTTCCCGGGGCCGGAAGAATAACATATAACAGGCGCAAACCAATGTCCGGGCTCCGGCCGGGCAGGACCATCCATTCCGAGCCGCCATGCCCACCGTTCCGGCCACGCCTGTCGTTTCGATTGTCATTCCCCTCTATAACCGCGCGAACACCCTGCCTCGGGCCGTCGCCAGCGTGCAGAGTCAGGATTTTACCGATTGGGAACTGATCCTGGTCGATGACGGCTCCACCGATAATGGCGCCGAAGCGGTCCTGGCACTTGGCGATCCACGCCTGCGGCTGATTCGCCATCCGGTCAATCGCGGCGCCCCGGCCGCCCGCAATACCGGCATCGCCGCGGCGCGGGCGCCGCTGATCGCCTTCCTCGATTCCGACGACGAATGGCTGCCGGGCAAACTCTCGGCCCAGGTCGCGGCGCTGGCCCGGGCGCCGGCCCGGCTCGGCGCGCTCGTCACCGGCTTCGTCCTGCACCGGCAGGCCACCGGCGGCCGTTTCGAGCGATGGCCGGCGGCCGACGGCACCTGGTTTGCAACCTTGCTCGACGGCTGTACCCTTTCTCCCGGCTCGACGCTGCTGGTCCGCCGCGACTGCTTCGAGCGGATCGGCGGCTTTGCCGAGGACCTGCCGCGCTTCGAGGATTGGGACTGGCTGCTGCGGCTGGTGGAGTCCGACGACCTCGACTGCCTGCCGTGCCTGGGCGCGCTGGTCCATCTCGGCGGCTTTGCCGCCCGGGCGCGGGTGGCGGAGGCCACGGCGCTGCTGTGGCAACGCCAGCACGAGCGGGTCGGCCGGCTCGGCGGCGCCGGCGCCCGGCGCCGGTTCCGGGCCTCGCTGGCGCTGGAATGCGCGGTGGCCGCCTGGCGCACCGGCGCCCCCGGAACCGCCCTGATCACCGGACTTGCCGCCGCCACCCACTCCCCGTCCCGGGTCGCCCGCCTGCTCGGCCGCGGCTGGCAACGGCTGGGTCAACGGGATCTGTGACGGGGGACAGGGCGACTCCGGGACCGGTCCGGCAGGACCGTGGGGGCGGTCGGGTGACGACGGCCGGACAGGCGTTCGGTCCGGGCGGGAAAGCTGACGTCCTGCCGGCACACGGCAATCCCGGCACGAACCTGACGACCCGTTGAAGAAAGTTCAGCCTGGATAGCCGGCGCCGACATCACCAAGCCGCTTGCTCTGAATTATTATGAAAAAAAACCAAGCCGGCCCGAAGAATGACAGAGGAGTCGGAGAACGTCAGGCTCTGAAACACTAATGAGCTAAAAAAATATCTTGCGTACCGCCTCCGCAGAATCATTAAATTGTGGATGCATTCTAATTTGAAGCGGAAGCGTACCAAGAAATACGGCTCTTCGCTGTTTCACATGGGTAGCTGGAGTTCCAGCTTGCCGGCGATCAGGTAGATGATCGCCTTCAGGTTGCGGGTAGATCGGTAGCCCCGAGCCTTTGCTTTGGCAGCCTGGATAAGGCTG
>Ga0302320_10003336_pt1 | contig 37481 bp, 31 predicted proteins | sample Bog_T0_3_FD_202130 | JGI IMG/M metagenome (GOLD analysis project Ga0302320, IMG submission 202130) | Peat permafrost microbial communities from Stordalen Mire near Abisko, Sweden - Bog_T0_3 | ecosystem: Environmental > Terrestrial > Soil > Wetlands > Peat | place: Sweden: Abisko, Stordalen Mire... | reverse complement strand
TGATTGTTCTGCTTGGCTTCCACCAGTTCATTGACCAGAGCCGCCGCGGTCACAAACCGGACTCGCCGCTTCTGCCGGCAGGCGGCCAGACAAAGGCCCGTTGCAAGATGGCTCTTGCCGGTCCCGCATTCACCGATCAAAACCACCGGCTCGCTCCTGTCGATGTAGCCGCCTTCCGCCAATTCACGAATCTTCGCCGCCTGGATCTGCGGCGCCTGCGAAAAGTCGAACTCTTCGAGCGTCTTCATGCGCGGGAGTTGCGCGTCGCGGATCCGGTTGTCGATGGCGTGCCGGTCACGCTCTTCACATTCGATCGCGAGCAGCGCCTCGAGATAGCGGATGTGGCTGTGGTTCTCCTTCACCGCCTGCTCTGCGAGTGAAACGAAATTCGCTCCAATCGTCGGTGTGCGCACCGCCTTGCAGTACTGCCGTACGCTGGCGTGTTCCAGTTCTTCGGTGTGCTTCGGCTTCATTACTGGATGCCTCCGTTGCCGTCCGCCAGCAGCAGATCGTATTCCGCCATCGTCGGCATTGGACGTTCAAACTCCCGCAGCTCTTCCGCCAGTGCAATCGCATAGCGCCGCCGTTGTTCCGCATCCGGCATGTGCAGGATGTGCAGCACGGCCGCACCATCGGACACATCCAGCCGCAGCGCTTCCTCCACTGCCGCGATCAGCCGGGGCCATCCCAGCGCGAAGCCCTCGCGCACCAGCCCGATCATTTCTCGCGTGCCCACACCCTTGCCGTGGCGCTGTTCGAGCCGTCGCCAGATCCGGTCCAGGCAATCCGGCCAGCGTCCCGCCTCGCGCCATTGCGCCAGCGGCGTCGAGCCGGCCATCGCGCCCGGCTTCCGTTCCAGCACATCGAGATAGTGTTCGAGATTGAGAATCTCATGCCCGCGGCCATAGCACCGTTCGTGCTGTGCCACGCGCTTGTTGTCGTGCACAATCTCGACCTGCAACGGCCCCACCACCGCGGTGACTCGGAAGCCGGGCGGCACCGGAGCGGAGTACCAATTCGTCTTCACGCGCACACGGCCCCGGCCATCGACCACGAGCGGATACAGCACGTCGTGCAGCGGGAAGCCTTCTGCAGCCAAGGGCAATAGCGTAGCGCGCTCGTGCTCGCTGGCCTGCCCCACCGTCATGCTCTTGCCACTGATGGTGCGACGACGATTGGCTTCGCAGGTGGCTTGCAGTTGCTCATTAAATGCCTGCAAATCCGCGGCTTCCGGAACCGGCACGAGAAAGTTGCGCCGGAACCAGCCCTGCTCTCCTTCCACGCCGCCCTTCTCATTGCCGCTGGCCGGATTGCAGTACTCGCTCTGAAAACCCCAGTGCGAGCGGAAGGCAATCATGCGATCGGTCTCGATGCGTTGATAGCCCCGCAGAATCTTCTTCACCAGCAACGACATGTTGTCGTAGCGGTTCGTGCGGAACACGCCGCCGAAGTACTCGAAGGCCTTCTCGTGTGCTTCCAGCAGCGCTTGCTGGGTGGCGTGCGTATAGGCGTGATGGAACGCGTCGCCCGAGGCCATGCTGCGCATCGCGAAGATGTACAGCTTCTGCGCTTCGCCGCCGAGCCGCACCGTGGCCTCGTACCAGTCGACCTGCGCTTCCTGGCCCCAGTGATAGCTCTGTGGCACGAAGACTTCGGATCCAGCCAAGCCGAGAGCGCGCTTGCGCTGCCGCACGTAGCGGCGCACCTGCGATTCCGAAATCGCGTATTCCGAGTGCTCTGTCCGCAATCGCATCCAGATGCGATGCGCCGTGTGTCGCTGCTTGCGCGGCGCCTCGCGATCGCAATCCAGCATCCGATCGATACACTCTCTCACCGGATCGAGCTTCGGATGGGCCCGGTCGCTCTTTTTCCTGTCGGGCGGGATGGCACTGCTGATCGCCTGGCGCACCATCCGTCGGTGCATGCCATGCTTCTTCGCCAACCCCAGAATCGTCTCGCCTGCCGCGTATTCGCGGCGCAGCACTTCAAACAGTTCCACTTTCTGCCTCCTGTCCATCTCGGAATCTTGTCATTCCGGCCTGTCCAGGTGGGCCAAATTAGATGCTCAAAGTGGGCCAAATCTGATGCGCGAACTCACCCGCACCGAATCACAGCATGACGTCCGTCGTGTTGGGTCCTAGCCGTGTGCAGCGGATCACCGCGATCCAGCTTCCGATAATCCGTCTATTGTCGCCTGGCGCGACGTCCACTCGAGAGCACAAGCGCGGAGCTGCACCGCAGTCTCATCGTCCGCCCCCTACCGTTTCACAGTTGGTAGGTTGTGACACAGCGTTGCAAGGCCCGCAAACAGCGAGTGTGACGTGTGCCCCATATCGGGGCAAATTGCGTATGCGCCGACCCTATCGTTGCTTGAGGAGCCCTGCGGTGCGATAGCCTTCCTCGGTGACGAAGAAGACTTCGCCCTCACCTGCTCTATCTTCGAGGAGTCGTGCATTGCTTAGCTCTGCGACAGCGCCTCTCCATCTCGCCTCTGAGCGCGGGTCACCGCGCTCGGCGAAGTTTTTGCCGTTGGTTTGGACGCTGGAACCGTCCATTGTCTGCAGGCTCATGACTACGCCCTGTCGGTCCTTGCTGGCTTCAATGAGGAGGTCGCGAGCAGCAGGACCAATTGGAGGCATGGGCCGCCGCAGCGGTACGCCAACTAGAGGCAGTGAGAGATCAGTGTTGCTAACGGCGAAATGCTCACCGTCGTAATGAATCTCGAGGGTGAATTTTCGAGTAGCGGCAGTGTGGCGATCGACCAATCTGATCTCCACTGATTCGAGGTCGTTAACATGGCGGTCGGCCAACCACGACCACTCGGGATCATAATCGTGGTTAGTTTCTCTGCGGTCATCAAAACCGAACAGTTTGCCGTCCATCACGGCAATGAGCAGCAGCTCGCGCGTATCCCCCGCATCCATGTCGGTGCATTCGCATGGAGAATTCAGCCAAATTCCGTAGTCAATTTCTTCCCTAAAACCGCTGGACGATTGAAACGATATCTTCGCCACCACATCCATCGCGCGCGCTGAGATCGTACCTTGTGGCTCGTTCTCGAACCTCAACACCAGAGCTTCAATGGCGCGCTCAATTTCATTTGAGTCACGCGGGTCGTGGATTCCGGACCTCGCATCAGGACTTATGAAGACCGCTTTCTCTCTGTAGCCTCTGTATTCGAAATGCGGGAGGGATTTGGCGGGACTTCCTCCGGCCCGTTTTTGTTGCTCTCGGCGTACGGGTTCTGTAGAACTCGCAACCGGGGAATGAATATTGATCGTGGGCTGGAACGTCTGCGTCACGGTGGGAGATGCGTTCTGCCGAACTGTTACCCCGGCGTCTGCCTCCTTACGTTTACCGAAGAGCTTCGTGCACAACCAGATGATACCTGCCGCCGCGAGGCTGCCCCCAATCGCCAGCGCCCACTGTTGCCATTGGTCCAACCCTTGCCAGGTCAAATTCCGATCCTTTCAACTTCGCCCACGCTGATGTCATCAGCGCGCCGGTCGTAAAGCCCGGTTGTTTTTGCATTCGAATGCCCGGCCATGCGTTGCGCCACATCGATACGGCCTCCGTTGGTTAGGTAGTCTGTGATCCCGGTGGCGCGGAAGGTGTGGCAGCCGATCGCGGTTTCAATCCCGGCCTCAGAAGCACGGCGGCGGACCATGCGCCAGACGTCGATGCGCAGCATCGGCCTGCCAGAAAGCTGGCCCGTCTTCCCGATCGCGGAGCGGAACAACGGTCGCTTACGGTCGCCTTTGACACCGGCAGCTTTGATGTATTCGTCGAGGAAGCTCTCCAGCTTGTGGTGGCAGGGCATTTCATTCACCTTGCCGTTCTTCTCGTGAAGACGGAGCCACCAGCGTTTTTTCTGCGGGAAGTAATCCTCGACCGTGAGCGCGACGACGGCCCCGACGCGCGCGAAGGTGTACGTCATCACGGCAATGATGGCGCGATCACGCAGACCGACGACCGTTGAGACGTCCATGCTGGTCAGCAGCGCCGTTGCTTCCTCGGAGGACAACACCGGGGTTGCTCCCTTACTGACTGAGTGCCGTGGCCCGCGGACAGCTTGCGCCGGGTTTGAAGGCACAACCTGACCGGTGACGAGCCAGTCGAACAGCATGCGGATGCCAGCGAGGTGTTGCTTGACCGAGGGCGGCGCCATTGCCCGGCCGAGCTGCTCAATATAGGCGGCCACATGCACCGGCAGAACATGTCCCAGTGCGTCAATTCCCCGCCCTTCACACCAGCGTAGGAATGCAGATGCGACCCGCGCATAGGCCGCCCGCGTGTTCCGGTTGTGGATGTTGACGGCGAAGAACTCGACGAAGCGCCAGGCAGCCCGCTCCCCTGCTCCGGCGATTAGAGCCGGGAGACGCATCCCTGCGTTTTGCTCTCTGAGGTGCAGCTCTGTGTCGGTCATCATTCCCTCTACCTGCGACGCTTACACCGGGCGGCCAAAAGTGAAGACCTTTGAAGTGCTTTGGGGTATCCACAATTCAGCGCTGCAGGATTTCCTGAGTTGTGCCATAACCATGTCAAGTTGATCGTCAGACGCCCCACAACCGATAGCTTTGAGCTGACTCTGGAACTGCACTTCGTCTATAGGAGTCAGCCCCCCGCTAGGGGTGGCAACCCCGGCTTCGTGTTTGCCAGGGGAAAACGAGTGTAATCGCCCATCTACCCTTTTCGACCAGAAGCACTCTATCATCCCGTCTTCCAGGAGCCGCGCCGTCACCTTTACCTCAGAGTGGAGCCGGTGATTCTCCCACCCTGCTTTCAAGACCGTGGCAAGATCAGCCTTTTCCTGCGAACCAGGCTTCCATGACGCATTGCAAATTATGTGGTAGAGCTCGAATTCGTTCCGTTCCAACTCCGCCAAAGTTTCCTCGATCTGATTAGGCCGGAAGGTGCTTAGAACAGGGCCTCCATAATTCGGACAGGAAGGGTTCGGGCAGGGCGACATGAAATACACGCGCTTCAAGTCAAGAAAATTCCGCGCTACCGTAAGCGTGTCTGCGCTGATGGATTTGTAAGCGTCGCTTTCGAGGATCGCCTTCCAATGTTGGTCTGGAATGACGAACCACGTTGGCAAACCGCGCGACTGAGGGTTGCCTATCGGGTTGTCGTCGTTTCCATTCCACCGCATCGCCAGAACAGGATTGTTATCCCAACGCCCGATAGCCAGCGAACTGGGCGACTCGTTCTTTTCAGTGGCCGGCCCACCGTCAAAAAGAACATGCAACAGCGTCCAATGGCGTTTGGGGGCATGGACATCCACCGGCTTCACATACGTATGGTCACTCGTCATAGCGCTTATGAGTATATACGTAGTGCTCAACGAATACAACGGCTTATTTTACAGCAACATAACGACGTTTATGTTGCTCTATCCACGAGACGCAGCTTGAGGGAGCCAGGCAAGCATCAGCCAGCAGCTGAATGCAACTCGGATGTTTTTGACTAGAACCGCGAGAAGTCAATTTGGGGGGCAAAAGCAGTAGGCTCTTGGCCGTTCCTGTTACATCGGGATTCAAGTGCAGGAAACTCCGCACTGATCTCCAGGCCCGGGATTTAGAGGCCCGGGATTTAGAGGCAGCGCGACATCAATCCGTGCGGAGTAACTCCACCAGTTTTGGCGCGCACTTCGCCAGACGCTGCAGGATCCCAGCGTATGAAACGCCTCGTGCAGCGGCCTGCCGGTGCAACTTCTCCTCCAGCAATTCCCGGTTCAAGTGAAATTGATGCACGAGAAACTCGTCAGAGGTTAAGACCTCGATATCGTATGGAGCGACTGAACTCGCTGGAAAGTGCTTCATATTGTCGGTGACGATCGCGTGCGCTTTGCATCGCACGGCCGCCGCAAGCACGTGACGGTCCTTGGGGTGATTCGTCATCGTCGATACAAGCGCAGCGTAACCCGTCACAAGAGCGTCTTCGAAGGCAGCGTTCATACTCGCAACGCGTCTACCGGCCTGAGCCTCCGTGTAGCCCATCTTCCGTAGAGTCCGCTGCAGTTCCTCGAGGATGTCTTGGCTCCACCTGGGCATGTAAAAGCCTGGATCCTCCGCCAGACGCAACAATGTGTCGCATATCGGCATCGGCGCTAAAACGCAGGTATCAAGAATGACTATGAATGGGTTAGTCTGCGTGCTCATCAGGCGGTTCCAGGTCGTACAGCCCCTCCGCGGTTTCCGCTTGGGTCAACTCATCGAGGATTTGCCGGCGTTTTCCATCGCGCTGGATCTTGTAAGCCAGCAGATCACGCACGTATACGCGCCGGTGCGTACCCACCAGATGGAATGGGATTTCGTTCTTCTCCAGTTGTTTGACGAGGAACTGGCGAGAAACGCCGAGCATTCTCGCTGCCTCCACTGTGGTGAGCTGGGCCTCATTCTGAATGATCGAAACTGATTTCCCCTCGTATAGATCCGCGATCAACTGGCGCAGGAACTCGTACAGAGAGGCGGGCAGGCGCTGCGAGCGGCCGTCCGGGCCAACCAGCTTTGCGCTACTCCGGACGATCTTCCGGTATAACTCCTCGACCTGCTTCTGATCGGTGTCCAACAGTGCAATCGGTGTCTTCAACTCCTCAAAGGGTGGCATTTCGTGATTCCTCTCCATATCGTTTAGACGCTGTAAATGCCAAAAACGCTACATCAGACTCAGATGCCTCAAACGCTACAAGTGCCTCCATTAGTATATCGACGTGCGCAGCCGATTATCCAGAGAATTCTGAAACGTGAAGTCGAAATGGCTCGATTGAGGTTGATGTGCCGCGGATTCGCCGACAAGCAGGCGGGTAGGGCCGTTTCGAAGCGAGCCTCTCAGAGCGACCGCGTGGGATGCCCTAGGACGCGTCGGAGAGGCGGGGTATGGCGTTAGTATCCTCCCGATCAGGTAATCCTGGTCCTCCGCATCGGTAACCGGCGTGAGGTTGATCGCGGCCGGATGCCATGCACCTCCGCGTTCATTTCTGAGGCCTTACCGGCAAGTACAGCGAGTTCGAATCGTCGGGCCTGACGTGCGCGTAGCGGCTGGTGGTGGTGAGCGCGCTATGGCCGAGCGTAGCCTGGAGCACATGCAGCGGGGTGCCGTTGTCGAGGGCCTGGCTCGCGTGGGCGTGCCGCCTATGTCTCCAAAGACATAGTCCAATCCGCTTTTAGCCCACCGTCGCGGCGTTCAGCGCCGTATCGCACCTTCAGGCTCTCGGCGCCGCGCCGCCGGGCTACAAACGCTCTGCACTCTGCAAGGGACGCTGTGTGGCGCTATGATGATCAGCGGCTATGAGAGTACCGTTCGAACTGCAAAACTTTCAACCGTTTTCGTTCTCCGTCGAGGGAACGACATACACCTACCCAAACGTAAGGCGTCTCGCAGAAAAGCTGAATTTGGTCTCAAACATCTCCGAATCCGTGGTTGAGACGCCGGATGGAAAGAAGGTTTGGCTCACTCTTGTTGGCGCTGAAGACCAGGCGCCACCGAATGGAATTCAGCGTGGATGGTATGTCGCGCAGGTGCTCGATGACGCGAGCGCTGCGGTCTTGGTAAAAGCGTTTGCTGCGATTGCGGGGGAGCGCTAGACCGATGAGCGAAGCGGATGTGCTGCAAAAACTGGACGCTATCCGGGATGAATCAAATCGGATCCTAAAGCTGTTCGAGAATGGCCGCGTTCCGCAGGCCAACGTACGTGAGGCTCAAGAGCTTTTCCGGGCGTTGAAGGAGAAACTCCAATCTGAGTACAAGCGCATGGCGACGGTCAGGGGTCAAGCGGCGCTAACCAAAGTGGAAGCACACTCTTTCAAGCCGGCGATCGATGACGCTTGGGCCAACACCGACATTGCCTCCACCCGCTGGAACTCACGCCCGGATCATCGCTGGCATGATGCCTTATGGAACGTCAGGGGATATATGGAGTATTGGAGCGAAGATCTTCGCTCTGTCGGAAACTCCTGAAAATCGCCTCCGGTTCAGGGTGTTTCAAAATAGATCCATGTTTCACAATGCACGGGGCGTCTCTGCCCTTCGCGTGGAGCAATCCCGCCGAAAACGGCAGGCGCGCTCGGGTGGGTCTCCGGGCGAGACCTCTTGTACTACTTTTATCGGCGGGATGGCCCTCGGCCACCGCCACTGCGGCGCCGATTGTTTCGCCCCGCATATGTCGTATTAGCGGTCTCTGTCGTCGTCATCAACTCCCCGCACACAAGACATTTCACCCGGTCATTGGCAGCGCCATGACCGAGGAGTTGTTCCACCAGGACTGATTTCGGTTTCTCATACTCCCCGCACTTGGGGTTTCTGCATTCGGCTTTGATATTCATAGCCTGCTCCTTCCCCTCTTTAGAATCGGCGCTGCGAAGCTCGAAATTGGATTGCAAGAATACTTCACTTCAGAAAAGCCACCCGTCCGACCAAGGCAGTCGTTCAAGAGAGCGTTGCTTGCATTGATCTCATCCCAGGGGCTCTCTAACCTCTGGGCCGCGACCACGCAGTTCCGGAAAGGTCAGCCGCAGGCCTCCACATCGCTCAATGCCCACCGTAAGATGCTGAAGGTAAATTGGTTATCTCTTAACGGAGGTTTTCGGTTGGATGTGCTTGATACCCCTCAGAGCCGAGAGCGTCAAGAAGTCGGGGGTGGGGACGGTCCGAGTAGGCTGGAAGGATGATTGAGACAACCTCCTTCAAACGCTTGATTCTGCGAGCAGTTCTACGTCAGGTGAGCCCCATGGTGATCCGCCTCCTCTCGGTCTCGGAGCAGATGGGATTCCCAGAATTCCACGAAGTCATGCTCTCCGTTCTGGGGTGGAGCTGCGATCTCGGCTACATCGTTCGCGTCCACGGTCAGGAGTTCAACAGCTTCCGCCGGAAAACGCGGTCGAAGGCCCTACACGAGCTGAAGCTCCACCGGCAGGAAAAATTTCTCTACATCTGCGACACGCTTCACATGTGGGAGTGGGATGTCAGAGTCCTCGACATTGAGGAGGGCGTGGAAGCTGACCACTTCCCCATCTGCCTGGGTGGCAGTGGGGCCGCTCCGCCAGAGCACTGTGGCGGCCCCACTGGATACCGGCTGATGTTGAAACGGCAGCAGGAGGGTGCCGCGATGTCGGATCCTGTCCGGCTGGAAGCTGGCATTCAGATGATGGCTGCTGCTTGCCCGGATCAATCCTCCGGAACCTGGGACTCTCTCCGAACAGCGCTGGACGAAGGATTCAAAAGCATCGATCAAAGATTGAAAGAACTGGGGCCGGTTCAGCCGGATCGGTTCAGCCTGGCAGAAGCCAACGAGCGTATGAGTGCGTTGAAGCAGCGCGGGAGGTTCCGGCCATGAATGTTCGCGTCGAGGTAGTGTGCATCACTGCGGAAGGAACTGAACAACGCCGGAACGTGATGGCGATCGAGCGGGCGGAACTGGCGATGGAGACACTCGGGATGAGTTTGCAGGAAGGCAAAACCCTGTTGGAGGGGGTGCAGGATTGGGTTGTGGCGCACCAAGTCAACGAGAACCTGGAACAGCGACGGGTCTGTCCGAACTGTGGACAGCGGCACACCAGTAAAGACGCCGGCAGCACACCCGTCAAGACGGTCTTCGGTCCGGTGGAAGTGTCGAATCCGCGCTGGAACCGGTGCGCCTGTGAAAGCACGGGTCCAAAGACATTCCGCCCCACGAAAGCTTGGCTGCAGGGGCGAACCAGTCCGGAGCTGCTTTACCTGGAGACGAAGTGGGCCTCGTTGATCCCTTTCGCCAGAGTCGCGGACCTGCTGAAGGAAGTGTTGCCGGTTGGCGACTCGGAAAACCAAGAGACCGTCCGCAATCACTTGCACGCCAGCGCGGAACGCATCGAGCAGGAACTTGGTGACGAGCGGCAACTCAATCTATTTGAGGGCTCGGAAGAGGAGTGGGAGCAACAGCCTTTGCCGGACGGCCCGATCACCGTGGGCATTGATGGCGGTTACGTTCGGGCCACGCAAAAGCAGGGGTGTTTCGAGGTGATCGCGGGCAAGAGCGTCGTCGCTTTTCGACGAGAGGATGCGGGCAACGTGCCGTCGGCCAAGTGCTTTGGATTCGTGCAGACCTACGACGAAAAGCCGCGCCGACGGTTGTGGGAATTGATGAAATCGCAGGGCATGCAGGAGAACCAGCAGGTGGTGTTCATGTCGGACGGCGGTGAAAGCGTCCGCCGGGTCCAAGAGTATCTTCATCCGTTTAGCGAGCATCTGATCGATTGGTTCCACATCACAATGCGGCTGACGGTTCTACAACAGCAAACCAAGGCCCTGAAGCTAGAGCGGCCAGAAACCGGTGCGGATGTATCGAAGCGGCTGGAAAGCGTGAAGCATCTGCTCTGGCACGGCAACGCCGAGGAAGCGCTCGAGCGGCTGCTCAACCTGACCATAGACCTGAGCTTGATTCCAGCGCGCTCGGCAGTGGCGGAGAAGGTTGCTGCGGGCGTTGCCGAGTTCGAGACCTATATCCGCAACAACTGCCAGTTCATTCCGAACTTCGGCGAGCGCCGGCGGCAAGGGGAAACGATCAGCACGGCGTTCGTCGAGTCGACCATCAACCAAGTAGTAAGCAGACGGTTTGTGAAGAAGCAGCAGATGCAGTGGACGTTAAAGGGCGCTCACCTCTTGCTCCAGACGCGGACGAAGGTCCTCAACAGCGAACTGGAAGAAGTGTTCCGTCGATGGTACCCGCGGTTCCGGGCCATAGCCGCTTGACCCCCGACTTCTTGACGCTCTCGAGATCACAGGGGCGGCTCAGTGGATTCGTGAGTATATTAACTGTGCCTTTAGAGGCTCATGCCGCTACAGCGTTGTCCGGCACCCAGTTTTTGTAGGTCGGCTCGACAAGGCTAGTTCCATTGCCGGAGCGAGTGACCTCGACGGTGATGAGTCGATCTCCGGCAAACGCCGGGCTGAGCTCTAGGGACAAGTAATCGAAAAGCTGCCGGTCGTGAATTGCCATCACGATTTTACGTCCGTGCTCTTTTGAAAGTGTCCGGAGGAGTGCGGCTAGTTGAGCGATGTGCACCTCATCCATCGACTGAACTGGGTCATCGAGAACCAGCCAAGGTAACCTTGGCTTCGCGGCCAGGTGAAGCGCAAGGAACAGAGTGAGAGCCGCCGTGTTCAGATTGCCCGCACTGAGCATGGCACCAGGCGCACCGCCCGTTCCGCCGTCACGATGAACTGTTTCAAGCTGTGCAGTAACGGGTTCGTCAATGGTCCTGGGCAACCGAAACGCCGGCACGAACGGTTCTGTTGGAGCGAGACGCACGAACAAATCACGCCAAATCCTATTCAACGCGCTGTTGAACACGCGGCCAACAATCGCAGTCCTTGCTTCAGCGGCTGCTCGTGCAACCGCTTTCGCGGCTTGGCGGTGTCCATCAGCAATTTGAAAGGCCACTTCCAGCTGTGTGTGTAATTTGGTGTCGCGGGCGAATGTCTCGGTAATCTCTTGGGCTTTGGTCGCTATCTCTCGAAGCCGTTCATTTTCAGCGGAGGCGTCGCGTCGCATGCTCTGCCGGAGGCTAAGAACGCGCGCTCTTTCGGCAACGAAGGCATCGAGGCGCTGAATGGCATCCGCGATGGACTCTGTAGTCTCAAGCGGTGTCTGTTTCAACTCTAGACACAATTCTCCAATCGCGGTCCGCAGCTCGAAAGACATCCTATCGCGGTCGCGAAGCTCGGTCAGGCGACGGCGCGCTTGCACATCTCGCCGGATTACAGTCGCGCCGGTCTCGGCCAATGGGGCCAATTCCTTCAGCCGCCGCTGGGCTTCAGTAAGCTCCGCGACGCGCGCTTTAAGCGCCCCGCGGGTCTCTTGACTAAGCCGCTTACTCACCGCCGCGTCTCTGTCAAGCTCACTCTTGGTCAGATCGTTGATTGATTGCACGCGGGTCCGCCCAAGGCTTTGAAGTAAATCAGCCTGTTCGGTGAGCCGGGCTACATGCAGGGATAGCCGCTGCGCGAGTGGATCGCGAGACACTTCCCTATAGTCCCTGCCGCAGACGGGGCACGACTCGTCGTGGATGTGCGGAAGTAGCGCAGCCAACACGCGGCTCAGGCTTTCCGTATCACCCGCAATCTGACTAAGTTGTTCATCTACGAGGACCATTCGAGCCCTACCGTGAGCGACAGACTGGTCAAGCGCCTCAATTTCGTTGGCGAGAACGTCATCTTGGGCGATCGTTCGGGCGCACCTCTCCAGGTCGGCAATTACGCGGGACAGTGCGGTACGTAGGGCCGTCTCTGGATCGGTTGACGCAATGGAGGGCAGGTCGGGGAAAATGCCGCGCAGTTCGTCGATCAGCGCCTCAAGCACCTCGCCTGCGTCGCTCCGCCAAATCCTGAGCGCCTCACTCGCAGCCAATTCCTCTGCGACCGCAGAGTCCTGGTCGACGGTGTTCTCTTGGGTAAGCACCACAGAACCTCGCTGCTTCAGGCTGGCCAGATCGCGACGGTGTCCTGCAAGTGCCACGAGTTGAATCTCCTCGGTGTCTTGACGAAGAAGACGATCAAGGGTATCGGAGAATTCATCGTCGCGTTCGAGTGAAACCTCAGGCGCGAACGCGGCGAGCTTGGCACGGATGCTACTTCGCAAGCCGGTAGCTTCTTCCGCCAAGCGGGTAAGGCCAGTCCTGGATTCCGCGATTCGTCCCTCGATGGACGAGCGGTCCGTCTCAGCCTCGCCATATTTGGGCACAAGCCGCCGTAAGTTGCGAACATCACCGACAGGGGACAGCCCGTCGATTAGGGCATCCAGATGGTCTAGACCTAGAAGATCCTTCACGAAACGGGTGAGAGGACTGTCCTGTCGGACGCTCGCATCCTGATAGATCTCCAAGAGTCGTCCCAAGGTTGCTTGGGCAAGATAGCATCGTTCGCTGAAGAACTGACTTTCATTTCCAATGAGTGCGGGTGTGCCTGTGACTATTCCATTCCGTAGCGTGATCTCGTGATCTTGTGCATCCGGGTGACCGAGACCTGCTCCGGTCAGGACGATCCTGCCATGATCCGCATCCCGATTCTGAAGATGAGCCCGATATCCAGGATCTGTCCTTCGCATAGCAAGGACCTCTCCAGTGAGCGCGAGCTCAAGCGCCGACAAGACGCTGGTCTTGCCCGCGCCGTTCGGCCCATGAATGAGGACGACCGGTGCGTCAAGCGGGATGTTGACAGTGCCCCGCAGACTTCGGAAATCGGTAACGGAAATGGCGCTTAGTTGTGTCATCATTCGTCGTCAGCCTCGGGCGTCACATGAAAAGGCTCTGACAGGAGCGTACGAAGTGTCTGTTTAACAGTCTCTGTTCCTTCGAGAGCTGACGCGAGTATCTCGGCAACGGCTTCCTCGTGTTGGGCATATTGAAGGTAGCGTCGCACCTCGCCGAATGGATCCGCGACAATCTCACTGGCGTCCGCTAACTCGAGCGGCAACAAGACGGCGAGTGAATTGCGCAAAGATAGCTCTGCATCGGACCCGGTCGGAGTTCCAACCTGGAGAACGCGGCAAACCCGCGATAGTGCGGCCACGATCACCGCGCGCGGAGGTGGGCCAACAAGCACGACCGTTAGTGGGCGGCGCGATGCGACCAGATCAAGCGCACGGCTGAGCCCTTCCACTTTTTGCCGAACACGAGTTTCCAGCTCCGTAAGAGTATCGATCACGACGATGAGGTCGAGGGAACGATCAGACCCAACGAAGAGCGCGGAGAATTCGAACGGGACAGAAGAGACGGTCACGGGTGTCTCACGCTGACGGTAGCCCGCATCTGCGAGTAAGTCGACAACCCGCCTTACCGGTTGGCTCTGAGTCATAGAGCAGCCTCCTCACGAAAACGGCGACGAAGATCGTCTACTCCGTCCGTGTTGCGTAGCAACTCCGCCATACCGACATTGCGTAAGCCTGGGTGTCCGGTCCGGCCAGGCGCAGCACGAGGCGAACGCGCCATTGGAGGAACCGGCGCAGTGCTGTGGATGACAATTGCATCTTGGTCATCCTGGGTGACAAGCGAATTGATTTCGAGCTGCACGGATGCCTGATTGTTAGCCGCGAAGAAGACTCGAGCCTCGCCTGAGGCTGTACAAACGCGTAGTGCCCCATCAGACGGATAACCTAGATCGCACCCGACTAATCGCCATGTCCCGTCTTCACTCCCCAGACCCAACATGCCCAGTGCCGCTGCCATCTCGGGCATTCCGCTGGTGGGCAGCGCCGGATCGGTTTCGATCATGTGGATCGGAGACCGACCCAGCGGGTGATAGGCGAGTGAGCCAACGGATGACATCTCTCCTCTTTGAAACAGACCAAGGCTCCGAGAGCTAGTGGCCACTAGTGTGCGTATGAACCCAAGACGATCGGTATCGGCCGACTCTGCGATGCGATTGCGCAGTAGCTGCAGACCTCGCCCGATTGCTTGGTGATCGGCATCAGAAAGTTGCGGGGCATCTACCAAGCGCTCCAAGGTACGCAGCTTCTCACAGAGCACATGGAGCACCAATGCAGTCAGAGCCGGCTTGGCAAAGGCCCTGAAGAGCGCGCCCGCTTCGATTTCCGTGCCGCTACTGGCGTAAGCTTCTCGATACACGAATCGCAAGATATTGACTTGATCTGGTCCGAGGGAATCCTCCGCGAAGACGTGGGCGGGCGGTACGCAAGGCCATGTCCAAGTCATCAAACTGCGAGCTTCAGAGAACACCGCCTGAATATTCGAATCCTGTGCGGACAGGCCTATCATCAACGTGCGCTTCGTGGAAGCGAGATCCACCAATTGATGGCGCATCGTCGCATACGCTGCATTGTTAGGCCAATCAGTGATCTGTGAATGCCGAGCGATCAAGAGAGGACGATAGACGGCTGGGTCGGTACCTGCCCTGACAGCGCAGCCATGAAACTTCAACAGGCGCGAGAGCAGCGGCTGCTCGCGAAAATCTTCAGCCCGGACGCAAACTTGAAGTGCAGTGCCCGAGCCTTCGGTCAGCTCGTTCACCGCCGCTTCAACGAGGCCATCCCAATTGGCTGTCGCGACGTTTTCAAGTACGCCTTCCAGAACGAGAATCGCTATGCAAAGATGTTCGCAATCAGGAACCGCGCTCGCCGAAGCGAACGTGGCGGGCACGTCAACCGCGTCCCACAGTAGATGGTCCTCGTATGGATGCCCCACTACGCGGATATCTAAGAGGCGGGCGTATTCACGAATGAGATTTGCTAGAACAGTGTCGATGGATTGCCATTCGACGATAGGCCTATCGAAGTCCACTCCCAACTTGTCCGCCGGGGAAAGGTGCGCCAGATCGACAGCCTGCTCAAATGCGCGTCGATAAGCGCAAGCTGGGTTAGCTGGATCGATGTGCTCCCTCAAGTATGAAAGCACTCTCATAACCACACTCTTGAGGTCCGCTACCCTGTCGCGGGAGATTCCTGACCCAAGCCAGAACACATATCTGTTCTGGGCAATTCCTTCGGCCATGCCTGCAAACTCACCATCAAGCAGCGCCAGTGCTTGGTTGACAGAGGTTGTCGAAGCCGTAAGCACTGTTGCGGTGGACATGTGGCCATTCTGTGGCATCCGGCGCCTTGAGGGAATACTTTAGATCAAGCTGCCGTAAGGATATCACCATGTGCGGAAGCGAAACGGATTGCGGCGGGACGATTTTAGGGGTCCTATCCGAAAAGTGTAGTGGCACTTACGGCCCTTTGAATGCTTGGGGTTGCGGGTTGACGGGGGGTTGAGGAGCACCCCGTATCGGGTTACTTTCGTGGTTTCCGACCAAGGAACACGAAAGGACCGATCCGAAGTGCTCATTGAGACTTTTATCAGAAAGCAGTTGCGCTTGAAAGCCCACACGGTGACTAGCGTGGAGGCGAGCGAGGCTTGCATGTTGGTGCACATCGACCGGCTGGGCCAGAGGCTCTTGCGCTGCGGCGTGTGCCGACAGCGCTGTATGGAGGTTCACGATATCCGCAAGGAGCGGGAGTGGCGCGACCTGTCCATGCGGAGTTTGCCGTTGAAACTGCGCTACCGCCCGCGCCGGGTGGCGTGCCCCCGCTGCGGAGTACGGGTGGAAGACTTTCCCTGGGCTGAGCCTTGGGCGCGAGTTACCTCGGCGCTGTTCATCGCGGTGGCCAAGCTGGCACGGGAACTGAGTTGGCAGGCAACGGCCCGTCAGTACGGGTTGAACTGGAAGAGCGTGGCGAGCATCGTGAAGCGGGCGGTCGAATATGGGCTGCGCCATCGCCCACGTCCGCCGGTGCATGTCATCGGCATCGACGAAGTGAGCCGGCGCAAGGGGCAAGTCTATCTCACGGTGGTCTGCGATCTGGAGCGCCACGTGTTGTTGTGGGTGGGCGACGACCGGACTGAGAAAGCGGTGGAACCATTCTTTACCAAAGAAATGGGCACTCGGCGTTGCCACACACTGCGCGTGGTGTGCATGGACATGTGGGCGCCATACGCCAAGCTGAGGTCTGGCAACGATTCGGCGGAAAACCGGCCACATGTGCTGATGGCCGAAAACCCTAGGCCGTGCAGGCCCAGCGGATGCTGATTCTGAACGATTTTGGATCCGATTCGAATGGGTGGCTAAAGACCGAATTTTATGGTCACTATCGTAGTCGCTTCCATATAACGCCATAGAGCGCCCTTCAAATCCAGAGGGTTGCGAGGATCTGGCCCAAAATCCAGCGAATCGTTGCCATACCTCGTTTCGGGGGGGTGGGCACTAATAGCCATTCTCCGCATAGGTTTACAGATCATTCTGTTTGTAAACCTATGGTTGACAAAAACGTAGTTTCTTAAACTTGCCTTTGGTTTGATAATCGTGTAGTTTGTAAACCATGGGTAGTCAAACTCAGGGAAAGCTAAACTGGCTTCAACACGCCCTCCCGGAAGGGCTGGTTGTTGATTCAGGCTGGCTTGAACGTCACAACGTCTCCCGCCAGCTCCGGCGCAAGTACGTTATGCACGGCTGGTTGCTTCCCCTGGCGCGGGGCGTTTACTGCCGACCCTCCTCGTCAGAACAGCCTTCCCCCCTTCCATGGCAGCAACTCGTGATCTCGCTTAATGCTCTTCAGAACCTTGCCGTGGCGGCCGGCGGAAGAACCGCGCTAGAGCTGCACGGATTCAGCCACTACCTCGCAGCGAGCGGTTCGCGCGAAGCGCATCTTTTCGCCAATGAGGATTTTCCGGGATGGGTATCGCGCGTTCCAGTGAATACCAAACTCGTTCTTCATAACGCGCGAAAGCTCTTCAGGAACCGCGATGTACCGCCGTTCTTCACGGCAGGCGCGGCGCCTCCGTCTGCGGAGGACAGCGGCTTCACTGAGCAATCCTGGGGACACTGGAAGTATCCACTCACCGTATCGACGCCGGAACGTGCCATCCTCGAACTGCTGAATGAGGTTCCAAAGAGCGAGACTTTCCACCAAGCGGATGTTCTCATGGAAGGGCTGCGAAACCTGAGCCCGCGCCGGCTTCAGGCGCTCCTCGCCGATTGCCGAAACGTAAAAGTAAAGCGTCTTTTCCTCTGGTTCGCGGGCCGCCACAACCACGCCTGGCTGCAGAAGCTCGACCGCTCAGGTATCGACCTTGGCAAAGGCAAGCGCATGCTCGTGCGCGGGGGAAAGCTGGATACGAAATACAACATCACGGTGCCGGAGAACCTCGATGGCAGCGTCTGAACAATACCGCCGCCAGGCCGCGCTTCTGGTTCGGACGATTCCGCTCGTGGCCGCAGAAACCCGCTTTTCCCTGAAGGGCGGTACGGCCATCAATCTCTTTGTGCGCGACATGCCGCGCCTCTCGGTCGACATCGACCTCACCTATCTGCCGGTGGAGGACAGAGCGACCTCCCTCGCCAATATCGACGCAGCGATGCAGCGGCTTGAGAACAGCATTCGCGAGGGGCTTCGCGGGGCCAGAGTGACTTGCGCAAAACTGAAGCCCGAGAACATCGTCAGTAAGATTTTTGTCGAGTTGGACGGCGTCCAGATCAAGATCGAGGTGACGCCCGTCCTGCGCGGCTGCGTCTACGAACCAAGAACTCTGTCGGTTTCATCCTCCGTCGAAGCGCAGTTTGGCTTTGCCGAAATCCAGGTCGTGAGCTTCGCCGACCTTTATGCGGGCAAGCTCGTCGCGGCGCTCGACCGCCAGCATCCGCGCGATCTCTTCGACGTCCGCGGCCTTCTCGCGAATGAGGGAATCGGGCCAGACCTGAGAAAAGCCTTCGTCGTCTACATCCTCAGCCACAACCGCCCGATGGCGGAAGTTCTCGCGCCAGCACGCCTCGACATCGCGCAGGAATTCACGCGCGGCTTCGAAGGGATGACAGAGACGCCCGTTACTCTCGATGACCTGCTTCGCGCGCGCGAAGAATTCATCGAAGTGCTCGTCGGCAAGATGCCCGAGGAACACCGCAGGTTCCTCCTCTCCGTCAAGGAAGGAAAACCGGAGTGGGGACTTCTGGACATCCCGCACGTCGAAAAACTACCCGCCGTTCAGTGGAGGCTCCAGAACCTCACGAAGGTGGACCCGAAAAAGCGGGAGTTGCTCCTTGGAAACCTGCGCAAGGCGCTCAAGATCGAGCAGTGACTTGCAATGAAGAGAGCACCCATCGATCTCGTCTCCGGGGGAATAGGCCCAAACCAGCGGAGTTTGTCCAAGAATCATACCAGACGTTTTGCCGGCATCGCCGGCTAGATGGATCGCTATGCGAGGATGGGTCAAACATGCTGCAGCGCAAGTACTTAGCGGACTGAGCGGCGCCCGATCTTCAATGAGGCCAAACTTGCTAGTCTCTGATTCAGTAACGCATTGATCTATACGTGCTGGATCAATTCCGCTGGTTTGGGCTTATAACCCCTGCCTGTTGTTCCTTGAGAGTGCCCGCCTCCGCTTCGCCGGCCAGACTCATTCTGCAACAGCAACCCCCGTTCGCCAAAAAGTTTCCAGCGAGCGGCAACCTGTCCCGATTTTGCTTGTCTCAGGTGAGGGGTTCAGTGTAAGGTTGTGACCTAGCGAGTCCGCTTAGGTCTGTTCCGATTGGGACGCGCCAGACGGGCTGGCTGCGCAATCTCGAATCGCAGATCAGAGGACTACCGGGGCGCGAAAGGGCATTTCTACCACGGACTGTTAGGGGAGGCACTTTGAGCCAACATAAAGAGCTGCACAGGGTTCAGGATCTCGCTCGTATCTATCGCGACTACTTCAAACACTACAGGGGCGAGCGCATCAGTGCATCTTCCCACTCGTCAAACCTTAGCCTAGTGCATGACCACAATCTGGGGTCCCCTATCCAGATGTGCACAATTGCTGCCCAGGGCCGAGCATATGCAACCCTTGACGAGAACGGATTGGTCACCGTGATGTCTGCCACAGAAGGGACGATCACAACAAAGATCAGTGCCGGTGTTGGACGGGGACTTGCCATTTCAGCTGATGGGAACTTCATTGCTACCGGCGCTCTGGGTGATGAATTTGCAAGAGTCTGGGACGTTAAACATGGCACCCAAGTTGCTGTATTAGGCCCGCTCACATACATGGCCATGTGCCTTAAGTTCGCCGATGACGACTCGCTCCTCTATGTAAACTCAAACACTGAGCTATCGCTGTGGAACACGAAGACGTGGCAGAAACAAGCTGGCTTCGCTAACCCTCCCGCCGCTGGGGGCGGCGACTTGAGTGGGAATGGCTGGGGTCTCGATCTTAGCGAGTCGACCGGCTTGCTGGCGTCCACATTTGGTAGCTCGGTTCGGATTTGGAAGGTGAGTGACAGCACATACCGAGACTTTACAGACCCTTCAAACATCGCCCTCAAGTTCTGGGTCTATTTTGTACAAAACGGGTCTAGGGTTATCAGCGGTCAACATGGCGGCATTTACGGCTTTTCCCTGTCAGATGGGAAACCGTTCCTTGAGGATCAGCCAAATGCATTTGTCACCGCGATCAGTGCAGATAGCCTGTTTGCGGCAGTTGCTGGTGACGATGCAAATGGGACGAATGCAGCGGGAGTGCTTTACCTTTGTGACTCCGTTACCTGGACAGTTCTCGCGAGCATACAAGCTCACTCGAAAACGATCTGGGGAACCGCTATATCCACTGCGAAGCGGCTCATTGTTTCGGGCGGAAAAGATGGACACGTTAAACTGTGGAGCTTTAATTAGCACCCTGCGAAGCACCAGTCGTGCGTCAAGGAGAACCGGATAGGCAGCTAGCAAAGTAGCGCGTTCGGATATCTAACATCTGTATATCATGAGTTTGCAAGAGTCGCCACATTTCCCTAGGAGGCAGTATGCCTGTTGTCACAACTATTGAATTGTGCCACAATCACAGCAATGAGCGGATTAGAAACTATGGTGTACGCATGCAGTGCGCAAATGCGCCCACAGGAACTCTTCACGCTGTTCTTGACTTAGATACTATTGAGTTTGCGCCAGGAGAAGAGAAGACATGGGATATCACCAAGTACGGTCATATTGCAATTTGGTACTACTGCTGGTATGAGTGGTTCGACGGGCGCAATTGGCGATATGTGCCGCAAGGCCCTACGTACACTGCTGCTCCTGGAGCATACTTTCCTAAAGTTGGATATGAATTTCAAGTGGCTAGGGCAGAGGGCCGCGAGCCGCACATCGAACCTATTGGCGAGTCTATTGCACTCGCGCCACTGAGTCCCACGACAGGCTTTGTGACTGTTTACGAGTCTAGTGATGGAGGAACCGGAGATCCAGCTAAAACCGTGTGGCAATTTTTTGTAGGCGGCCAACCAGTGAAGACGACCAATAAATATTTCGCTCAGACAGCTAGGCTTGCTGTCCGTACCAAAAGTCAAGTGACGGCAACGTTTAATGCGGTAGATGGGAATGTGCTTTCTCAACTACGGGTCGCACTTTGATATGTTCTGGCTCGGACGCACAGCGGGAGGGAGGTCGCAGAGTCTAGTTCCTTGCAATGCAGTTGAAACGGCGGAAATCGCATTTGCGCTCCGGGATTCAGGGAAGGACAGCAATGAAAACCGCCGTGAGATCACTTCTTAAGTGACTCATAGCCCATCCCGTAACCTTGCTCATGGTTCAGCTCTACTTTGCCAAATGAATGCGAATGCACCTGGCCTGCCGGTAGCGCGGTATCAATGCCTCCTTCGCTGAAATTGGTTCGCGCACACGGTTATAGAACTGCCCATCCCGCCCGTCGATATGGATGTACCGCCCTGTCTCGATGTGCTGGTAGCTCTGGATAGAACTTTCCAAGCGAATTACTGTGCTTCCTGGAGAGCATAAAAAAGTGGGCGGTGAGCGCGTAACATGCTGATTTTGCCAGAGTAAACTGGAGAGTGGCCCCCTTCGGCGGCGCAAACATTGGGATTTTGAGCACATTCCATTCGGGCGGCTGGGGGCGCTCCATTGATTCTGAAGGCCTGAAGACAGTCGAGCACCCATTTTTGGCCCACCAGCCGCAATTGTGCGCGGATTTACTCTAGCGTGTTACACGCACGTATGTTTCATCGGTTCGTAAGCGTCTGGTCCTGGCCGTCTGGAAGTAGGCCGGTTGAATTGACATCCTCGGGAGGGGCCGTTGAGTGGGGCCCCGGAGGGAGAGGATGGAGACTTCCAGAGCGACGGTTCCGGTCGTAAAACTTGCGCCAGTGCCGGAGGTAGAAGCAAAGCGCCGGCGGCGTTCGGTGCAGGAGCGGCGCGAGATTGTGGAAGAGACGCTGGTGCCTGGGGCTTCCGTGGCTCGCGTGGCACGGGCGCACGGCGTGAATGCGAATCAGGTATTCTACTGGCGCACGCTGTACCGCCGCGGGCGGCTGGGTGGAGCGGCAGCGGGAGCCGCGCTGCTGCCGGTGACGATCTCCGAGCCGGCGGCGAGTGAAGTGCCCGCCGCGACGGCAAACTCGGGTTGCAGGATCGAACCCGAGAGCGGGCCGGATCCGGAGCGGCGCATGATCGCGCCAGGCACGATTCACATCCAGCTTCCCAAGGCCCAGTTGCGCATCGAGGGCACGGCCGATGCGTCCACAGTGCGTGCGGTCCTGGAGATGTTGCGCGGATGATCGCGCCGCCGGCGGGAGCGCACATCTGGATTGCGGCCGGTGTGACCGATCTGCGGCGCGGCTTCACGGGCCTGAGCGCGCTGGTGCAGACGGCGCTGGAGCAGGATCCCTTCGCGGGCCACGTGTTCGTGTTTCGAGGACGGCGCGGCGATCTGATCAAGTTGCTGTGGTGGGACGGCGACGGGCTCTGTCTGTTTGCGAAACGACTGGAGCGGGGCCGCTTCGTCTGGCCGAAGGCCGAAAACGGCTCGGTTTCACTGACTCGTGCACAGTTGTCGATGCTGCTGGAAGGTATCGATTGGCGCCGTCCGGTGCGCACGGCAGCACCGCAGATGGCGGTGTAGGAAAAGAACAAAAAGTGCCATCTTTGTTTTGTATTTTCATAGAGATGCAATGTTCATCTGCCATAGTTAATCCATGGTTGCCGCTTCCCTCACGCTGCCTGATCTGAGCACTCTGGATCAGTCTGCGTTGAAGGCGCTGATCCTGGTTCAGCACGAGAAACTGATCTCGCGCGAGACCGAAATCGAGAATCTGAAACTGCTCATCCTGAAGCTGCGGCGGATGCAGTTCGGACGCAAGAGCGAGAAGCTCGACCATCAGATCGAGCAGCTCGAATTGCAGCTCGAGGATCTGGAATCTACGCAGACGGAAAGCGTTCCTCCGCAGCCCGAAGCGCAGAGCGAAGCCGCCTCGGCGCAGCCGGCCAGAAGAAAGCCCACACGGCGCCCGCTGCCAGAGCACCTGCCGCGCGAAACGCAAACGCACGCACCCGAGCAGAGCGCGTGCCCGGAATGCGGCGGCACGCTGCGCAAGCTCGGCGAGGATGTCTCCGAAATTCTCGAGTTCGTGCCCGCGCAATTCAAAGTGATCCGGATCGTCCGGCCGAAGCTGAGTTGCACGTGCTGCGCGCACATCGTGCAAGCGTCTGCGCCGAGCCGGCCAGTCGAGCGTGGTCTCGCGGGGCCTGGCTTGCTGGCACACGTGCTCGTTTCGAAGTATGCGGATCATCTTCCGCTGTACCGCCAATCGGAAATCTATGAGCGCGTCGGCATCGACCTCGATCGCTCCACTCTGGCAGACTGGGTGGGCGAGTCAAGCCGGTTGCTGGCGCCGCTGGTCGATACGCTGCGCCGCTACGTGCTGGCCGCGAGCAAGCTACACGCCGACGACACACCGGTTCCGGTGCTGGCACCTGGAAATGGTAAAACCAAAACCGGCCGATTATGGACTTACGTCCGCGATGATCGTCCGGCGGGCGATTCCTCTCCGCCGGCGGTCTGGTTTGCCTACTCGCCCAATCGTCAAGGCGAGCATCCGCAGCGTCATCTGAAAGACTTTCGCGGCACGCTGCAAGCCGACGCATTCGCCGGTTTCAATGCGCTCTATGAAGGCGCCGAACCGCGCATTTACGAGGCGGCATGCTGGGCGCATGTCCGGCGCAAGTTTTACGATCTGCAGCAGGCGCACGCCTCGCCGGTCGCGGCGGAAGCTCTCCGTTGCATCGGCGAACTGTACGCAATCGAAAGCGAGATCCGCGGACGTGTGCCGGATCAGCGCAGGCAGGTCCGTCAGGAGCGCGCCCGGCCGCTGCTGGACTCCATGCACAAGTGGCTGCAATCGACGCTCGGGCTGCTGCCGAAGAAGTCGCCTGTCACCACAGCCATCGGCTACGCGCTCGGACTTTGGCCCGCGCTGCTGCGCTTCTGCGACGACGGCCATCTGGAGATCGACAACAACGCCGCGGAGCGCGCTTTGCGCGCGGTGGCTCTCGGTCGCAAGAACTATCTTTTTGCTGGATCCGATTCCGGCGGTGACCGCGCAGCCTCGATCTACAGCCTGATCGGAACGGCCAAGCTGAACGGCCTCGACCCGGAAGCCTACCTGCGCGACGTACTCAAACGCATCGCCGATCACCCGATCAACCGCATCAATGAACTGCTGCCCTGGAACTTCACTGCTCAGCCAGCAGCTACTCCGACGGCCTGATCCGGCACCGACTCATACCTCGTGTGTGTCCACATTAATGCTTGTGTGGACACACACGAATTCGCTTGGTCCGCGCCAGCTACGCACAGTTCGCACGTGAATTCCATGTGGCCGGGCCCGGACGCTTACATCGGTTCTAAGGCCATAACCGGTTGATTACATTGTGGATGTTCGTCTCGCACATGGTTGATCATCCCCTGTGTTAGTACCCCTGTTTGCTGCGTGAAATACGGCTGGCGCCGGACCAACACTGCACGTAATTCGTCTGTCCACGCAGGTATTTCACGCAGGATTCAAGGGTTTCGCCCAGTTCGGGCCCAAAAACTACTCCAAAGAGGCCAGAACCCCGGTCCTTAGAGTAAACCTACGCGGGGTTGCGGCTGGCGGGCCAGACTGCCCAAAGGACCAGCCTTCTGACCGTCCGGGATCGCCTTGTGGCCACCTTGAGGTGGCCAGCCGCCGGTGTCCCCGAAGTGGTCTTGGGCTGCTTCCCACAGACCGTGGAACGCGCCGAGCGCGTATTCTTTGGCTTGGAGTAGAACTACCGCATGATAACGAGGAGCATTGTATCTGTAGTACTTCGGCGCACAGTCTTCAAACGGCAGTGAGAATATCCGAGCCGGAGTACTTCAGATACAATTCGTTGAACTGAGCCGGGCGCACGACCATGGGTATTGAATCGTGTCTGGGAATTGTTTGGAGGGCGAGAAAGAGGTTAACCGCGAGAACACGGCCCATAAAGTGGCCTTCGTAGCACTCGGATGAGGTGTAAGTCCTGCCCCGGGTGGTGAGAATGCGCTTCTAAAGGCAGTCAGTATCAACCTTGCACAGGTATCTCCTGAACGGCCGATTGGGGCCGGCATACCAGGCAATGATTTCCCAATTTGCCTGATCATGAGGTGTCCTGAAGGTCGAGCACCGGCCAAAGAAGCGTCTCCGCCTTGACGATTTCAATGGAGATCAGCCGCCCGTGTTTGCAGATTGGGCAAAGGTCCGATTCCTGCTTTCCACTGTCCGACGGCTCACTGCTTTGAGCTGTGCTGCTTGCGTCTGTGGCCAGGCCGCGGGCAGCCAGCAGCGATCGGCACAGCACGAGCTTCTTCTTGCGCGCCCGATTGGCTAAGAAGCCAAAGTGCCGCATACGGACAAAGCCGGTGGGCAGCACGTGGACAAGAAAACGTCGAATGAACTCCACAGCGTCCAATGTCATCGTCTTGCTCTGGCCACCGTCGGCGTAGTCTTTCCATTGAAAGGTAACCCGGCCATCTTGCAGCGACAGGAGCCGATTGTTGGAGATGGCCACCCGGTGGGTATAACGCGCCAGATACTTGAGCACCTGTTCCGGTCCGCCGAAGGGCTTTTTGGCGTACACCACCCATTCGCGATGGCCGGCCTTCCAGCACAAAGCGGCGAAGGCCTTCGGCGTGGCCAACGGCTGCAGTTCCCCGTGAAATCCGAGTTTGCCCTCCTGGAACGCTTCTTCCAAATAGATCAGGAATCGTTTTCGGAAGAGGCGGCTGAGAACCTTTACGGGAAGAAAGTACGACTTCTTTCGACAGGCGATCCAACGGGAACCGTCTTTGCTGATGCCTCCGCCCGGCACCACGCAGTGAATGTGCGGGTGAATATGGAGGTTCTGCCCCCAGGTGTGGAGCACAGCCAGAAAGCCAATCGCAGCGCCCAAGTGTTTGGGGTCCGCCGCGATCGTCAACAGGGTCTCGGAGGCCGCGCGAAAGAGGAGGCGATAGATCTCTCTCGCATTCTGGAGTGCCAGATGGGCGATCTCTTGCGGCAGCGTAAACACCACGTGGAAATACACCTCCACGCACAGTAGCTCGGCTTCCCGCTCCGCAAGCCACTTGGCGCGAGCGGCAGCCTGGCACTTTGGACAGCTGCGATTGGTACACGAGTTGTACAAGATGACACGATGCCCGCAATCGTATTGCTTCGCATGGCCGCCCAAGACCGCTGTCCGGCAATCGCGAATGTCCCTGAAGGCTTTCCTCTGCTGATGGGAGAGCGTGTGCCCCCAGCGAGCCAGAAAATCGTCTTCATGAGTGCGGAAAACATCGGCCAGTTCGGGCCGATGATCGCTCATGTCTCGGGCAGAAACGTGCTGGCGGCCTTAACGATGTCGAGCGGATCCAACAGCTCCAGCGGGCTAATCGTGGAACGGATGGAGGTGTCGGCAACATGCAGGTAGCGCGCCGTGGTCTCCAACTTCGCGTGGCCGAGCAGAAGTTGAATGGTGCGGAGATTTACGCCGGCTTCCAGCAGGTGTGTTGCAAAGGCGTGGCGTAGCGAGTGCGGATGGATGGCCTTCGAGATGCCGGCGTCTTGCGCGGCGGTTCGGCAGGCCCGAAAAATGGATGTGCAGGTGATGGGCTGGCCGGGTTTCCCGCCGGGGAACAACCAATCTTTGGGGCGCCTCCAGCGCCAGTAGACACGCAGCAACTCCAGCAGCTTGGGCGGCAGCAAGGCTTGCCGGTCCTTGTGGCCCTTGCCGCCGCGGATCCAGAGCACGTTACGGCCGCTGTCGATGTCACCCATCTTGAGGTTGGCCACTTCCGACACTCTGGGACCGGCGGCATACATCGTGGTCAGCATCGTTCGATAAGCAAGATTCTTCGGTGCCGCGAGCAGTAGCTTCACTTCTTGCTGGCTCAGGATGACGGGAAGCTTCTTTGCATACCTCGGCAACGGGATCCGCTCGATGTCGATCTGGCGCTGTAGCGTGTTGGTATAGAAAAATCGAAGGCCGCAGACGGCTTGGATGTAGGTTGGCAGCGACACTCCCTTCTCTTTGATGAGAAAGAGTTGATAGGCCCGAACGTGCTCGGCGCCAAGTAGGTCGGGCGACTTGCCAAAATGCTTGGCAAACTCGGCTACGCCGCGGATGTATGCGGCCACCGTGCCTGGTGCGTAATTGTGGATCTGGAGATCTTCCAGCATCCGCTGTCGTAATGGGGTCACGAGGAACCTCCTTCGGTTCTGACCCCATCACGAAAATCGATCCAACGGAAGGGCGAGTTGGAGAGGCTATTGCGGGGTGCTATGGGGACTGCGAAGAGGTGGGATGAAAACGAGGAGCCTGCGCAGTGACACAACTGCCGCAAAGCGGCTTAGTTCAACGTCCTTTATCATGCGGTAGAACATAATGAAATGGAATTGTTTTTCTGCCGTAGCTGGGTTGCCAGCGGGCAGGGGGAGATCTGTGGCCGTCGTCTTCGCGTGCAAATGATCATGAGATCGACGGTCCGGCTGAGCGATCCACGAAGAATCTTAGATTCTCGGCATCGGCGTCGCCAAGACGAGCGAGTTCGTGACAGACGTCGATCAGGACCGCAGTTTCCGCGCCGTCCGTCTTCAGCTTCCGCACCAAGTCTTGGACGTAGTGGGTTCCCTCCAGCCTGTCATCATTCTGCACCAACAACCGTAGGAGGCGAGCCGCTTCGCGAGGATAGGTGTGGCAAACGGCTGACTGCTGCAATCGGTAATACGCCGTATGCATGTTCCTGCCGGTGGGCTTGGGGCCCCGCAAGATGAGATCAACCGCCTGGGGGAACTTATCTTCGAGTTCCATGGCCCACTCCACCATCAGAACAATCTCTTCGGCGCCAAGCTCCGGACCGGTGCCGAGACGACTTCTCCAGTAACTTTCGATCCAACGGGTCCAAACGTCGCGCCGCTTCCCTTCTGCGAGGCTTGATAAGAACAATCGTACGGCTGACGCCCACCTACGACGCGTTTGTAGCGCCGTGGCCTTGATGAATTCCGGCAGCCACCCGCTTCGCATTGGATCGACCGCACCGTATAGCGCGATTCCTGCCATGAGTTCGCAAAAAGATTCGGCACGCTTGCCTAGATCGTTCTCAATTCGATGAAACGTGGTCCTGCAATACGGCAGGAATTGCTCCAAGAGGTCGTTGTCCCACGTGCCCCAGCCCAGATAGCCATGCCACGCCTGCTGCGCCTGTCGCTCGCCGATAGTCCAATCAAATAGTTTGAGCACGTGTTCATTCGCCCAGGCCGCATCCAATTCAAAGAGCATATGCAATAAAGCTGCGACCACTACCCGCCCCATCTCAGCTGCCCACGAGTCGCCTCGAATAACACTTTCTAGGAACCCACGGTCGTCGTCCGACAGACCTCTCCAGGCGCTGCCCGCAGCCTTTTTTTCCTGCCACAGCATCCGAAGGAAAAACTCCGCGATCTTTCCACCTTGACTGTTGATTGAGACGCACAACCAGTCCGCGGGGCTTTCCATCGTGTCATGTTTGATCGATTCAAGGTTCCTCCAGACTTGCTCGCCCAATCTCGTCGCGAGTCTGAATGGCGTTCCTTGAAATGGATTGGAGTCTCCCGCCGTTCTGCGCTCCAGTAATTCAACAATTTGGTCGAGTGCGCTTATTACCACCAGCGGAGAGTCAAGGATAAGGCTCAGAATGCGTTCCCATTGGTCCGAGCTAAGATCGTCACGGTTCCAGCCCGCAACCATGGCTGTCCAGAGAACGGTGTCCCAGTGATCCCGTTCGCGCAACACCGCAGCCAACTCGAGTCCCCATTCAGGATTCTCCGCAACCGCTCGCCGAACGGCCGCGACCAGTTCGTCGCGATGCCGCGGCTCAGCGTATTTCGATTCGTAGGTCAGCAGTTCGTCGACCTGGTCCGCAGCCTGTCTCGCCAGAAGGTCCTTTGGACCAGGCGGCTTCGAATCCTCAGGCTGCGTGGACGCCGTGGGAAGGGGCATCTTCGCAAGCTGCTCCGCCACGCGAGCACACCTCGGGTCTCCCGAATTCAGTGCTACGAGCATGCCGTGGATCCACCCGGCTCGATATTCTCCGGCGTCCTCTGGAGGTTCCAAGACCGTGTCAATCACGCGGTCTTTCATTTCAGGCGACGCCCCGTTGAACGCGGCTTTGAGCACTGCTGGGACTTCTCTGCCAAATCCGGCTGCATAGAGGAGGTCGCGGTTCAGGAGCCAACCAAGCCGCTTGTCCGAAGCCCACGTGTTACATTTCGCGATGCCCAGGACCGCAAGCCGACGCAATACAAAGCTTTCTGCGTGCCACCATGCCTCGATCAGTCCGTCGGCGTGTCCCGGCGCATTCTCAATTAGCCAAAGCAGCGAATCCCGACCGGCTTCCACGAGTACTCCCAATCCGCGCTGGTCGCTACAGAGGCTTGTGCCCGCGAGATCGGGAAACCATGCGGAGAGAGGATCCCAATCACGGTGTCCATATGCCTTGAAGAGAAGGGTCGCCTCTTCTATGTATACCGTCGCGACCGCCGCAAGCGGGCCCGCGAAGTGCTGAAGGTGCGGTTGGAAATACTGTCGCCAGGCCATACCGGTCGAGTAATTGTCGCCGGCGGTGTGAAGTTCTATATCCACATCCGGTGGGCTCTCTGGGGAAATCGCTCTCGCGAGGCGATTGGGCTTCAATCGGGGCAAGGGCTTCAGTAAGTGTTTAAACAAGAGAAGGGCCGTGACCGCATCATCCGGATACCGGCACTTCGAAAGGATCTCTTCGAGCCGGTCATCAGTTCGCACCGGTTCCGTCCGAATCAGAAGAGGCACCCATTTGTCCAGACCAGGGCACCCTCGCTGGTGGTCCATTCGCCGAGAGAGTTGATACGCCACCGTAAGCCAGCACGACGGACCCAAGGTGAGGTCCTCCCGGGCAATCCACTCCAACACGCGTCCCGAGTGGTCGAGGGCGAACTTCTCCGCAAACCACCACGCCAAGGGATCGTCGGTAGCCTTCGAGGAGCTTACGCTGCGGAACAGTCTGAGAAACGCAGCCCGCCCCTTCGCCCATTCCAGCCACTCGATACTCGTGGCGAATTCGGTGAAGAATCGGGTCGTAGACACGTCCTCCAAAGCAGCTACTAGATAGTCGTTGTCTTCTCCTGCTCCTGGAGGGAGCGTTGACACAATCCTCCGAACCCGCTCGCGCTTGTCCAATGGGCGCTCGGCTGTAAATGCCATCCACTGTTCCAGCGCACTCCCGAGTTCACGATGGGGATTTCTCCCAGGCTGTCTGCGGTACGTCAAAGCAACAATCCCCAAATGTTCCCAGAAAGCGTCATTCCCCTTCGGCGCGATAGCGAATCGCTTGCGATCGGCTGAAGGCGGCAAGCCGCGCGCCAGATAATTCATCACTGGGTCGTTGTGGCTATACCCGACGAACAGCACCGTGTAGGTCAAAAACATCTTCTGAAGGAAGCGCCTAGCCCATCCGTCAGTCAGATATGCTTTCCCAAAATCGGCGTCGGTTAGGACCATCCGTTTGGGGTCGCGTGTCACACTCCCGTGGAGGTGGACCAAACCCAGAAAATCTTCGCCGACCGGCAACGCCGGGGCTATAAACAGTTCCGGGCTCTCACATCCCCAGATCTCGCCAGCGGCCGATGCAAAGTGGTTATCGAAGTTTGTTGTCACGAGGCGAACGGCATCCGCTCTTCCGAATAGCCTCAGCAAGTTGAAATGAAGGGAATTCGGCTTAGAGTCAGGATCCGAGAGGCGGTCACAAGTACGCTCATGGATGCGAAGCTCTGGGGCCAAATGTCCCAGGAACCTGTCTAGGGGCTCCGCCTTGTTCAGTGTTCTCGTACCCTGCGCAAGTTCAATTGCTAGCGTCCTAAAGTCCGGAAGTTTCGATGGCTTAGGCATTGAAACGCCCGCGCCGGCGAAGACGAGGAGGTTACCCTCAGCTCGGGCTGAGACGAGAGACTCGGGAAAGTCGACGCACCCAAAGTGCATGATCCGCGCTATTGTTCACCATGTTAACCCTTGCTGGCGCCCGACCCGACGGTCGATTCCACCGCTTCCGACAATCCGCTTCTTGTCGCCTCAGCGTGACGTCCCCGCAGGCCCCGGTCCGCCGCATGAGGGCTATTTTTCGCCCAACCCCCCGAAAAGGTAAAATCAGCATCGAGCGGCTTCATCCTCTGTCTGCAAACCATTGATTTATAACATCTGACTAAATCGAGATCGGCGGGCGAATCTGATGGAAGTGTGGCCTCACAGTTTTCTCTAACTCTTTCATTCTATAGAGACTTGTCGGAAACACTCTACCAATTAGACCTTTTCTGGGGGTTGGGCAAAAATAGCCAACATTCTAATACAGAAATGTATTACCGCAACTAAGCACCAGGTAGTAGCGGCTCAAGCTCCTTTCGGTTCTGTAAAACTATCTGTTGCTCCTTCGCTGTGGCACCTGGATTATCATCTAGACGCAGTTGACGTAAAACGTAGAACAACAGCGCTTCTCGGCATTCAAACTCACAAGACCCACCCACCATCCCGTATTCGAGTTCAATCGCCCGTCGCTGGGCCTCCGTCAATTCGGGATGCGGTGCCAATACGAGCCGCACCATGTGATGCCATTGACGATCCTCCAGGCCCCGCGGACGATCTGGCTCGCTAGACTCTACCGCCAGGATTCGAGAGATCACAAAATCTCTAAATTGCTGGTGCAAATGGCAGTACGCACGAACGTGCCATCGCTGGCCATCGTGCGCGAGAGCGTGTGGTGTGAGCCGACGGGCATACGGCTCTGGACGGCTCATCGATTGATATACGACCCGTAGCGCTTGGTTTGCTCGAATCGCCTGGACAATGGTCGCCACCAAATCGCCGTTCAGATGTCTTCGGGGGACGGGTGTAGACGCCACCGGCGGATGCCATCCCAGAAAGCTCTTCAAGTGAGAGTCTGCCTCCCCCGACTCCCGGAGTAAATCACCCAGATACCGCTCGTGATTCGTGGCGGGGAAGATCGCCTCAAACAGATCGCCGAGAACGTAGCTCCGAGTTCTCTTGTCATAGGCGAGGTTCCGGGGTGCTCGCCGCGCGTATTCCGCCAAATCTAAGGAAGCCTGCGGGATGGAGATGCCAAAGAAACTCGTAAGGTCACTGCGGTTCAGGCGTCCGGCCCACCGAAGCCGGTACTCAATGAACTCCAGCCTCCGGTCTGGTCCCCAGCGCCCAACCGGGGCAGGATTACAAGAGCGTTCCAACCCCTCTTGCTTCATCACATTGATCATGCAATAGATTCTTTCATCAGTCTAGAAAGTATGCAAGTCGAAAAATTATGCTAGTATAATAACAAGACGCATGAGGCCACCGATCACCGCCACTTCGACAACCCCCATAGGCCCAAGACCCACCCTAGGCGGAGCCCTCCAGGGACTTGAAGATCATGAACTTGGGGTAGAACTACGGCGCCACCAGTCCGAAGGTCGCTCCTGCTGGCATGTGATCGCCAACGCATTCGCAGTTCGTGTTCTCGCAACCGAAGACGAGACCACTGCGTGGTGCGAAGTGGGTTCCGGAGACCTGGGCAATCAAACGCTTAGCCAACTCAAAGTCGCTGCGCGCGCCAAACGGCTCAGCTGGGCGAACGTGCAGGTTGCCGATCTTACGCAGGCATCGCCAGATGTTGCGAACCCCGAGCCTGTATCTGTGGCCAAGATGAATGAGTGGGTCATGCGCCGAGACAAGGTCACCGCTGGCCGTCAGGGCGAGATTACAGCGTCAGTCATGGCTGAGGTCGCTTCGCTCGCAGCATGGCACTGCCAGTTCGAAGGTTGCGGCGACAATCTGCGAACTCATCTCGTGCCAGGCACCCGCGGTAATTATGCTTACTTCGCGCACATCGTGGCCTCCTCACCGGACGGACCACGCGGCGACGAGGCTCTCTCCCCGCAACTACACAATGCCCCGGCAAACATCCTACTGCTTTGCGACAAATGTCACCGGCTCATTGATCGCGTCGCTCCGCATCAATACCCACGGGAGCGACTCCAGAAGATGCGCGAGCGAAACCTGGCAAGCGTAGAGCGCTGTCTCGAATCCTTGCGCTATCCCCTGGCACGCGTCCTCGTCCTCTGCGGCAATGTCCAGGGCCAGTCAGCGGGTTTCGACGAACGGCTCGCGCAAGAGGCAATGTGGCTCCAAGGGCTGCGCCGTGACAACGCCAGGCCCGATTTCTTCGCCAACAATGGCGGCCACTTGGGCGATCCCCATTCGTCGGCCTACTGGCCTAGCTTCTTTACTCTTCTCAAGAACGACATTCCTCGACTCCAGTCGATTCTGAACGGAACTTCGCAGGATGCCCCTCAAGGCATGCCGATCGCCGTATTCCCGGCGCCGCACACGACGTCAGTTCTTGTTCTGTTCGGGCGGCTGCTCGGAGAGTCACGCACAATCCACCTGTTTCAGTTCCACCGCGACCAGGTAGGACGGACATTTGGCGGACAGTGGGCTTGGAACGGTGAGGCGCCATCGAAGGACAAGTACCGCGTCACGGAGCTACGGCCATTCGAGTCGGGCCAGAAAGAAGCAACGATGCTCGTCTACCTCACCGACGTCATTCCCGCAAACGAATTGCCCACGAATCTTTACAAAAACGGTCAATGGAGTCACCCCACCATCCAAGTAACCGTTGATCACCCCAGTCGCCAGGTCATCGCGCACCCAGAAGACCTGCAGTTGTTCGGCCTGGCCGTTGATCACGCATTACGGACCCTGCAGGATCAATGGCGCGTCTCGAAGGTCAACCTCGTCGTCATCGCTCCTATAACGGCTTGTGTGCGTGTGGGCCAGAAGATGCAGGCCCGCTGCCAGCCCGACTTTGTGCTCGACGAACGCACCGCAACCGCAGGCCGCGGATCGTTTGCGCCAACCATTTGCATTACGTCCCAAGACGTAACCCACGTCCAGACGGGGGCAACCTGCCCATTGATCTAGGCGACAGTAAGGAGATCAACAGTGAACAACAAGACTTTTACCAAACGCATTCAGGAATCCCTCAGCCTGACGAAGTCCGGTGCGCGCTGGGAACAACTCATGGTGACCTTGCTCCGCCGCCTGGAACTTGATCCCGACGCTCGCGGAGACGCAGAGCGTGAATACAAGAAACTCGCCGTCCGGGTCGCAGATTACCTGGATCTTCCCCATCATGAGGTTAATGTATTCCCGCAAGGCTCGATGCGAACCCAAACCACGATTCGCCCACCCGGCAGAACCAACTTCGACCTTGACATCGTGGTCGCCCTCTCCGGGCCACGCTACAGCGATCCCGATCCCGAAGTTCTGTTTGAGGAGTTTGGTGAAGCTCTTGCAGGTGATGAGTCCTTGACCGGGTCGCCGACACCGAAGCGCCGCTGCTGGCGTTTGCAGTACCCCAACAAGCCCTACTACTTCGACGTGACACCCGCCGTTCCCGACCCCAGTCACACCTACGGCGCCGCGTTGCGCGTACGCGACCCCGAAACGGCGTGGAGTCCCTCGAACCCAACCGAATTTGCAGAGTGGTTCTGTGAACGGGCCGATCTTCAGTTTTCTTTCCGGTCCGCCACCGGCTTAGGAAGCCTGGTAGAGGCACGAAAGTCCGTTGAGCCCTTGCCGAATGAGCCGGTCCGCATCGACGACATTCTGCGCCGCACCATTCAACTGGTGAAGTTGCACCGCGATAATCTCTACTTCACAGCGGGTGAGAAGCAGAAGGAGGGCTGCCCCATCTCGGTCATTATCGTCACCCTGGCTGGTCGCGCATTCGAAAACATCTGGCTTACCCGCCGCAACTCCTTCACCTCGCCCATCGAGGTGGTTCTGGCCGTGGTCGAGGAAATGCCGAGCGTGATTGAACGCGATGCGGCCGGCGACTATTTCGTGAGCAATCCGAAGCTCGCCTCGGAGAACTTCGCCGAGAAATGGAACTCGGATCAAGGACTCCGCGCCGGTGAGTTTTGGCGCTGGCACCAACGGCTGCAGGACGACCTCGAATCACTGCTCACCGATGAATACTCGAAGAGTAACGAGGCCAAGGTTAAAGCCATATTCGGTCAGGTTGGTGTCGATGCCTGGAAGGCCAGTATGGCGGAAACACAACCGACTGCGCCGCTGCTCAAAGGACTAGTGGCTTCGTCAGGTATCGAAGTCGCTAACCCCAGAATGGTGACACCTGTCAGCCGCAATACCAGAACCCTTGCGTAGGAAGGATTCGCGTGTCTAATCCGCTCCTCGCTCCAACAGTCATAGATCAGGTGCACAACTGGCTCGATGCGTCAGACGTGGTCACACCCGTCGACTTAACCGTCGCGCAGCGCAGCCAATACGCAGGGGCATGGGAACTGAAGGAACACTACGCCCACCTCGGCAACGTCCGTCCCCGGATTCTCCTGCCCCGCGATTTTCCATTCGCTCCGTTACGTATCGAGCTTGACCCAGTCCTCTGCCTCCGTCTGCCTCACATCGAAGCCAGCGGCAACTTCTGCCACGGCGTTCTGCCAGAGCCCGCTGATCTGGACGACCCTGTTCACGCAGCAGGCCGGGTGCTCAGCGGGTTTCTCGACTATGTGGAGCGTTCGGCTGATGCGAAATGGGTCGAAGAGGAATTCCAGCGAGAATCGCATGATTACTGGTTGAGGCACGCCGCCGCCGCCAATCCACCGAAGGGCTATCAAACCGACGAACTCCTGCTTGACGTCGATCCGGATGTCGGGCAGGTCCAACAGGCAGAGGCCCTCAACCTCGCCAGTCGCATACGAGCTATCGTGTCGACCCGCGAGGGTGGGCCGAAAGCCGTGGCGGAGGCCATTGGCTGGTCGCTTGGTACGATTGTGCATGGAACCGCACTGATCGCGCCGCTGCCACAACATCGCCGATGGACGCCTGATGTCTGGCCGAGATCTTTTGACGCTCTCGTGACACTAGTCGACGAGATCACCGGTACTTCAGGAGCCACTGTGGCCTGGTACGACTCGCGAACGTGGCCCAGCGAAGCGCCCCTGTTCATCGTCCTCCTACAGAGTCCCGTTGCATACGGGTGGCGCATCATCCCGCCGCGGGCGCGAATATCCAAGTACCCCAGCATTGTCCCTATCAAGGTGACTCGTATCGACCGCCGATGGGCACTTGCCCGTGATCACGAGCGAGAACAGCTTGATACCTTGACTAAAAAGCATGTAGTGGTCTTAGGCTGTGGCTCACTCGGCGCACCGACCATCGAACTCCTCGCCCGTGCCGGAATCGGCTCGTTCGATGTGGTGGACCCTGACATCATGCGACCGGAGAACATCTCTCGCCATCCACTGGGCATTCGATCCAGCGGACTGTACAAAGCCAAGGAGATCTGCGCTCGCCTGGAAAGCGGCGTGCCCGGTATCAGGGTCACACCACATACCTACAGTGCCCAGCAGTGGTTAGCCGAACTCCATCCCTCGCCGCATCTCATTCTCGACTGCACCGGCGAAAGGACAGTCCGAATGGCGACCAGCCAGGCAAGAAGAACCACCCACAAGACCGTGCCGACGATGATGGCGTGGCTGGAGCCGTTTGGCGCAGCCGCCCATGTTGTAACGGTCGTTGGTTCCGATTCGTGGCCAGCCTCTGACCCTTCTGCAACCGCAATCAACATTGCAAATTGGCCCGATGATGTCGAACATAGGCATCCGGGCTGCGGCCAAGGTTATCATCCATTCGGAATGTCAGATGCGTGGGAGGCCGCGTCAATGGTTACGCGCAGAGCTATCGCGCTCCTGCGAGGCGACGAGGTCACTTCCGACGTGGTATCCCTGATTCGACAGCGCGCGTTCTTTGAACACTCATCCCCTGGTGTCACGTTTCACCGTGACGTTGTTATCCCTCCTGGCGTCGAGGCGATTGTGGATCGACGACCGTTGACGGAGGCCGTGCGTGGAGTCTGAACCACCCCTCGCTTTCGTCATCCCAGGTGCGTCCTGGAGTATCCGCGTTTCTGCGGGGGCGGTTGCGTTGATGAACGGCCACCGCCAGAGGCGCTGGCACCAGCGCGAAACCGTTGGGCAGCTCTTCAGCTCTGACCTCACCGCCGCGACCATCTGTATAACTGAAGCAACCGTGTTGACCCGTGTTAAATCGTCCCGAGCTTCCGTCACCTTCGACCCCGAGGAAGCAGATGAACAGCGGGCCGTGAAGCTTCAAGAGGGGCTCTATTGTGTGGGTCTTTGGCATACTCACCCGGAGGCTAACCCGAGGCCCTCCCGTACGGATGAGCAACTTGCCTCCGACCACGCCGTAGTTGCCCGGTGCGTACTCAACGGGCTGTGTTTCATCATTGTCGGCACCGCGGAGCCGCCGGATGGATGGTACTTTGGCGTGCACGATGGAAGGAGCTTTCACGCCACCAAACACCTCTGACATCGGGTACAGCTCTGCGCGAACTCGCCGAGGCGGCTTTGAGGCTCCAATTCGCAGCCTCAAAGCGTAGGTTGGGACGGAACAAGCCACATGGCAAAAGGTTGAGGTGTTGATTCAGGCCAGGCAGCCGAACAAGCTACGATATCCCAGTAAGTCTGCATATCGCATGCCGCTCTCGGCGATGTGGCCCCATTCGTTGGTGCTTTTCCCCGCTGAGTTCGCCTCGCCGCCTGCTGCCGGTCAGCTG
>Ga0302320_10003334_pt1 | contig 37489 bp, 17 predicted proteins | sample Bog_T0_3_FD_202130 | JGI IMG/M metagenome (GOLD analysis project Ga0302320, IMG submission 202130) | Peat permafrost microbial communities from Stordalen Mire near Abisko, Sweden - Bog_T0_3 | ecosystem: Environmental > Terrestrial > Soil > Wetlands > Peat | place: Sweden: Abisko, Stordalen Mire... | reverse complement strand
TCCCTGTTGGCCGGCATGCTCTGCGGCGCGCTCCCCGCCTGGCGTTCGTCCCACGCGCCGGCAGTTGAGGTACTCAAGGCAGAGTCGGCAAGTATCTCCCGCGGCTCACGCAACAAGAAATTGCTCAGCGGGCTGGTGGTGGCGCAAATCGCGCTTACCCTTCCGTTGCTGTTGTGCTCCGGGCTATTTCTGCGAACACTGCGGAATCTCGCCGGCGCGAATCCCGGATTTGAGCAGGACCACATTCTCACTGCGTCCGTGGGGCTGAATATTGCCGGCTACAGCCACGACGAGGAACAGGTGATCCGTCACAAGATTCTTGATCGCGTGTCGGCATTGCCTGGCGTGCAAGTTGCGTCTCTTACGGACTGGATTCCGATGACCCTGAGCCACAAGGGCGAGGATGCGTATCCGGAAGGGTATGTGCCGCACCCGCATGAATCGTTGCAGGTGGTGCATGCCGAGGTCTCCCCGCGGTATTTCGAATCCCTTCATATACCCATTTTGGAAGGACGAGAGTTTACACCGGATGACGATGAAAAGGCCCCGAGGGTACTCATCGTGGATCAGAGCGCGGCGAGGCGCTACTGGCCAGGGCAGGATCCGCTGGGAAAGAAGCTCAGGGTGTGGGGCAGCCTTTTCACGGTAGTCGGCGTTGTGAAGAATTCAACGCATACATTCGTGAATGAGGCCCCGGAGCCTATGGTGTATATGAGCTTTTTCCAGGAGGGGTACGAGACGATCGTGCAGGTGAAGACCGAGGGAAATCCGGCCGACCTCGCAACGGAGGTGGAAAACTCCATCCACGAAATCGACACACAGCTGCCGGTTTTCGATGTGCGCCCCATGCAAGAGAGTACCCAGATGGCGAGCAGTTTCGCTGTCATACAGAGCGCCCTGGCGGGAATGTTCGCGCTGATCGGACTGGTTCTTGCCATTACCGGAATCTACGGAGTCGTGGCATATCGAACCCAAATGCGAACTCACGAGATCGGAATAAGAATGGCTCTAGGTGCTTCACGTGTGGACGTGCTGCGGCTCGTGCTGTTGCAGGGATTGTGGATCACAGGCATCGGACTGGCGCTAGGACTGGTGTTTGCGTTGGGACTGACAGGTCTTATCTCTCGGCTGTTGTATGGAATCGGAGCCAACGATCCCATCACCGTAGCTTCCGTCTTCATGCTCCTGGGAGCAATGTCTTTGGCAGCATGCTACCTTCCGGCGCATCGAGCGATGCATCGAAACCCTGTGACTGCGATTCGCGAACTGTAAACCGCAGTTCAGCCTCGACCCGAATTGCGCCGATTCGGCGCGTTCGCGGCCTCCAATTGATTGGCCAGAAGGGCAACCGGATTTCACAGGCCAGAAACCAACCCGTCTATTCCTCTCTTAGAGCTGTTGTCGGATCGACGGTGCTCGCACGCAAAGCGGGAATAAAGCCGGCCGATCCCGCGGCCAAGGCAAGAACGATCGCCGCGCCAATGAATGTGAATGGATCGCGCGCATTCAATCCATAGAGTTGGCTGCGGATCAGATCGGCGAGGGCCAGCGCCAGCAAGAATCCGGCAGCCAGTCCGGTTCCGATTAGAAGGAACACTTCGCGCATGACCATCGCAATCACGTTGCTCCGCGCGGCTCCGAGCGCAATCCGAATTCCGATTTCGCGGGTTCGTCGCTGCACAACATAAGCCATGACCCCGTAAAGCCCGATCACAGCGAGTAAAGTGGCAAGTCCGCCGAATACCGCAGAGAGGCTGGCGACCAGTCGCTCGGTCCGCAGCGAGAATCCAATCTGTTCGTTCACAGTTTGGAGATCGACCACCGGAACATGCGGGTCGAACTGGCGCATCCGGTTGAGCAGCGCATCTTCAAATTGATGCGGATCACCCTGCGTGCGCACATATACGGTCATGCCGCGGATGTTGGACACTTCGAGAGAAGAAAAATAGGCCTGCGGAGGGGGCGTTTCCCGCAGATCTCTATACTTTTTGTCTGGAATCACACCGATCACTTCCGTGTTCGGTGTGACCGGCCGCATGTCGTCCACCAGCCCGAAGCGCTGCCCGATCGGATTGCGGCCAGGGAAATATTCCCGGGCAAAGGTCTCATTCACGATTGCGTAATCGGCTGGTGCAACGTCTCGCGCGGTAAATGCCCGACCAGCAAGGACAGGAATACCGAGAGTCTCAAAATAGTCGGGGTCCACCTGGCTCAGAACCGGTTGTTGTTCAATCGGTGTTCCTTCAAAATCCTTGCCCAGAATCGCATTCTGCCATGCGAATCCCCGTAAGACCGGCATGGTGGACAACCCAACCGACGCAACGCCTGGCATAGTTTTGAGGGCGAGGCTTAAACGGTCATAATATGATTTGGTTTCTGCGTAGGAGTACCCGCTGAGCGTAGGTGTCGTTGTGAACGTAAGCAGATGGCCGGTTGGAAAACCCGGGCCCAGGTTCTCCAGATTGCGCAAAGTACGAACGAACAGTCCCGCACCGACGAGCAGCAAAAGAGACAGCGATACTTGAACGCCAACCAGCATCCGCTTAAGAGAAATGCCGCTTGTCGAGAGGGTCCCGGACCTGTCTTTGAGCGAGAGCGTAATCTCCGTACGCGAGCCGCGAACAGCGGGCACGAGTCCGAAGACCATGGAAGTGACGAGCATCGCTCCCACGACGAAGGCAAGCACGCGTCCGTCCGGAATTGGGGAGATTGCAAACTCAGCGGCAGCGTTCGCAGGCAGATAGATACGCAGCAAAACGCGATCCGCCAGAAAGGCCAGCGCCAGGCCCACAACCGTTCCCGCGGCCGAGAGGAGCAGACTCTCTACCAGCAATTGACGAACGATGCGGACACGACCGGCGCCGATGGCCAGGCGTACAGCAAATTCCCTCTCACGCGCTGCTGCGCGCGCCAGTAACAGATTGGCCAAGTTGGCACAGGCGAGAAGAAGCACCGCCCCGGTGAGCGCGAGCAGAAGCCATAGCGGTCTGCGCATTTGTTCGCGGAGCCCGTTATCGGAGCCGGGCAGAAGTTCAACTTGATTCCGCAGAAACAGTTGGCCGTCGGCAGCCGTTGCGGACCTCGTGAATTCAGGCTGCAGCACTTCCATTTCGAGAATGCTGTGCAGAAGCGGCTGCAACGAAAGTTGAGCCTGCTCCGTGGTAATGCCGGTCTTGAGGCGGCCGTACGCAGTCACCCAACTCAGCCGGCGACGCCGGTCCTTGAGCCCGTCCGAGTGTGGCGTCATCTCCGTCTTCATCATGATGGGAACGAAAACCTTGGCAGGCGACCCCAATTCCACGCCGTCGAAGTTCGGCTGCGCTACCCCGATCACGGTCATTGCGTTGCCATTCAGCGAGATGGTCCGCCCTACTATGTTCTGGTCACTGTTGAAGTAGCTCCGCCAGAAGCTGTAGCTGAGCACCACGACCGGTTTGCCGTCGGGAACGGAGTCGTCATCTTGGCCTATCGTGCGCCCGAGTACCGCACTGACGCCCAAGGTCTGGAAATATGCGCTGGAGACCAACTCCGCGGGGATTTGAACAGCATGGTCGCTGTAGCCAATCGTCACACTCGTCGGGAACCGACAGAACATTCCGGAAAAGGCTTGGTTGTAATCACGTAAATCTTCGAACATCGGCCAGGAAATGGTGTTGGGTCCATAGCTGTTTCCATAATGGTTGCCGGTCTCGCGGACGATAACAAGCTGCTCCGGATGACGGACCGGCAAGAGCCGCAGAACCACCTGGTCCAGAAGGCTGAACATCGCTGTGTTTGCGCCGATTCCGAGAGCCAGGGTCGCGATAGCTACGAGCGAAAAGGCCGGATTTTTCGCGATCGTTCGAACCCCATAGCGAACATCCTGCACCAGCCTGTCCAACCAGATTCCGGTGCGAACTTCGCGCACATTCTGTACGATCTGATCGATTCCTCCTGCCTGGCGACGTGCATCGCGACGCGCTTCTTCCGGGCTAATGCCGGCCCTCACCTTCTCGGCCGACACCAGTTCCACATAGGCTTCGAGTTCCTCATTGAGATCGCGATCGAGTTGTTTTCTGCGGAACACATTGTTCCAAAGCGCGCGGAGTCGACTGATCACAAAGCCTCCTACGTGGTGCGCAAGGCAGTCGCCATGGCAAGGGATATTCGTTCCCACCGCTCTGACTCGGTGTGCAGCTGCTTCTTGCCGGCTTTGGTCAGCGAATAGAATTTCGCGCGCCGGTTGGTTTCCGATTCGCCCCAGAAGGATTTGAGCCAGCCGGCCTGTTCCATGCGGTGCAAGGCCGGAAACAACGACCCCGCTTTGACTTCGAATGTGCCGTCGGTGATCTGCGCGATTCTGCGCGATACACCCATCCCATGCAGTTCCAGGGGAGCGAGTGCCTTCAGTATAAGCAGATCAAGTGTACCTTGCAGGAGATCGGATTGTGGGGCAGGCATGAGCTCTCCTATCGTCTATCTATAAGACGGTAGCACCTCTCTTATAGACTGTCAATAAGAGCTGGCAATCCGCCGTGGATGCACACTACGCAGGTGATGCGTGGCTCATTCATGTTGTGTTCTGAGTGAAAGAATGACAGCCCGACGCACTCATCCATCATAGGTTACTCTTCCAAAACAGCATCGGTCCCGGAAAGCGCCGTTTGCGACTTGACCTTCAACCGTGAGGCGGGTCTACATCCGAATCTCCATGGAGACATACGGGGATCATTTTTGCCTTGCTGAGCGCACTGCGATAATGCATCAGCTGAGATCCATAAGGGGCCGATTGGCCACGGTCCGCATAAACGCCATGCGGGAAGCGAGGATGGCCGCAACCAGGCCCCAGGGGCCTCTGCATGGATTTGCTACGCAGGGAGAGAAGCGGGCTGCCGTGTCTTCACTCGGGCATTTGATGGGCATCGTCATTTGCTGATCAATCCAGAGTTTCATTGCTTTCGTGAGCTCACATAGCGCTGATGGAGAGGCTACTGTTTTGCAGCCACGCCATGGGAAACACGTTGCACCACCAACTTATGCGCTTCCGTCAAGGAAGTCGCGGGGACTGCCATTCTGCAGGCGCCACAGGGATGCATAGAGGCCGGCCCTATGAATGAGATCTTCGTGGGTTCCCCGCTCGCAGATCTGGCCGCTCTCAAGAACGATGATTTCGTCGGCGTGACGAATTGTGGAAAGCCGATGAGCTACGACGAGGAGAGTCCTCCCCTTCACGGAGGTCCGGACCGATCGCTGCACGATGCCTTCGGTCTCGTAGTCGAGTTGGGATGTGGCCTCGTCTAGCGCAAGCACGGGGGCGTTTTTCAGCAGGGCGCGGGCAATGGCGATACGCTGACGTTGCCCTCCTGAAAGGCGTTGGCCACGCTCGCCTACGTCGGACTCCGCGCCGGCGGGTAGATCGGCCAGAAAGGCACCAGCGCCGGAGTTTTGCAAGGCATTGTCGATCTCTTCTGCCGTGGCGTCGGGGCGACCATAGCGCACATTCTCTTTGACCGTGCCTTCGAAGAGGTAAACGTCCTGGGCGACGACGCCGATTGAGCGGCGCAGATCGCGTAGGTCGAGTTCCCGAATGTCCTGTCCGTTCACGAGAATCGATCCCTGGTCCACATCGTAGTGGCGAAGAAGCAGTCGAAGGAGCGTGCTCTTGCCGGAGCCGGTGGGGCCGACGATGGCCAGCATTCTCCCTGGTTCTACGGTGAAGGAGACGTCACTCAGAACATCCACGCCGGGTTGGTAGCTGAACCTGACGGAGTCAAAGGTGATCTGACAGGGGCCGGATCTCTCAGGCAGTCGAAGTGGGCCACTTACGATCTTCGGTTGTGCGTCCATAACATCCAGGATGTTCTCCGCAGCGCGAACCGCAGAGTGATATTGCCTGGCAACCCCTTGCAAGCTGGCCAGCGAACTCATCAGGTTCGGGAACCAATAGAGAACATGGAGTGTGCGGTCAGGCAGCACTTCGCCGCTGAGAACCAACGTTCCGGCATACCCGATCGCCAGCGTGAAACCGGCGCCGAAGATACCTTGCACGGCCTCGTACTGGATCGAAGATGCGGAATCAGCGCGAACCGATGTTTCGTCAACGTCGCGTCCCTGTGCGGACAAGCGGGCCGTTTCACTCTCTTCGGCGGTGAAGTTCTTGACATCGATGATGCCGGCAAGGCTGTTGCCGAGTTGCTGGCTGTAAGTTCCCGACGCTGTGCTGGCGGCCTTCGTGAGCCTGGTTACCAGGGGTCCGATGGCCCACGCCGCAAACATGACAAAAGGCAAGGGAAGGACGGCCAGACCGAAGAGGCTGGGCGCGATCCAAAGCAACATTCCTCCCGCCCAGGCGATGCTCATCACACTTTCGATGAGGCTGTCGCCGATGGTCTCGATGAAGCGTCCGATTTTGGCTGTATCGTCCACCACCAGGCTCATAAGCCGGCCGCTGCCTTGGCGTTCGAAGAAGACCACGTCCTGGTATTGAATATGCCTGAGAAGCGGCTCGCGAATCTGTCGTTCGGTGTCGCGGGCGAGTCTGGACCAAGCGACGGTGCGGTAGTAATCGAGAACCGCCTCGACGGCAACGAGAACAGCCAGTAGCGCGGTCATGCCGCCGATGCTCGGTCCCATTGCGGCTGCAACGCTGCTGCCGCTGAGTGCGACATTGATCGTCGAGATGAGGGTGACGCGTCGTGCCGTCGCAATCATCTGCGTGCCGAAGGAAAGGGCCAGCGCAACAAAATGCCGGGCAGAAATGGGAGAGCCGCGAAGAAGGCGCACAAGCGCGTTGCCTCCGGCTCGCTGCGGCGGTTGGACTTCGCCATCCATTACAACAGTTTGAAGGAGGGTGATGAGCAGAGACTCACAGGGGACGTCACTTCCCGCTTCGAACTGAATGAGCACTCTGCCGGTGAGGGGATTCGCGCGGGCAAGAATCACGCCGTTCTGGGCGAGCAAAGCTTTTTCAAGGGCGGCGGCCAGAGCAGTTCTGCCCTTCAGACTATTGACTTCCCATCGTTCGCGGCCGGGAACCGAGGATCGCAGGGCTAGCACAGGCGTGGGCGACATCGAGCTCTATCTCTCCCGGGTCGTTTGATTGGGTATGGCTTGATTGGGCACGGCAAGCATCAAGTCGACAGATGTGAACAGGCCGATAGGTTGGACTCGCGGATGCACCGCGATCGGGAAACGGCGTACAGATGGAAGCACTTCAAGACTGGGCCCGATTACGCCTGGACAGAGGGAGTGAACAATTCAGACTTCTTATCTTTATCAATGTCCAGGCGCGCCCGTGGGCTTTTTACCCGCATGACACGAGTGTTCGAACGCGTCACTTAGCGCTTCGTCGAGCGGCAACTCCGCGCTGTGACAGTGCTTTATGTGTCAGGCGGTCTTTGCGGGAACGAAGTACTGGTGGAGGTTCTTGCCGCTGACAGACTTGGAGAACGAGTCCGCCGCAAAGTAAAACCAGCCGATGGGCCCTATGAGCGCGCGAGCTACGACGGCTCCCGCAACATGCACAGCTGCGCTTTTGATGTTGCCGTCAATGACCAAGCTTGCGCCGGGAAAAGCGAACGCCTCGCCGGCAGCCTTGACGCCATTAAGAATGGGGGAACCATTCACGAGGTTTGCATCCTGCACTTCAACCATGACCGTCTCTCCTTTGGGGCTGAGGATAACGCCCTCCACTCGCGTGGTCGTCTCTGGCGTTTGTTCTATGTCAAGCGTAGTAGCTTCCACGACCAGAGCCTTGGATGGGCGGCGCGTTTGGGGCTTTTTCGTCGGATGGGGGGAAGCCATCATGGATACAAAGATTAGCACGCATTGAAGAACAGCAGCAATAGAATTTGAGACAAATCTGCGCCTAAAAGCAAGTTAGTTTCCATGAAGACTATTTTGCGAGAATCCTCCAGGCATTTGCGTCTGCGGGCGTTCTTGAGCAAGACGAAACTAGTGTAGTTTTGCCGAAGAAAGACGAGACCTTTCGAGAGGTAGGGCGGATGCGTATTCAAGGGACGGGGAGGCATCCGCAATGGGAAAAGCCCAACTCTCCGCAGGACCGCTTATGTGGATGTAGTGCCCGGACTCCGAAGATCTGCTTCGTGCTTTGCTTTCTCTCGGGCGCGCTTTTCTTCTTCAGCCAGATCATGCATGGCTTCGGCCTTCGCGTCTTCGAGGTCCTCCAGCGTTTCGGCGGAGACTCGTTTGACTTCGCGGCCAATTTTTACACCGACCTTGATGCCCTCTTTCAGCAGAGGCTTCCAGTTAAGCGCTAGAACCACACCGGACGCCAGGCCCAATATGTAAGTTGTCTTTTTCATAATTTCTCTCGCTTGGCGCCTGCCAGCTTTCTGTGATTTGGACTTCGGAATACACATGGATGGTAGTGTTGCGGGGCCTATTCAAGATTAATGCTGGTTGTTCATGCGGATAATAACCTATGCAAGAGAGGCATCGCAAGAGAAACAAGAGTCAGGAGTTGGCGGCGCACAGAAGGGATAACCATACCGAATTTGGCCGCGTTGCCGGTCGCGGATCCCATTGAGTCACCTCTTACTACCGAGCACGAACCAGTACGGCTCGGCGGATGCGTCATTGCGCGCGAGACTGCCGATTCCAAAGTTGAGCTCGATGGAGCGAAGCAGGCTGTAGTGGTTGTAGGCTGCCGTTTGGGTGGTACCGGCTTCGAGCATGTCTCCAATGAGCAGGGTGTAGATATCGTATTCCGAGTAAGGGAAAGATTCGTCGAAAGTGATGACGATGAGAGTGCGGGGTGGAAACTTCCTGAGCGGATCGTCACCGAGGAACGTGCCGAGAAAGGTGGCGATGTTGCCGATGGTCGTAGGGCCCGGGAATGCAGCGGTGACTTTGCCGTCGACGATGGTGGAGTGACCATCGTTGATCAGGTTCGGCGAGTACCAACTATAGTTGGGCAGCTTTCCAGAAGCCAGATCCGACTCGAAAGTATCCTGCGCATTGACGATGTTAGCGGCGCGCGCCGGGTTGCTCACAATATTGGGAAAACAAAGACATGGCACGTGCCGCCCCGCAAACAGCGGATCCGAACCTGGTGCAGGATCTGGGCCGATGGGAGGGTAGGGAGGGTCAGGCGGCGGAAACAGAATCGCCGGTGGCTGGACGATGTCTATCGGTTGCAAGTTCTCTGCATAGGACTTCCATGTGAGGCCCTTGGCTTCCAGCAGGTCCACGATGCTGGTCACTGCAGACGCGGTGTTTGGGCCCGTGCTGGTGATGTAGGGGGCGACCCAAAAGGAATCATCGCCGTTGAATCCGAAGGTATCGCCGCCGACTGAGAGGATGTAGTTGGGCTGGGAAGGGTGGGTTACGCCAATGGCGTTGGAAAGAAAGACGCCTTTCTGAAGAAGGGACTTCATATAGGGGTTACTGAGGACGAGCGCGCGCGAGGCATTCTCCAGCATGACGATCACAACGTGCTCAAAGCTTGTTGGCATGATCTCCTCCTCCCGGCGGATCTTGCTAGATATGGTTTTCGCAGCTATGTGGGCGCTAATGCACGAGTGAGGCGGGCAGCAGTTCGAGCCTGCCGAACTCGTCCTCTGTGGCACCCATCATCCACTCTGCGAGGCTTGTTACAAAGAGAAGCAGCATATGCCTGTCCGACACAGGGTTGACAGCAAGCTCGAGACAGTGCCGCATGGCGGGCTCCTGTTCCGGGTAGAACATCGAAAAGCATTGGTACGACGGGTAGAGATCGCGTGTGTAGGCGCCCCGGCGCTTCATGACCAACAACATGCCTGCCCGCAGGAAAGCCTTCATCATGTCATGGCAAAGGCGTTTGCTGGTCTCATCGCTGCCCGAAACTTTCAGGTCTGCGACGAACTGGTCCACGAGGTGGGGAAAGATACGGAACCACTCTTGGGCGATGGGTGCATCGGTCGTATAGGGCTGAATCTGCGGCAATAGGTCCTCGCCGTGGATGCAGACGGCCGAGACCTTCATCACAAATCGATAATAGTCGAACGGGCCCTGGACATTGGCGAGCGTGATATGCGAACTCTCGATGCCGGCAACGAAGGGGAAGCGATTGAGGAATTCACCGAACTGCGGCTGCGAAGTGCGCGGGACGTCGTCAAAGAGCACGGCGAAGAGGTCGAGATCGGAGCGGCCGGGGAGCGCGACACCGCGGGGCACCGATCCACGCAGATAAAGGCTGTGCAGCCGATCGCCTAGGTGGCGAACTTCAAGCTGGCGCGCATAGTCGACCGCGTCACGCCAGGGAGGCACGATCTTGCCTACGCTGGCATCGGAGATCAGGTTTCCATGTTCGTCGGTAGAAAGAAAGCTGCCGGTCTTTGTCAGTTCGTTCATAAGGTTGCTCAGGGTCGAATTGAAGTCCGCCGGTTCCGGGGTCACACAGGGAGAAGAATCTCCTTCTCACCGAATAGCCTTTCTGCGACGATGCCTCGGGTCGCGCAGTCGGCGAGGAGGGCATTGGACTCGACGATTGGGCTGGAGTCCGCGCTGTACTTCTTGCTCATGATGTAGTTGAGCCAGGGCTCCTGTCCCATGGCATACACATAGGCCTGCTTGCAGTTGAAGCGGCGGACGATATCCATGCCGCGCTTGTAGTTGGATCCGGAGAGGCGGCGGGACTGGTCCATGGTGCGCTGCACGCGTCGAGTAAAGAGCGGACCATAGACCCATGTGAGTGGAGCCCCATCGCACTCCATGCCAAGGAATAATACATCGACGTCACCGACCAATTGCTGCACGTACTCATAGAGCTTTGGCTCGATATTGCAGGAGTCTGCGGCGAAGATGAGGGAATGGCGGCCGAGACGCACGAGATAGGCTAGCTTGCAGCGGATGTCCAGGTCGGCGTGCTCGCCGAGGAACGGAAGACCGGTGATGGAGACGTCGCCCGCAGAGATGGTTTCAAGCTCGTCGAGATGGAGGACGTTGGCAAAGCCTATGCGCTCTAGTAACAATTTGAGGGACGGATCCTGCAAGGTGCCGGCGGAACGCGGCACTACGACACACTTGATCCGATGTCGTAGTTGCAAGATTGTCTCAAACATGATGTGGTCCTGATGATTGTGGGTGATGAGAACGTAATCGATCAGATCCGGCAGATCTTCGTAGCCGTAGCGGGGGATCCTGCTTGCGAAGGTGTAGCTGAGCACTGGGTCCGTGAGGACGCTGAACTCTTTCGTCTCGGCGAGAACGCAGGCGTGACCAAAGTAGCGCCAGCGCACCCCGTCACCGGTGTACTTGTCATACGGATGTGGCCGCTCTTCCGTGAGCATGGACCGGAAAAGCGCGGCATCTTTGTCGGGGAGGCCGAGCTGATCTTTGATCCAATCGAAAGTGCGCGGGGTGCGTTTCATGGCGAATAGGTGATTGATGCCCTCTTCGGCGAAAGGCAGCCGCAGGTGCACACTGCGGTCATTGTCGAGCCGCGGCGTACTGAGAACAAAGGGACGCTCATCCTGATCGATGAGGGAGAGCATGAGGCTCTGTGACGAGACATCGTAGAACGGACTGTGGTAGAGAAGGGGCTCGATGAGACGAAAAGAGGGATGATCGTTGAGGTCGTAGACCAACTCAACATAGCCGCGAAGAAGCTCGGGCACGCTATCGTAGAGCGGTTCGAGGGAGTGTCCGTCGGCGCTAGTGCGGAGCAGGTCTTCGAGTTGGCGGATCGCTTCGGCGAAAGCGATCATCTGCGCGCGGTCTTGTTTGGTTTTTACAATTAATTCGCTGATCTCCGGCACGCGGTCGCTGCCGTGATCGATGAAAGGGCCACCCAGCATCTTGGGATTCGCGACGGCGGCCACATGCACCTGTGCGGCGTTGACGAACGACTCCATGATCTTGAGGTGGCGGTGGGTGATGTTCATGGCCGCCGTGGCAGGCGAGATGAGATGTGACCACGCGTACCAGCGGTCCACAAGTGGTTCGACGACGACATTCGGCCGAAGATAGAGTTCCTGATTACTCATTCGGACAGAACGCCTCCTCGGCTTTGCGGATGCATGCGGCAAGTTCAGAAGCGAGGGTGCGGACATGGGGTTCGGCCATCATGGTTACGTGATCGCCGGGAACGATGCGCACGTCCACGTTCGCTCCGGCAAGCTGATTCCATCCCCACGTATCGTCGTTGGCGCGCAGATTCATCGCGATGCCTGTATCTTCAACGTGAACTTCGTTGGCGCGCAGCAAGGCGATTATGCCGCGAAATGCACCTTGCGGGCGATAGCGAGAGCAGTTGCGAGTACTTGCCTTGAAGACTTGCACCAGGCCATGTACCTGGGCGCGGCCGGCTTCCGGAGGGAGGATGTCGACGGTCTTGAGACGAGCCTCGAGGTAATCCATCTGGCCTTCGGGTGATAGCGGTTGCAACGCACCATAGGTGATGCCGAGGTCCTTGTTGGCCCAGCGCTCGATGAGTCTGGCGATCTTGGACAGGTAGAGAGCTTTGTCTTCATCGACGTCGGAAGCCTTGGTCTCTGGGATAGGCGCAGGGGTATCGATGACGGCGACGATGGATACCTGTTGCCCGCGGTCCTCGAGCTGACGCGCCATCTCGAAGGCGACCCAACTTCCTGATGAATGACCGCCGAGCAAATAGGGTCCGACGGGCTGGACTGTCAGAATTTCGTCGAGGTAGGCCGAAGCCATTTCTTCGATGTCTGCATGGGGCGCTGAACGGCCATCGAGGCCGCGCGCCTGCAATCCAAAGAAAGGACGGTCACGGTCGAGGTGGTGCGCGAGAGCGTAAAGGTAAAAGACGTTTCCACCGCCGCCGGGTACAAAGTAGATGGGCTTTTCGGTGCCAGACGATTTCACAGCGACAAGCGAAGACCACGCAGGAGCTTCGCTCTCTCGGCGCAGGATGGCGGCTAACTGGGCGATGGTGGGTCCCTTGAACAGAGTCGCCAAGGGCAGGTGCCGGCCAAACTGCTGTTCGATGCAGGCCATCAGGCGCACCGCGAGAAGCGAGTGACCGCCGAGAAGAAAGAAGTCGTCATCGACGCCGATGGGCCGGGCGTCGAGAACGTCCTGCCAGATGCCGACGAGCTTTTGTTCGACGACATCGCGAGGTGGGCGGAAGGTGTGAGTGCTGGTGTTGCCAGTAGCGTCGAGAGTGGGCAGGGCATTGCGGTCGACTTTGCCGTTGGGGGAAAGGGGAAGCGATTCAAGGTCGATGAAGACGCCAGGAATCATATAGTCGGGCAGTTGCTTGCGAAGGTGGCTTCGCAGGGTGGCAGGGTCGGTGGTGTTGGCGTCGGACACGACGTAAGCGGCTAGCGATTTGCTCCCGGATTGGTCAGGGCGAGCAACGACGACACACTGCTTTACGCCGGGGGCTTGCGCGAGGGCGGCTTCGATCTCATTCAGTTCGATGCGATGTCCGCGGATCTTTACTTGGCGGTCGCCACGGCCCACGAAGACGAGGTCGCCGTCGGGCCTGAACCTGGCGAGGTCTCCGGTGTGGTAGAGCCGTGCTCCGGGCTGGCGGCTCAGAGCGTCTGGTATGAAGCGCTCCGCAGTGAGAGCCGGACGGCGGAGGTAGCCGCGCGCAAGGTTGACTCCTCCAACGTGCAGATCGCCCGTCACCCCAATGGGCATCGGGTTCAAATCGCAATCGAGGATGTACGCTCGGGTGTTGATGAGCGGCCGGCCGATGGGCGGTGATTGCGCCTCGTCGTTGCAGGTCCATGCCGTGGCGCAGATGGTCGACTCCGTTGGGCCGTAAGCATTGACGAAACGGCGGCCGCGAGACCAGCGGGCAACGAGCTCCGGAGAGCATGCCTCGCCGGCAACAATCAAAGTTTGCAGCGCCGGCAGCGAAATTTCAGGGAGCATTTCAAGGGCGGTAGGGGGGAGCGTGACGTGCGTGATGCAGCCGCGATCGAGTTCCCCGGCGAGCGCAGGGCCGGGCATCAGGGAGTCAGCCGAGCCGAGGTGGAGTGCCGCGCCGCAGCCCAGGGCCATGACCATCTCCCAAATGGAGGCGTCGAAGCTTAGCGACGCGAACTGCAGCACGTGGGCACCAGCAAGTGGCGCAAAGAGCGTGCGATGCGCCTCCGCAAGGTTGCTGAGGCCGCGATGGGTGACCTGCACACCTTTAGGCTTGCCGGTTGACCCTGAAGTGTAGATGACGTAGGCAAGGTTGTCGGGGAGGACTGAGGACGCGGGCGGATCTTCGGAGTGGAATGCGATCTCCGACCAGTCAGCATCGAGGAGAACAATCTGCGCCCACATGGATGGAATGCGATCTTCGAGGGACTGCTGGGTGATGAGAACGGGTACGGCTGCGTCCTCGATCATGAAGGCCAGACGATCTGCGGGATATGCGGGGTCGAGGGGCAGATACGCGCCGCCGGCTTTTAGTACGCCCAGGACGGCGACGACCATTTCAAGCGAACGCTCTACGCAAATGCCGACCAAAGTCTCTGGACCGACACCGAGTTCCTGAAGATGATGCGCGAGCTGGTTGACGCGTGCGTCGAGGGCACTGTAAGTATGTGTGTGGTCGCCAAAGACGAGGGCAGCAGCGTCGGGTGTGCGTCGTGCCCATTCCGCGAAGACTTCGTAAATCGCTTTGTCTGCCGGATAAGGCGCGGTTGTGTCGTTCCACTCGGTGAGTCGTCTGCGCTCGTCATCGGTGAACAGCGTGAAGTCGCACAGTTGCCGATCCGGGTTGGAGGCGATCTGCTCGAGCAGCAGGCGCAGATAGCCGAGGATTCGCTCGATGGTGTCGCTGTCGAAATGGGATGTATCGAAGCTGATGGCGAGATGCAGACTCGACTCGGGAACAGCGACCAACGTGAGTGGATAATTGGCGCGGCGGAAGAGGCGCAGGTCACCGATTTCGAGCGTTGATGTGGAGTCGCGTAGAGGGTAATTCTCGAAGATCACCAGAGTGTCGAAGAGCGGATCGCCGGGGCGGAGGCTGCTCCAGCCCTGGATTTCGACAAGCGAGCTGTAGGCGTGCTGCTCGCGCTCGATTTGTTCGGCCATCAGGCGCTGTAGCCAGGGAACCAACGCGGCAGTGGACTGCAATCGGACGCGGACCGGAAGGGCATTGATGAAGACGCCGACCATGGATTCGACGCCGGGGAGTTCAGGGGGACGGCCCGAAACTGTGCTGCCGAAGAGCACGTCGCGGCTTCCGCAGACACGGCTGAGAAGCAGAGCCCACGCGCCCTGTAGAAGGCAGCTGAGTGTGAGTCGATATTGCTGCACCAGATGATGAAGCTTTGCGGTGACCTCGGGAGCGAGGCCGATTTCTCGCTCGTCGTACTCGGTGTCGGGTTCGCCCAGTGCTTGGCTTCGGTGTGTAGCTCCGATGCGGGTGGGCTCGAAGAAGCCACTCAGATTCTCGCGCCAGAAGTCCTCGTCGGGGCGGGGGTCGCGCTTGGCGATCCAGGCGATGTAATCGCGGAAGGGACGCGGAAGTGGGAGCCGCAGATCATTGCCGGCGCATAAGCCATCGTAGAGGGTGAAGACTTCTTTGACGATGAGCGAAGCGGACCAGCCGTCGAGGATAAGGTGGTGGTGGCTCCAAATGAAATGGTAGTCGTCGCTGTCAAGACGAATAAGTGTGCAACGCATCAACGGGGCACTAGCGAGATCAAAGCCATGGCGACGATCTTCGTCGAGAAGTGCGTCGAGGCGTGCGCATCGCCTTGCGGGATCAATGGTGCGCCAATCCTGTTCAACCCAGGGAAGATCGCATTGCTTGCGTACAATCTGCAGCGGCCGCTTCTGGCTCTTCCAGTGAAAGCAGGTTCGAAGCGCCGCGTGGCGGTCGACCGCCTGTTGCCAGGCGCGACGAAACTTCTGAGCGTTTTCCAGGCCGCCGAGACGACAGCTCACCTGCTCGAAGTAGACTGCCGACTCCGGCGCGAGGAGGGTGTGGAAGAGCAGGCCCTGCTGCATGGAAGAGAGGGGACAAATACTCTCGATATTCTTGCTCGGGCTGCGAGGCACAACATCGAGGCTAGCCAAGGTCGGCCACCAGTCTGTCAAGCTCTTCCTGGCTAAGCCCGGCTTCAGGAAAGTCAGATGGTGTGAATCCGCCAGCGTCCTGTGAAAGGCAATGGGACAGCAGCGATTCGAGGCTGGCGAGAATATTCCTGGCCAAGGTCTCAATTGTTGCTCTCCGGTGCACGGCTGCGCTGTAGATGATTTCAAGTTGCAGGCAGCCATCCTTTACCTGAGCGATGACATCCAGCAAATGAATCCGTCGGCCTGCTGGGCCTTCTTCGGAACCCGGCGTCTCACTGGCCACGCTGAGGATCGGGTCGGTAGCAAGCCCATCCACGCTGCCCAAGTAGTTGAAGCTAACCTGCGGCTGGGGCTGGCTGGCGAGCTGCTCCCGCACGGCGGCATTGGGGCTGAGATAGCGGAGAACGCCATAGCCAACGCCTTTCTTGGGAACGCTCCGAAGTTGCTCCTTGATCGCCTTTAACTCTTCTCCGGGGCCCTGGCCTTCAAGCACCAGACGCACGGGAAAGATGGCCGTGAACCAACCTACCGTGCGGGAAAGGTCGAGGTCGGAAAACAACTCTTCGCGTCCGTGGCCTTCGAGGTTGAGGAGCAGTGCGCGCGAGCCGCTCCAGCGGGCGCAGGCCTGAACCAGCGCGGTCAGCAGTATGTCATCGATTTGGGTGCGGTATGCATCGGATACTTCGTGCAGCAGGGCAGATGTATTTTGCCGGTCAAGTTCGAGACGGACGCAGGCCGAAGAGGTAACGGTATTGGCCTCGGGTTGAGATGTGAAATCAGTAGGTAGAGAGTCCAATGTGGCTGGCCTATGTAGCCAGTAGCTGGCCTCCGCAATCAAGGATTCGCTGTCAGCGTAGTGTTGAAGGTGGATAGCCCAGTCTTTGAAGGACTTCGTTTTGGCGGGCAACTGAACAGGCTCGTCGTGGGTCAGTTGGCGGTATGCTGTCGAGAGGTCGTCGAGCAGAATCCGCCAAGAGACACCATCGACCACTAAGTGATGTATGACCAGCAGCAGTTGGCTTGGCGCTTTGTCGGCAAAGCAAAACAGCATGCCGCGCAGCATGGGGCCATGAGAGAGGTTGAGGCCGGACTGCGCTTCCTCGGCATACGCCGCAATGGCCGCTTGTCCTTCGCCCGCTGAAGTCTCCGAAAGATCAATCTCGCGCACCTGGACTCTTTCTTCTGAGGGGACGTAGGCCTGTTGCCAGGCGGCTGGCTCCCCTGTCTCTTTCGGAGCGAAGCGGAGCCGCAAGGCGTCGTGGTAGGCCACAATATGATCGAGCGCTCGGCACAGGATTTCGACGCGTAACTCGGGTATTACCTGGAGAAGAACCGCCTGGTTGAAATGATGAGGTTTCGGCAGCTCGCGTTCAAAGAACCAATGCTGGATGGGTGTGAGCGGGACCGCGCCCTCTGCGGCACACTGAGTAGCGGTTGGGGTAGTGCTCTGCGTAAGAGACGCCAGTGCGGCGATGGTGGGGTGTTGAAAGAGATCGCGTGTGCTGAAGCGCAGCCCGGCTTTGGCCGCGCGGGCAACGACCAGAATGCTTAGAATGGAGTCCCCGCCACAGCGGAAGAAGTCGTCGTGAATGCCGATGCGGTCAAGCCGCAGCACCTGGCACCAGATTTCAGCCAGAGTCTGCTCGGTTGCAGTCTGCGGCGCAACGTAAGGCTCTGCGGCGAATGCACGCACTGTCTTCGGGTCCGGCAAAGCGTTGCGGTCGACCTTGCCGTGGGCGGTAAGTGGAAGAGCTTCAAGCATGACGAAAACTGCGGGCACCATGTGTTCAGGTAGTCTGTTCAGTAGGAAAGCGCGCAGTTCTTCTGTAGACGGACATTTCGCAACTGACGCCTGAATGTAGGCAACGAGGGACTTTTCGCCGCTGCTCTCCGCATGCGCGGTCACCACGCTGCGTGCAACGCTCGCGTGTTGCTCGAGCTGGGACTCGATTTCACCAAGCTCAACTCGATAAGCCCGGATCTTGACCTGATGATCGAGACGGCCGAGATAGCTGAGTACGCCGTTGGCCAAGCGGACAGTGAGGTCGCCAGTACGATAGAGCCGTGAGCCCGCCGCACCAGAGAGGTGATCGGGAAGAAAGCGCTCGGCTGTGAGCGCTGGCAGACCCAGGTAGCCACGGGATACGCCGTCACCGCCGATGAAGAGCTCGCCGGGAAGGCCGATGGGTTGCGGTGAAGAACATGTGTCCAGAACGTAGAGCTGGGTATTGGCGATGGGGTGGCCAATAGGCACGGAGACCTCGTCGAGGTCTTGCTCGCCGGACTCGTGAACGCAGCAGCCGACCACGGTTTCCGTGGGGCCGTACTCGTTGATGAAATGAGTTTGTGGGGCGTGTTGGCGCCAAGGTGTGAGGCGTCCGCCGCTCAGCGCATCGCCGCCGATCACCAGTATGTTCGCCTTGCCCGCGAGGCTTCCATCGACGACCACTTCATTGAGCAGAGAGAGGTGGGCCGGTGTGATCTTGATAAGGCTGTAGCCTTCACTGCGCAGCATGGCCTCGCGGAGACTGTCGACTCCTTCAGCCTCGCGAACAAGTTCTACGCTGCGGCCTACGAGAAGCGGGGGAAACAGTGCGGTGATGGTCGCGTCGAAGCCGATGGAGGAATGTACGGCTGTTCCACAGCCGGACTCAACCGCGTATGCCTTCGAGCACCAGGAAAGATAGTTGACCAGGCTGCGATGGGAGATGAGCGCGCCTTTGGGCTTGCCAGTCGATCCTGAGGTGTAAAGCGCGTACGCCAGGTTGTCTGCGCAAACTCCGCTGCGTGGCTCGTGGCAAGGCTGCGCTCCCGCGACCTGATCGAAGGCGTCGTCGAGACAGAGGATATTGACACTGTCTGATGCGGGAACAAGAGTACGCAGCCTCTGGTCGGTGAGGAGCACCGGGACCTGCGAGTCTGCCAGCATGAAGGCCAGGCGCTCAGGTGGGTAGACAGGATCAAGCGGGACATAGGCTCCGCCCGCCTTGAGGATTGCGATCAGGCCGATCATCATTTCAAGCGAGCGGTGCATGAAGATGGCTACTCGGACTTCAGGTCCGACGCGCAGCTCCCGCAGCCGATGAGCAAGCTGGTTCGCGCGTTTGTCCAGCTCGATGTAAGTCAGGCTTGTGTCACCGAAGATGACCGCAATTCGATCGGGCGTGCGGGTGGCCTGCGCAGCGAAAAGCTGGTGCAGGCATAAATCGCTTGGATAGGGAGAGCGAGTGTTGTTGCACTCCTCCACGGTGAAACGCCTCTCGTCTTCTCCCAGAAGGGGGATCTCCTCGACCTTGGCGTCTGGATGGTCGACGGCGGCGTCGATAACGGTGCATAGCTGGCTTGCGACCTGTGCGACATAATCTGCCGCGAGCACCTGCGGATCGTAGTCAAGTCGACCTGCCAGAGAATCACCCGCGCGCGTGAACGAAAGCCGGATGTGGCACCGCTCGGAGCCGGAACGCTGCGAGACCAGATTGAAGCTCAGTCGGGGCAACGAGATTTCGACGGGAAATTCATTCCACTCGAAGCAGGCCGCTTCGCAGGGGCCCTCATCGCTGCTGCGATCGTAGTATTCCTGCCAGTCTGCTGCCTCATCGAGCTTCTCGGCCAGGGAGTCTGCGAGGCCGCGAAACTGCAGGCCCATCTGTAGCGCGCAGCGAATAGGAACGACCCGGGCGATCGGCCCCATGGCTTCTTGCAGCTCCTCGAAACTTCTGCCGTGGCAGGTTACACCTATGCGCACGGGCGACTGCCCCGAAATGCGCCACAGTAGCGTCAGCCAGCAGCCAAGAAGGAAAAGGTCCGCGCGTTCTATGTGCTGAAGACTGGCGACGGTCTGTGGCGGGATAGGTAGTGCGTATGAAGCAGGGTTGAAAGCATTGATTTCGCGGGGCGATCGTTGCAGTGGCAGCACCACGTGCGGCAGTCCTCTGAGAGTACGCCAATGCGCTTTCCCAGGTACGGCGTCTTCCCCGTCCTGCAAGGATTGTTGCCACTCGGCGACCTGGATATATTGGAAAGGGTCTTCGGTATCTCTGGCAAGGTCAACCTCGGCGTAAGCGCTGCATATTTCTCTCGTCAGGTTTCGCAAGGTTGCTGCATCGGCGCAGAGCGCGGGAAGGGTGAGAATCAGAACGTGTTCACCCACAGGCCACGCGAGGAGCGTAGCGCGCAGCGGTGGACCGCTGGCGAGCGGAAAAGCTTCGCGCAAGTCCTGTTCGCAGCGGGCTTCGACTTGCCTGCTTTGCTCCACGGGATCGCAATCCTGCAAGTCAACTTCGCGCCAATCGACGTTGCCATGCGGTCTCACAACCTGCACAGGGAGGATGAGTCCGGCGGGCACATGGAAGGTCGTGCGCAGAATCTCGTGGCGGTCGACGACCCACTGCAGCGCCTGTTGCAACCGTGCGCCGTCAGGCTTGCCCTTGATGCGAAGGGCACACTGAGATGCAAGCACCGGCACTGTTTGCCCGTTGTCCACTGCTGACTGCGCGCGCGGCCAAAGACGCCGCTGTTGATACGAGAGGCGGAAACCTTCGCCGCTATAGGATGGGGATTCTGTTGTGACGGTCTGAGATATCTGCATAGCTCCTTAGTTCACCCATAGAAACAAGTAGCTTTCTTTCTCCGGAAAATGGATTGCGGCCGTGCGCTGTGAGAATGTTGTCGACCATCAAGACGTCCCCTGCCTGCCACGGGAAGCTGACCTCGAGCTCGCGATAAAGATCGCAAATGGCTTGCATATCTTCATCGGCGATCCTCGATCCGTCGCCGTAGTAGCAGGTTCGCGGCAGATCTTCTTCCGCAAAGATCGACTGCAGCGAATCGCGGGTTGTCGGATCGAGGCAGGCGAGATGCCAATGCTGCGCTTGATTGAACCAGGATGGCTCGCCGGTGGTTGGATGCTCGACCACCGCGGGCCGCGTGGAGCGCGTGCGCAGCCGGTCGCCGTCTTTCCACTCGAAATCGATGAAGTTTTTGCGGCATTGCTCTTCAACTACGCGGCGGTCGGTTGTGCGGAACACATCTTGCCAGGAGCGGCCGGGGCCTTCTCCGTAGTTGCGCACGTACGTAATACCGTTGCGCTCGAAACGAGAGCGAATGGCTGGGTTCATACGCTCATAGACCTTGCGGCTGTCGACAATGGGCGTTTCGCCGCCGCTCTCAGCAGGCTTGACACAGCAGAACCAGATCTTCTGCGGCCAGCGGTAATTGAAGGTGTTTTCGTTGTGCCAGAGCAGCTTGCGCTCGGGCGGGAAGTAGACCGGCGTATAGACGTTGCCTTTGACGTTCTCCCGCGGATGCTCCCCATTTTCGACGAAAAGTTCCGAGCATATACTGCGAGTAAAAGTATCGAAGGCCGCTACCGAACCGCCGGAGAAGCCGCGAAAGAGAACGGCTCCGTGTTCAATGAGTTTCCGCTCGATGAAGTCCTTGTTCCGCACTGCGAGTGTCGGCAGGTCCGCATCTTCAAAGGGTGGGCTCAAGACCAGTGGCAGCTTCTCTTCTGGGTTCAAGGAAGTCACGCGGAACACGTCCCTTTCGGCGAGTTGAACAGGCCGCGGGCGAAAGCTCTTCAGCTTCGCGAGGTCGTCGCCGAGGTGTTTGCGACGGGGTAATGCCGGCGTATCAATTTGCATGGTCGGCCTTATCTTCAGAGTGCTGATGGAGGTGTCCGGGGTGGCTGTTGCGTTGGCGATCAGAGATTCAAAGCTCGCGCCCATGCGGGCGATGGTCGTGGCATCAAACAGATCGGTGCTGTATTCGATCGAGATTCTAACGCCGTCGGGTGCGTCAACAAGGAACAGGATCAGGTCGAGCTGCGTCGTGCCCGTCTCGATTTCTACCAGCGACGTCTCAAGCCCGGGCAAGCCAAGCAGAGGGATAGGCGCATCGGCGAAGACGACCTTTACCTGGAAGAGCGGCGCGCGGTTGGTGCTGCGGTCCGGTTGCAGCGCTTCGACCAGCTTGTCGAAGGGAAGATCCTGATGCGCTTCCGCGGTCAGAACTACCTCGCGCGTTCTCGCCAGCAGCGCGCGGAAAGAAGGATCGCCGGATAGGTCGATTCGTAGCACAAGTTGGTTCACAAAGAACCCGATGAGTGGCTCGACCTCGCTCCGGTTGCGGTTGGCAACGTCGGTGCCGACTACGATCACCGTTTGTCCACTAAGGCGATGCAGCAGGATATTGAAGGCGGCCAGAAGGGCCGTGAAGAGAGTGCAGCTTTCGCGGCAAGCGAGTGAGCGAACAGCTCGTGTAATCGGAGCGCTGAGAGCGAAGTTGTGGCGCGCGCCGCGGTGGCTGGGTGTCAGCGGTCGCGGGCGGTCCGCGGGAATTTCGAGTGTTGGCAAGTTGCTGAATTGCCTTTGGGCCCAGGCGAGATGCGCCTTAAGGACGGAGCTGTCAGGCTCAAGGCAACGTCGCTGCCAGACAGCGAAGTCGCCATATTGGATCGGTAGTTCCGGCAGGGGAGAAGGCAGGCCTTCAAGACGTGCCTGATAAAGGCGCGACAGCTCGTTGAAGAGCACGCCGATGGACCAGCCGTCGAAGACAATGTGGTGGACGATCACCAGCAGTACGTGCGACATCTGCTTGATCGCAGTGGCGGCGTGTGAACCATTCCCGTTTGTCGCTGCTGTGCGCTCCACGCCTTCGTTGCACTGGAAGAGTGTGAAACGCAGCAGCGGACCTCGCCCAACATCGAAAGGCTTGGCGGCATCAATGGCTGCTTGTCGTTGTAATTCGCCGGGTTGGTCTTCGGGAGTGAGATGCCGTAAATCGACGATGGGCAACTGCAGAGGGCTAGGCTGCAAGACCACCTGCAGTGGCCCGTCTTCACCAAGCGGGAAAGAAGTGCGCAACACCTCATGGCGACGCACGACTTCGTTGAGGCTCTCGCGCAGTGCGTCCACGTCGAGCGGCCCATTCAGAGATAGTGCTCCCGCCATGTTGAAGCCTGCGCTGGGGCCTTCGTGCTGGTCAAGAAACCAGAGCCGTTGCTGCGCGAACGAGAGAGGCCGGGGACCGGGCCGGTGCACGGGAGTGATCGCGGGAATCGGCGGCTCCGCGCTCTGTGGCGGACGCACGGTGTCGATGTGCTTGCTGAGCAGCGCGATCGTAGGCAGCTCGAAGACGCGCCGCGCTTCAAGCTCCACCCCAAAGGCATTAAGAACCCGCGAACGCACCTTCGTCGCCAGCAGGGAATGGCCGCCTAACTCAAAGAATCCGTCGTCGATGCCAACCCGCTTTAGCTCCAAAACTTCGCAATAAATCTCCGCCATTTTTTCTTCGGTTGAAGTTCGTGGGGCAAGGTAGGGGCGGTCGGTCACTTGCGTCGATTCGGATGGCGCAGGCAGAGCCGTGCGGTCAACCTTGCGGTTGGGCGTCATGGGGAGCGCATCGAGCATCACGAAGACTTCGGGGATCATGTACGCGGGCAGCGCATCGGCCAGAAAGCTGCGCAGCGCCGATACTCCTGGCGGCGCGTCTATCGGCACAACGTAACTCACCAGGCGAAACTGACCGGCGCCGCGCTTCTGAGCCGTGACCACACATTGCTTCACAGCAGGGTGGCGGGCAAGCACGGCTTCGATTTCGCCAATCTCGATGCGATGTCCGCGCACCTTGACCTGAAAGTCAAGGCGGCCGAGAAAGTCGACAACACCATCGGGGCGAGAGCAGGTAAGGTCGCCGGAACTATAGACGCGGGCGCCGGGGCACTTAGCGAACGGGTCAGGAAGAAAGCGCTCAGCGGTAAGCCCTGGGCGGCGCAAATAGCCGCGCGCAAGGCCATCGCCGCCGATATACAGCTCGCCCGGAGTGCCTACAGCGACCGGGCACAGGAATCCCGCTTTGACAGCTTCCTTGTCCAAAATGTAAAGGCGGGTGTTATCGATGGGCCGTCCGAGCGGCACATAGCCATCGCGCGCCTCGCAGAGCATGGCCTCACCTCGCAAATCGTGGAACGAGGAGTAGACGGTGGTCTCTGTTGGGCCGTAGAGGTTCTGCAACCCGTTACTGCGCAAGACCAAGGTGCGTCCCAGATCTGCAGGCAGGGCGTCGCCGCCGCTGATGACTTCGACATGGGCCAGCGAACCAGGGTCTTCTTCAGTGAGCAGGCGATACGTGGAGGGCGTTGCCTGCATCATGGTCACCCGCGACTCGCGAATGATACGCCCCAACTCTTTGCCATCGCGCGCTTCATGGGTTCGCGCCAGCACCACACGCGCACCGAAGGCCAATGGCAGATAGAGTTCGAGGACTGCGGTATCGAAGGAGACTGAGGTCATAGCCAGCATCGCGGTTGCGGTGTTGAAGCCTGTGCTTCGCCTCATGGAGTCGAGGAAGTTGATCACCGGTCGGTGCTCGATGATTACGCCCTTTGGTTTGCCGGTTGAGCCTGAAGTGTAGATAACGTATGCGGCGTTCAGGGGTAGCACGCCCGTTGCGGGATTCTGCGGGCTTTGCCGGGCGATCTGCGCTCGGTCGGCATCGACATAGACAAGGGCCTCGGCGGTCAGTTGCAGTGCGGATTGCACGGTCTTCTCGGTGACCAGAATCTTGATCTCGGCGTGCTCGACGATGTAGGTGAGGCGCTCACGCGGGTAGGAAGGATCCAGCGGCACATATGCGGCACCAGCCTTGAGGATGGCGAGCAGGCCGACGACGAGTTCGGGCGTGCGTTCAAGGCAGATGCCAACGCGCGTCTCAGGGCGCGCACCCAGCTTGCGTAGATGATGCGCGAGGCGATTGGCGGCGTGGTTGAGTTCGCGATAGGTAAATTGCCCCTCAGCAGAGATGATGGCAATGGTATCGGGCCTTTGCTCGGCCTGGTCCTCGAAGAGTTGATGAATGCATCGATCTTTCTGAAATTCGATGCGGGTATCGTTCCATTTGTCGAGCAGTTGCAGATCATCCGCGCCGAGCAAGGTAATGGCGCGCGCACGCTGGCGGGAGTCTGCGCAGATGCCTTTGAGCAGCGTGTGGAATTGGCCGAGGAAGCTGCGAATGGTTGCCGGCTTCCAAAGATCGGTGTTGCCGTCGAGATCGGCCACGAGACCACCATCGACTTCCGTGATATTCAGGTTGAGATCGAAGGCTGTGCTGCTAATTGGTTGGGGAAGCCATCGGACTTCGAGGACGGGCATGCCATCGACGTTGACGGGCCGGTCAAGGTTGAAGAGCGCAGTCACGAGCGGCGCACGATTCGCGTCGCAACGGTTTTGCATTTTTTCGATGAGCCAGGCAAATGGGTAATCCTGGTGTTCATAGTCAGCCAGCAACTCACTGCGGAGGGTGGCGAGGTAGTCCGCGTAAACGGGCTGGCCTACCAGCCGACTGCGAACAGGCAAGATGTGAGCGCAGTAACCGATGAGGCCCTCGCTGCCCTCAAGTCCGCGGCCTGCAGTGGGAACGCCGACAATGACTTCTTCCTGACTGCTCAAGCGATGAAGCAGCAGGGTGTACGCCGAGAGCAGGGTCATGAAGAGAGTCGAACCGAACTCGCGGCTGAGACGGCGCAGCTTGTGGGCAAGATCCGGGTCAAGGCGCATGGTCTCGCGATGGCCGCCGTAAGACTTGAGCGCGGGGCCGAGGTGATCGCCGGGGAGATCGAGCACGGTCGCGGGGCCGGCGAACTTCTCCAACCACCAGGCCTCCTGGGTGGCCATCTCGCCGGTATCTCGCTGCTGATGCTGCCAGCGGACGAACTGACTGAACTGGAGTGGTGTGGCCTGCGGCGCGTCCGTGCCCTGGCATGTGGCTGCGTAGAGCTCACTGATCTCCTTGAGAAGCAATCCCATCGACCAGCCATCGACGACGATGTGGTGCGCGGATAAGGCGAGGACGTGGCGCTGCTCGTCGACACGCAGGATGTGGGCGCGGAACAGGGGCGCGCAATCGAGATCGAACGGGACACGGCTTTGATGATCGAGCCACTCTGCCAGCGCTTGCTCGCGTTCCTCCTCCGGCCTGGCGGATAAGTCGATCAGCGGGCAGACGCGAGTAACCTCGGGCAACACTGTCTGAACGTCACCCTGGGGCCCGATCCTCGTCCGTAAGGCTTCGTGGCGGTCGACAACCGTCTGGAGAGCGCGCTCCAGGTTCGAGCGATGGAGAGATCCATTGAGTTCAAGCGCGACGGCGAGCGTGTAGGCGAGTGAGCCGGCCTCGCTCATGCTTGCGAGTGCCCAAAGCTGCTTCTGCGCAGCAGTGAGCGGGACCGTAAATGAGGCGCGACTGGGTGCCGCTGGGCGCGGGAAATCGCTCCAGAAGCCTCCGTCGCGCATTTCTTCCACACTGCTCCGGACGCTTGCGACGATGGTCTCCAGGTCGGCTTCGGTGTGTGCCGTCGACAGAAAGCAGGTGCGCCCCTCCCAGACATACACACCTTTGTTGATGAGGTGATAGGAGAGCAAATCCATTTCCAGAGGTTGGTAAACGTAGCTCGTGTTGCCGGAGAGTGTAAGCCGGAACAGGGAACCGAAGTGCTGCGCGGCGATCGGCACGCCGGCCTCTGCGAAGACGCGGTTAAGGGATCGGGCGAACTCGGCGGTACGATCATTGAGCCTTTCTTGCAAGGCCGGGCCCTCAGCCTTGAAATGCCGAAGAACTGCGCGGGCCGATGCCATGGCCAGCGGGTGCTTGCAGAAGGTGCCGGCAAGAAAGGTCCTTGCAACCACCGGTTGAGAAGCATCGCCGAAGGCCCATGCTCCGCCATCAACGCAATCGAGAAACTTTGCTGAGCCGGCAACGGCTCCGATGGGCATGCCGCCACCAACGATCTTGCCGTAGGTCGCCAGATCGGCCTGGACGCCGAACCATGCCTGGGCCCCGCCTGGATGAATGCGGAAGCCAGTAATGACCTCGTCGAAGATCAGGGGGACGCCGAAAGTGCGCGTAAGTTCCCTCAGACGCAGGAGAAACGCACGTGGCTGCAGACCTGGATTGCGGCTCTGCACGGGCTCGACCAGCACCGCCGCGAGTTCGTTGCTGTGGGTCGCAATCACTTCCAGCGAACGCTCTTCGCCGTAGGGGAGAACGAGTACGTCGTCAACGATGTGCTGCGGTATGCCGGGTGCCATGGGCACAGAGCGCCATTCACTTCCCTGGCGGCGGGCCACTGCCAAAGTTCCGTCAGAGTGGCCGTGGTAAGAGCCGGAAAACATCACCACTTTGCTTCGGCCCGTGGCAGCGCGAACCAGGCGCAGGGCGATGATCACGGCCTCCGTACCGGAGTTGCAGAAGGTCACGCGTTGCATGCCGGTGAGCTCGGCGATAAGTTCTGCTACTTCCGCGGCGAGATCGGATTGAGGGCCTACCTGGATCCCTCTCTTGAGTTGTTCTTCGATGGCCTGTTCAATAAACGGAGCGCGATGGCCGAAGTGATTGACTCCGAAGCCCATCGCGGTGTCGACATAGTCGTTGCCATCGAGGTCGTGGAAGTGCGAACCTGCGGAACGGTCGGCGACGATGGGGTAGCACAGCTCCTTGGTCTCGGGGCGAAAGGCCATGACCGATCGTAGGTCGGCTAATGTGCTTCGGGAGGCTTGCGCGCGTTGCTTCGAAAGGCGAGTGCGCGCCGTATAACGAGCGGAGAAGGCCTCAATGTGGCGCTGTTGCTGCGGTGTTAGCACGCGGCTTTCAATGTGTTCCGATCCATGGGATGGAGTTGCAACGGGTGCCACGCCGGAGGATGGAGAGGTTGCCGTCTCCTGCGCTGCCACGACGGCGTCTTGAACGGGGCCACCACGCAGGAGCTTCAGCTGCGCATTCATAAGCTCCAACTGGCGTAGCACGATTTGCTCGGCGACAGTTCCACCAGCCACAGACACTTGCGCACTGGAAGAAGTCCGCGCTGTAGACGGCGGTTGCGCGGAGGCTGCGTCGGCGGATGAGATGAGCGCGGCAACAGGTGAAGCCATCGCAGCCCATGCAGGCGGCGCGTGTTCCTCTAGATGGGCAGCAAGAAGCTCAATGTTTGTCAGGTTTTCGAAGAGGCTGCGGATCGGAATCTTCACGCCGAAAACCTGGCTGATTCGGCGTATGGCATCTACCAGGACGATGGAGTCTGCGCCCATGTCGAGAAACGGAGTGCGCGGGTCGATATCGGCGAGTGGAGCGTGGAGCAAACCGGCCACCATCGAGCGCAGGGACTCGAGGATGGAGGTGCGGCGTGAAGGGAGCGCAGGCGATGCGGTCGGTTGAGCAGGCTCTATTGGCTGCGTCTGGTCGATGCTGTCGACCGGTGCGCTCCCTGCCCAATAGCGCTTGCGCTGGAATGGATAAGTAGGCAGCGCTACACGGTTGCGCCGATAGTCTCGGTCAAAGCCAGTCCAGTCGATTTCCATCCCGAGCTTGTAGGCGCCTGACACACTGGCGAGCAGAACTTCCCAGTCGTTCTTGCCTTGCGCCAGCGAGGGAAGCCATGTAGCTTGCGCACCACCGTGGCAGCGCTTGCCCAGACCCAACAATGTGGGTTGTGGACCCATTTCGATGAAGGAATCGAAGCCAGTGTCTAACAGCGTCTCAATGCCATCTTGGAAGAGGACGGTTTCACGCGCGTGACGCCGCCAGTACGCGGCGGTGGGCATCTCGCCGTCGGCCCACATGCGGCCGGTAAGATTCGAGACCAGGGGCAGGCGTGGGAACTGGTAGGCGACGCGCGAGGCGGCCAGCTCGAAAGCGTCCAGCATCGGCTCAATGGGTGGGGCATGGAAGGACTGCGTCACCGGCAGGCGCTCACTGTGCAGGCCCCGCGCCTCAATGTCCGCGAGAGCACGGTTGACGGCGTCGTGGTCTCCTGAGATAACGACATGGTGCGGGCCGTTGAGAGCTGCGATGGACACCTGCGCCGCGTGCGGCACGAGGATCTCCGCCACGCGCTCGGGATCGGCAAACACGGCCACCATGGCTCCCGGCTTCGCCAGCGAGCCGTTGTCCGTGAGGATGGACTGCATCAGGCGGCCGCGTTCGGCGACCAATTCGAGGCCCTCTTTGACGGTGAAGCAGCCAGCTATGCAGGCGGCGACGTACTCGCCCAGACTGTGTCCGATGACCGCTGCGGGCTCAACTCCCCAACTTCGCCACAGTGTGCAGAGCGCATATTCGATGGAAAAGAGCGCCGTCTGAGTGAACGCGGCATCGTCGAGGAGTTGCGGCCCGGAGTTTGCGCGGTCGGGATAGATTGCCGAGAGCAAGGGATGCGGTAGGATGGGCCGCAGAATCTCGGCGCACTCGTTGAGCACGCGGCGGAAAGTTGGCTGCGTGTCATAGAGCTGGCGGGCCATGCCAACGTATTGCGAACCTTGGCCGGTGAAAAGGAAGGCTGTTTTGTTTTGCGTGCGGGTGACGGAATCCTGCCCGGATTTTGCCGCGAATGCAACAAGCTGTCCGACGATGTCTGCCGTGGAGCCAGCGATAACGGCGTGGCGAGGGCGGAAGTGAGAACGACCGGTGTTGGCGGAGAAGCAAATGTCTGCAGTTGGCGCGGTCGACAAGGGGCCGCGCAGCCGTGCAACATAGCTGCGGGCCAGATCGCGCAGGGCCAGTTCGCTCTTGGCCGATAGGGCAAGCACGTGCAGCGGGCGCTCCAACTGCGTTGCTTCTGGCTCGTTCCGCGCAAACAATGGTTTCTCTTCGAGGACGATGTGGGCGTTGGTGCCACCGAAGCCGAACGAGCTGACTCCAGCCACGCGCGGGCGAGTGCCGCGAATCCACGGTTGCGGCTTGCCGGGGATTGCCAGCCTGGTGTCTTCAAGCGAAATGAACGGATTGAGTTGCTTCAGATGCAAATGCGGGGGAATCTCTTCGTTCTCGAGTGCGAGGACTACTTTGATGAGGCCGCAGATTCCGGCGGCGGCTTCGAGATGTCCCACGTTGGTTTTTACGGAACCGATCCAGCACGGTTGCTCGGGATCGGAAGGCTTCTCGGGCGTCTGTTCGCGAACAAGCACCTCTTTCAGCGAGTTGAGTTCGATCGGATCGCCCAGCGATGTTCCGGTGCCGTGCGCCTCGATGTAGCTGATCGCGTGCGGGGAGACGCCGGCATCTTCAAGAGCGCCGCGAATCACGGCCTGCTGCGAGGGGCCGTTCGGCGCGGTGAGTCCATTGCTGCGCCCATCCTGATTGACGCAAGACCCGCGCACCACGGCGAGGATCGGGTCACCATCCGCGATGGCGTCAGAGAGGCGCTTGAGGACAACTGCGCCGCAGCCCTCCCCGCGCACGTAACCATCGGCACTCGCATCGAAGGTTTTGCATCGACCGTCTTTGGAGAGCATTCCAGCCTTCTTGAAGGCAACTGTCCAGTCGGGCGTGAAGATGATGCTGACGCCGCCGGCGAGCGCGAGATCGCATTCGCCATTGCGAAGGCTCCGCACCGCTTGGTGTACGGCAACAAGGGATGAAGAGCAGGCTGTGTCAACGGCCCAACTGGGGCCGTGCAGGTCAAAGTGGTAGGAGACGCGATTAGCGGCGACGCTGGCTGCATTGCCGGTCGCAGAGTACGGATCGATGCCCCCGGCGTGGGCGATACGACTGTACTCGTTGCTGCTGATGCCAACGAACACGCCAGTGCGACTACCTGCGAGGCGTTCCGACGTGCGCCCGGTGCTTTCGAACGCTTCATGGCAGACTTCGAGAAGCAGGCGTTGTTGCGGGTCAATCTGCTCGGCTTCGCGCGGAGAAATGCCGAAGAACTGCGGGTCGAAGCCATCGATCTGATCGAGGTAGCCTCCCCAGCACGGCTCGTCGCTGTTCCAGCGGTTACGAGGCTTCTCTGAGATGGCGTCGATGCCGTTATGCAGTAAGGACCAGAAGGCTGCGGGATTCTCGGCACCCGGAAAACGGCAGCCGAGGCCGATGATGGCGATGGCGTTTGTCTGTATGCGATTCTCTGAGCGCGGACCTCCGGCGTTGTCGGCCCCGGCGAGGTGCGCGGCGAGTGCAGCCACGGATGGATAGTCGTACGCAAGGGTGGGCTCGAGTCGGCGGCCGAGCCAGGTCTCCAGTTCGCCGGAAAGGCCGACGGCGCCGATGGAGTCGAGACCAAAGCGGGCAAAAGGTTCGCGAATACCGATGTCGGAAGAAGAGATTTTCAGACGGCGGGAGAGCTCCTGCACCAGCCACTGCTGAAGGTCTTCCTCCGTTGGGTGAATCGAAGCCGTCGATGGAACTGGCTCTCCGGATGTGGCCTTGCGGGCCGTAGGGTCGGTTACTCCTTCGCGCCATTCGGCAAGGATTTCAAGCGTGCCGGCAAGGAACTTTTCGCGGCAAGCGTGGCGTCGAGTTTTGCCGCTCGACGTTTTCGGCAGGGTCGCGGTGCGAATAAGGGCGATCGCGAATACCTGCAACTCGTGACGTCGTGAGATGGCTTGACGAATGGCGTCGATCAGGTCCAAAGAATCGATGTTACGCCTGGAGGTCCGCTCCACTTCCTGAACCACCACCAGACGCTCCTCGTTGCCTGCTTCAACGGAGAATGCTGCGCCGCAGTCGGGCGCAAGGGCCGGATGACTCTGCTGTACGGTGAGCTCGATGTCTTGAGGATAGTGATTCACGCCGCGAATGATGATCAGATCTTTCAGACGGCCGGTTACGAAAAGTTCGCCGACATGCAGGAAGCCGGTGTCGCCCGTGCGCAGGAAAGGTCCGTCGCCTGAGTCGGCAAGGAAGGCGTTGAACGTTTCCGCTGTGGCGTCGGGTCGGTTCCAGTAGCCTTGAGCGACGACGGGACCGGATAGCCAGATTTCACCGACCCGGCCGGCACAACAGGCGGCATGCGACTCGGGATTGGCGATGACGATGCGAGTTCCAATCTCGGATGTGCCGCAACCGATCAGGGTGCGGGTGTCTTCGAATTCATCATCTGCAACCTTCGTCGCTGCGATCTCCACGCGATCGTGATCGAGCGCTTCACCGCGGACGCGCAGAAAGGTCGGATCATTCTCGGTTCGAACAGCGGTTGCCTTCAGAGTGCATTCGGCAAGGCCGTATCCGGGCGAGAAGGCGGCGGGGTTGAAGCCGCAGGGCGCGAACACTTCGGCGAAGCGTCGAAGTGTATCGGCGCGCACCGGCTCAGCGGCGTTCAGAGCCATTTGCCAGCTGCTTAAGTCGAGGTCGGCGCGTTGCTCCGGGGAAACGCGGGAGGCGCAGAGCTCGTATGCGAAATTCGGACCGCCGCTGTGCGTACCGCGGAAGCGCGATATCGCCTGGAGCCACCGGACGGGCCGCTGCAGGAAAGCCGCCGAAGGCATGAAGACGCAGGGAATGCCTTTATAGAGAGGCTGCAATATCCCGTAGATGAGGCCCATGTCATGGAACATGGGCAGCCATGTAACCAGGACGCTTTCGTTCGTGTGCTTCCATCCCCTGTCCATGTCTTCAAGGGTGAGCAACAGGTTGCTGTGGCTGACCATCACGCCCTTGGGAGAGGCCGTAGACCCAGAGGTGTACTGCAGCATGGCCAGGCTGTCGCTGGTTACATCGGGGGGACGCCAGTCTTCTGTCCGCTCCGGGCCGAGGTCGTCGGTGGAGAGCCAATTGAGCTTCTCCAGCCAAGGGACCTCGGCCGCCAGTTTTTCGACCAGCGAAACGATCTTGCCTGTGGTGAGTGCGACTCTCGATCCAGAGTCCTCGACGATGGTCTGAATTCGGTCGAGGGAAGAGTTTCGGCGTGGTGGGTAAGTCGGCACGGCCACCGCGCCAGCATAGAGGCAACCAAGGAATGCGACCAAGTACTCGAGCCCGGGAGGGTAGACCAAAAGCAAGCGCTCGCCTCTGGCCTCACCTCGGCTCTGCAGCATTGCGGCAAGGGATCGAGCCCTGCGGTCGAGGGCTTCCCAGGTAACGTGGAACTCGTCGTCTTCGCCGTCTGCGAGGAACGAGTAGGCTTTCGCGGCTCCTTGCTTGTGAGCCTGGGAGAGCAAAGCCTCCACGACGGTCGATGCGGCGACCGAGTAATCTAAGGCTACTGAAGTATGTGCGTTCAAATCGACGTCTCCCTGGGGAACGGGATGACGGAATATTACCTCAAAGTCAAAGTTTGGTTAAAATATTTTCAAAAAATCATTTGCCGTCAACTTCAATCCCGTTGTAGATTGTTTCCAGACCAGCGTCAAGGCTGGCTTCAAGCTCCCTTAGGAATCCGTCTTATCAAGCGTGGCATGGGATTGTAGGGCTTTCTAGGCCGCAACAATTAGAAGCCCGGCAGTGTGCTGTCCTGTGATTCCCCGGATGAAACAAAGTTAAAGAGGCTGGTCGAGGCAGGGAGGCGGCCGCAGCATGAGCGAAGAAAATTTAGAAGACGACAGCAGATACGAAGTAGTGGTCAACCACGAGGAGCAATATTCGATCTGGCCCGAGGGCAGAGAGATCCCGCTTGGATGGAATACGACGGGTAAGGCTGGCTCCAAGGCGGAGTGTCTTGCTTACATTGAGCAGGTCTGGACGGATATGCGCCCACTGAGCCTGCGTGAGCAAATGAAGAGGCAGGCTGAAGAACCTCAGGTGGTGGAGGCCGTAGTGAGCGACTCGCGTCCCTCTGACCCGCGCGATGATCTGGTGTCCTTCCTCTGCCAAGGCGATCATCCCGTGCAGGCCACGGCGCAAACGGTCGAGCAGTTTATGGAGCGGATCAAGGCAGGGTACGCGAACATCAAGTTCACCGACACCAGGGGAGGAACTGAAATCCAGGTCAGACTGGATGCCCCTGCAAGCAATACGGAAGACGCGGACATCGAGGGGCACAAGGGAAACGTACACATCGCCGGCAACCTTACTCTGAACTATCGACCAGTGCGCTTGGTTGCGGATGTTGCGGTCGCAACGCTGACCGGGTCGGGCCAGCTTCAGTTGCGAGAGGCCTGAGCGCAACGGGCGACCAAGTTTGCGATCAGACGGGAGACCTGCTCATTAGTGGTTATGGGATTCATGACAAGCTTATCGCGAGCCTCTCTAGAATCTCGGCACAGGTTTCCTCGGGTGTTTTTCCGAGAGTGTAGACGACCATCTTGGCCAGTGACTCATTGGCAGGATGTCGGACATAGTGCTCATTCAGAGCGCGCACATTCTTCTCGACTCGATCATTGAGACAGGCGACGGACTGGTCCGCATCCGGGGATGGCAACAGGAGCACAACGTGGGGGTGGGGTGCGAGCGCGCGCCTAACTCTCTCGTGGAGGATAGGGTCGGTCTGCACGGAGTAGCCTGCCCCGAAGTCGACCACGCAATTCTGGCTTTCGGCAAGGTGCCGCTCGACGGCGTGAACCTCGAAGGGCTTGCAGTAATTGAGGGCAGCGTCGAGTGATTCGGTTTCGGCGAGCGTTCTCATGTGCTCCTCGTCAAAACCTATCTCGCAATAATATGCCCAGCGATTTTTATCGAGCGGATGGCGGGGGATGCCGAGGCGCGCCGCGAGAAGGCGGGCGACGGTGCTCTTTCCAACCTTCATCGGGCCAATCAATATGAGGATCATGCGGATGAGTCCAGTGCACCCAGTCGATTAAGTGTCGAGCATAGCATATTCACTGTGGACGGAAACTTTGCGTTGGTATGTTTCCAAAGGGAACGAAGCCTGCGGCGTCGCTGGGCGCTCTCTTCTGATTCACCTTGCGATCTCAGGAAAGGATCCAGATTGAAGGCTACAGGCTTCATTGCTTGACGACGAGTTTCATTCAGGCTTTGTGCAGTAAACCGACTCACTGCAGGATTTCAAAACTATTTCAAAACCGTTACGGTTGACTCGCAAAAACTGCGCTATGCTGTTTGCATGAAAAGGCAGCTTTCTTCCCCTCGCTTGATTTTGTTTGCGGTTGCAGCCTTTGCCGTTACCGCAGGGGCACAATCCACAAACAACACATGGACCTTTGCCGTCTCCGGCGACAGCCGCGACTGCGGCGACTTTGTCGTTCCAGCCATTGCCGCAAAGGTGAAGGCAGAGAAGGATCTCTTCTACTGGCATCTTGGCGATTTCAGGAAGATCAGCAAGCAGGACCAGGATCTGGTTTCGATGCTGCCGCCGAATCCGCCACTGACCCTCGAGGCCTACCAAAAGATTGCCTGGGACGACTTCCTTACCCATCAAACGGCATCCTTCGGCCACCTTCCTGTCTACCTGGCCAGAGGTAACCACGAGGCGATTGCACCCATGACCCGAGATGGCTATATCACCAAGTTCTCCAGCTTTCTCAATCGGCCGGAGATTGTGGCCCAGCGCAAGATTGATGAAGCCGCCGAAGTGAAAGTTGATGCGAACTACGACGGCAAAGCACTATTTGGAACCCAGCCTTGGTATCACTTTATCCGGAACGGGGTAGACTTCATTACCCTGGATAACGCCGACTACGATGAGTTCTCTGTCGGCCAACTTCGCTGGCTGCGCACAGTTTTGAACCTCGATCTTGCGCCGGGCTCCGGCGTCCAGTCCATTGTTGTGGGTATGCACGAGGCGCTGCCCAACTCAACCAGCATTGACCACGGAATGAACGACTGGGCTCAGGGAACCCACACCGGTGGGACGGTCTACACCTGGTTGTACGATGCGAACGCGGCGGGCAAGCATGTCTATATCATCGCGAGCCACTCCCACTTCTATTCGCCCAATATTTTCTATACGTATTATTGGTTTGAATACTACGCCAAGACGATGCTTTCGGGCTGGATCATTGGCGCTGCCGGCGCGCAACGTTATGTGCTGCCCTCTGGAGCCGACCAGAATTCAAAGACCAATATCTACGGCTATATGCAGGGAACTGTCCACCCCGATGGCACCATCGATCTTGCCCTGCACGAAGTGAATGAAAACGACCTGATCGAATCAAAATGGCCCAATGCGCCGCTGGCCGCCATCAAAGACTGCGTCGATAACAACAGGAATTGAGGTGCATGCAGACGGCTCGATTTCACTGGAATTAGGTGACAATTGTCTCTTCCCTCTGAAAAGGTATGACTCGCCGGGCAACGACTGTAGCAGGCATCTCACCCGCACGAGTTGAGCAGATTGCGACCAAGTGTTCAGTTGTTGGTTGAAACTGTCACAACTGCCATTGCGTAGGACAGTCTTCAAGCTGTGGATCGATCTCGATCGCTATCGAGCGGTCATCGTCGAAGACAACATCAAATTGTTCGAGGGGCAGCGAAATCCCCATGCCACGCGCCTTAATAGAAGACTCCTTCAAGGTCCAATGCTCAAAGAACCGGAATGACCGCTCTTTCTGGGGCGTTGCCATTAAATCGGCTACCTCCGTTTTGAAAAGTATCTTCCTGCATCGTCCATTGAATAGTTGCGAGATCTCAGCTTTTCAATAGTCCATATAGAATTCGCTCGAAACGCCAATCGGCTGGTTGTACAGATACATAATGCGACAACACCGTACGCACCAAGGCCCGCCTTACGAGATAACGGTGCTGGGCCTTCTTGAACTTGAATCGCTTCTCCTGGTCACGCTCTTCATCGCTCAGCAGATCCCTGTATGCCAGTTGCAGCGCTTCCGAATTAATCTCTTCGGGCCAAGTGAACCAGAGGTGAATATCCGACGGTGTCAGCGAAATGGACGACATCGCCTCTCATTCCTCTCCGTCCGGAGTGGTAGCGCGCAGGAGTTTGTGTAAACGACGTTCTTGATGATTGTCATCTGAGTAAGATTATCTTCTATTCCGTCATCACGGACAGTTGAATTATTTGGATGGATGCGGACGCCGTCAAGGCCGCGCGATCATTGCTCGCCGCGCCATTGGGCGTCGCGACGCGACCGCTGCATTGTCTGGAGGTTATCCCGGGGCGAAGCAAATCGTGCCACCTTCCTTTCGCCGTACCGATTTGCTCTTCCCCGCAATCGAGAGCGAGTTCGAAGCGAGCGGTAAGCGGCCCTGAGCTTCGCTTTTAGAACACCGGTAGGGAGAGAAGAGGCCGACCCTTGCCGACGCCGCCTTCCGTCCTCAAGAGGGCCTGCATGTAAGTGGACTTCAATGGTAGACGGCTAGTGACCCTTCCGGTTGCATCGTGCAGAGCATTTGAACCCGTGTCGGCGCCGTGAAAGTCTGGGCCCTAGGAAAACATTAACGCACTGCTGAGAACCAGAAAGCATCGGAACGGGACTTAGCAACATTAACGAACATGTTATCTACTCCGCAACTGTCCGCAGCTATAGGCCCGCAAAATGGCGCTTGATGCAACACCCTAAGCAGCCATTATTTCCATGGACAATCAAGATCCTCGAGAGGGGATTCAGCACCTTGAACTTTCTTGGCCCGAGGAAAAGCCCGCCCCTGATCTCCGCACGATATGGCAATTCGACAGGTCAGAATTTGTCAACGACTAGACGCTGGCAATTTCGTGGATCCTTGGCGACTTCGGGGTAGTAATCCGGCTCGGTGAGCGCGTTGGCGGAGATAACCGGCCAATAAGCTGGACTACGCGATTGTGGTTGGCAGGAAGAAGTTATATTTTCTTTCAGTTGGATTTTCTTCAGGAGGCGGGGCCCCGCTTCTTGCCAGCATCTTGGCGGAT